>CAJDVF010000034.1_pt1 | contig 80389 bp, 68 predicted proteins | sample 7391391 | NCBI WGS metagenome assembly CAJDVF01 (sample SAMEA7055697, study PRJEB34461) | soil metagenome | biome: terrestrial ecosystem; feature: Peninsula; material: soil | place: Antarctica | collected 2016 | reverse complement strand
GGCTGCCGTCGGCGAATTTCCCGGCGTTACGGCTCTGGATGTCGTCGCTTTCCGGGGTGTGGTTTTCCGGGGCTCCGTCGCTCGTCGAGCTGTCTTTAGGGGCCGTTCACCGGGGTCATTCGGCATGTAATTTTCTGGCGCGGCGGAAGGAACGCAAATTTGCCTACAATATTGTGGCAATACTGTGCACCATTTTACAACTAGCCGCAAGAGCTATTTCCGACTCGTCAAATCCGACGCGATTTCCAGTCGTAGCCCATAACAATCGATGAGTACGCTGCAAAAGGCGTAGGGTACGGCGCCTCGGCGCGCTGCAGTTGGTGAGTTCCTGCCAGGGCGCTCCGTGGGTTAGACGACAGCCGCCTCACGGTTACCTCCGCATCCCTCAGCACCGAGTATATCCTTCATAAAGGAGGTGTATCATGACGCGTGAAGCGATCGGATTGGATGCGGCCCGTGGCCGCGGGCCCGGCGGCTCGGGCCGACTATTCCCGGATGCGACACTGCCCACGCTGGACGGCGAACAGTTCCCTCTCGACCGCTATCGCGGTCGGTCGCCGCTCATACTTCTTATGCTTGGCGCGGGGGACATCGCCGAACCGGGGGTCACACTGCTGAACGTGCTCACCAAGGCCCGCACCGAGATCCGCGCGGAGGGGGCTGCGTTGTTGGCGATCACCGCCAGCGATCTGGAGTCGGCGGAGGGCGTATGGCGGTGGCCCCTTCTGTTGACACTAGATCATGAGGGTGCTCTCCACCGCCGCGTTGGTGCGGTGGACGACGCGGGCCGACCCACACTGGAACTCTTCATCACCGACCGCTTCCGCGAGATCTATGCTGTGCTGCGGCCGGAGCAGGCGGGGTGGCCGGCGACTGGGAGCGATGTGCTGGAATGGCTGACGTTCGTCGAGATCCAGTGTCCGGAGTGCAACCCGCCCGAGTTCTAGATGGTCGGTGACTCATTGAGTTCCGGTCGTGGATGGTCGCACTTGGAGGCGTGGTGACGACACCCACTTCAAACCCATCCGCCGCGGAACCACGTTCTATACCTGAAACCGCCGAGCATCTTCGCCTCGCCGAGGACGCCCGCGGCGAGCGCCAATGGAAGCGCTGGGGGCCGTACGTCAGTGAGCGGCAGTGGGGCACCGTGCGCGAGGACTACAGCCCGCACGGCACGGCGTGGGAGTATCTGTCGCATGACGACGCCCGCAGTCGCGCCTACCGCTGGGGTGAGGATGGCATCGCCGGCGTGAGCGATGATCGCCAGTTGCTCTGCCTCTCGGTCGCGCTATGGAACGGACACGACCCGATCCTCAAGGAGCGGCTGTTCGGTCTGACAAACAGCGAGGGCAACCACGGCGAAGATGTGAAGGAGCTGTACTACTACCTGGATGCCACTCCGACGCACTCCTACCAGAAGATGCTCTACAAGTATCCGCAGCGTGCGTTCCCCTACAATCGGCTTGTGGAGGAGAACCGGGGTCGCGGGATGGATCAGTCCGAATTCGAGTTGATCGATACTGGCATCTTCGACGAGAGCCGCTACTTCGATGTAGTGGTCGAATACGCCAAGGCGGCGCCGAACGACATCCTGATGCGTATCACCGTTCACAACCGTGGTCCTGACCAGGCCCGGATAGATGTGTTGCCCCAGCTCTGGTTTCGAAACACATGGTCGTGGACTGACGGCGCTACGAAGCCGGAGCTAAGTGCACTGGAGCCCAACTCCATTAGCGCCGAGCATCAGGATCTCGGACACTATGTGCTGCACTGCGAAGATGGGGCGACGTTGTTGTTCTGCGACAACGACACGAACGCCGCCCGCTTCGCTGGCTCTGGCCCTTCTGGCTACTGGAAGGACGCTTTCAATGAATTCGTGGTCGCCGGTCGCGAGGACGCAGTGAACCCTCAGCATGTCGGTACGAAGGCGGCTGCGCACTACCGGGTCATCGTCCCGGCGGGAGGCGCGAAGAAGCTGCAGCTACGCCTGACGGACACTCCGTCTCCAGCGGGACCGTTCTCTGATTTTGAGGCCATCTTCGCGCTGCGTGTGCGTGAGGCAGACGACTTTTATGCTGTGCTCCAGCGGAAGCTCCCGGACCCTGAGCGGCGGAACGTGCAGCGCCAGGCATTTGCTGGCCTGCTCTGGAGCAAGCAGTTCTACTACTACGATGTGCCACAGTGGCTACGCGGCGATCCTGCGCAACCTCCTCCGCCACGGGAGCGGCTTCACGGTCGTAACCACGACTGGCAGCACCTGAACAATGCCGATGTCATATCCATGCCGGACACATGGGAATACCCGTGGTATGCTGCATGGGATCTCGCCTTTCACTGCATTCCGTTGGCACTCATAGATGCCGAGTTCGCCAAGGCGCAGCTGGTGCTTCTGACGCGTGAGTGGTACATGCATCCCAACGGCCAGTTGCCGGCGTACGAATGGGCACTGGGTGATGTCAATCCGCCGGTCCATGCATGGGCGGCGTGGCGGGTCTTCGAGATAGATCGGGCGAAGCGCGGCGACGATGGCGACATCGCCTTCCTGGAGCGCGTCCTCCACAAGTTGATGCTCAACTTCACATGGTGGGTGAACCGGAAGGACGTCGACGGCAATAACATCTTCCAGGGAGGGTTCCTGGGGTTGGATAATGTCGGAGTGTTCGACCGCGGCGCGCCACTCCCGACCGGCGGCCACATCAATCAGTCCGACGGCACCAGCTGGATGGCGATGTACAGCCTGAACCTCATGCGCATTGCTCTGGAGTTGGCCCAGCACAATCCGGTGTATCAGGACATCGCAACCAAGTTCTTCGAGCACTTCCTGGGAATCGCAGCGGCGATGAGCAGCATGGCCGGCGATGGGTTGGGTCTCTGGGACGATCAGGACGAGTTCTTCTACGACGTTCTGCAGCTGCCGGACGGCGCGCGCCTGCCGTTGCGGCTGCGTTCGATGGTCGGGCTCATACCGTTGTTCGCTGTGGAGACACTCAGCCCGCAGCTCCTGGAAAAGGTACCGGAGTTCCGGCAGCGGTTGGAGTGGTTCCTCAACTACCGGCCGGATCTGGCTCGCCACGTATCGCGGTGGACCGAGCCGGGTCATGATGGGCGACGGTTGCTCTCGCTCCTTCGCGGTCATCGCATGAAACGTCTGCTAGTTCGCATGCTGGACGAGACGGAATTCCTGTCCGATTACGGCGTGCGTTCGCTCTCGCGTCACCACCGCGACGTTCCGTACGTCTTCTCCGACGGCGATCGATCTTTCAGCGTGAGCTACCAACCCGCCGAATCGACATCAGGGCTGTTCGGTGGCAACTCCAACTGGCGTGGACCGATCTGGTTCCCGGTGAATTTCCTGCTCATCGAGTCGCTCCAGAAATTCCATCATTACTACGGCGACGAAGTTCGCGTGGAGTGTCCGACAGGCTCTGGAAATCTTCTCACCCTGAACGAGGTGGCTGACGAACTCACTCGCCGGCTGACGAGCATCTTCCTTCCTGGCGCCGACGAACGGCGGCCGGGAGCTCGGCGACATGGACCGCATGTGAACGATCCCCATTTCCGCGATCACGTGCTATTCCACGAGTACTTCGACGGTGACGACGGCCACGGCCTCGGCGCGTCCCACCAGACCGGCTGGACCGCGCTCGTCGCAAAGCTGCTCCAGCCTCGCCGGCCACCGCGCTGAGCAAGCTGATGCAATCAGAGGCGGAGCGGGAATGGCTGGAGGCCGATGGTCATGGCGGATTTGCCTGCGGAACCGCCACCGGCGTACGGACGCGCCGTTATCACGGCCTGCTTCTGGTGGCGACTACGCCACCAACCGGGCGCATGATGCTGGTGAATGGCTTTGATGCCTGGATCACCACGCCAACGGGCACGTTCGCGCTTTCGTCGCAGCGGTACGTACCGGATGTCATCCACCCCGACGCCTCTGGTCGGATCGCGAGCTTTGCATACGATCCGTGGCCACGGTGGACGTTCCAGCTCGAGGACGGTACGGTGGTCCAACAGGAGATATTCGTCCCGCAGCAGGCAGGTGTGGTAGTCGTCACCTGGCGCCTGTCCGGACCGAGTTCGGGTGTGACGCTCGCTGCCCGACCGCTTCTCTCCGGCCGGGACTATCACGCGCTACATCACGAGAATCCGGTCTTCCGCTTCGACGCCCAAGTATCGAGCGAGCCGGTGGGTTCGCGCCCCTATCCCGATTTCGACGCCGACGTATCGAGCGAGGAAGTGGGGCCGGGGTCCCATACCGATTTCGATACCGACGTATCGAGCGAGCAATTGGAGCCGCCGCCATTTACTGCCTTCGCTGCCGAAGCATCGTACGAGCGAGTTCAGTGGCAGCCCTATCCCGGCATTCCGGCCGTCGTCGCGATTTCGAATGCCAGCTATGCGCACGGGCCAGAGTGGTATCGCAATTTCCAGTACGACGAGGAGTTGGCTCGCGGTCTGGACTTCACTGAGGACCTCGCCTCGCCAGGCGTTTTCACCTGGGATCTCTCAAACGGTGGTGAGGCAGTCTGGATTCTCGCCGCCGCAGGGGGTTCGAGCAATGCGCTGCAAATGGGCGAGTCGGCCGACGAAGCGGTGAATCGCTGGCGCGACGCCGAGCGAGTGCGACGTGTCGCCTCTTCGACCTCCTCACCACTAGTGCGCTCGGCCAGCGCCTACACGGTGACACGCGGAACTGGCAGGACCATCCTTGCTGGCTACCCCTGGTTCACCGACTGGGGCCGCGACACTTTCATTGCCATGCGTGGACTCTGTCTGGCGACCGGGCGACTGGCCGACGCACGGGACATCCTGCTGCAGTGGGCGGGCAGTGTGTCCGAGGGCATGCTACCGAACCGTTTTCCTGACGCGGGCGAGCAGCCTGAGTACAACGCAGTCGACGCCTCGCTCTGGTTCATCATCGCTGTGCACGACTTCCTGGAGGCAGGGAAGAAGCGGAACTGGGCCGTCGCACGCTCCGATCAGGAGTCCTTACGTGCGGCTGTCGACGCGATCCTGGACGGCTACATGCTGGGGACGCGGTACGGTATCCGGTGCGATGCCGACGGTCTGTTGGCAGCGGGTGAGCCGGGCGTGCAGCTCACGTGGATGGATGCGATGGTCGGCAACCGAGTGGTCACGCCGCGCATCGGCAAGCCGGTGGAAGTACAGGCGCTCTGGCTCGCCGCGCTCAGGATCGGTAGCACCTTTTCGGAGCAGCGGCTCACCGTGTTACGCAATGGCTCACGGGCGTTTATGGAGCGCTTCTGGAACGAGGCGGGTGGCTATCTCTATGATGTGATCGATGTCAATCACCACGCCGGTGTGGTCGACGCATCCTTCCGCCCGAATCAGATTTTCGCGGTGGGCGGTCTCCCGTTCTCGCTGCTCACTGGCGATCGCGCACGCCAGGTCGTCGATGCGGTGGAAGCCCGATTGTTGACGCCGATGGGTCTGCGCTCGCTGGGGCCGGACGATCACCGGTACGTGCCGCACTACCAGGGCAGCCCGCGCGAGCGAGACGAGGCGTACCATCAGGGTACCGTGTGGCCGTGGCTAATCGGTCCGTTTGTAGAGGCGTGGGTGCGTGTGCGCGGCAGCACCACTGAGGCAAAGCGCGAGGCCCGCGAGCGCTTCCTGACGCCGTTGCTAAAGCACGTTGATGAAGCCGGCCTCGGACATATCTCAGAGATAGCAGACGGCGACGCGCCATACAGGCCGCGAGGGTGTCCCTTCCAGGCATGGTCAGTTGGGGAAGTGCTACGGCTCGATATAACGGTGCTCGCCGAGTAGCAATGTCAACAGCGTGAAGACGGACCGTTCGCCTATTGCCCATTTCCCAGCGTGCAACCAGGGAGCCCGACAGTGGTCGGCTACTTTGTCCGGCGCTGTGATCCGAGTAGAACGCAGTCGCGACGGGCAGTCCGCTACCGGTCGACACCAGTTGGCAGGCGCGCGAGTTAATCGCCGGCTGGGGCAGCGGAGCAGAGTGAGCGTCGGCTGCAAAGGCGACTGCCTGAGCAGCCACGATTTATGCATGCTGAGTGCACGGTCTCATACTGGAACGGGTCGCCGCGCACATCCACGCTACTGCTCGGAGCCTCGCGGACCGCGCCGCGATCTCGCGGCGCGGGGAACCCGTTTCGGCATCGCCTTGTGACAGCCAACAAGTCGGGAGGCCACGACTACTAGTTCACCAGCTCACGCGGATTCTGCTATGAAGACCCTATGGACGGTGCTGGCCACGCTCGGCGCGCTCGCGGTGATCGCGTTGATCTGGCTCTACTCAGGCGTGTACAACGTTGCGGCCAGCGTGCCGCACACGGCCGCAACGGAATGGGCACTCAGCACGCTCATGGACCGCTCGGTAGCGGCACATGTCGGCGATGTGCAGGTGCCATCTCTGGACGACAGTGCGCTGGTAATAGCTGGCGCCGGGGAGTACCACGAGATGTGCGCCACCTGCCACGGGGCGCCGGGCGTCGAGCGCTTAGCCATCGGTAAGGGTCTGAACCCCGAGCCACCGGACCTCACAAAATCCGCGCCAGAGTGGTCCGACGCTGAGATTCACTGGATTATCACCAACGGTATCAAGATGGCCGGCATGCCTGGCTTTGGAAAAACACACGACGAGCGCAAGCTATGGGGAATGACGGCCTTTGTCCGCCAACTGCCGAGCATGACGGCCGCGGACTACCAGCGGCTGGTCGCCGCCGCCGGCAACGACGAGGATGACGAGAACCACGACCACATGCCGTGAGCGCTGGCTATCGTGACTGGATCGCCACTCTCAGATAACCAGATGCTTCGGTGAGAGCGTTGCCCGGTGGCACAGCTACTACTGATCGGCCAGCTACCCGTACGGATCGTTCACTTCCACGCTTCTTCCGTCTTCTGTTCGAAGTGGTCGTACGCTTTTCGCAATCCCAGGAGCACTTCGGCTGTTGTCTCGAAGAGCGCCTGTGCCTTCGGATCCTTTACCTTACCCACGTCTTCGCGGGCGTGCTGGGCGACATCGTCGAGCATCTGCTTGATCTTCGCCGTATGGTGGAGCGGATCGCTCTCCGGGTATTTCTGGTTGGTCATGATTCGTCTCTCAGAATGGCGTGGGTCGTAGGTCGCGACCGACACGAAGGCTTCTCAGACGCGGTTTGTAACTCCGCAACCGGGGCGCCAGCATCGTTGTCCGGTCGCGAGGTCGATACCTGCATTCGGTATGCCCATATCCTTCCACCGCATGAGGCTGACGGAGCTTCTACGCCGGCCTCATCCGACTGTTGTTCTGATGGAGGCACGTTCTTCGTCAGCGCAAAGGAGTCAGAATTGTGAGCAATCGCAGACTCGTCCTCACACCTCGTCTCTACATCTTCATCTTCGGACTGGCGATGTCAGCGGTTTCGGTCATTCCGGCATCGTTGGTTGCCCAGCAGGGGCCGCCTCGCGCTAAGGAGTATCGAATCGGCGCAGGCTTCACCTACCAGGGTGCAGATCACGGCTCCATCGCCAACGACATCGGCGGTCACGCGCTTATTGGCATCATGCGTCGGCAGTCAGCCAGCCTCGCCGTCGGCGGAGAGGCTGCCTACCATGGTTTGATTGGCCAGGGCTGCGACGCGTTCGAGACATGCAGCTGGGGCGCTGACTGGATCACCTATGCGGGCGCTACTGCGCTAGTCGGAGCTCGTCCTGGCGGGATCCCGGTATATGCAATCGGCGGCGTCGGCGCTTACTACGGCGGGCAGAGCTCGCAGTCAGCAACTCTCCGCCCGGGCGGAAGCATCGGACTGGGCGTGGTCCTGTTGCGGCGTGCCGCGGCCATGCTGGCGGTGGATGTGCGGTATCACCGTTTTACGAGCGACGTCCAAGGCACCAGCTACATCTTACCAGCGACTCTGACGCTCACCTGGTAGGAGGGCGGCCAAACGCTGCCGCCGCTTCACCGGGTGACAGCTCAGTCGGTGGCTGTGGGCGCTCCGGAAGTGAGCCGAACAGTTCCTCGCCCCGCACCGTGGCGGCGACGGCGGCGAGCGCCTCGCGCATTTTGTTTCGTGCCTTGTCGACCGCGGAGCGGTAGAGCCATCGGTACCAGCCGACGGTGCCCAACCCCGCGATGCTACCTCCAACGAGCGCCGGCCCGGCTATCAGGCCGAGCGAGATTGCTCCGGTGGCGGCGCCGGCCACCATGCTGGCCCCAGTCGCATAACCGAGGACCGATCCTGCCGTGCCGACAATACCGGTGAGCCACCTGGCTATTTTCACGTTCCGCCGGACCCCTGGTCGCAGGTCGCAGAGCATGGTGAGCTCCGTTCGGGCCGACTCGATGGCGAACTGGCCGTCAAGGGCTGAGGCGAGCGAGGGAAGGTCGTAAGGCGACGGAGTCGTCATGCGATGGGTGAGAGATGTGCGCCCGCATTCTCGGCTCGCACGATGCCTGCGTCAACGGGTGCTCTGTGGACGTTCGTCCATTCCGGACTCACATACCCCTGTCTCACACTTTAGCACCATGATGCCTTCCGCTCTGATCACCGGCGGTACGCGCGGCCTCGGCCGCGCCCTCGTGCTCGCCTTCGCCAGGCGCGGTTACCGCGTGTACACCACAGCTCGCGGCGAGGAGGGCCTGGCCGCGCTCGCCGACCACGCAGCGGCCGAGCCGCTCGACGTCGTCGCTATTCGCGCCGACGGATCGCGTGTTGAGGACAATGCCGTCGTTGCCAGCCGGGTTTCAGCCGACGAGCGTCAGCTGGACGTCGTGATCCACAACGCAGGCCTAATTGGATCTCGAGTGCCGCTCGCTAACTACCCGCCCGGAGAGTTCGCTGACGTGATGGCGGCAAACGTCTTTGCCCCCTTCGACCTGACGCGACAACTGCTTCCCAGGATGGCTCCCAACTGCGCCCTTATCTTCGTCTCAAGCGGAGTGAGTCTGGGGCCTCGCGAGCGATGGGGCGCCTACAACGTGAGCAAGATCGCGCTCGACGGGCTGGCGGGAATCTGGGCCCATGAGCTACGCGATAACGGCGTGCGAGTATTCATCGTGGACCCCGGCGGGATGCGCACGGACATGCGGGCGACGGCCTATCCGAACGAGGATCCGATGACTCTGCCGACGCCGGAGGAGAATGCGGACGCGTACATCCGGCTGGCTGAGGAGGGGTTGATGGCCGAGACGGGGCGCCGGTATCTCGTCACGGACTGGATGGAGAATGGCTAGAGGACGAGCACCCGTGGCCGGGCTGCCTGTGAGGATCTCCGGCCGTTCGTCCTCCCGATGGTGATGTCTGTCGGAAGCCATGAAGTCCCCGATCCGACGCATGCCCTAACAAAGTGCCTCGCCTCGCCGGGATTTTCCCATCCTTCAGCTCATCCCTGCATCGCCGCCTCCAGAGCGCCTAGCGTGGGCTCGATGGTGGTCATCGCACCGGCATCGCGCATGAGGATCTCGGGATCCTTGAGGATGTGGCCGGTGAGCACCGCGACTACCCGCGCGTCGGCGGCGATGGTGCCGTCGGCCACCAGGCGGCGCACGCCAGCCACGCTCGCCGCACTGGCCGGCTCGCAGCCCACACCGCTGGAGTCGATCACGCGCTTAGCGGCCAGGATCTCCTCGTCGCTCACCGACAGAACAACGCCATCGTTCTCGCGCACCGCCCGCACTGCGCGGTCGTGCGAGGCAGGGTCGCCAATGGCGATCGCGGTAGCGATAGTGTGCGGTGTGACCGCGGTGCGGGTGCGGAAGCCATCAGCGAAGCTGCGAGCGAACGGTGCCGCACCGGCTGCCTGCACCAGCGCCAGTCGGGTGGTGCGCGACACGAGACCCAGGTCGCGCGCGTCACGCAGGGCCAATCCGAACGCCGACGCATTCCCCAGGTTTCCCGCTGGCACCACTATCCAGTCAGGAGCGTCCCATCCGAGCTGGGCGAGCATCTCGAAGATGATGGTCTTCTGTCCCTGCAGCCGGTACGGGTTCACCGAGTTCACCAGATATACGCCCAACTCCTCACCGGCCTCGCGCACTAACCGCAGGCAGTCGTCGAAGTCCCCCCGCACAAGCAGCGTCCGGGCGCCGTAGGCGACGGTCTGGGCGAGCTTGCCGAGCGCCACCTTCCCGTCGGGAATGAGGACGAGGGCGGGTATGCCGGCGAGCGCCGCGTAGGCGGCGAGCGATGCCGATGTGTTGCCGGTGGACGCGCAGGCGACCGCCGTCGCCCCCACCCGTCGTGCCTGAGTGACGGCCACCGTCATCCCGCGGTCCTTGAACGACCCGGTTGGATTGTGCCCCTCGTGCTTGAGGAGTAGCTGCGCGACTCCGCTGAAGTCGGCCACCGCAGCCCGAGCCAGGAGCGGCGTGTTCCCCTCCGGCTGGGTCACCAATTCATCAACAGTGGCGGAGGGAAGCACCAGCTCGCGGAAGCGCCAGACGCCCGACGCCGCCGCCGGATCCAACCCGCCCACGCCCACGGCGCGCCGGTCGTCGAACAGTTTCCTTAGCTCTGGGCCGCACAGGCCGGGAGGTGCGTGCTCCACCGTCAGTAGCCCGCCGCAGTGGGGGCAGACAGCGTGTGGGTCCAACTCGGGGACGACCATCCCACAGTCATCGCAGCGCTGGCACGATTGAGTTGGTGGAGACGATTCTGGTGGCATGTATCAACTGATAAGCGTGGCGAGAAACTACCGGCGGATCCTCACCTCGCGGAGCCGTCACGAGTAAGCTACAGCGTCTATCGAATCCCGCTGACATACCTTTGCAACCGCCGCATGCTCCTCCTGGTTCTCGACCTTATCGGCGTCGCTGTCTTTGCCGTGAGCGGCGCGCTCGCCGCCGGCCGCAAGCGCATGGACCTGCTGGGCGTGCTCGTCCTGGCGATGGCGACGGCGGTGGGCGGCGGAACGCTGCGCGACCTGTTGCTCAATCGGCAGCCGATATTCTGGCTGGAGAACGCTACCTACGTCTGGGTGATTGCCGGCGCGGCGCTGGCCACCGTGCTCTTCGCCCGCGTCCTACACCCGTCGAGGAGAGTGGTCCACGGCACGCTGCTGGTGGCCGACGCGCTGGGACTCGCTCTGTTCGCTATAAGTGGCGCGCGAATCGCCGAGCAGGCGGGGATGCCGGCGGCGGCCATCGTCATACTCGGTACCATGACCGGCTCGGCCGGCGGAGCGATCCGCGATGTGCTGGCCAACGAGGTGCCGCTCATACTGCGTCCCGGTGGGCTGTACGCGTCGGCGGCGATCGCCGGGATCATAGTATATCTGGTGCTCGCCCGACTAGGTGCACCGGTGCCGACCGCGAGTCTGTTCGGTATGGGGGTCGTGGCGGTGGTGCGCCTGGCAGCGATCTGGTGGCGTCTCTCGCTGCCCGAGTTCGCCTTTGACGAGGAAGAGGCGCACAGCTAGCAGCCCGCTGCAATCGCTCCTTAGTCACTGACACCACGCAGTGAAGCTGCCTGAGTCTGTGCTACGTCGTGACGAAAGGGTGCACAGCTAGCGGCGCGCTTCGATCGCCCTCTCACTGTCCAGCCTGGCGGAGGTCCTACGGCATTGTGAGCCCGCCATCGATGGCGATGTACTGGCCGCTGGCGAAGCCCAGGAGGTCGGAGGAGAAGGCTACGACGGCAGCGGCCATGTCCGACGGCGTACCGAGCCGGCGGAGCGGAGTGGAGCTGCGGACTATCTCCTGGACATCGGGCGTCGTTGGCTCGCTGGCCGCGGTGGTCATGATGAGGCCGCCGGCGACCATGTTCACCGTCACACCGGCCGGTCCCAGTTCTGCCGCGAGGTTGCGGGAGAAGCCGAGCATGGCGCTCTTCGCCGTCGTGTAGGAATGGTACTGGACGACGGGGAAGGTGATGAGGTTGGTGAGGATGTTGATGATCCGGCCGCCGCCGCGGGTGTGGAAATGCGGCAGAGCGGCCTGGCAACTGTTGTAGGCCGCCTTCACCGTGCCGTCGATCTGGTCCTGGAAATCCGACCATTCCATGTTCGGAAAAGACTTGTTGTTGACCGGATCGAATCGGTAGTTGTGGAGAGCGTTGTTGACGAGGATGTCGAGCCCGCCGAACTCTTCTGCCAGGTTGTCGGTGGCCCTGCGCACGGCGTCGCCATCACGGACGTCGGCCTGGAGGACGATCGCCCTGCCGCCACGCTCCGTTATCTCGCGCACAACCTGTTCGGCAGCGTCCTGACCGGTGCGATAGTTCACGCCGACTGCGGCACCAGCCGCAGCAAGCTCAACCGCTATCGCCGCGCCTATTCCGCGCGAGGCGCCTGTGACCAGCGCCACCCTGTTCTCGAGCAACATCACGATTTCCTCGGGCATGAATCTACACTCTCGCGCACGGTCAGCCCGGATTGCTGTCCGCTAGCACGCGTGAACAGGGTGCATGATAGTCAACCGTCGCCGCTCTTCCGAGTCGCTGCACGCGAGCGAGCCTTCAACCGACAGGTGAGCAGCGGCTCAAGCACCGCCACGTTACTGATGTCAGCGGCGCGTGACGAGTAGACAAGAGTGACGCGATGCTTCTCAGCCCGCTCCAGGAGATCGTCGAGCACGACTATCGCATCGTGTCCCTTCAACTCTCTCTTATATCGCGTCTGGAACTCGGGCCATTTCTCAGGATCGTGAGAGTACCATTCTCGCAACTCTCGGGACGGAGCGATATCCTTCTCCCATGCATCGATGTGCGCACGCTCTCTGGAGACGCCGCGCGGCCAGAGCCGATCGATGAGGACGCGGTAACCGTCGGAATGCTCGTAAGGTTCGTAGACTCGTTTTGCGACGAACATTTTCCACCCTGTAGATGGAGGTTCCTCTCATGGCCGTGGATGCAACTCGCAGCCCATTCTACTCCTGGCTGGACCACGCAGCGATTCGCGATGTCCTTCGCGCGGCACTTCTTCTGCCGCCGGGTGAGCGGATGGTGCTGATGAAGGGGCTCATCCCGGAGCTGGTGGAAGATGTCGGCATCAAGGCAGTCGACAGCTTCGTCGGCGAGCTGGGAGTGAAGGCACACCGGTACGCCGAGGCACGGGCGCATCCCGGCAAGGGAGGTGCCACACGACGGGTGGCTGGCGAGCCGTTGGGCGGACCGATCCCTGCCGGCGAGGCTCACCTCTCCGGACGCCGCAATCCCCGCCGCCCAGGTGGACGGGCGCTGGAGCGGCAATGGGAAGCGACCTTCTGGAAGGAGATTGGAGGGTTGTCGGCGGCCGGTGGACAGGGCGCCTGAAGCTTCCACCGAAGTCGCGCCGCCGCGATCCTCCCTGGCCGGGGCGCGCGTCTTCACCATCTGCGCGGTCATCTTTCTGGTAGCAGCGGCGGCGTTGACGGCTGTTCGCCTTACCAGGCCGATAGATCGCGGCTGGTGGCTCGTCGCCTACCTATCCCTGGTGGGCGGGGTTTCCCAGCAGTTGCTCGGCCCGGGTCTGCTGGCGCTCGCCCGGGCGCGTCAGGCGCCGGCCCCGGAAGGGTCAGCGCTCGTCACTCGGTTGGTTCTGTGGAATGCCGGCACGTTGCTAGTCGCCGCGGCCAATATGGTTGGCGTCATGCCCGGAGTGGTAGCGGGTAGCGTGATCCTGCTGACCGCGCTGGCGTTGTTCACGGGCGACCTGCGCGCGGTCAGTGCCGCCCGCAGCGAGGCGGCGCCCTGGCGGCTACGAGCGTATGCCTTCCTGCTCATCTTCCTCGTCCTCAGTGTCGGCGTCGGGACTGTGCTCGCCTACCGGATGCGATAACGCGCGACTTGAGCGCTACCGCACCCGGAACGGTACTACCAGCTCGCCGTCCGCCCACTGCAGGCTCAGCGATCCGCGGTCATCCGTGCCGTCCACCGTGATGGTGAACAGTTCGACCGACTGCGCCAGCGGCCGGAAGGTGGCCTTCACGCGCCCGAGATCCTGGGCGGCATCATACGAATTGCCGTTCTGGCCGGTCTGTCGGTTGACGATGAGCGTGCCGCCGTCGGGACCCGGAATGGAGAAGAGCGTGTAGCGTCCGGCGGGTACGGCCAGGGTGTCGGCATCCTGGCCCAGGACCAGCGCCCGATCGGTTGTGAAGTGGGTGGCCAGGTTGGCGCCGGTGCGCCACAGCTCGCCCCAGGGGACAAGGGCGCCCCAGATCGCGCGCCCACGACGGACGGGCGTGCCGTAGTCGAAGGTGAGTTGAGCTCCGCCAACGTCGGCCACTGTCTCGCCACGGCCGGAGAGCGCGCCAAAGGAGTGGCCAGCCTCATCCTCGGCCTGCCAGCGGGTCGCCAGCGCATCCAGACCCAGCCACGGGCGGCGTTCAACGACGAGAGCGCGCGTCGTGGCACCGGCATCCAGACCGATAAGCCGACCCGCTCTATCGGTGCGGACACTCATGGTCCCACGGAACGGATGGGTGATGGTGGCCGAATCGCTTCCTATGGCACCGATCCGGAAGTCGCTGGTGCGGGCGCCGGTCAGGAGCGGCTGGATGATAGAGTCGCGTCCGCTGGCACGCAGCCGCTCTAGCGCGGGCTCGAAGGGCCAGTGGACCATGTCGATGAATGGGAGGGTGGCGGCGTCGGCGGCGATCATTCGCGATCTGGCGCCCGCTGGCGCACTGGTCTCGATGTGCAGCGAGTCGCCGCTGCGGGTGACCACCTCGCTCGCGCCGGTGGGGGCGCCGGTGCGAGGATCCACCTCAGTGCTGGCCCACCGCTGTGCGGTGCCGTCGGCGGCCAGTTCCATCCGGTAGCGCGTGCGTGCCGTCTTCGGAGTGCGGAGCAGGACGTCGGCTTCAATGACGTTGCCGGTGCGCACGACGTGTTCGACGGCCAGCGTGTCCTTCCCCAACCTTGTCACCAACGCGGTGCTGTCGGGGGAGTTTCTGGTGCCCTGCGCTCCGGCCAGCGACGCGCCGGTGAGCAGGACGGCTAGAGCGACCAGGGCCGGCAGCACCGGTCGTGTTTGATACTTGGGGGAGCAGAGTGCCGACGTGTGATGCGCTGACGCGGTCAGGGCGGGGCGCACGCGAGCGGCGGCGGAGGGAGAGAGGACCAAGACGACTCCGGAGCGCAGGGTAGGCCGGGCGCGACGCACATGAATGGCGCGACCAGTACCCTAGATACGCACGGCCGCCGGCCGCCGCTGGGCGGCGGGCCGGAGCCGGAGGCTTCGCTCGGCAGGATGTAGTGCCGACGTCCATGGCGAATGGAGCTCATGACCAGGCTTTCCGTCACTGCTATGGATTCCCACTTTTGCGGGAATGACAGTATCCCGGAACGGGTAGTCTGCCGGAAGCTCACCACATTGGTCCGCGCAGTCCCGCCAGCGCACCGTCCAGAAACGTCTGTTTCCACTGCTCCAGTGCTTCCACGGGCACGCTCAGCTCGGCGCTCAGCGAGGTCACTGGCTCCCCGCGCAGCAGACGCAGCACCGCGTCGCGACGCTGCACGGCCATCGCTGGCGTCGCCGCCGGTGCCGTGTGCGTCTCGGCGGTTCCCGTCTGGCGCTGAGTGATCGCCTGTACGGCGGCGGCGCGAAGTTTGTCTAGAAAGGCAATGGTGGCGGCGTCCGGAGGCACCTCGCCGCCGATAGTGTCGGCATACAGGCAGCCAATGGTCGTCCCGTCCACCACGATAGGCATCAGGCGCACACGACGGGCGCCCATCGCGCGCACCCATTTCGCCTCCTCCATCGCCGCGCCGCGCCCGTCGTGCAGCACTACATCAGTGCCTTGGGTAAGTGCCTTTACGGTGGCGCTGCTGAGCCGGCGCATGGGCAGTCGGCACTCCGCCACCAGTCGCTCCGAACCCTCGCCCAGACCGAGCCTGGCCTCGAGCTGCTGCCGATCGGGAGTGAAGAGACAGAAAAGCGCACGATCCGCCGGCGCCCCGCGCATCAGCGCCTCGAGTACGACGAGCATGGCGTGGTGCAGCGCCTGACCATGTTCCGGAGGCACCGCCGCCTCGACCTCTGCCAGCAGTCGGCCCCGTAATTCCGAAAGTTCATTCACCCTGGCGTGGTGATCTACAGCGTCACCGCCGGAGGTTGATAGCGACCGGCCGTCGGCCTGAAGAGGACCGTTTGCCTCCGTCACCACAGCAGCAGTGCCGCTGAGTAGTGCAGCCGTCCCCTCAGCGAGCGCGAGGGCCGCCATCGTCACCCCCGCATCAGCGAAAACGGTGCGCGTCTCGTCCACCGCCGCGCTCAATACTTCTCCCAATTGCTCCTGTGTGAGGCGAAGTTGGTCGCCGTAGCGGGCGAGGACGGCACGAGCCCCGCTGGCAACCTGTTCGTGCGACGCGTCGGCTGGGCTGTTGCCCATCACCGCGTCCCTGTACACGGCCATCGTCACGTCGTGACCTAAGGCGGCGACCATCTGGGACGGCGTCTCCCCGGCACGGCCGGTGGCACGCACAGCTCGTCTCACCTCACCGGGCATACCCCAGTGAGCGAGCACCGCGTCGCCAAGATCCTCGTAGGCGAAGCCGAGTACCTGCCATGCTGCCGCTGTCGTAGCTCCGCGCAGGTCGAGTGTGCTCGGTGCCGCTGCTGTCACGGCGAGCCGTCGTGCCTCCGTCCGGTCACGCTCGGCGCGCCTGAGCCGCTCCTGCGCAACCCGGCCGATCGTTGCATAGGCGGACGGGAAATGGCACGCTACCAGTAGCTCGCCGATGTTCCGGCACATGCCGCAGAGGTGGGCCATCTCAGGTTCGGGGAGCCCCAGTTTGAGCGCCGCCTCGCGGGCATGATTCGCCGTGAGCAGGGAGAGTAGGAGCAACTCCTTGAGGTTGCTTCCACGACTTCGAAAGTGGTCGAAGAGGAGCAGGCTCATTGCCAGAGAGCGCACGGTTCCAACACCCAGAAGCATCATCGCGTGAGTCACGCTGCGCACTGCCTGTCCGCGATTGTAGTGCACGGAGTTGGCACTGCGTACCACCTTGAGCGTCAGGCTGTAGTCGCGCAGAACGGCGTTGGCCAGGTGCTGGGCCGAGCGTTCGTCGCTGTCGAGGCAGGCCAGTAACTCGCTCATCTGCCGCGAGAAGGCCGGGAACTCGTGTGACTCGCACACTCTCTGAAGGGCCACCGCGAGCAGGGTCGCGCTGTCTGGCGGCGGAGCGAGCGCGGACGCCGAAGTGCTGGTGGCGAAGGCAGATGTGTCGGGAGCGATGAGCGGCGTGGACGGCATGGGTGCAGCTTTCGGGAGGGGAAACGAGCGGAGCTCCCCGCTGAGTATCGGCAGCTGCAAAGAGATACTGAGCTTGCCGGCGCCTGCCCGACGCTGTACATCCGGCATGCCGACTTATTCGTCATCTGCCTCCGGAGAATGTGCATGCCTACGACTTCCAGCATCCCAGTTGATAGTTCCGCAGCTCGCAACGCCGAGAAGCCACCTGACCCGACGGCCTCGATTCCAACAGTCGACCGAACGCCATTTGAGGCGGTGAACTATCAGGTAGAGCGGGCTGCAGAGGCGCTGGGTATGCCGGAGTGGCGGCGAGTGGGACTGAAGACGCCGTTTCGCGAGGTCAAGGTAGAGCTACCGCTGCGCCTCGCCGATGGTACGATGCGCACCTATCACGGCTATCGCATCCAGCACGACAATTCGCGTGGCCCCATGAAGGGTGGGCTTCGCTTCCACCCGCGGGTCGACCTGGACGAGGTGCGTGCGTTAGCCTCGCTGATGACCTGGAAGACGGCAGTGGTGGACGTTCCCTTCGGTGGCGCCAAGGGTGGCATAGACTGCGACCCGAAGGAGCTGACGCTGAAGGAGTTGGAATACCTCACTCGGCTCTTCATCGGTCGCATTCACATGCTCATCGGCGAGAACGAGGACATCCCGGCGCCGGACGTGAATACGAACCCGCAGGTGATGGCGTGGATAGTCGACGAGTACGCCAAGTACCGCGGGTTCACTCCCGGTATTGTGACTGGAAAGCCACTACCGCTGGGTGGGCTCGTGGGCCGTCTCGCGGCTACCGGTCACGGAGTGGCGATCGTCACCGAGCGGGCGGCGCCAGATGTCGGCGTAACACTGCGGGGCGCGAGGGTGGCAGTGCAGGGCTTCGGCAATGTAGGGAGTTGGGCAGCTCACTCGCTTTCCGCATTGGGAGCCCGCGTGGTGGCCGTCTCCGACGTCTACGGTGGAGTATTCCACGGTGACGGGCTCGACGTAACCGCGTTGATGGCCGAATCGAAGAGCGCTGGAAGCATCACCGGCTTCGATGGTGTGGAGCAGATCACCAATGCGGAGTTGCTGGCGCTGGACGTGGACATCCTCGTACCGGCGGCGATGGAGAAGGCCATCCGGTCCGACAACGCCAGCGATGTGCGAGCTCGCATGGTGGTGGAGGGCGCCAACGCGCCAATCACGCCAACCGCTGACGAGATGCTGATGGCGCGCGGCATCGCAGTGGTGCCCGACATCCTCGCCAACGCCGGCGGCGTGACGGGCTCGTACTTTGAGTGGGTTCAGAACACCCAACGTTTTCGTTGGACTGCCGAACGGGTGGAGAATGAACTTGTGCGCACCCTGACGACGGCGTACGCCGATGTTCGTGCGACAGCCACTGAGTTTGACTGCTCGCTCCGAAGCGCCGCATTTATTCTCGGCGTGCGCCGAGTGGCCGAAGCGACGGAGCTACGCGGCGGCTGAACCAGTCAGAACATGTCGCCAGGTACGTTCAGCGCTTCCTGGCCAGGATCGTCCCCCGGCAACTGGGAGCGCCGCAGTAACAGGGGAAGCGACGCTTCGCTGCCGGCGTGTGTCGCTCCTCCAGTATGTAGGCATAGTCGTAGAGCAATTCCTCATCTGGCGCCACGTCACGGATGGTGTCGATCCAGATATGACCGTCCTCGATCACCGCGTCGCAGTTTGGATCGCAGCCGTGGTTGATGAAGCGGGCATCGTTACCATCCACCGCGGCATCTATTACTACGTCGTCGTCGATGGCAAAGAGGAAGGTGTGGTGCCGTTCGTCCTTCACGTCAGGGTAACGCGCGTCGGACTGTGCGGTTGTGAGCCGCTCGCCCGTGTACTCGAGTAGCCGCGTTCCAGCCGGAATGGAGCGGGTTGCGAAGGCGCCCCAGCCCTGGATTGGCGAGTGGCGTAGTTCGAACGGCGGGGGCGGGGGGGTGGCATCGTTGTGGGCGGACGGCATTACCAAAGATAGGTTCGTCGGGGACGGATTAGAACGAGGTAAGCCGATCAGCGCTGCCGTTCATATCGGCGACGCCGACAGGCCGCCGCCCTGGCACCCTTACGCCCTCAGTTGCTCGTCGGCTCCGGCTGCGGCTCTGACCGAAGAGATGGCACCGGTGGCGCGAGAGACGTGACCCGATCAGCTGAGGTGTGAACTCGGTGCTGGCAACGACCAGAGAGCCCGCCACCCGCCGCCGAAGGAATCCGTTGGTTTGCAGCGCACGAGGCTCACACCGAGCAGCGCGACGGCCACGAGCAGGGTGTTGATGCGCGGCGTTATCGGGAACGACAGAACCCACGGCGCTATCAACAACCAGATCGCGATCCCGACGTTGGTATGTTGGAGCGGACGCGTGACGGCGGCCCTACTGATGATGGCCAGGGCGACGATCAGCGGGCCAGCGATCAGTCCGTTCGCCCGTGCGGCAGCGCCATAACCGAGCACGGTTGGCGCGACCATGAGCCAGATGCCGAGCAGTGCCGCGGCAGCGTGGGTACTCAGCAGCATCGCATCCCGCTCGCGTTCCGGTCGGCGTTCAGGAGCCCGCTCAAGTGGTGCTTCGATTTCGTTATCCAACCCCCAGAACGCGCGCCAGCGCGAGCCGCCGCGGCGGCCAACTCGTGCGATATGGTGGAGGGTGGCGAGCAACTCGCCCATTGCCGGCCCGATCATGATTACAGAGATCAGGGCCGATGTCAGGCAGAGGGTGCACCAGGAGTCGTAGACGAGCGGTTGGAGAATCACCAGCAGGATGCTCACCGCCCCTAACGGCCCCACCGCTAGACCAAATGTCACCGCTGCCCAGGGCGTGGTACGCCAGCGATTCCGTCCACCTACCAGTCCGCTCACCATATCGAGCAGGTAGGCGCTAGCACCCAGTGCCGCGTCGGGTATGGGTAGAGTGCGCGAGATGCCCGAGGTGAGGATCGTGCGGCTGCCGTTACCGAAGAACGGTTCCCACACTCCTGCCGTCACTCCCAGCTGAAAGAGAGTGAGGTACGAGGCGATCAGAAAGCCGACGGTCGCCAGTGCGACGAGGGGCAATCGCTCTGACCATTCAGAGGGATTGTAGCTCCAACCCGGCGGGATGCTTGGCTCGCTGACCATGCCTTTGATGCGTGCATTACCGATGCCGGATCTGGATCATGGCTTAGCGCGAGCGCATGTAAACAAATTGGTCATCGTTTGGGAGATTGCGAAAAAACGGCATGATGCTTGATGAAGCATTTGACTCAGCCGCAGTGGACGACCGGCACGCGATCGGATCAGCGATGCGGTGGGAGCATCATAGCTCGAGAATGGCCGGAGAGAGCCGATGCAGCAGCGTCAGGTTGTCGTGGTTACCGGGGCGTCAGCGGGTCTGGGACGGGCAATAGTACGTCGCTTCGCCGAGGATGGAGCGAGCATAGGTCTCATCGCGCGCGGTCAGGATCGCCTGGAGCAGGCACGCGCAGAAGTGGAGGCCGGAGGTGGACGAGCGCTTGTACTGCCGCTGGACGTGGCCAATGCAGCCGACGTGACGAGCGCCGCTCAACGGGTGGAAAACGAGCTCGGGCCGATAGATGTTTGGGTGAATTGCGCCATGCTTACGGTCTATGCTCCCATTCACGAGATGACGTCCGCGGAGTTTCAGCGAGTCACCGACGTGACCTACATGGGTTATGTGCACGGTACGCTGGCCGCGCTCGAGCACATGCGACCGCGCGACCGCGGAGTGATCATCCAGGTGGGGTCTGCTCTCGCCCACCGCAGCATCCCACTGCAGTCGGCGTACTGCGCGGCCAAGCACGCGATACTCGGATTCCACGAAGCCCTGCTCTCCGAGTTCATCCACTACGGCAGCCATATACGCACGACTATGGTGCAGATGCCCGCCCTGAATACGCCGCAATTCGACTGGGTAAAGAACAAGCTCTCCCACCGCACCCAGCCTGTGCCGCCAATCTTCCAGCCCGAGGTGGGCGCGGAGGCGGTCGTATGGGCCGCCGGGCACGACGTGGGTCGCGAGTTGCTGGTGGGCTGGCCGACGCTCAAGGCAGTGGTGGGCGAGAAGGTGGTTGCCGGTTGGCTAGATAAGTACCTGGCGACCACGGCCTGGGAAGGGCAGCAGACGGACGAACCGGCCATCCCCGACGCGCCTTACAACCTCTGGGAATCGGTACCCGGTGACTGGGCTGCGCACGGGCGATTCGACGACCGTGCGCACTCATTCAGCAGCGAACTATGGATGCGTATGAACCGGAACGTCCTCGCCGTCGCCGGCGCCGGTATTGCCGGTCTCGCCCTCGGCGCTCTCTCTGGCAGGCATCGCAGTCACCGAAGCGTGGAGCGGGAAGTACAGCGTGCTGTCGCGGCCGAGCCGCCTGCTGGTAAGCATATTGGCGACCAGCACCAGCTGCCACCCACGGCTCTATCGACCGACGAGCAGGTCAGCTGAAATAGAGCCCTCCTTCAGCTCGAATCCGCCGTTCGGACCGTTCCTACCGACGTCGGGAAAGCCTTCGCAAGCCGGACGTCGGCAACATCGCTGACGCATTCAACAACGCCTCCATCGGATCTCTGACTCAGCACCGCGCTACAAGATTCGTCAACAACTGGAAGGGGAGGACGGCAGAGTGACGGATGGGGAAGAGCCGGGGAAACCGTCGCACGAGGAAGGCGCTAGAGAGGGCGTCGCTCCCACCACCCAATCACGGGTGGCGTCGCCGTCACGGGTGCGGCCGCTCTTCTCACGACGCGCTACGGCGCTCCTGTTGTCACTGGTCGCGGCCTCCCTCGCCGTTGGTGCTGGTGGAGTTGCATTCGGCATGGTCTGGGTGCGCTCGCCGTACGTGACCATGCAGTACGCCGACGTCGCGCAGCCGATGCCGTTCAGTCATCAGATCCACGCTGGTGCGCTGAAGCTTGACTGTCGCTTCTGCCACAACTCGGTGGAGCGCGCACCGCATGCTGGGATACCGCCCACTCGAACCTGCGTCGGCTGTCACAGCGACTTGTGGATGCAGAGCAACGTCTTTGAACCGGTGAGGGCAAGCCTGGCCAGCGGCAAGCCCATTCCATGGCAACGGGTAACCACCTTGCCGGACTTCGTCTTCTTCAATCACTCCGTCCACGTACAGCGAGGAGTGGAGTGCACCACCTGTCACGGCGACGTCGCCCAGATGCCTCGCGTCTACCAGGCGAAATCACTCACCATGCAGTGGTGCCTGTCATGCCACCGGGACCCCGCACCATATCTGCGACCCGGCGAGGGACAGCTCGTGCGGTCGGAGAATGGCCGTGCGTGGCCGGTGCGGCCCGGTACTCCCGACTCCGTTGCCGGCGCCGTCGCCCGGCTCACCACCTGTACCGCCTGCCACCGATGACACTTTCCGGAAGCGGTAGCACCCAAGGGCCCGTACCCGGGCGCTTAGCCGACGCCACCGGCACCAGGTGGGCCACTGCGCTCGCTCATCGCGGCGGCTCTGACTTCTGGCGCGGGCTGGATGAACTGCTCGAGACACCGGAGTTTCGCGCGACCCTCCGCCGCGAGTTCCCCGAAGATGCCACACTTCCGGACGATGCGTGGTCCCGACGCAGCTTCGTGAAGCTCCTGGGAGCGAGCGTTGCCCTGGCTGGCCTGGGTGCGTGTATCAACGTGCCCGATGAAAAGATGCTGCCGTTCGTCGATCAGCCGCCTGAAGTAACGCCTGGCGTGCCACGATACTATGCCACCAGTATGGTTGTCGGCGGCTATGCCACCGGACTATTGGCGGAGAGTCATGCCGGCCGGCCGACCAAGCTGGAAGGCAACCCCCTGCACCCGGCCAGTCTGGGCGCAGCGGGAATCTACGAGCAGGCTTCGGTGCTGCAGCTCTACGACCCGGATCGGCTTCGTGGTGTTCGCAACGACGGCAAGCGCGCCACGTGGGAGCAGTTCGAGCAACGGGTGCTCGCGCCCGTCGCGCAGCGCACCGATGGCGGAGCAGGATTGGTCATCATTCTGGAGCCCACCTCTTCGCCGTTGGTAGCGTCGCAGTTAGCGAGGCTGCGCGCGTTGCTACCGGCGGTGCGGGTGTACTTCCATGATCCACTGGCGCCCACCGGAGCGCTGGAAGGCGCGCAGCGTGCGTTCGGCGCGCCGCTGGTGACTCGCTACGACTTCAGCGCTGCCGACGTGCTAGTCCTTCTGGACGCCGACCTGTTGAGCAACGGTCCATTCCACATGCGCCATGCGCGACAGGTGGCCGACCGGCGGCGCGTCCTGCAGCCCACTGACGGAATGAGTCGTCTCTACGTGGCGGAGACCGAGCCCAGCCCAACCGGCACCATTGCCGATGAACGGCTGCGTGCGCGTGCGCGCGATGTGCCCCGCCTGCTCGCCGCGCTGCTCGGCGAACTGGATTCTGTTGGAGCTACTTCAGGATTGAGCGAGCGCGAGCAGGGCTGGGTGGCCGCCGCCGCACTCGACCTCAGAGCCAGCGCGGGCCGGTCCGTCGTCGCCGTGGGTGAGCGCCAGCCATGGATGTCGCATGTCCTTGCACATGCCATCAACGAACGGCTGGGAAACGTCGGACGGACGGTGAGCTACGCCCAGTCAGCGATCCTGGAGGCCGGTAGCAGCGCCCATGACATCGGGAACCTGTACGCCAGCCTGCAGAGCCAGCCTGCTGATACTGTCCTGGTGCTCGGCGGGAATCCGGTCTACACGTCGCCGGCCGATGTCGCGCTACGCGAGGCTATCTCCACGGTGCGCGATTCGGCCTACCTGGGCCTCTACCTGAATGAGACCGCCAGCGCCTGCCACTGGGCAGTGCCGCAGGCGCACTATCTGGAGGGCTGGGGAGATTCGTGCGCCTACGACGGAACTGCGTCACTGACTCAGCCGCTCGTGCAGCCACTCTGGGGCGGTCGAACGACGTCAGAGCTTTTAGCGGCGATGCTCGGCGACCCTCCTGGCGGACGCGCTCAGCTAAGAGACCAATGGCGGGGGACACTCACCAGCGACGCTGAATGGGACGGAGCACTGCAGCGCGGATTTGTGGAGAACTCGGCCCTGCCTCCGACTTCCGTGACGATGGCACCCGACGCTCTCCCGGCGGCGGTTGCCGCAGCGAGCGCGCTGACGGCGCGGAATGGAATGGAAATCGTGTTCCGCCAGGATGCCAGCGTGCGCGACGGCTCCTTCTCCAACAACGCCTGGCTGCAGGAGCTGCCCGATCCGCTCAGCAAGCTCACATGGGGCAATGCCGCGATAGTTAGCCCCGCCACCGGCGCGCGTCTGAACGTCGAGACGGGCAATGTGCTGCGGCTCTCCTATCGCGATCGGGAGCTGGATCTGCCAGCGCTGGTGCTGCCTGGCCACGCTGACGGATCGGTATCAGTTCACATGGGATATGGTCGCAAGGGCGCCGAGCGTGTGGCGCGCGATGTAGGTGGAAATGTCTATAACCTGTGGACAACTGCCGCACCGTACGCCGACGACGGCCTATCGCTGACGTCCGTTGTGGGCGCGCAAGTGAAGCTCGCGATCACCCAGGATCACTGGGCGATGGAAGGGAGGCCAGCGGCGCTGGGTGCAACGTTGGACGAATACCGCGCAGACCCTGACTTCGCCAAACCGAAAGGTCGGGAGCTCTCGCTGTATAAGCCTTACGACTACGACTCTGGCGATCAGTGGGCGATGGTCGTGGATCTTTCCACCTGCACTGGTTGCTCGGCGTGCGTGGTCGCTTGCCAGGCCGAGAACAATGTGCCGGTGGTGGGCAAGGAGGCGGTGCTGCGGCATCGCGAGATGCACTGGCTGCGTGTGGACAGGTACTTCGGCGGTGACGTGGCCGACCCGACCGTGGCCATGCAGCCCATGCTCTGCCAGCACTGCGAGAAGGCGCCGTGCGAGTACGTATGCCCGGTGAACGCCACCGTCCACAGCCCGGACGGCCTGAACGAGATGATCTACAACCGGTGCGTCGGCACACGATTCTGTTCCAATAACTGCCCGTACAAGGTACGGCGTTTTAACTGGTTCAATTACAACGCTGAACTGGACGAGACCGAGCGGCTGGCCAAGAACCCCGACGTCACGGTGCGCGATCGTGGCGTGATGGAGAAGTGCACTTTCTGCGTCCAGCGAATACGCCGCGCGCAGCAGGCAGCAATGGCCGATGGCAAGCGCGTGGAGCCTGGCGAGGTTGTTACCGCCTGCCAGCAGAGCTGCCCGACCAATGCCATTAGCTTTGGCTCGCTCACCAACCCCGATGACACCCTGGTGCGTCGACTGGCTGCGCGGCGCCGTTACGCGGCGCTGGAGGAGTTGGGCACGCAGCCGCGCGTGACCTATCTGGCGCGGATCACCAACCCGGCGAAGCCCGGTACAGGAACAGGCGCGTGACCTCCGTGCCGCTGGGTCAGCAGACGTTGGTTCAGTCGACGGTGGCCGCCCGTTCTGATTTTACGCGCGCATCAGGCGCTCAACCCAACGACGGGCTGGCGACGGTGCTTGAGCTGCCACTTGTCGAGCCTGACTTCAGCGACCATGTGGTGTCGCCGCCCTGGGTGCAATCGCGCGACTGGTGGATACTGCTGATCGTCTCGGGAGTTGTCGCGCTCGTCTTCCTGTCGCTCGTTGGCTACAGCATTGTCGCCGGTATTGGCGTCTGGGGCAGTCAGATCCCGGTAGCCTGGGCCTTCCCGATCGTCAGCTTTGTGTGGTGGATCGGGATAGGACACGCGGGCACGTTCATCTCCGCCTTCCTCATCCTGCTCAACCAGCGCTGGCGCGGCTCCATCAATCGGTTGGCCGAGGCGATGACGCTGTTCGCACTGGTGAACGCCGGTATATACCCGTTGCTCCACCTGGGGCGTCAGTGGTACGCCTTCTGGCTCATACCTTACCCCGCGACGACCGGTGTCTGGCCTCAGTTCAAGAGCACGCTGCCGTGGGACGTCGCGGCGATCTCGACGTACTTCACGATATCGCTGCTCTTCTGGTACCTGGGCCTGATACCTGACCTGGCGACTGCGCGTGACAGGTCCCCGGGGCTGCTGCGGCGTCGCATATACGGCATTTTCGCGCTTGGTTGGCGCGGAACGGCGCGTCAGTGGCGGCATCATCGGGCCGCCTACATAATGCTCGCCGGTCTGGCCACGCCGCTCGTCATCAGCGTTCACAGCACAGTGAGCCTGGACTTCGCCATCGCCCAGTTGCCTGGCTGGCACTCCACGATCTTCCCTCCCTACTTCGTGGTAGGCGCGATCTACTCCGGACTGGCAATGGTGATACTGCTCATCCTCCCGGTGCGCCGCTGGCTGCGCCTGGAGCAGGTGATCACCGAGCGGCACCTGGATGGGCTCGCCAAGCTGATGCTGGTCACCGGTCTGATGCTGCTCTACAGCTATGTCATTGAGCAATTCATAGCCTGGTACAGTGCCGACCAGTTCGAGCGCTATCAGTATCTAACGGCCCGACTGTCAGGGCCCTACGCCCCGGTGTTCTGGGCGATGACGATCGGCAACCTGCTCTCTCCTCAAATCTTCTGGTCGGCGCGGATGAGGCGCAGCAAGCCGGCACTGATCATCGTCAGCCTCATAGTGCTGGCGTCGATGTGGGCGGAGCGGTTCGTGATCATCGTCGCATCGCTCAATCGTGGATTCCTGCCATCGAGCTGGGAGCTCTTCATTCCCACATGGGTGGACTGGGGGATACTCGCCGGCAGCTTCGGCCTCTTCATCTTTCTCTTCCTCCTCTTTCTGCGCTTCGTGCCTACGGTGGCCATGAGCGAGGTGCGTCGGTTGGCGTATGACATGGAGACGGAAGGTGGTGCTGACCGATCGCGCGCCACACGCGCACCGGCGATGGATGTCTCAGCGCGAGGTGACGCATGATTCGCGACGAGTTCCGCGGAGGCGTGATAGCCGAGTTCGACTCGGCTGATGAGCTGCTGGGCGCGGTGCATCAGCTTCGGGCGCAGGGATACCGGGCGCTCGATACCAGCGCTCCGTTCGACGTGCCAGGGCTGGACGAGGCGCTGGAGCTGGCTCCGTCGCGAATACCGTGGCTGGTGTTTGCGGTGGGGCTGCTAGGTGCTGCGTTCAGCTACTGGGTGGAGTGGTACACAAGCGCGGTGAGCTACCCGATCAACGCTGGCGGTAGACCTGCCAACGCGGTTCCCGCATTCATCATGATCGCTTTTGAAGGACTGGTGCTCGCCGGCGGCTTCGCGGCACTGTTCGGCTTCATGTGGGCCACTCGCCTGCCGCGGCTCTGGCATCCGCTGTTCGAAGTCGAAGGTTTTGGCAGCGCATCGTCGGACCGCTTCTGGGTTGGTATAGACGCCCGCGATCCCCGGTTCCAGCCCGGCGATAGCAGTGACGCCCTGCGTGCCCTCGGGCCGCGCCGGGTGGTATGGGTGGGGGGCGGATGATGGCGCGCGGGCGCAGCTTCAGCTCAGGTTTTCTGGCGACATGGCTACTGCTGTGCGCCGCACTGTTGCTCGCCGGCTGTAGTAAGGGCTATGGCAACGGTTGGGACTGGGAGCGGATGAGGAAGCAGAAGCGCGCCGATCCATTCGGTGCGACTCCTGTGTTTCCCGATGGCAAGGTGCTCCAGACACCTCCGGCCGGTACGGTTCCAACCGACGCGATTATTGGCAATACGGCGCTAACCGAAGGGATGAATGAGGGCGTGGTAGTGAGGGCTGTGCCAGTGCGTGTGGACAGTGCGCTACTGGCCGACGGCGCAGAGCGCTTTGGAATCTTCTGCACACCATGTCATGGCGACAGGGGCGTTGGTGGCGGCACTGTGGGAGTGAACCTCGCGCCATATGCACCGCCGGCACTCGTCTCGCCGATGGTGGCTGGCACACCTGTAGGCGCCCTGTATCGCGTCGTTACGCAGGGCGGCGCTCGAATGCCGGCGTTCGCCGCTCAGCTCGACGTGCGGCAGAGATGGGCCGTGGTGGCGTACCTCGAGTCGTTGCAGGCGCCACCGCCGGCTGTCGGGGTTGATTCCGCCGACGTTGGTAAGGTGGGGGGCAACCCATGAAGACGCCCGACAGCACAGCTGTCACACCGTCAGCGTCAACATCGCTGCCGACCGGCGGTACGATGGCGAATCATGCCGTCACTACAGGACCGCGCTCGAGCGCGACAGAAAACGCGGCACCATGGACCGGGACCGTGCTGCGCTGGGGCATTGTCGCCGGCGGCGCCGGTGCGCTGCTCACGCTGCTCGGGGCGACCATGGATCCGCGGCGTGCGGCTGCTGCTTATCTGGTTGCCTTTGCCAGCGCCCTGGCAATAGCGCTCGGCGCGCTCGCCATGCTAATGATCGGACATGTGGTGCGGGCCACCTGGTTCGTGGTCCTGAGGCGAAGCTGCGAGGACGTTACTGCTGTACTGCCGTGGCTGGCGCTGCTGAGCATTCCTGTTTTTGTCGCCATCCCGTTGCTCTATCCGTGGGGCGGGTCGCCAACAGGACTGAGCGCGGCCGACATGGCTCGTCTGGCCGCGCGCGAGCCCTGGTTCGATATCCCGTTCGTGATCGGTCGGGCGATACTCTACTTCGCCATCTGGATGGGGCTGTCGATGGCTCTCCGGCGCTGGTCCCTCAAGCAGGATCAGACAGTTGATGAGACGGAGGCTCTGAGACTCTCCAATCGGCAGCGGGTGACTAGCGCCGTCGGCCTGACGCCCTACGCGTTCGCCGTCACATTTGCAGCCTTCGACTGGCTGATGTCGCTCTCGGTGGAGTTCTACTCCACTGTCTACGGCCTGGAATACTGGTCGGGCGGATTGGTGGCAGCACTGGCCCTGCTGGCGGTTATGCTGGTGCCGCTGGGAAGGGTGGAGGGGCCTGCCGCGCCTGAGGGCGCCGCCACGGCCGAGCACTCACACGCGCTCGGCAAACTACTGCTGACGTTTGTCATATTCTGGGCGTACATGATCTTCTCGCAGCTCATAGTCATCTGGAGCGCCGATCTTCCGGCCGAAGGTGTGTTCTATGTTTCACGATTCCATGGATGGTGGGGCGCGGCGGGTATTGCGGTAGTGGTGGGCAACTTCGTCGTCCCGTTCCTGCTTCTACTCTTGCGCGATGTGAAGCGTTATCCGCGCGTTCTCGCCCTGCTCGGCGTCTGGCTGCTCGTCTTCCATTGGCTGGACGTGCAGTGGTTAGTGATGCCGTCGCTCTACGCTCAGGCTTTCCCGATCCACTGGTTGGATCTCACCGCCATCGCTGCAGTGTGGGGCAGCTGTGCCGCCATCCTGGCTCTCCGTAGTCGTGGGCATGCGCCTGTGCCGGCGGGCGATCCACGGCTGGCCGCCTCGGTTCAATACCAACCCGACTCATGAAGAATCAGCGAGCTCTCCCGATGGGGCGCGTAAGGGCTCCGGTTCGACCAAACGGGACGCCCGGAACAGAAGTTGGAAGACGGCAGAATCGGAACGGATCGTGCGACAGCGGTTGCGTACTGACACTGCCCACAGATCATGGAAACACGTCGCGCCAGTTCTCCTATCTGATGGCCTGATCAATGATCTCGTACCTCCTTCCAGCGACGGACACGCCATCCATCTTCGCACCAGCCGGACCGGTTGCGGCGAGGGAGGCTCTGCTAGGATGGGGTTCGGCAGCGCTCGGTAGCGTGATCTTCATCATCGTCTGCGTGGTCCTGGCGATCGGCCTCTGGCGCCGTCGCGAGGCGGCAACGGAACGGGTTGACGGCAGCGACGTGGCGGTAATTGGGAAGCGGGAACACGGTCGTGAGTTGCGCGCGATAGTCATTTTCGGGTTTGTGCTTCCGGCGATCGTGTTGGTGGGTGTCTATACCTGGTCGATATCGGAAGCCATAGCGCTCGCTGTGCGGCCGGAGGGGCAGCAGATAGAGGTCGTTGGTCATCAATGGTGGTGGGAGGTTCGCTATCCGGCCGAGGGAGTGACGACAGCGAACGAGATCCATGTTCCTGAAGGCGTGCCGGTGCGTGTACGTGTGTCTTCCGCGGACGTCATCCACAGCTTCTGGGTACCACGTCTGCTCGGCAAGATCGATCTCATTCCCGGCGACACGAACGACGTCTGGATGCGCGCCGATAGCCTGGGGCAGTTTCTGGGGATGTGCGCCGAGTACTGCGGAGTTCAGCACGCGCGAATGAGGTTCATGGTCGTGTCCCGAACCCCCGACGAGTACGCGGCGTGGTTGACGAGCGAGAAGGCGCCAGCCCGAGCGGCCGCAACAGCCAGCGAGGTAGCCGGCCAGCAACACTTCATGTCAACTGGCTGCGCCGGCTGTCACACAGTTCGCGGTACTGCTGCCGCCGGGGTTGCCGGCCCTGATCTCACCCACTTTGCCAGCCGGCTTACCATCGGTGCCGGCACACTGCCCAACACGCGCGGAAACCTGGCCGGATGGATAGCCAACCCGCAGCACATCAAGCCGGGCAATCACATGCCTGAACTGCCGATCACCGGTCCCGAGCTACAGTCCATCCTGGACTATGTAGGAGCGCTTCGATGAGCGTCTCGACTGTCGAGCGGACAGAGCGGGACGAGCGAGCGCGTAGCGTGCAGGTGCTGCAGAAACTTTGGGAGACTCCGCGTGGATTGATCGGCACGCTGACGTCGGTGGATCACAAGACCATCGGCATCCGCTACCTGGTGACATCGGTGATTTTCCTGCTGCTGGGTGGCATTGAGGCGATGGTCATTCGCACTCAACTAGCTGGGCCCGAGATGGGCCTGGTCTCACCACATACCTTCGATCAGCTCTTCAGTCTGCATGGGACGACGATGATTTTCTTCTACGCGTCGCCGATGCTGTCGGGCTTCAGCAACTTTCTCGTGCCGTTGTTGGTCGGGTCGCGCGACATGGCGTTCCCAAGGCTGAATGCCTTCAGCTACTGGACCTTCCTGCTCAGTGGAATGTTGCTCTACGGCGGCGCCCTGGCCGGCGCTCCGCCAACGGGAGGTTGGTTCGCCTACACACCGCTCACCACCGGTACGTACACGCCGGGGGCGAGCGTGGATGTCTACGCGCTCGGGCTCCTCTTCCTGACGGTGAGCACGACGGTTGGAGCGATCAACTTCATCGTCTCCATAATGCGGATGCGCTGTCCGGGGATGTCCATGAGCCGGATGCCCATCTACCTGTGGAGCACGCTCAGCGCCTCGTTCGCGATTGTCTTCGCCCTTCCCGCGCTCACCGTAGCGCTCGTCTTTCTCGAACTTGATCGCACTTTCGGCTCACACTTCTTCGACATCGCGGCGGGCGGTAGCTCGTTCCTCTGGCAGCACCTTTTCTGGATCTTCGGACATCCCTGGGTCTACATCGTCGTCCTGCCTGGCTTCGGCATCATATCCACGGTGATACCGACGTTCGTGCGGCGGCCGCTGGCTTCGTACACAATGGTGGCGCTGGCCAGCGTAGCCGTGGCCGTGCTCGGCTTCGGGGTTTGGGCGCACCACATGTTCGCGACCGGAATGACGGCGCTCTCTACGTCGTTCTTCAGCGCGGCGAGCATGACGGTCTCCATACCAAGCGCAATTGCCGTCGTCGCCTGGCTGGTGACCATCTGGTATGGCAGGCCGATCTTCCGGACCGCCTTCCTCTTCTGCCTCGGCTTTCTATTCATCTTCGTGCTTGGCGGGGTGAACGGGGTGATGACTGGGCTGGTGCCGCTCGATCAGCAGCTCACCGACACCTACTTCATAGTTGCTCACCTGCACTATGTGCTGGTCGGCGCTAACGTCTTCCCCGTCTTCGCCGGCATCTATTACTGGTTCCCCAAGATGACCGGCCGGCTCCTCGACGAACGGTTGGGACGGTGGAATTTCTGGCTGATGTTCGTCGGCGCTAACGTGCTCTTCTTCCCAATGCACCTACTTGGCTTCGCCGGTATGCCGCGTCGGGTATACACATATGCGGCGGGCCTCGGTTGGACAGCCAGCAATCTCACGGCAACCATCGGCGGCTACATCTTTGTTGTGGGTGTACTCGTATTCCTGATCAACTTCTGGCGCAGTCTGAGACATGGCGCGGTAGCCGGGGATAACCCGTGGGGAGCGGCCACTCTAGAATGGTCCATATCGTCGCCACCACCGCCGTACAACTTCGCCCGCATACCGGTAGTGCGCGCACGGGATCCCCTGTGGACTGCGGACGCGCAGCAACTCATTGCTATGGCCGGCGGTTCGGAGGGCGCGACAATGCTCGAAGGCCACATGACTCCGGTCACCAGTGCTGTGGACGCCGACCCCGAAGGCATGCTTCACATGCCGGGCGAATCTTGGTGGCCTCTGGTCCTGGCTCTGGCCATCGGCGTCACGCTCCTGTCGCTACTGCTGCACGCATTCTGGTGGGCTGGTGCTGGTGGCGTGGCGATCATCCTCGCTACCGGCGGCTGGTTTTGGCCGGTGCATGCTGACACCGACGCACAGTCCGGATCAGGGAGGGCGGCATGACCAGCACTCCATACCCGACAGGGAATGACCGTGGCCTGATCGACTCGGTGCCTCCAGTTCGCGTGGCTGGCACCGGAAGCGATGTCGGCATCTGGGGCATGTGGGGGTTGATGGCGACCGAGGGAGCGCTGTTCGCCTACCTCATAACCGCGTACTTCTACCTTCAGCAGGCACATACGGCGTGGCCGCCACCACCGCACGGTATTCCCGAGTTGGGTATCGCGCTGCCTAACACCTTCATACTGCTTTTAAGTAGTGCGGCCGCCTGGTATGGCGAACGCGGCGCACGTAGGGGTAACCGCACTGCCCTCATCTCCGGCCTCGGAACGGCGGTCGCGCTCGGCCTGATCTTCCTTGTCCTGCAGGGCGTGGAATACTCGCAGCAAGGGTTCACGTTGCGCACCGACGCCTACGGGTCGGCGTTCTTCACGATCACTGGCTTCCACGGTGCTCACGTATTCGCTGGTGCGCTGGCGCTGGGTCATACCGCGATCCGTGCGTTCCTCGGTCACTTCGGCGAAGGACGACATCTGGCCGTCACGAACGCGGTGCGCTACTGGCATCTTGTGGATGCCGTCTGGCTCGTTGTCTTCGCCTCGCTCTATCTCTCGCCGAGGTGGTGATGCGGAGCCAGGGCGCAGTCGTGGACGGAAGCCACTCGTCGAGCGCAGGCTCGGGCAGTACGGCCGGTGGTGCCGTGACGACCGGACCGTTGTCGTCTCCGCGCGGGACGGTTGTTACGGCACTCCTACCGCCGCTCATGTGGAGCCTGCACGAACTCACGGTCTACATCGGCACTTCCAACCTCTGCCGAGCCGGTATGGGTGAACAGACCGTCCTGGGCCTGCCTGCGGCTCGACTGTTCGTTATCGTTGCCACCGCGATCGCGCTGGGTGTGATCGGCTGGATGCTCGTGGCATTCCGGCAGCAGCGTCACGCGACCGGCGCTCCCGACGACGGCCTCGGACCGACATCGTTGGAACGGGTTGGCTTCGCCGTGCGTTTCGGCACCCTCTTCGCAGTGATCTCGGCTATCGGTGTGATTCTCACCGCACTCCCAGCCTTTATTACGGTCTGCGGATGAGACGGAAGCCAGGTGCCTCGACCGTTGTTAACCTGCGGCAGTACCGGGGCCGCGCATCCGTTCAGTCTGGGGGCGATTAGATGGAGCAATCAGTTCCCGCGCAACGCGCGAGCACCCAAGCATTCAGCTGCTGTGCGGTCGTCGCGTTGATGCTTCTGATGTCGGCGTGCGACATGCGCCTACCGCCAGACGCTTCTCGCGACAACGCCGCTGACGCCACCGCATCGGCAGCCACGGTCGCAGCCACGGCGTCTGGTGCGTCGCTCGCGGCCGGTGGCGGTGACGCCAACGCTGGAAGACAGGCGTTGGTGAACTTCGGCTGTGGCTCCTGCCACACGATCCCCGGTGTGCGCGGTGCGGATGCCATGGTTGGGCCGCCGCTCAACGGACGGCTCCCTAACACGCCTGAGAACCTGGTTCACTGGATAGTTACTCCGCAGACCGTGGAGCCCGGCACGGCCATGCCCAATCTGGGCGTGAGCGAACGCGAGGCGCGCGATATGGCGGCATACTTGTACAAGCTCAGGTAGCTCAGGTAGCTCGGGTAGCTCAGCAGCATCGCCCGCCCTGTTAGTCAGCGGCAGATGTCGACAGTCAGCCCATGCCCAGCCGGCGCTCCAGTTCCTCGCGCCGAGATCGACTCACGCGCAACCGCACCCCTCCCTTCAGTTGCACTTCGTAGTCTCCGCCGGCGCCCTTGAAGAGCGTCTCGACGAGTTCTATGCGAACGATTGCCGAGCGATGCACGCGGAGGAAGTGAGCCGGATCCAGGCGTTCCTCGAGCGTCTGCATCGCTTCGCGAATGAGGTACGTTCGGTCCCCTACGTGTAGCTCGGCGTACGGCCCGCTGGAGGTGATATAGTCCACCTGGGCAACCGGCACCACGCGCACCCTCCCTCGCATCTCAACAGCTATCCGCTCCAGGTAGCCGCCGTCCGATTGACCGCTCAGGCCGTCGTCACCGCTGTCCGGCGCCTGCAGCACGGCGAGCAGTTGCATGCGCAGTCGCTCCATCCGTTCTAATTCCAGCACCCTGCGAGCGCGTCGGAAGGCCTGCTCGAAGCGCTCGTCGTCGAACGGCTTCACCAGGTAGTCCACGGCAGCGACGTCGAAGGCGCTGAGAGCGTACTGATCGAAGGCGGTCACGAAGATCGTCGCCGGCATGTCGTCCGACCCAATTTCCCTTATCACGTCCAGCCCGGTGCCGCCGGGCATCTGCACGTCCAGGAACACCAGATCTGGGCGCAGTTGGCGGATCGCTGCGACAGCGGCAGCTCCGTCGGCCGCCGTCGCTACTATCTCCGCGCCCGGTTCGTGCCGCAACAGGTCCTCCAGCCGCTGACGGGCCAGCGGCTCATCGTCGGCAATGAGGATGCGAATAGGCGAATCAGCCTGCACGGGCAACCTCTCGCCGAACCATGGTTGGCACGGGTGGCAACTCGCCGGGTGTGCCGCGGTGCGTGTGGAAGGGAACCCGTACCTCTGCCGCTGTCCCGCCCTCCGCGGCTTCAGTGAGAGTGAAGCGCTGGCCGGAACCGTAAAGCTGCTCCAGACGGGCGATGGTATTACGCAGCCCCAATCCACTCCCCGCGCCGGGTGAAGACGGCAGAGATGGCGCCGTCTCCGGCTCAGCCAGGCCCGGACCGTTGTCGGTCACTCGCAACACCAGCTCTGCACGTCCTCCGTCATCCACGCCCTCCACCACTATGGCTTCAATAGTCAGTTGACCAGTGCCAGTGAGCTGGCCGATCCCATGCTTGATGGCATTCTCGGCCAGCGGTTGGAGGATCAGATTAGGAACCAGGGCGTCGAGCGCCCGCGGGTCTATGTGCTGCTCTACCTTGAGCTGGCCCTGAAAGCGGACCTGCATGATGTCCAGGTAACGCCCGAGTAGCTCGAGCTCCTGCCGGAGTGTTATCTCCGGCTCGCTCGATCCCTCGATGCTGTGGCGCAGAAGCTCGCCGAGCCTCGAGATCATCCGGCGCACTCCGCGCGGGTCACGCTCAACGAGCGACGAGATGGCGTGTAACGTGTTGAAGAGGAAGTGCGGATCGAGCTGGCGTCGCAGCGCATCCAGGTGCGCCTGGGCAAGCTGTGCCTGCAGTAGCACTGCCTGCGCCTGGCGGGCTCGGTAGCGTAACGAGTACGAGCGTGCCACGCCGGCCGCCAGCACGCCCATGTATCGGATGAGATCGTTCAGCAGCCAGAAGCGGGCAGCCAGATTCCACCAGGGGAGTGGAGACTGCCGCCGGCTTGGTCGTGGTGGCAGTAGCCAGGACCGCATCGCATCGCCGAACAGGCTTACTATGAGCAGTACGGCGACGCCAGCGAACATATAGAGCGCAACGTGTCCCATCCGACCACCACGGTCGAGCGGGAAGCGAGCGGCAAGCCAGAATACCGCCGGGGTGAGCAGCACCCAGAGCATCGACTCGGCTATCGCCAACATGTTAAACGGCGAGATTAGCGTGCCCTGCGGTTGCATGGAGCGAGCATCGAACATGCGGCTCGCAATCGTCACCAGGGCGAAGAGCATCCAGAACGCGAAGATGAAGAGCAACTCTCGTCTGCTGATGCGCGTGCCGATCGTAGCGGCATCGGGCGGCAACCCGTCGGACATCCAATCGGCCGCCAACGAGCTGCCCCGGAGGTGACCGGGTAGCATGTTCGCCACTGCCCATTCGCGGGTTGTCTCGTGTGGCGACCTCTTGCCGATGCTCGTCACAGCTTCTCCTGGCTCGTGGCCATGCGGTTTCGCGTCACTGCATCTGGCGCATTAACGCCGGACGCGGAACACCCGTCATACGTCCAACCATACGTTGTCGCCACCCCGCGCCGACAGCGGCGCAGTCACGAACCGCACCGGGGCGCACACGAATGGCACCTGCACGCCACCGGCTGGCAAGCGTCATCGATCCCCAGTCTCTATGCATGGGCTCAGGGAAACCACGAGTTCGTTTAGCGGACGACCAGGAGACACCGTGGATGAACGGTGTCGCGCGCGCATCGTGGTATCGGGGCGTCGTGAGCGAATGAGGTGGAGATATCATCGCTGACCGGCACCGGGGGATGATCGGGCGCCGTGAGCGGATGACATTCGTGTCACCGTTGTGCTGTTCGTGACATGCCGGTGCCGCTCGCGCCAGTGGCCGCATCCGGCGCTTCTGGGATGCGTATTGTAGGTGAAGGAAGCCGCTGGCCAGTCGCTGCGGTGACAGTCCATGAGGCCCTGGTGCGATAGCCAGAGCGCACCTTTCCGCTAGCAACGCCGGCCGTACTCGGAGAAACCGCCATGAGCAAGACACGCATATCCGTACTGATCGCCCTCGTAATCGTAGTGGGTGGTGGACTGTGGTTCTACAAGCGCGCCGAGGCCAGCGGTCAGCCGAACTTTCGCTACGGCGCGGTGGAGCGCTCTGATATCCAGTCCACAGTATCGGCGACCGGAGCGTTGGACGCGGTTCGCACGGTACAGGTCGGCACCCAGGTTTCGGGGCAGATATCGGCGATCTACGTCGACTTCAACGACAAGGTGAAGAAGGGCCAGCTGATTGCCCGCATCGACCCCGTGCTGCAGCAGCAGGCGGTGGCCGAGGCGGCGGCGTCGCTGGAGCGCTCGCAGGCGCAGTTCGAGCAGGCCAAGTCGGACTATGACCGCAACAAGGAGCTGTATGACGCGAAGATCGTCACGGCAACCGAGTTCAGCGGCATTCAGGCCAGCTATGCGGTTGCCAAGTCCAACGTTAAGTCCGCCCAGATCAGCCTCGACCGGGCGAAGCAGAACCTCGACTATACCTCGATTTACGCTCCGATAGACGGCGTGGTGGTGTCGCGCGATGTAGACGTCGGGCAGACTGTTGCGGCGAGCATGTCCACTCCGCAGCTCTTCCTGATCGCCAACGATCTCTCCCAGATGCAGATCCTGGCTTCGGTAGACGAGAGCGACATCGGCCGCATCCACACTGGCCAGGATGTCTCGTTCACCGTCAGCGCGTTCCAGAACCGGACCTTCCAGGGCAAGGTGGAGCAGGTCCGCCTTCAGTCCGCGATTACGCAGAACGTGGTGAACTACACCGCGGTTGTGACCGTGCAGAACGAGGATGGGCGACTCATGCCAGGCATGACGGCAACGGTCAAGTTCGTTACCGACACGGCGAATGGCGTGCTGTCCGTACCAAACTCGGCACTCCGCTTCCAGCCGACGCCGGAGATGCTGGTGGGAGCGGAGGGTGTGCGGACCGATAGCGTGGCGAGTGGTGCTCGTCCGGCAGGCGCCGATGGCGCGCCGGCCAGCGGTCCTCGCGAGGGTGGCACGGCTGCGCCAGGCGGTCAGGGTGGCCGGCCGGCGGGCATGACGCGTCGGAATGGCGCTCCTTCCATGGCGACGATCTGGACCGTGAAGGCCGGCAAGCTGGCAGCGCTGCAGGTGCGGACGGGACTTAGCGATGGCCAGCGCACGCAGGTCATGGGTCCGGATCTCCAGGCAGGAATGCAGGTGGTCATCGGGACGAGCACCGGCACGGCCGCCGGGGCCGCGGCAAACCCGTTCCAGCAGCAGCAGCCGCAGCGTCGTGGACCGGGCGGCTTCTGATGAGCGCCACTGTTGACCAGACGGCCATGTCACCGGACACCACGCAGGCTGTTTCGCCTCGTGGTGGAGGAGCGGCCGCAGCGCCTGTAATCCAGGTCGCCGGTGTGACCAAGGTCTACACGATGGGGGACAACAAGGTTTTCGCTCTGCACGGCGTTGACCTCACCGTGAAGAGCGGCGAGATGATCGCCATCATGGGTTCTTCAGGCTCCGGGAAGTCCACCCTCATGAACATCCTCGGCTGTCTGGACGCCCCCACCGACGGCAGCTACCACCTGGACGGCATCCGGGTGGACGGAATGAGCCGCAACCAGCTCGCCGACCTGCGGAACCACAAGCTCGGTTTCGTCTTCCAGGGCTTCAACCTGCTCGCCAGGACGACCGCGCTGGACAATGTGGAGCTGCCTCTGCTCTACGATCGCGAAGGCCGTTGGAAGGACAGCAAGACGATGCGTCGGATGGCCGTTGGGGCGCTGGAGCGAGTGGGACTGGGAGAGCGATTGGACCACCATCCGAGTGAACTGTCCGGCGGCCAGCAGCAGCGCGTCGCGATCGCCCGCGCGCTCGTAACTGAGCCCACGCTGCTGCTCGCCGACGAGCCCACCGGCAACCTGGATAGCCAGACCACGGTCGAGGTAATGGCGCTCTTCCAGGAACTCAACGATGCCGGAATCACGATGCTCATCGTGACGCACGAACCCGAGGTTGCACAGTACACCCGGCGCATCGTCGAGCTACGCGATGGCCGCGTCATTAAAGACCACCCAGTGGAGGGACGGCGCAACGCCGCCGCCGACCTGAAGAAGCTTATCGGTGCTACCCCAGCGGGACAGGAGGACGCGGCATGAAGAACAGCACCCTGCTCAAGGTCGCCGGCCAGAGCATACTCAAGAACAAGATGCGCACCATGCTAACGATGCTCGGCATCGTGATTGGCGTAGGCGCGGTGATCGTCATGGTCGCCGTCGGAAATGGCGCGCAGTCGCAGATCGAAGCGCAGATCAAGGGACTCGGCACGAACATGATCGTCATCACGCCTGGCACCACCGCACAGGGCGGGGCGAACCAGGGTGCGGGCGCCTTCAACCGGCTGACGGTAGGGGATGCGGACAAGATTAAGTCCGAGGCGATGTACGTGACCGAAGTGTCGCCGGTGGTTATGACGTTTACCCAGATCATTGGTGGTGTAGGCAACTGGCGCGCGGCAGTGAACGGCGTCAGCACCGACTTCCTGAAAATCCGTGACTGGGAAGTATCCGAGGGCACGCTGTTCAGCGAGGATGACGTCCGGGCCAAGCGCAAGGTTGTGGTACTCGGCAAGACGGTTGCCGACAATCTCTTTCCCGATGGTGGCGCAGTGGGCTCGTCGGTGCAGGTTAGTCGCTCCCCGTTCACCGTCGTCGGAGTGCTCGAGCCCAAGGGGCAGACCTCCAGCGGCTCCGACCAGGACGACGTTATCCTGGTGCCTTACACCACGGCGGAGGAGCGCCTTAGCGGACGCTCATTCCTCGGCCAGATCCTCGCCAGCACTGCCAATACGAAGGACATTCCAGCGGCGATACAGGAGTTGACGGTGATCATGCGTGAGTCTCACCAACTGGGCGGCCGGGAGCCCGACGACTTCACGGTCCGTGACCAGACGGCGATAGCTGCCGCGGCCACGAGCACGACCTCGGTGATGACCGGCCTACTCGCCGCGATCGCGTCGATCTCGCTGATCGTTGGCGGCATCGGAATCATGAACATCATGCTCGTCTCGGTCACCGAACGCACCCGGGAAATCGGCATCCGGATGGCGATTGGCGCCCGCGGCTCCGACGTGCTCACCCAGTTCCTCATTGAGAGCATCGTGATGAGTGTTCTGGGCGGAATAGTCGGACTGGGAGTCGGGCTCGGTGGTGCCGCGCTGCTCGCCAGGATCACCGGCTGGGCAGTGGCAACTCCGATGTCTGCCGTGCTCCTCGCTGTTGGCTTCTCGGCGGCCGTCGGAGTGTTCTTCGGCTACTACCCGGCCCGCAAGGCCGCCAGCCTGAACCCGATCCAGGCGCTCCGCTACGAGTGACGTGCGCACGCCCATCCACCAGCGACGTTGCAATCAACGTCGCTGGTGGACGCGAAGCGCCGCCACAATACCGCTAAATCAGCGTCTGTGCCCACATACAAGAGGAACTTCCGCATGCCGTCCGCCGCCCGCTTCAAGCCCGGTAGCCTCGCCGCGATCATAGTGATCACAACCTGGGCGACAATTGCGCTGGCCGCCGCGCCCGCAGCCGCGCAGCCGCTCATGCCGTCCCCTGGTACCCCGATCACACTCACCGACGCGGTGCAGATCGCGCTCCGCCAGAACGTCACCGTTCGCCAGGCTCGCAACACGATCGAACAGAGCGCAACGAGCGTGCGCCAGGCGCGCATGCAGTTCCTGCCCAACTTCTCGCTCAGCACCGGAACAGCCACCAACGTCGGTCGGAACTTCAACCAGAACGAAGGCCGGATCATCAACCAGACGTCGCAGTCGGTGAATGCCGGTGTCTCCTCGGGGGTGACTCTCTTTAATGGCTTTCAGAACGTCGCCAATCTGCGCAGCGCTCAGGCCAATGAGGAGGCTACGGAACAGACGTTCATGCGAACCCAGCAGACGGTCGTCTTCAACGTCGCTTCCAACTTCCTCGCCCTGGTAACTAATCAGGAGCAGTTGGGCGTGCAGGAGCAGAACCTGATAGCCCAGGAAGCGCTGCAAAACCAGGTAGAGCGGTTCGTACAGGCAGGCACGCGAGCAATCTCTGATCTATATCAGCAACAGGCGGCAGTGGCCAGCGCGCGCCTGTCGGTGCTCACAGCTCGTCAGGCGCTCGACCTGGCGAAGGTGGATCTGATGCAGACGCTGCAGCTGGATCCCTCGCAGGACTACACTTTCGTGCCCCCCGTGCTCGGTGACACGACGGCGATCGTGGGTGACTCGCTTCCTGGCCTGCCGCGCTACGACCTGGACTCGCTCCTCGCTCAGGCGCTAACCCAGCGGGCCGATCTCTCCGCGCAACTGTCGCGACTGGAAGCTGCTGAGCAGTCCATACGGTCCGCGCGTGGCGGCAGGATGCCCAGCGTGTCCATGAACCTCGGCTACAACAGCGCGTACACCAACGCCAACGATCTGGGCTTCTTCAACCAGTTCGATCAGCGACGCGGTGGATCGGTGAGTTTTGGCGTGTCGCTGCCCATCTTCGATCGCGGCAATGCCAGCATCAACACCCAGCAGGCGGAGCTTCAACTGGAGAACGCTCGCTTAACGCTGGAGCAGCAGCGCCAGGGGGTGTCACTGGAAGTGAAGCGCGCGCTCCTGGACTACGAGGCCGCGCAGGAGCAGTTGGTAGCAGCCGCCGCCCAGAAGAGGGCCGCAGACCTGGCGGTGACGACAGTACAGGAGCGATACCGCGTGGGAGCAGCCACTCTGGTGGAAGTCACTCAGACACGGGCATCGCAGGTTCAGGCGGCAAGCGCTTACGTGAACGCTCGCTACAACCTTGTCTTCCAACAGTCGCTGATGTCGTACTACACCGGCGCGCTGAACATCAACCAGGCCCCTCTAACACCCTGATCTACTAGTTGGCTCAGGGCGCCGAGGTGGCGAACTTGATTGATGTTTCGCGGTCGCTGATCCAGCGCACCGCAAACGCATCGGCAAAGACCATAACCAGCTGATCCTTGGAGTCGCGCAATAGTTGGACTCCGCTGCCGCTGGCGACGCGGCGGATGTCCGACTCCGGGCCGGTAACCCAACGCGGGTAGCGATAGGGGAACCCTTCCAGCCGCGCTGGAACACCGTACTCATGCTCCAGGCGATGGAGCATGACGTCGAACTGGAGCTGACCCACCGCCCCCACCAGGGGAACCGTGGCGTGAGCGGAATCGGTGAAGAAGACCTGCGCCGCTCCTTCCTCGGTGAGTTGGCGCAGCCCCACGTCCAGCTGCTTCCGGCGCAGCGGGTCAGTGATGATTATGCGCGCGAAGTGCTCCGGGGCGAACCGTGGTATCTCAGCGAACTCGATGCCCGGCGCCTCACTCACCGTGTCGCCTATACGCAGCGATCCGCGATCGATGATGCCCACCACGTCGCCCGGCCAGGCGTCCTCGACAGCGGTCCGTTCACGAGCCAGGAACTGCTGCGGTGCCGCCAGTCGCACCTTCTTCGACGTCCGTGCCAGTCGTACTTCCATTCCGGCCAGGAAACGTCCCGAGCAGACGCGGATGAACGCTACCCGGTCGCGATGCTTCGGATCCATGTTCGCCTGGATCTTGAACACGAAACCCGAGAATGACGGATCGGTGGGCTCGATTACCGTCTCTCCAGCCAGCCTGGCTTGAGGCGGTGGGGCGAGGGTGACGAACTCCTCGAGAAATGGCTCGACGCCGAAGTTGGTGAGCGCGCTGCCGAAGTAGACCGACGTCAGTTCTCCCGCCTTTAACATCGCCTCGTCGAACGGTTGACCGGCCTCATCCAACAGGCTCAACTCGCCGCGCAGGCGCTCCATTGCACCATCGTCGAGGCGCGCCCTTACCCGCGGGTCGTCCAGCGAGCCAACCGTCTCGTGGCCCCGCGTTGAACCGTGCTTGGTGTCGCGGTCAAACAGGTGTACCAGGTTTTTCCGGCGATCGTAGACGCCAACGAAGACAGCGCCGACAAAGATGGGCCAGTTGGCGGCGTAACAGGCGATCCCCAGATCGGCCTCCACGTCGCTGATCAGCTTCAGCGGATCCTCTCCGACGCGGTCGCACTTGTTGACGAAGGTGAAGATGGGGATTCGACGCCGCTTGCAGACATCGAACAGCTGGCGGGTCCGCTCTTCCACGCCGCGCCGATTGTCGAGCAGCATGACTGCGCTATCGGCGGCGATAAGAGTGCGGAAGGTGTCCTCGCCGAAGTCGCCGTGCCCCGGGGTGTCGAGCAGGTTCACCCGGCAGCCCGCATAGTCGAACTGCATCACGCTCGACGTGACCGAGATCCCGCGTTCCTGCTCCAGCTTCATCCAGTCCGACGTGGCGTGTCGCTGAGCACGGCGTGCCTTGACCGAGCCGGCTAGATGGATCGCTCCACCGTACAGGAGCAACTTCTCGGTCAGAGTCGTCTTGCCGGCGTCCGGATGGCTGATGATGGCAAAGGTCCGACGACGGGCCACCTCAGTGGCGAGTCGGGCCTCGGCGGCCGCGGTCCCGGTGCTTTCGAACGTGGTTTCCACAGACATCGTGTGACGGCGTGATCCTGCCATGGCTGCCCATGGCGCGAACGAATACGGCTCGGCCGATCATGGGGCGGGAGCGCGACAACTGTTAAAGATAACACGACCAGGACTGTCGGAGGGCATGCCGATGGCTGAAGGCACGCGCTCAGCCGTCATTCGTGCGGGCCGCTATCTCTCCCTTTGAGCAGGCCGAGGGCGACTGCGAACCGCACGTACTCGGTCCGGTGGGAGAGCCCCAGCTTCTCATCGATCCGCTGCTTGTAGGTGTCCACGGTCTTCGGACTGATGCCCAATTGGCGGCCGATCTCCGGACCGTTGTAGCCCTCCGCCACCAGCCGCACCACTAACTGCTCGCGCTCGCTCAGGAGGGCGTATTGCTCGGCCAGTGGGTCGGGCGGCGGCGCTGTGCGATCCTGGCGTCGGGAGGCGAGCAACCGGGCAACCGCTGGCCGGACGTAGACCTCACCGGACGCCACGACGCGAATCGCGTCCACCAGCTCCTGATCGGCAGCGTCCTTGGCCAGGTAGCCGCTCGCGCCGGCCTCGAGGAGGGGGATAAGACGCTCCTCCTCCATGTGCATTGTAAGCACGAGCACCCGCGGCGGACGGGGAAGGGCGACAAGGGTGCGGGTGGCAGTGAGACCGTCGGCAGCTCCCATGTCCAGATCCATCACCACAACGTCCGGGCTGAACTGGCTCGCCACGTCCACAGCTGCCAGACCGTCGGATGCCTCGCCAACGACCATCACGTCGGGCACACTACGTAGGAGCGCGCGAACGCCGGCACGAAGAATGGTATGGTCGTCCACCAGGATCACCCGGATCGGCTCGTCCCGTGCCGGCACGCCACGCCGCGCATAGGGCTGATGGATCAGAGCCTCTCCCAAACTTGCCAGGGACTCGAAAGATGCCTCGAGGCCCCTGTTGACACGTTCGGGTGTCTCTGGCTGCCTCATTTCCTGCTCACTTTGCTGCTGGAAGTCGCTGCCCGCGAACAAGGTGTCGCGTGGCGACTAGTCGCTGCACGTAGCGCGCCAGCTCGCTTGCGCCGCCGGCCGATTGGACGCCCGTTGTGAGGCGTTGCGGGATAAGTGTACCGTCCTGTCGACCGTCAGATGTGGCGTGGATGCATGCGACCGTGGAGCAGGGTTCCGGCCGAGACCAGTTTGAGCACTGTGCTGGTCTGGCGGAGCTCCTCATGTAGCTGCGCGAGTCGCGTATCGGGCTCGTTGCTTTCAAGTGTGAGATCGTAGTCGACGGTCAGGGGACAGGCGCCATGGCTGCGCAGCACCGCGTAGACATGCACCTCGACCGCTGCCAGCGCCAGATGGAGAAGTGCGGCCGCCTCCTCCGTGCCCGACAATAGCGCCGCTGTCACCGCCATCAGTAACAGTTCCACGGCATCCGGCTCGGCGAGCGTTCCCGTCAGCCGCGAGCCGGCAGGCACCGTCATCCACCAGTGGCCATCCGAACCGGGCTTCCCTGTCGTCAGGCTGGCGGTGCGGTGCGCTTCGACTCTATACTCTCGTGTCGAGCTTTGCCCAGGAACGCTATACAACATGTTGGGTCTCCCGCCAACCGCTGCCGTGGCGGGGCTGGCGCTTTCTGTGGCGGTCTTCCCGACCGGCTGCCTTCGACACACCTCACGGCGAGGTGCGACATGGTGTCGATGACTGACTCGATAGGGTAAGCAGGGCGCCGTTCCGACGTTGTCGGGCAACGACTGACAGCGGCCAAGGCCCGCCGGCAGTTGGTCCGTGGGCTGCCAGTATCGGATGCTGGCTGTGTAGTGAGAATCCTCCCGCGGTTCGTTGCCTCGCCTTGCCTCGCCTCGCCTGCACTGCCGCAATCAGCGTCCGTCGTAGCCCTCACGAAGCTCCCCGATCCTCGTAGAACGGAGCCGCCGCAGCCATGTTGCCCGTCACTACCCGGAAGATCGCGGCGATAATCGGCGCTCTGGTCGTGCTCCTCCTGCTCATAGGAGCGGCAACCGTCTACAGTGTGCGGAACGCACGCAATGCGTCACGCCAACTGGTACGGAGTCGGGAGGTGCGGGCTGCCGTCTCCACGGTGTTCGCAGGAATCCTCCAGTCTGAGTCGGCTGGGCAGGCGCACATCGCTACAGGCGACACTGTCTATCTGGCTGACGTTCAGGAAGGCTTCCGAAGAGCGGACAGTTCGCTCATCTACGTCCGCTCCCTGATGGCCGGCGAGCCGCGTCAGTACCGCCGTCTGGACGCCCTGGCGGGCCTGCTGGAAGACCGCCGCACCGTTCTCCAGACAGCCATCTCAGGGGAACGGATGGGTAGCGGATTGCAGTTCGAGTACGCCAGGCAAGCCGCCCAGGGGCGCGAGCAGATAGTACGTATGGCGGCTGCTCTGGACAGCGTGGACATGGTGGAGAATAAACGGCTCGCTGAACATGAGGAGGAGGAGGCACAGATGGCAGAGCGTACCCATCTGCTCATCCTTGCCCTGATGACTATCGCCGTTTTGCTGGGCGCGTTCGCCACCCGCGCCGTTCACCGAGACCTCCTCGGCCGCCGGCGTGCTGAGCAGAAGCTCCGATCCAGCGAGGAGCGCTTCCATGCCATCTTCGACCAGACCTTCCAGTTGACCGCTCTTCTCACCCTGGAAGGCAACGTGCTGGAGATGAACGAGACTGCCCTTGTCTTCTTGGAAGCGCGACGGGCCGACGTAGTAGGACGCTTGTTGTGGGACCTGCCCTGGTGGCACGATTCCGAGCGCTCCCTGGTTCGTGAGGCCACTGCGGGTGCTGCCAGAGGGGTCTTCGTGAGGTGCGAAGCGCAGCTTCAATCTCCCGGGAGTAGCCGTTTTGCCAGTATGGATCTGTCCTTCAAGCCGATGCGCGACGCGGACGGCACGGTAACCATGCTGATCGCCGAGGGGCGTGATATCACCCAGCGTGTTATGGCCGAATCCGCCCTCCGTGCGTCCGAGTTGCGCTTCGCCGGCATCCTCGCCCTTGCTGCCGAGGCCATGATCACTACCGACGGGGAGCAGCGCATCCTCCACTTTAACAAGGGCGCCGAGGGCGTCTTCGGTTACAGCGCCGAGACGATGATGGGTCAGCCACTGGACCGGCTCCTGCCGGCACGGTCAAGAACAGCTCATAGGGGTCTCGTGACAGAGTTCGGCGTCTCTGGCGAGAATCCGCGCATCATGGGTCGCGGCCACGAACTCTTCGCGCTGCACCGCGATGGCCACGAATTCCCAATCGAGGGTTCCATCTCCGCCACGCTGGTGGATGGCGAGCAGCTCTATACGGTGGTACTGCGCGATGTCACTGAGCGGCGTCAGGCCGAGCTGAGACAGGCGTTTCTTACCGACGCCGGAAACAAGCTGGCGGCAACGCTCGAGTACGAGCCAACACTCGATCATGTGGTTCGCCTTGCCGTCCCGGTGCTCGGCGAGTTGTGCGTGCTGGATCTGGATGTCAGCGCGGAGGGGCCACGGAGCGTCGTTGCCCACCTGGATCCTGAGCTGGAAGAGGTGATGCGGACCATCCGTAAACGCTATCCCCCGCCATGGACCGGGCGGCATCCGACGGCTGTTGCGCGTCGCTCGAGAACTGCATTCCTGATGCAGGAGCTGGATCCCGAACTGCGCTCCTCTATCATGCTCGACGACGAACACGAGGCCCTCTTTTCCCGACTATCGCTGCGCTCGGCGCTGTTCGTTCCGCTCATAGCAAGGGGGAATGTTATGGGCGTCCTGAGTAGCTACAGTTCCACACGATCGCTCACCGAACAGGATCTAGCGCTCGCCCAGGAACTCGCCCGTCGCGCCGCAATGGCCATTGATAACGCCGAGTCGTACAGTGCCGCGCGGCGCGCAGCGCTTGCCCGGGACGAGATTCTGGGTGTGGTCTCCCACGACCTACGCAACCCGCTGAGCGCGATCATCATGTGTGGTGAGGCGCTAGTCACGGAGCGCGATCCGGCGGAGCTCGCCCACGTGGGCAACGTCATCCGCAGCTCGGCGCGCTGGATGCAGCATCTCATCCGCGACCTGCTGGACGTCACCGCAATCGAAACGGGAGGCCTCAAGGCGAATCCGGAAACGACCACTGCCGTAGCGATCGTCGAGGCGCTCATGGCGATCCACGCTGGAGCGGCGCAGGACAGGTCGGTGACCCTCCACGGCAACATCGCCGAAGGTCTGGAGCAGCTCGAGGCTGACCCCGACCGGATCATTCAGGCCGTCGGGAACCTGGTCGCTAACGCTATACGATTCAGCCCGACCGGGTCTCCGGTGACTCTGAGCGTGACGACCCATGAATCGACCGGCGTCGCCTTCCATGTCAGCGACGTCGGTGTGGGTATAACCGCTGAACAGCTTCCCCACCTCTTCGACCGCTTCTGGCAGGGCGCCGATGGTCGACGCGGCGGTATCGGCCTGGGGTTGACGATTACCCGTGGAATCGCCGAAGCGCACGGCGGCTGGGTGGAGGTAGTCAGCGAGCCGCGGGTGGGAAGTACCTTCTCCGTCATCCTCCCGCAGGCACTGCTAGTTGAGCACTAGCGCCTGCGGGTGATGATCACCAGAAGTCATGACGGGATCTGGACCGCTGGAGCAACGCAGTTCAGGGTACAGGTGCAACCTTACGCGGCAGCATCTCGTCGCGCATCGCCGCGAGGTAGGCAAAGCTGGCTGCGACCACCGCCTGCTGGATAAGGTCGTCCGGCTGAACCCGGTCCAGGAAGTCCATGTTGGAGTGGTGCGTGCGCGAGTTGTACTCCAGCCGCTCCTGGATGAACTGGAAGCCAGGGAGCCCCACCGCTTCGAACGCCGAGTGGTCGGTGGAACTCACCGAACGCGGCCCGAGGATGGTGACTCCCAACGGTGCCAGCGGCTTGATCCACTCGGCGAAGATCGGCTGCAGCGCTGGATTCTCCTGCATCCAGATGCCGCGAATACGCCCGGTTCCGTTGTCGAGATTGAAGTAGGCGGCGAGCTTCTCGTAACCAGGCTTCCGCTGCCTGGTGGCCGGGTCGGCGAAGTGCTTGGCCACATAGGCACGGGAGCCCAGTAGCCCCTGCTCCTCGGCGCCCCAGAGCGCCACCCGGATGGTGCGTCGCGGCTTCGCCCCAACGGCCTGGAGGATGCGCATCGCTTCTAGCATCGCCGTGCTCCCGGTGCCGTTGTCGGTGGCGCCGGTGGCGCCGTGCCAGGAGTCGAAGTGCGCTCCGAGCATCACCACCTCGTCCTTCAGGTCGGGATCGGTACCGGGAATCTCGGCGATGATGTTGAAGCCGTTAAGGCTGGCCGTCTCGTCGTGGAAGCGGGTGCGCACGTCCAGCTCCATCTTCACCGGGACGCCCTTTTCTAGTACTCGCACCATCCGGTTGTAGTGCTCCACAGCGATGGTGACGGCGGGAAGACCGTTGACACCATCATCAGCGCGCGAGCCACCGGCGCCAACAAAGACGGTGCCGCCATCGACCCGCTGGGTCTCCCAAGTTAGGTCGCTGCCGCCAGCGGACATGAACGAGTCCGAGCCGCGGTCGATGAGGGCGACAACGCCCTCGTCGATGTAGAACTGTTGGATGCGCTGCTGCAGTGCGCGGGCGTCGGCCATGTTCGGGCGCGGGGCGGCGGGCCGAGCCGCTGCGCTCCGTGGCGCGGGGAGGGACTCTGCTTCCTTGATGTCTTCGTCGTCCATGCGCAGTACGATCCGTCCGTCCAGCATCTTCACCTCGCGCTCAGGCTGGGTGAGGACGATCCGGCCGCGCAGCTTGCCGCGGAACTTCGCCATGTCCGCCTCGGTGGCGATCGGAGCGAGGACCACGTCGGCCGTGACAGCGCCCTTCGTTCCCACCGTCCAGGCCTTCGGCATGCCGATGATAGGCATCACCCGTGGCTCCGTCATGCTCGCCGTGAAGCGCTCCAGTGACCAGCCCTTGCCGAACGGCCAGGCTTCCTCGTGAATGTTGGAGAGGCCCCAGGTGCCCATTCGCTTCGTGACCCAGTCCCCCGCTTCCCTGATCTCCGGGCCACCGGTGAGGCGGGGTCCGTAAACATCGGTGAGCCAGCCGATCGTCTCCATCGCCTGGGAGCGCTGCATCCCCTCGTCACGGATCCGTTCCAGCATGGCGGCATCCACCTTTTCCGGCGCCTGAGCACGTGACTGGGCAGGTAGCGCGAAGCAGGTGAGAGCGAGGATGGTAGTCGCGAGCTTGTGCATTGCAGGTCCTCAGGGGTGCCTTGATCGGTGTGCCCGATGTGGATGGAGCTGACCGGGACGCGGAGCCCTGGCGGCGTCGCCCGCGTTGAGTCTTTCGAGTCGTTCCGTCTCAAGCTACGCCGGGCGGCACGCGGCCGTTGTGGCAGTCACGGCGTCGTAGTCGTGCCTGGAAGGGTTTCCCTTACAGGATTGAGGGGGGAATCCTGAACATCGGAGGTGCTTCCCTGATTGTCACTTTGTGGCTAAAAAGGGATATTTGAGAGTTCGTCTCGCTCCAGCGGGACGAACAACCACCCGAGTCGCGCCCGGTGCGACCATACCGCCGCTGGCCTGGAGCCGGAGGCGGTATGCACGATCCATACAGATCCGAATTTGCGATGACCGCACCCCCGCTACGGCCGGCCGTCACCGGTGTCCACACGTCAGAGTTCGATGATGGTCGTCATGGCGCGACACATCTCGACAGCTTCACCTACGATGACGCGATAGTCCGGAAGTTCCTTCTGGCGACCTTCATTTGGGGGCTCGTCGGCATGTCCGTCGGGCTGATCATAGCGTTGCAGCTCGCCAATCCGATTTTCAACACGGATCTGAAGTGGCTGAGCTTCGGGCGCCTGCGGCCGCTGCACACCAACGCCGTCATCTTTGCATTTGTCGGTAACGCCTTCTTTACTGGCTGCTACTACTCCAGCCAGCGTCTGCTGAAGGCGAGGATGTATTCGGATTTCCTGAGCAAGTTCCACTTCTGGGGATGGCAGGCGATCATAGTCGCCGCCGCCATCACGCTACCCATGGGCTTCACCCAGACCAAGGAATACGCCGAGCTGGAATGGCCGATCGACATCGCCATCACCGTGGTCTGGGTGGCGTTCCTGGTCAATCTGGTCGGCACGATGGTGAAGCGACGCGAGCGGCACCTGTACGTGGCGATCTGGTTCTACGTGGCCAGCATCGTCACCGTGGCCATGCTGCACATCTTCAACAACCTCGTCATCCCGGTGGGGCTGTTCAAGAGCTACTCCATCTACGCTGGCGTGCAGGACGCGTTCATGCAGTGGTGGTATGGTCACAACGCCGTGGCTTTCGTGCTCACCACGCCGTTCCTCGGGCTGATGTACTACTTCCTGCCCAAGGCCGCCGGGCGTCCGATATTCAGCTACAAGCTGAGCATCCTGCACTTCTGGTCGCTCATCTTCCTGTACATCTGGGCCGGCCCGCACCACCTGCACTACACGGCGTTGCCGGAGTGGGCGGCCACCCTGGGCATGATCTTCTCGGTCATGCTCTGGATGCCGTCGTGGGGCGGAATGATCAACGGGCTGCTGACGCTGCGCGGCGTCTGGCACAAGGTGGTCGAAGACCCGATCCTCAAGTTCTTCGTGGTGGGGATCACGGCCTACGGCATGGCCACCTTCGAGGGACCGATGCTGTCGATTAAGACGGTGAGCGCACTGGCTCACTACACCGACTGGATCATCGCCCACGTCCACACCGGCGCGCTGGGGTGGAACGGTTTCATCACCTTCGGCATGATGTACTGGCTGCTACCGCGAATCTTCCAGACGCCTCTCTACAGCCGGAAGGCGGCCGAACTGCACTTCTGGATCGCCAGCTTCGGTATCGTGCTGTACGTGGCATCTATCTATAGTGCCGGCGTGACGCAGGGCCTGATGTGGCGTGCCTTCGACGAAACCGGTCGGTTGGCGTATCCCGACTTCGTGGAGACGGTGGTCAAGCTTCTCCCGATGTACTGGGTTCGCGTGGTCGGTGGCTCGCTGTACCTCACCGGTATGTTCCTGATGGGCTGGAACGTGCTGATGACGTGGCGTAATCGGCCGGCGCAGTACGAGGAACTGGTGGTCACCGCAGCCCCGCTGTCGCCGCGCTACGTGGAGCCTGTTCTGGCGCCGGTTCCAGGCAGTGCGCCTAAGGGCTTGCTGGGCCGTTTCGCCGCCATGGATTGGCACCGCAAGTGGGAGCGCATGCCGATTTTCTTCACGGTGATGACGCTGGTCGCGGTGGCGGTGGCCTCGCTGTTCGAGATCATTCCAACCTTCCTGATCCGCTCCAATGTGCCGACTATCGCGTCGGTGAAGCCTTACACGCCGCTGGAGCTGGCCGGTCGCGACCTCTACATCCGCGAGGGGTGCGTTAACTGTCACTCGCAGATGATCCGTCCGTTGCGACACGAGACGGAGCGCTATGGCGAGTACTCCAAGCCCGGCGAATTCGTCTACGACCACCCGTTCCTATGGGGTTCGCGGCGTATCGGGCCGGACCTCGCGCGGATCGGCGGCAAGTATCCGCACCTCTGGCACGTCCGGCACATGGAAGACCCAGAGGCGATCACGGCGAAGTCCATCATGCCGCCCTATCCCGGGATGCTCACTGCCCCGCTCAATTTCGAGCGCATCCAGAAGTCGGTCGACGTCATGGCGATGCTGGGCGTGCCGTACGGGGATGCGCTGAACAACGCTCCGGAGCTGGCCCGCGCGCAGGCAGCGGCGATCGCTGCCGAGATCGAGGCTCAGGGTGGTCCCGCGGCGCTCGGCGACAAGGAGATAGTGGCCATGGTCGCGTACCTGCAGAGGTTGGGGGTGGACGCTACGCGCACGCCGGCGGCTACTGCCAGTACCGACGCGAACTCGCCTTGAGCCAGGAGGACACATGAAGCTTTCCGACATCATGAGTGCTGCGAACCTCACTATCTATCCTCGCATCGCGCTCATCCTCTTCCTAATGGCCTTCATCGTGGTAGTGGCGCGTCTGCTCCTGTTCGGAAATCCCGCGAAGTGGAAGCACGATGCCGCGCTACCTCTGGACGACATCAACGATCGTTTCGCCAACAAGAGCCGCAAGGATAGTTCAGATGACTCCTGAGTCGAAGGGAAATCGGCCGCCATCGGCCGAGGACGAGGGTCGCATTCTCGACCACGAGTACGACGGTATCCAGGAGTACGACAATCCGATGCCGCGATGGTGGGTGAACATGTTCTGGGCGACCATCATCTTCTCCATCGTCTACGTAATCAACGTCGGCCCGGTAGGATCTGGCGACGGCTGGATAGCGAATTACGAGAACGACATGGCGTCGTTCCGCGAGCTTCACCCGGAAGGCGCGCCGACGGCCGACGCTGGTCAACTCGCGGCGCTGGCGACCGACCAGTCAGTGCTGGCCAGCGGCAAGACCGTCTACGGTCAGATGTGCGCCGCCTGCCATGGTCCCGACGGTGGAGGGACCATCGGTCCCAACCTGGCCGACAACTACTGGATTCATGGCGGCAGTCTGCCGGATATCCTGCACACGGTGAGCGTTGGTGTGCCGGCCAAGGGTATGCCTGCCTGGGAAAAGATGCTCAAGCCCGAGGACGTCAACGCCGTCGTCGTCTACGTGGCCTCGCTCCGCGGTACCACTCCGACCAATCCGAAGGCTCCAGAGGGCGAACTGGTCAACCCGTGAGCCTGTTCACCGCGGTCGACGGACCGACCAGCCGCGGCAAAGGCCAGCAATAGCTGCCGATGAACTGTTAGTCCGTAGTTAGCTGTCAGTCGCAACCTCGAGGTATAGCATGGCACTTCAGCCAACCAGTCGCGCACAGTCAGGCTCCAGTATCCCGGTTGCCAGAGGTCGCGTGCTGCCCACGCTGAACGTGGATGGCTCACGAAACTGGATCCGGCCAAAGCCGGCCCCTGGCAAGAACTGGCAGCGCCGACGAGTTGTGGCGTATCTGCTGATGCTGCTTTTCCTGTCCATCCCCTACATCCACTTCCGCGGCCGGCCGTTAATCCTGCTGGACCTACCGCGTCGAGAATTTACCCTGATAGGCACCACCTTCCTGCCCACAGACACGCTGCTGCTCATGCTGTTGTTGTTGAGTATCGTCGTGGCGATCTTCCTGCTCACCGCGCTGTTCGGGCGGGTGTGGTGCGGCTGGGGTTGTCCCCAGACGGTGTACATGGAGTTCCTCTTCCGGCCCATCGAGCGGCTGGTGGAGGGAGGACGCAGCGGCTCGCTAGCGCTGGATCGTGAAGGGCGTCACTTCCACCCGCGCCGGGTGCTCAAGTACGCCATCTACTTCGCGCTGTCGCTCTTCCTGGCGCACACTTTCCTGGCCTACTTCGTGGGCGTCGAGCAGTTGGCCGTGTGGGTCAGGCGGTCACCGTTCGAGCATCCAACGTCGTTCCTTATCATGGCTGGAACGGCCGCGCTAATCTTCTTCGACTTCACCTACTTCCGCGAACAGACCTGTATCGTCGCCTGCCCTTACGGGCGGTGGCAGTCAGTGCTACTCGACCGGCAGTCGCTCATCGTTGCCTACGACTACGAGCGCGGTGAGCCGCGGACGAAGGGGCGTGTGCAGGCAGAGGGCGCTGGTGATTGCATAGACTGCGGTGCCTGCGTCCAGACCTGTCCCACCGGAATCGACATCCGCGATGGGCTGCAGATGGAGTGCATCCACTGCACCCAGTGCTCCGATGCCTGCGACGAGATCATGCGCAAGGTGGATCGCCCCGAGGGGCTGATTCGCTACACCACCCAGGAAGCGCTGCAGGGCGGCAAGGCTGGCTGGTTGCGTCCCCGCGTGGTGCTCTATCCCGCCGCACTGCTCCTTTTCCTTGGCGCCTTCACCTGGGCTCTGGCCAACCGCTCCGAAGCCGAGGTGACGCTGCTGCGGGGCATCGGAGCGCCGTTCGCGCAGGGGGCAGACGGACAGGTGAGCAATCAGGTGAGGGTGAAGGTCGTGAACCGCTCACGGGCGCATCAGGACTATCAGATCACTGTTGAGGGCGTACCGGGAGCGACTGTCATTGCCCCGGAGAATCCGTTGCGCGTGGAGGCCGGTGCAATGGCCACGACGAGCATCTTCGTACTCCTGCCGCCGTCGGAGTTTGTCCACGGCGAGAAGGCGGTCGTGGTACGGGTGGACGATGGAAAACGCTTCTCCGAGTCCGTACCATGGCGACTGGCCGGTCCGAGCGACCACACCGCGCCGGCGGTCAAGGCGCCCGATAGCAACAACACCAGAGGTGGCAGTTGAGCGTTCCGATAAATGCCCCTGATCGCCCGCGCTCGCGCGGGCTCGGTTGGCCGATCGCCATGGGGTCAATCCTCGCCTTCACGGTTGCCGTTAACCTTTTTGTCTTCCGCTTGGCTGCCAACGATCCGTCGTTCTCCGTGGAACCGTCCTATTACCAGAAGGCGGTGCACTGGGACGATGAGCTGGCGCAGCGTAGCCACAATGCCGAGTTAGGATGGCAGGCGACGACCCAACTGATTGCCTCGAACGATGGCGCGACCCGGCTCCGCGTGAGACTCACCGATGCCGCCGGTGCTCCTCTGGACGGAGCAGATGTGCGCCTGGAAGCGTTCGCCATCAGTCGGGCGTCTCAGGTGGCCAGACTGGCGCTGCCGGCAGCCGATGATCCGTCGGGCGGTGTTTACTCGGCCATCCTTCCCAACGGCGAGTCGGGCCGCTGGGAGTTGAAGTTGAATGTCACGCGCGAGAGTGAGCGGTTCACCTCCGTTAGCCGGGTGGAGCGGCCGAAGTGACACTGGCCCTGGCGGTGCTCGTCGCCAGCCTGGTGGGGAGCCCGCACTGCGCCGGGATGTGTGGTGGCTTCGTCTGCTTCTATGCCGGCGGTGCCGCAGGCACCGCCGGCCGCGCATCTGGTGGGGCCGGCGGTTGGGCTCACGCTGCCTATAACGGTGGCCGTCTGTTCTCCTATGTCGCACTGGGCACACTGGCCGGTGCAGCCGGCGCTGGTCTGGACGCCGCCGGCCAACTGGCCGGCCTGTCGCGGCTGGCAGCAATTGTCGCCGGTTCATTGATGGTGGGTTGGGGTGTCTCACGACTCGCTGCGATTGGCGGGATCCGCCTGCCGATGCCCGCCGGATCGGCTGCGGCGCGCGGAGCGTTGGGCGGTCTGCTGGCACGCGCTCGTGGGCGGCCGCCAGTGGTCCGGGCGGCAGCCACAGGGCTTCTTACCACGCTTCTTCCGTGCGGCTGGCTGTATGCCTTCGTCGTCACCGCTGCGGGCACCGGGAGCGCCGGTGGTGGCGCACTGGTGATGCTCGCCTTCTGGGCTGGCACGCTCCCAATGCTTGTCGCTGTCGGCGTCGGCGCCCATCGCCTGGCTGGGCCTCTCGGTCGTCGACTGCCCGCCGCCAGTGCCATTTTCGTCGTCGCTCTCGGCTTACTCTCCATCGCTGGCAAGCTGCGCACGGACATCACGCTGCCCGGACTACTGCAGGAAGCTTCAGAAGCAGCGGACAGCGGAGTGCCCGCGATGGGCGTTCCGTCCATCCACGATGCCAGCCATGCCGGCCACTGACACGTTGCTTCATCCGGAACTCGGCCGGTCAGACGAGTCGGCCGGGCGCGTAGGAGTGGTGGCCGCACCGCTGCCAGTGCCGAGATCGGTAAGGCTGACCTGCGCGCACTGTTCGAGCGACGTTCCGGAAGGGCTGTTCAGCGGCTCGGAAGCCGATCTGCAGTTCTGCTGCGCCGGTTGTCGTACCGCCTTTGCGATCCTGAGCGAACATGGCCTGGACGGCTATTACGCCATGTCCGATCGGCGCGATGCGCCGGTGAGGGCGAGCGATCGAAGCTACGAGGAGTTCGATCATGAGGCCTTTCGCGAGCTCTACGTGCACCGGACGCCCGACGGGCTGTCGCGCGTGGAGCTCTATCTGGAAGGTGTGCACTGTGCCTCCTGTGTCTGGCTGGTGGAACGAGTGCCGATGCTCCTGCCCGGAGTGGTGCGCGCTGAACTGAACGTGCGACGCTCCCTGGCCCGGGTGGAGTGGGACGAGAATGCGATCCCGCTGTCGGCCGTCGCCCGCGGGCTGGATCGCCTGGGTTACGCTCCGCATCCATTCCGTGGAGTGCGCGCCGAGGAGGTTCGTCGACGCGAGGACCGGGCGATGCTCGGCCGCGTCGGGATCGCCGGTGCCATCGCTATGAACGTCATGCTCGCGGCGATAGCGATGTACAGCGGCTGGCCGACTGGTATCGAGGCGGAATACCAGCGACTCTTCCGCTGGGCGAGCCTCGTCCTCACCACGATCACCATTGCCTGGCCGGGCCGCATCTTCCTGACCGGCGCCATCGCGGCGCTGCGTACCCGCTCGCTGCACATGGACGTTCCGATCGCCCTGGCCCTGGTCGTCGGACTGGTGCGGGGCGCGGTGAACACGGTGAGCGATTCCGGCCCGATCTATTTTGACGGGCTGGCCACTCTTGTCTTTGCACTCCTCGCCGGTCGCTACCTACAGCAACGCGGTCAGCGGGCCGCCGCCGATTCGGCGGAACTCCTCTACTCCCTGTCGCCTACCGCGGCCCGGGTGGTGGAGGATGACGGTACGGGAGAGCGGGTGCGCGAACTCCCTGCCGCCGCACTCCTTCCGGGGATGCTTCTGGATGTGCGCGCCGGCGACACTCTGGCCGCCGACGGCTTCGTGGAGACCGGAGAATCCACGCTCGATCTCTCCCTGCTCACTGGCGAGTCGCTGCCCGAGTCCGTGGCCGTTGGATCGATTGTCTATGCCGGCACGGTAAACCTTACGTCCCCGTTCCGGCTGCGCGTCACCCGGGCGGGCGAGACCAGCCGGCTCGCCAGCATCCTGCGACAGGTAGAGGATGGAGAGCAGCGCCGGGCGCCGGTGGTGAAGCTGGCCGATCGGCTGGCGGGCCGTTTCGTGGCCGCCGTGCTGGTGCTCGCAGCCATCACCGTGGCCGTCTGGTGGGGACGTGACCCGGCGCTGGCGGTGGACCATGCCATCGCCCTGCTGATCGTCACCTGCCCGTGCGCGCTGGCGCTCGCCACGCCGCTGGCGGTGAGCGTTGCGGTGGGACGCGCCGCACGCACGGGGATTCTCGTCAAGGGCGGTGACGCGCTCGAGCAGTTGGCGCGGCCGGGGACAATCCTGCTCGATAAGACAGGCACCGTCACCCAAGCCCGAACGGCGCTGGAGTGGTGGGACGGGCCGGCCTGGGTACGCCCGCTGGTGCTGGGGCTGGAGGGTGGCTCGCGGCATCCGCTTGCCGAGGGCTTCCGGCGTGCCTGGCCAGATGTGACGGCAGCGCTAGCGACCGATACATCTCACGTGATGGGTGGGGGAATCGAGGGGAGGGTCGACGGCTCCTTCGTAGTGATCGGTTCGCCAGCGTTCGTGCGGCAGAGGGCGACTGGTCGCGAGGCGATGGGCGCGCCTGAACAGCTTGCCCTCACGCCGGTGCTCATCGCCGTGGATGGCGAGGTGGTAGCGGCGGCCGGTTTCGGCGATCCGCTCCGCCTCGATGCCGCGGCCTCGGTGGAACTGTTGCGAGCCCGCGGTTGGCACGTTCGACTTCTCTCCGGTGACGCGCCAGCGGTGGTCGTTGCCGCCGGACATAACCTCGGCATTCCAGCGGAAGATTGCATTGGAGGAGCGGCGCCGGAGGAGAAGGCGCGGGTGGTGCGCGAGACCGCGCGCGGTGGTCGTGTGGTGATGGTGGGTGACGGCGTTAACGACGCCGCGGCGATCGCCGCAGCGTCGGTGGGTATCGGCGTCCACGGTGGCGCCGAGTCGTCGCTGGCCACCGCCGACGTCTATCTCAGCACGCCCGGTCTCTCACCACTGGTCCGTCTGGTGGAGGGCAGCGAGCGCACGATGCACGTTATCAGGCGCAACATCGCCTTCTCGCTCGCCTACAACGTTGTCGCCGCTGGGCTCGCCATCGCCGGAGTCCTCAATCCGCTGGTGGCGGCGATTCTAATGCCGGCGAGTTCCCTCACTGTGGTACTGGCCTCCTGGCGTAGCCGGACGTTCGTCAACGACGTGGAAGGCGCTGGATGAGCGTCCTCTACATCGTCTTCCCGCTCGCCCTGTTGATCGTCGCGATCGCGGTGGCCGCGTACGTCTGGGCTACCAGGAGCGGTCAACTGGATGACCTGGAGACGCCCGCCCTGCGAATGCTGCACGACGACAGCGAAACAGCCCGTGGGCCTCGCCCGGATGATGGGTCGCCAGCGAAAGGGGCTTCACCGGGCCCAACTCGCCAGGGGAAGGACTAGCTCGAGCGGTTCTTCGAGCGGCCGTCTTATGGCATAGCTCGGCAGCGTCGGACTTAACCGGACAGACGGCGACGACCGTCTGTAGCAGAGTGATGCCGTCCGATCGACCGTATGACGTCACGCTAAGTACGTCAGCGCTCGGACAGAATCGGCTGCGCGGAGGCGCCCAATGAACGTCCTGTCAACCTCTCACCCTGCCTGCTCTCGGAAAGGTGTCAGCGTCACCAACAGCGGCCGACGGTTGCCGGCGAACCATATATGATACGTTCGCCGAGCGTCGTGGTGGGCGGGGCATCGGGCCCCCACGCGCTGGCCGACCACGAGGTCGAGAAAGAAGATTCCCGGGCGCGGGGTATAGTGCTCTATCTGGAAGACGGCGGGCAATTCGGCCCGTGCATCACCGAACGATTGGCGCTCGCCCAGCGCGATGTCGGGCTACTTATAGCGCCAGTAATTGCCGCCCTACCCAGCGGCGAGGATGAGCCCGGCGCAACTCCGGACACCCTCGCTCATTGCGACCGGCTGGCCGACGCGCTTATCGAGACAGCCGACCATGTGGTAGCCACCGCAGCCGGTCGGGGTCTGCCGCTGATCGTTATCGCCGAGGGTGTGGCAGCGGCAGCGGCGCTCCGAGCAGCGGCCCGTTGCCCTACCTCGTTTGCTGCCATCGTACTGGTAGACGGGAGAGTGGACCTCGCCGATGCCGTTCTGGACGCTGTTAGCGCTCCCCTACTCCTTCTAGTCGACAGCCAACAGCCAGAGCTCGTCGCCCTTAATCGGGTCACCCTTGCTGCACTCCACCCCGCCGCGCGGATGATGGTGCTTCCGCCGTGCGACAGGTCGTTGGCGGATGGGGATCGCTGCGCCGTCGTCCTACATGCCATGCGCGCCTGGCTCTCTAAAGTTCCGGCCCTCGACCGCCGTCGGGTCTCGAAATTTGTGCCGCGTCGTCCTACATGCCATGCGCGCCTGGCTCTCTAAAGTTCCGGCCCTCGACCGCCGTCGGGTCTCGAAATTTGTGCCGCGTGACGTAATCCGTATCGCCAGGGCAAGGATCCGCGGAATGGTGACCACTGCAGCCCGCGAGGCTGGCTCCGAGAAGGTTGTTCGGCGTCTCTGGCCAGCTCACTGAATTTCGTCTGACGCTCCGCTCGAATGGCGCTAACAAGGCGTGAAGATGGCTCGGTTACGTCGCAGTCTATCCTTCGTGTAAACAACGGTACGAAGCATGGGCGAGCGGCGCGTGTGGATTCGTACGCACCCACTGTTCGATGCATTCTTTGTAGTTGGCGCCATCAGCGTGATCCGGTTGTTCAGGCGGATCATGCGGTAGGCTACGCGCGGTGCAGACGGAGAGTACAGCGGGGTCTGACCGTGTTTGCACCACCGGTCCGTGCAGTCTCGTACGACCGTCTAGGGAGCGTAGTCCGAACTGTCCGGACTGGCCGCGACGGGACCGGTCAGCTCTGGCCTGGCTGACCGTGGTGCGACCGATCAGCCAAGTCTGGTGAGACCGTGTAAGCCGAAGGCTGTCCATGAGGCCCACATGGTCAGAGCTGTACGGGTTGACCGTGATCCACGCGTTGTATTCAGTCTGGGCCACCCGTAGTGCAGGCGATCCGTTCAGCATGGACTTCAAGGCTGTCGGTACAGTCTGTACTGACCGTGTGCTGCATGCTGCTGGCGCGGTTCACGCCAGCCCTACGGGGCCCATCCCGTCCGCCCGTCCCATCCCGTCTGTCCGGTCTGTTCGCCGAGTGGGTGTTGAGAACTGCTATGCCTGTAACTGGGCCGCTGGCAGGGTCAGCGTAAAGCACGAACCAACACCCGGTTCGCTAGTCGCCGTCAGCTCGCCGTTCATCCCGCGGGCCAGGTCAAGGCTGATCGCCAGTCCAAGCCCGACGCCCTCGCGGATGTTTGTGAGAGATCTGTCAAGCTGTACAAAAGCGTCGAATATCTGCTCCAACTCATCAGCCGCGATGCCGATACCGGTGTCGCGGACCGTGATCTCCGCCCGGCCGTCAGCTACCTGCTGGCCAGCGACTGTGATGCTACCTCCCGCATGCGTGTAGCGGATCGCGTTGGATAACAGGTTGAGAAGTATCTGGCGCAGCTTCTCGCGATCGGCCTGCACCGACAGTTCAGAAGAACAGGGCACATAGACGAGTGCGAGTGACTTCGCCGCCGCTTGTGGCTCCACCAGGCTGTTGAGTCCAGTGAGGAATTCGTCGACTCCCACAGCCGTCAGCTCGTACGCCACCCGTCCAGATTCGATCCGGCTCAGGTCGAGCACAGCTCCAATCAGTCCGAGCAGGTGCTCCTGGTTTACGCGGATGCGGTCCAGATCGTGGCGCTGCGCGTCGGTTATAGGACCGCGGATCCCGAGTTCGAGCAGCTCGGTGTAGCCGCCAATGGCGTTCAGTGGGGTCCGCAACTCGTGGCTCATGACGGCCAGGAAATCAGACTTGGCCCGGTTTGCCGCCTCGGCCTGCGCTCGCGCCAGTTCAGCATCGGAGCGTGCCGACTCAGCGGCTTCCCGCGCTTCGCGCAACGTCTGGATGTCGGTGTCGGTGCCGAACCAGCGCACCACCAGTCCTTCCGCATCATGTACCGGCCGGGCACGCGTCAGAAACCAGCGGACCTCGCCGTCAGCTCGGCGGAGCGGGAGCTCCATTTCGAAAGCAGTGCCTGAAGCGATTGCCGATTGCAAGCGGTAGCGTAGCTCTGGCAGCACCGCCGGGTCTCCCACCGACTTCCATCCCCAGCCGTTGACCTCGTCTGGGCGCGCGCCAGTGTAAGTATGCCAGCGCTCGTTGCACCAGAAGATGCGACCGTCAGCATTCGCCATCCATGAAAGGTTCGGAATGGTGTCGGCAAGCACCCGGAACTGTGCTTCCCTCTCTTCCAGGTGAGCCAGAGCTGCTGCGAGCTCGACATTCGATTGATCAAGCTGCTCGGCAGACTCCTGCGCATCCTCTTTCTGGATTTCCAGTTCAGCGTGGGCCGTGCCGACTTCGGACGCCATGTAGTTGAAGCTGTCGGCCAGCCTTACCAGCTCGCTGTCGCCCTTAACCGTCACTCGTGCGCCATAGTTACCGCCGGCGATCGCCTCTGATGCGCCAGTGAGCGCCATCAGCGGCCGGGTGATTCGCCGGCTGATAAGTGATGAGACTGCTGCTCCGGCAGCGAGCAGAAGAAGACTGAGGAGTGCCAGCTGACGCACCGCTGCGCGGGGAGCGGCCAGCACCGCCGCTACTGGACGTTCGAGAACGAGTACTAATTGGGTGCCGGCAACCGGCTGCTCCACCGCGAGCAGATCGCCAACGCCTGTGCGGCTGACGATAAGACTCGACTGCCGGGTGGTGCGACGTAGTGGTGGTGAAGCGCTGTCGCCAGTAATCGTTACCCAGGGCGATCCGTCGGTGTTTCGGTAGTAGGTGGAGACATCGGCGCTGGTGAGGGCGCGAATGGCCTCGTCAGCTCGCTCACTCCGCCCGACGCGAAACTGGCGCATAAGCAATCCCTGCCTGTCGCCCGCTCTACCCACTGGAGAAACGATCCAGAAATAGGCCGCACTGTCGGATAGGTAGAACTTGCCAACGCGGAGTGAGTCGGGAGTACTGAGAGCTTCCAAACTGCTTGTCGACTCAAAGCCCGGCGGCAGTAGCGACGCTCCCCCCGTCTCCGCGGCCCGGACACGGTCGGGCAGACCGGACCTGATGTCGCGACCGGCGAACGCCACCCGGTGACCGTCCTCGCACCAGAGCTCCACGGTTACGCCTACTTCAGCCGGCGGAAGCAGTCCCTGCAGCGTGGCCTGCGCCAACTTGGTGGCCGCATCGGAGTCATCAATCCGATGCTCACCATCGGCTGCAATGTGCGCTGCCAGCGCGCGCTGCAGAGCACTGTCAGTTGCCGCTGTCGATATTCGCGTGCGTGCCTGCCCAACACTGGCGTTGAGCATGTCGCCGATCTGATCGCCAGCGCTCTGCATCCGCTCCTCGGCTGCCGCCAGCGCCCCTCGGGCAAGCGTGACGTACGTCAGGACGAGGGTGGCGGCTAGGAGCGTCGCGAGCAACCCGGTGATCAACAGGGGCAGTTTCCAGGCGAGCGACCATTCGCGCGTGCGTCGTCCATCGAGATCCGCGCGGGAGGACGGAGACGGTGGTGCAGTCGTGGTTCGGTCGAGTGTCATGGCCAGGGCGACAATAGCGCGAATGGTGGCGTCTGCAGCAATGGCGACAGCAGGCTTCAAGAATACGTCATCCACAAGCTCACCGAAGTGCGCCATAGAACGTTAACCGTCTTACTCTGCCCGAGCCTGCTTGCGTCGCCTGATATGGCGCGCGATGTTGGTCGCCCACACGAGCCGCAGTTGGGCTTCAACCTCGCTGAAGACTGGACAAGCATGCTCCGAGATGCGGTTACTATCGACGCCGTGATGACGGTGAGCGACGCGCTACTTCGGTTGGCGCAGCACGGATACTGGCTCGATCCGGCAGCGCCCGAATCGAATGCCTTTCTGGCCGAATATGTCGCCCGCATCCGTAAAATCGCCGTCGTTCCGCGTCTCGTCCTGGCCGGTGACGACGCAGGCTCCGACACACCCGATCGGGCGTCGGCCGAGCACGACTGGGAGCGAACAGATGCCGCACAGATGACCGTCGCTGATGCGGCGAGGCTCCTCGCCCGTCCGCTCGACGAGGGCAGGGTCGCCATCCGCCGTCAGCAAGGCGTGACGATCTTCTGGTACGCCCGGTCGGTTGAAGAGGTTCTCCGCATGCTGGTTGACAGGGCGCCGGACATGAGTGTTGGCGACGCGCTCAACCTCCACGAGTACACCTCTGACAAGACCATTCAGGCGTCGGAGCTGGATGAGTCAGCAGAGCGCAACTTCCCAGGAGTCGTCCTGCGCGGACAGGAGCCAGTAGCCGTCGGCGAGCCCAACCTGCAGTCGGCGGCTCCCCCTGAACTGGATTCTCAGGAAGTGCGGTCGGCCGGCGTCGGGCACCCCGTACCTACTCCGCACCGTCGGCCTTCGATAACGTCAATCCAGGACAGGAGCCCGACGGAGTCGATGCGCCCACCCGCGCCCCCATCGCCACCACCGCCAACGCCAGCACCCCAGGCGGCGGGCGGCGATGCCGGCAACCTCGCCGGGGGAGCAGGGGCCGGGGCGGGCGCGCCAGCGGCTGAGCCGCCAGTGCGGGTGCGTGCGCATCCGCGACTCGACGCACCACAGCTCGTGCAGGTTGGAACTCCATTCGACGTCGTTGTCGGGCTGGGGGCGACCGCGCAGAGCGGAGTGGCATCCAGCGGCCAGATCGAGCTGTCAGCACCCACCGGCGCTACGACTATCGAGGTCGACGTCCAGTTGGTTGCCGATGGCTTCCTCGCACCCGACGGTTGGCGCCGACAGCTAGCCGTCGCTGTCGCCGATCCGACCGCGGCGAGCGTCAGTTTCAGTCTGGTCGCGTTACCACAGGACGAGCCGGTGAGGCTCACATCCGTTATCGTTCACTACATCGCCGACGGCGTGGCGCGGGGCTCGGCGGCACGGAACATCGTGGTGGAACGGACCGCGGGAGTTGCTCCGGAAGCCGATGACCGCGGACAGTCGTGGTTGACCGCTGGTGAGCCTCCTCCGACGATCACGCTGGAGCCCACCACAGCCCGGCCGGATGTGGAACTGGACATCGCCAAACCCGACGGGAACGCGACCGGCGGCCGCTACCGCTGTGTCGTTCGCAACGCCCACGGAGTGCCCGTTCCCGATGGCTCGTTGGAGATCGACCTGGGCGATGATGCGAAGACGTTCGCCAAGCAGCTTATAGATCAGGTGCGGCAGTGGAGCGGCGATGACCTGGTGGACAACCTGTTGGAGAACGTTGGCGCGAAGGTAGCTGCCAAGCTGCCTGAGGCTTTCTGGAAGACCCTGCGGGCGGTCGCTGAAATTGTCACGGACCGTCCGATAACCTTCCAGCTCAATAGCTCCGAGCCCTACGTACCATGGGAGTTGGCGTTGGTGGACCCGCCGCTGGATCCCGCGCGTCCGCGCTACCTGTCCGCCCAGTTGGTGATGGGACGGTGGATTCTGGGCGATTCAGCCGTCACCTCGCCCCCCCGTACCTCCATCGTCGTGAAGACGATGGCCGTGATGGCCGGCATGTACAGCGTGAGCACCGGACTCCGACCGCTACCCGAGGCGCAGGCGGAGGCGCAGGCACTCACCGCTACTTTCTCTGTCCTTCCGGCGGTTCCGCTGGACTGCACGCCGGCCAATCTCAAGCTGCTCCTCGACGCCTCCCTCAACTACAACTTTCAGCCGGTGGGTGGAGCGGAGGCAGTGCACTTCGCCGGTCACGGCGAGGTCGATCCGTCGCGGCCCGGTGAGGCCGCGCTCTACCTCAGCAACGGCAAGGCGCTCACCCCGCTCTTCTTCCGGCGCTCGCGACTGGGCACTCAGTACTCCCCCTTCATCTTCCTTAATGCCTGCATGGTCGGCACCGCCGGCGAGATGCTTGGCGACTACGGCGGCTTTCCCGGCAATTGCCTGGCCGGCGGGTTCAGCGGTCTCGTCGCTCCGCTGTGGGCCGTGAACGACACCGTCGCCCGCACTTTCGCCCTCACTTTCTACGACGAGGCGCTGGCCGTCGGCGACCATCGCTCAGTGGCCGAGGTGCTGCGCGACCTGCGAGCTAACTACAAGAGTGAGCACCCCGTATCGTCGTATCTCGCCTACGTCTACTACGGTAACCCGTTCCTCACGCTCAGCCGCGCTCCGCAAGAGTGAGGGACGGCCGCTAATCCGCGCCGCGTCGCCGTCCTCGCGCACCGGGGACGCTCTCGCCATGGATGCCGGTAGTAGCGCTGCGCTACGAGCAACTGCGGGTCGACAGGACTGCTGTGGTTTGCTCTCACGCCGGTGAAGCTGTACTCCGCATGGATAGGGACGGCCACCGAGAAGGGCGGACGGGTGCAAAGAACTGAACACATTCCAGCCAGGATGACAGGATGCCTGAACGAGTGGAGTTAGGTGGCGGCTACGCAGTGGTGGCGCCCGGACTGCGTGGTCGTGTGGAGCGATTGGACGCCGGGGCGCCAGAGACACGGGCGAGAGAGGCGGCAACGCCGCTCCTGGACGACGCGCTGGCGCGGGTGGGTATGGCGGGAGTAGCAACTATCGATATTTCGGCAACGGCAATTCCGCAGCTGGACGCAGGGAGCGACCTGAGAGATCCCGGCGGCGACGACGCACTGCTACTTGAGGTGCCCGATCTGGGACCGGGGGCCGGTCAGGTGGTGCTGGCAGTGGACGAGGCGGGCGCCCTAACCTGGCACTTTCCGCTGGACGGTGATGAGATCCAGCCGCCAGCGGTGCGCGGGGCCGGCCAGCGGAAGCGCTTCCTCATCCGTCGCGACATTCCATCCACGCCGCCTGCTGGCGCCACGAGCGACCGCAGCCTCTTCGGGGCGATCGGCCGGAAGCTGCTGAAGGTGATCGTCTACCCCATCACCGATGCCATAATCGGCAAGCCGGCGAAGGCAATCGCCGAGCACTGGGAGTCGGAGCATAGGGAGTACGGATTGCGAGACTTCTCCCCCTCCAACTACCAGAAGTCGACGGCCGCCGCCGCCGACCGCGACCGGCTGGCGCTTACCGCTGACGGGGTGAGCCGGTTGGCAGGCGGGCCGGCGCTCCTCTTCATCCACGGCACATTCAGCACTGCCCAGGGAGGCTTCCACGATATCCCAGTGGACCTGATGAGCGAGCTCCATAGTCGTTACGACGGCCGTGTCTTCGCCCTCGACCACTTCACGCTGTCGCACGATCCGACACGGAACGTCGGCTGGCTGCTGGACAGCCTGAGGGAGCGTGCTCCTGACAGCAGGCTGGAGGTGGATGTGGTCTGCCACAGCCGCGGCGGACTGGTCGCCCGCACCCTGGACCGAGCCGCGGCGCTGGGACTGGAAGGTGACCGGGTGAAGGTGCGGAAGATCGCCTTCTTCGGTGTGCCCAATCAGGGCACCCAACTGGCTCAGCCCGACCATATGGTGGAGATGATTGACCGGCTCACGACGGGGCTCAACCTCCTGCCGCCGGGCGGCGTGGCCGACGTGCTGGACGGGATCCTGATCGCCGTGAAGATCATCGGCCATGGCGCTCTGAAGGCGTTGGACGGGCTGCGAGCAATGGATCCGAAGGGGGATATACTACGCGCTCTCAACCAGAGCGGAGCTTCCTCAGCCACCTACTTTGCGGTCGCCGCCAATTACGAGCCGACAGATCCGGGCCTGAAAGGTTTGATTAGCCGGGCGAAAGATGCCGTGGTCGACCGCATCTTTGAGGGCGCGGCGAACGACCTTGTCGTCCCCGAGCTGGGGGTCTACGACCGCAACGGCGGGGATGGCTTCCCGATAGCCGCCGACCACTGTCTGCGTCTCCCAGGCAGCGCCGGCGTCATGCACACGGGCATGTTCAGCCATCCGGACGTCGCTCGCCGGCTGGACCAGTGGCTGCAGTAAAGGCAGAAGAAAGGGCGCCCTCCTGGTATGGAGGGCGCCCTTGCCACGACCGGCGCCAGACTGAGCGCCTCGGACACAAGCTACTGAGACTCAGACTGCCGCTGGCAGGTCTGCCTGCAAGTCGTCCGATCCGTTCGCGTCCGCCGCTCCGTCAATGGGGAAACGGAGCCTGGCGGCGACGCCCTGGGCTACTCGGTCGAGTTCCACTGCGGCATCCCCCGAAGGAGCCTCCACTTCGGCCCCCTGTGCCAGGGCAGACCGCACCAGCGCCTCGGCCTGTGGCTCCTGTTGGCGAATGAACTCCGGCGAGACAAGCAGGAGGTCGACAGCCACCGACTGTAGTGCGCGTTGTACCGCCGGCACCCCAACTGCGCCGCGGCCGTTACCGCCAGACCGATCAAGGATCTGCTGCACCATAAGCTGACCGCGGGCGCCCCTGAGTTCGCTCGCGGCGTCCTTCGCCTGCCGGACGATCTCGGCGTTGGTGGCGCCATGGTGTAGCGTGGATGCTATTTTGATGCGCCCTGGGAAGTGCTTCGATGCTGCATCATAGACGTGGTGAGCCCACTCCGAAGTGCCGCCAATGAGAACCCATGCTTCGTCTCCGGCGTGCTCTTTCAGACGCTCCGCCAGTTCCACCGCCATGCGATTGAAGGAGGCCAGGCGCCGGCGCTGGGCCGTCTCCGTGCCTACCGCACCGCGGGGTGCCGAGGTCGAGCTGCTACGGTAGGAGGCGGTCTTCTCGCTCGCTCCTTCCTCTTCCGACGCCTTCACGTCGTCGATCGCCTCGAGGTGATCCATGGCGTACCGATAGATCTGAGCTGCACGGGACTCGACCATGGCGACGATCACCGGCCGGTGCTGCTTCATGGCCCGCGTGAATGGCGCAACCACGGGGCCGTCGCCCCAGACGGCTATGGGGATCGGCTTCACCGGCAGGTCGGAGGAGTAGCGCACTCCTTCCTCGGTCACAAAGGCGACCCAGCCTGGTGCGCTCCACATGCCTCCAGGCGGCGACTCCGGGTCGCGCAGGAAGGCCGCCGCGCGATCGAAGCTGGCGCGTTCTTCCTCGTCTGTGATGGATGCGCCGGCGCTTCTGACCGCCGTATGAAGGGCTGGCCGCCAGGCCTCGCGCATGGCCGGGTCGGTGACCCGCGTGTCGAGGTATACGCTCAGTACCTTGGTGTCGGCGAGATCACGCCACAATTCCTGCAGCTCCTTCGGTGTCAACATGCAACCTCCTCCTCTCGGGATCGTGGATCAGGCTGTACGCCCGCCCAATGCGCGAGTGCCGGCGTCGTTCGGCCGGGCGCCTTTACAGTTCTACTAGACTGGCAAGTTGGTTACCAGGGGGTATTGCCTCCATTTCTGGTCAGGCATTTCCACCGCGGCACTCCGTGAGGCTGTTCAGCGGCCGGAGAGTACTCAACCCACGCCCTCTTCCCTGCGCACGTCACGTCCACCCTGGCTCTCCAGCAGCTGGCCGATCAGCTCGGCCTCGTGCTCCGTTCTCGTCGCTACCGCGAAGACGATCGCGTCCGAAGCCTCGGCGGCCCGAGCGTGACGCGCCTGGGGACGCTGACGTCGGAAAGACCCCACGGTTGCGCCCACCGCCGCGCCAGCCATGGTGCCGATATTGGGACCGGCAACCTGCACTAGCGACAGGCCGCCGGGTGCATCGATCCCTGGCCAGGCGACCATCACCAGTGAGATCAGGACGCCGCCGACGAAACCGCCCAGAGCGCCAATGCCGGCAAAGCGCCAGGTCTCCCGTGGGGGCGGGCGAGGCGCCTGACGGCCCGGCAACTTCGCGTAGAATCGCTCGGCGGCTTCTCGCGAAACCACCACCTCGATCAGGTCGCGCGGCGTCCCGGCGGCGTAAAGGGCATCCAGTGCCCGCTCAACCTTGGCTGGATCATCGAACAGCGCGGTCACAGTGAGCGGCTCCAACATCTGCTGACCGCTGGCGAACTCCGTCTCCAGTACCTGGCCGTGAGTGGTGGCGTGGGTGGAAGGCTCGCGGATGGGGTGGGTGGGCGATGTCACGAGGCACCTCCTGCGGGCATCGTCGAGTCAGGGGCTGACGGAGCGGCCGGTGCGTCGGCGCCGGCAGCGTCAACCGGAGGGGCCTGCTCCAGGTCGGCAACTGTCCATGGAGTGGTGCGGTCTATGTCGGCCTCCCTGACGATGTTCACGGTAGCCGGGGGTACGGCGCCGGCGGCGTTTCCATTGAGCTGACGGATGTAAGTCGCCACTGCGGCGATCTCACCGTCTTGAAGAACACCGTCCCAGGCCGGCATGGCACCGTTGTAGGTGTGACCGGCCACTTCGAGCGGGCCCTGCAGGCCATGGAGCAGGATTCGCACGACCATCTCCGGCGCACCCGTGACCCACTCCGAACCCACCAGCGGTGGAAAGGCGCCGGTCATTCCGGCACCCTCCGCCTGATGACAGACCTGGCAGTTCTTCTCGTAAACCGCCTTGCCGGCAGCTATCGGATCGCTGATTGCTTCAGCACTCTGGCCGGCGGCGGCGGCGGCGATGCCCGTCTGCCTGGTGGCGAAGGCCAGATGCGAAGTCGTGTCGAACTGGCCGCCGTGCCGTCCAAGATACCACCCTCCCCAGAAGATGGTGATGGGAATTAGGGCGAGGAGAAACCATGGAACCCTCTCCCGACCCTCCACTGGGTCGCGCGGCTCCCGTCGAATGGTGCTGTGGATCCTTTCCACATCGGGCTGCAGGTCCATCGCATGGGCAGCGCGCCGAGCGACTTCACTGGCCGCCCGGTCAGTACGGTCAGGCGGCTTGTGCCCCTCTTCCTGGTCAGTGGACGACACTGTCGCCTCCTACCATGCGGTCGCGAGCCTGCGCGGATACCGGTACCGGATACTGCCGGTTAAGTGACACCAGATAAGCAGCGAGAGCGATCGCCTCCGGCTTAGCCACTATCACTACTCCTTCGGGCGCCAGCGGTCCGGGTATCCTGATAACCCGGTCGTCCGGCTTCACCTCGGATTCCTTCTTCTCCTCGAACAGGTATGGGTAACCTGGCATGATGGACCAGTCGACGAGCGACCGCGGCTGGTAGAGATGGATCAGGTGCCACTCAGTGTCCGGTAGCCGCTGGCCCACATTGATCAGGTCCGGGCCGGTGCGCATGGTGCCCAGAAGATGGGGCTTGTCGTACACGTAGTCCGCCGGCACGGTAGCTCTGGAACCCCAACCGCGATCTACGTCAGTCGTGAAGGAGGGGTCGCGCACCTGTTGCGAGTGACAGTAGACGCAGCCGTTGGCGATGTAGGACTGACGGCCGACCAGCTGCTCGGCAGTGTAGGGCTTGAGCTGTGGCGGTGCCTCGACATGGGAGAGCATCGCCTGGGGTATCAGGATGAGCAGGCAGATCGCGCTGGCCATAATGGCGAAGGCGCCAAAAGCGATGAGCGAGATGCGCGTCATGTCGTGCCCTCCGCTGGTCGTCCTGGCTCATTGGCCCCTGTGATATCCAACCGGGCGTTACGGCTGGACTCCGTGCGCCGGCCCGACCGACCGTTGGCGGACGCTGCCTCGGCGGTGTACAGCAGCGGCTGGGCGTCGTGGAATGGCGGCCGTGAGAATCTCTCCTCGCCTTCCTTGCTGCGAACCATCAGCCAGAAGTGATAGGCAAAGACAAGGTGAGCGGCGGTGAGCAGCAACCCGCCAATAGACCGTCCGATCAATCCAGGCATGGACCGTTCGACGGACACCTGGAACGGGATACGCGCGTCCAGCAGCGCCAGCCCCTGACCCACCCCAGCCCAGGTAAGCGCGAGCACGTAAATGGCGATCCCCGCCAGCACCATGTTGAAGTGCCAGTTGATGAGTCGCGTGCTCGGCCACTCGTGACCCACCAGTCGCGGAACCACATAGTACATCGCACCGAACGCGATGAACGTCACGAACGCATAGTTGCCGACGTGGGAATGCGCCACAGTCCACTGCGTGAAATGTGTGACGCGACTTACCTCACGCAGCGCGGTGAATGATCCCTGCAGCGAGACCGCAGTATAGGCGACAGCGCCGATGACGATGAAGCGCAGTGTCGGGCTGTACCTAAGCGCACCGAACCGTCCCACTACCGTCATGTGCAGGTTGATCCCGGTGGCCACCACCGGGATGAACATGAAGACACTGGCCACTATCGAGGTGGTGATCATCCAGGTGGGAAGCGGCCCTCCCACCAGATGGTGCATGCCATTGAGCGAGTAGAACAGCGCAAAGGACCAGAAGCCGAGAATGGAGAGTTGGTAACTGTAGATGGGTCTGCCTAATACCTTCGGGATGAAATAGTAGGCAGCACCAAGGCTCATGGAGGTCAGCCAGAAGCCGAGCACGTTGTGGCCGAAGAACCAGTTGACTGCGGCGCTCTCGACCCCGCTCCAGGTGGGCCACTTGGCCGTGACGTAGAGCATCGGGAACCAGATATAGGCTCCCAGGATGTACCAGACGGAGACGTAGATGTGGTCGGAGCGACGGGTCGCTGCCGTGCGCAGCAGGCTAACTCCAAGCATTCCGCCGCCGATGACGAGGAATGGACCGGCTGCCCATCGGTTGGCTTCCAGCCACTCCATACCATCGCTGTAGCCCATCAGCACTCCGATCATGCCGATGTAGACGCCGACCTGGAAGATGATCCCACCCCACATGGCCATCCTGGGTGACTTCAGTTCGGTGTGGAGTAGGCGCGGGAGGAGCCAGAGACAGGTGCCCATGAGCGCTGCCGTCGCCCAGCCATAGTTCGCCGAATGCAGGTGCGCGGTGCGCACGCGCCCAAAGGTCAGCCAAGCCTGGTGAGTGAGGAGATCAGGCCAATGCAGCTTAAGGCTGGCCAGTTCACCGAATATTGACGCGACGATGAGTCCGACAATCGCCAACGCGTAGAGCACCAGGACGGCGGTGCGGCTGGAGTCATCAGCGCGCAACCGGACATCCAGATCATCAGGAACCAGTCCGCGCGAGGCAGCAACGGCGAGCACATTGGCGTCGCTGAGCGAACCCTCGTCACGACTGGGGATGGTGGATGGCCCGCTCAATTGGCCCCTCCCCATTCACCGTTCTCTGCCGGTATGGGTTCGCCGTGCGCGACCTGTCGTTCCAGTTGTTGCAGCGGCGTTTCCCATGGCCGCTCCAGCTGCCAATCGCGCTCCTCGAAAATGACCTTCGATTGCGCGTCCAGGTCGGAGAAGAAGCCGCGACTCCACCCCCAGGCAAGAAAGGCGGTACCAAGCAGGGTGAACACCGCTGTGGCGACGATCAGGGGGACTGATGACGGAAGCATAAATTCCTCGGGTCAGACGTCCGGGGAGGCGTCGCTAGACGCGCATCCCTATGTCACGTGCCGCAAGCGGGGCCTGCAAGAGGCGTGCGGGATGGCGTCAGGTAGACGTGGCAGCTGCGTGCCAGAGGACTGCTATGAAGTGACAGCTGCTGCCGGCGACGACGCAGAGATGCCAGAGCGCGTGTCCGAACTTCACGCGGGTGTCGGTGACGTAGAAGACCACGCCGCCCGTGTAGCAAAGGCCACCGGCAACGAGCCACGCGAGGCCGGACGGCGAGACATGTGTGATGAGCGGATGGATGGCGATCACGATCAACCAACCCATGCCCAGATAGAACATGGTCGACAGACGCGGGAAACGGAAACCGAGCGTGAACTTCGCCACGATCCCGAGCACCGCAAGCGTCCAGATCAGCGACAACAGCGTGTAACCCCAGGGCCCACGCAATGCGCCGAGGGTGAACGGCGTGTAGCTGCCGGCGATAAGCAGATAGATGGCCGAATGGTCCAGCCGGCGGAACAGGCCCTTCGCGCGACCTGCAGGCAGAGCGTGGTAGAGCGTGGAAGCCAGGTATAGGAGTACCAGGGTGATGCCGAAGATCGTACCACCAACTATCTGCCAGATGTCATGCCGGTTCGCGGCGGCAATGACGAGGACAGGCATCGCGGCGACGCTTCCGACAAGCGCAGCGCCATGCGTGACACTGTTGGCGATCTCCTCGCCCAACGTCTGTGGCCTCATTTCTGAATTGGTGCGACGGGCGGCCATTATAAACCCGCCGCGCGGTCGATCTCGACCCGGCTGCCTCCGCCGGCGCCAATGACTATCTCGTCGTTGAGATGGAACGCCGCGCTCACGTCGGCCAGGACCGTGGCGGCTGTCTCCCTCGTCCGTGCGGTTCCTTCGTCCAGAATAACGAGCGCCTCTGCTGGATCGGCGGCGAACGCGGCACGGCGGCGGCGTATCGGTTCCAGCATGTTCTGCAGGATCTCTTCGAGCCGACGCTTCACCACCATGTCGCCCAATCCACCGGCACGGTAGTGCGCTTTCAACTCCTCTACCTCGTCACGATTAGGATCGAATGCGTCGAGGTGAGCGAAGACAACGTTGCCTTCCACACGTCCCGGATCGCTGACGCGGAGATGGTCGGGATCGGTGAACATGGCCCTCACCGCCGCGCGGATCTCGTCGGGCGTGGCGGAGAGTGAGATCGCGTTGCCGAGCGACTTACTGGCCTTGCGTCCATCGACACCGGGAAGCCGCGGTGTGGCCGAAAGAAGTGCACGGCACTCCGGTAACACCGGCTTCCCGGCCAACTGTGCCAGCCGACGGACGATCTCGTTGGTCTGTTCGATCATCGGAAGCTGGTCGTCACCAACCGGTACCAGGGTCGCGCGGACGGCGGTGATGTCGGCCGCCTGGCTTACCGGATAGGTGAAGAAGCCGGCCGGAATGTCTCGCTTGAAGCCACGTAACTCTATCTCGGCGCGCACTGTTGGATTGCGCTCCAGCCTGGCAACCGTCACCAGGTTCAGGTAGAGCACGGTGAGCATGGCCATCTCCGGGATGGCCGATTGGAGGGCGATGTTGGTCACCGCAGGGTCGATGCCAACGGCGAGATAGTCGAGTACGACCTCGAGGACGTTGCGCCGTACGTCGGCGGCGCGACCGGCATTGTCGGTGAGGGCTTGGAGGTCGGCGACGAGGATGGTCTGATCGTGATCGTGCTGCAGTTCCACGCGGCCGCGCAGTGAGCCAACGTAGTGGCCCAGGTGGAGCGGCCCAGTGGGGCGGTCGCCGGTGAGGATCGTCTCGCGACGACTTCCAGCGCTCCCGCTCGACTCGCCCGTCTCTGTCCCCGCGGGCGATGCCGCGGCGGACTTGGTCGTATTCAAGATCAGGTTCTCCGCAGCGCGAACTGGCGCTTGATGAAGCATGTTCGAACAATAGGCGCCGCCCACTGACGGCCGCAACGTGCGTACAGCAACTATTGACTCTATACTGTGGTATAGGGGCAATCCTTTATCATCAACTCGAGGATTTAAATGTCACCAGTGCAGCGCGACATTACGGGCGCCACACTCCTGTTCTCGCTCAGTGAAGAGATGGACATTCTTCGGGCGGAACTCGAAGTGGCCGGAGAGCGCATCGGTCGCACACTGCTCAAGAATGGTCCGCTGCGCGCCACCCTGGTTGGACTGAAGCCGGGCGGTTCACTTCGCACGCATCGCGCCGACGGCCCGATAACGGTGCACGTGCTCGAGGGATCGGTTGATTTCGAGGTGAAGGGAACCCTGTGGCAGCTGCCTACGGGAACGCTCTTCTCCGTGGAGGGAGGCCTTCCCCATAGCGTTACCAGCGTCAACGGCGGCATCTTTCTGCTGACCGTGGTTGCCGTCCCCGGGCCCAAGCCGGCCGACGGGGCGTGATCAGACTCTCCAGCTGGAGCGCTTGAAGATGACCGTGAAGTTGGCTGATATCCTGGCCGCCCGGGAACGCATTTGTGATGGGATCGTCACGACTCCCGTGATACCCGCCCTGGCGTTGCGCGACCGACTTTCGTGCGCCCTCCACCTGAAGCTGGAGAACACGCAGCGCACCGGCTCGTTCAAGGATCGAGGCGCACTCAACCGGATGCTCGACCTGACGGCAGAGGAGCGCCGGCGGGGGATCGTGACGGCCAGCGCCGGCAACCATGCTCAGGCGGTTGCGTATCACGGTAGGCGCTTGGGAGTACCGGTCGAGGTCGTCATGCCGGAGCACACCCCGCTCGTCAAGGTGGCCAACACCAGGCACTTCGGCGCCGGGGTGCGCTTCCACGGTAGCACGCTCTCCGACGCCATGGTGGAGGCGAAACGGCTGGAGCATGAAGAGGGGCTCGTCCTCGTCCACGCCTTCGACGACGAGCGCGTCATCGCTGGCCAGGGGACGATGGGACTCGAGATTCTGGAGCAGTTACCGTCGCTCACAGCGGTCATCGTACCGATCGGTGGCGGAGGCATGATCTCCGGTATCGCGGTCGCCATCAAGGAGCAGCGGCCAGATGTACGCGTCTTTGGCGTGGAGGCATCCGTAGCGGCGTCTGCCATGGCATCGCGAGCGGCTGGCAAGGTGGTCCACATCGAGACTTCCGATACGATTGCCGACGGAATCGCGGTGAAACGGGTGGGCGACTACACCTTCCCGATCATTGAGAAGTACGTGGACGACATTGTCTCAGTGACCGAGACTCAGATCGCCGCTGCGGTACACCTGCTGCTGGAGCAGGAGAAGGTGCTGGCCGAGGGGGCCGGGGCGACGCCGTTGGCGGCTATCCTGGCCGGGCTACTTCCGTTGGGTGACGATGATACAGCGGTGATGATCCTGTCGGGCGGCAACATCGACGTGAATCTGGTGGGACGCATCATTGATCGGGGCCTGGTCGCCGATGGCCGTTTGGCCCGACTCTGCGTGACTTCTCGCGACCGGCCGGGCTTCCTGGCGCGCGTCACCCAGATTGTCGCCGAGGAAGGTGCGAACGTGCTCGATGTTGCTCACAGCAGAGCGTTTGCTGACATCGGCGTAAGCGATGTGGAGATCGAAGTATCGCTCGAGACGCGTGGACGCTCGCATATGGATGCCGTCATCGCGCGGCTGGAGCGCGAGGGCGTGGCTGTCCAGATGGCTCCACATCCGTCGGCATGAAGACGCTAGCGACGCTCTCGCCCATGCGCATCGGCACGCTCGCCCGGAGAGCCGGCGTGAACGTGCAGACGGTGCGCTATTACGAGCGTCGCGGGCTTCTTGATGATCCGCGTGGCCGAGGCTCTGGCTATCGTGAGTACACGGAGGAAACGCTGGAGCGTCTGCGGTTTATAAAGCGTGCACAGGAGCTTGGCTTCACCCTCGCCCAGATCGTAGATCTGTTGACGATGCGACTGGATCCCGGCACGAAGGCGGCCGACGTGAAGGCTCGGGCCGATGAGAAGATCCTCGAGATCGACGCGAAGATCCAGGATTTGAAGAGAATACGCGGCGCACTGGATCATCTGTCTGGCCGCTGCCGAGGCGGCCGGGGTCCCACCGGAGACTGCCCACTACTCGAAGCGTTGGGCCCAATCCATCCCCGAGAAGCAGTCGCCGAAGGCGCCTGACGGCGCGCTTCAATGCACGGTCAGAGCCGTCATATCCGGAGGCCATATCCATGGCCCCATTCATAGACCTCCAGAAAGGAGTTTTTCATGACCACCGCCAATTCACCTACCGCACTGGACTGCTCGGTCAGCGTCAATGACATGATCTCCCGTCATCCGGAGACGGCCGGTGTGTTCAACGCCTATGGCATCGATACCTGTTGCGGGGGAGGAGCGACCGTGCAGAACGCCGCGCGCGACGCGAATGTGGACGCGGCGACCCTCTGCAACGACCTCGATGCGGCGATCCGCGTGTCCGCCGCCTGATTGAGCCTCCTAACTCGGCGCTCAGATCATGAAACCGATCTGACCGTCGGAACAGCACCACGAACGCCCGAACGCCGTCGGTCCCAGTCAGGGGCCGACGGCGTTCGGATACTGCTCGCGCGTAATGGGCGAACGGCCGCGCCGGGTTATCAGCGGCGCGCGATGCGCACCCGCCACTCATCGGGTCCCTGCATATCGTACGTCCAGTCAAAGGTGTCCGGATGCTCAGCGAGAAGCTGGTAGCGGAGCGGGGCCGGGTCATGATCGTTTATGAGGAGAATCGCCTCGCCGCTGGGCAGGGTGTCCAGAGCGCGGAATATGGTAGGGTGCTTGTCACGCGGCGGGATGACGCGGACATCGATTTCGGTGGCTGACATGGCTACTCCCTTCGGGTGATGGGTAGGAACTGCGGGTGTTCGTGCGCGATCCGGCGCGGGATCGCCGCCACCGGTGAACTGCTCTGAACCTGCGCGACTGATCCGGACGCGGACGCCGCCGTCGCTCATGTCTTCAGCCTCGTGGCGGAATCCACGCTCGGCGAGGATCGGCAGCAGGAATTGCGGCAGGCGATCGTTGAGCTGGATAAGCACGGTGCCGGCGGGAAGGCTCTCCAGTGTTTCCAGCGTGCGCACCATGGGCTCTGGCGGCTCGAGGCCACGGACGTCAATGACGATCTCGTTGGGGGCGGCGGCTGGCGCCGCGCCGGCGCCCTGGGAGACGCCAGCGGTGGGAGCGCTCGCCACCGGAGTGTCGGCATCAGCGGCGGACGGATAGAACCAGATGGACCAGTCGTCGGGTGCGTGAGCGACGGAGTGATGCTCATATCCACGCTTCCCGAGCACCCTGAACAGGGGCGCTGGCTCGAAGGTGGCCCGGAGGCGGAGGGTCTCATCGGGGGCCAGCGCATCGACGGCGGCCATGATGATGGAGAATGGCTCGTGACCGCTTCGCAGCTCCTCGCGCACGTCCAACTCGACCACCGTGCCTATAAACTCGGGGAGCGGGTTGCTTGGGTCGGCGGCAGCGATCGAAGCCGGCGAGGGAGTGGGCAGGCCGAAACGGGGGATGTGCGGCATGGCGATGCGGGTAGCGAGGAAGTGGTGGTGGAGATTGGCGGACGCGATGGTATTGGATGATTGGGGGGCCCTCGGCGCCGAGCCGACGGATGAGCGCCCCGCGAGTCAGCTAGCAGCTGCCGGGGAGGGTTTCTTACCGATGGTCATTATCCTGATCATCTGGCTGACGAAGACCGCCACGCCTAGCGCGAATGTGTACGCGCCAACACGGAAGGCAGCCGTGCTGCCAGCGGCAATTGCGGCGATCATCACGCTCACGCCGGCGACCATCAGGACGAGCTGCACCTGAGCCGCCCGTGAGGAGTAGAGCTCAGCCACCGTCGGCACCTTCTCGCGACCAATGCGACCACGAAAACGGGCTATCCAGGCCAGGAAGGGGACGATCTTGTAGAACTGCCCCACTACGAACAGCACCAGACCTCCAAGCAGCCCCGTCAGCACGTACGCCGTGGCCAGCCGCGGATGACGTGTACCGCCAACGGCGAGCACTATCGGTCCGAGGACGGCGCTCAGGGCCAGGAAGACTACCGCGATGCCGGTGAACCGGAGCCCTACATCCAACCGTGGGCGCTTCCGCGCTTTCGCGAATGAACTCGCCTGAATGAAGAAGCAGATCGCTCCTGCTTCCAGGAGCGCTACACCGGCCCAGCTCGCAACCGGCTGTTCGATCAGCATACCAATCGCGAAGACCGTCAGACCCGCCGGCAAAAAGAGGAGCGCCCGCTGCGTCCAGCGAGTGTCAGCGCCGTGCGCCAGGAGGAACATGGGCAGCAGGCGGTGCGACATGCCCACGATCATCATTAGTACCCAGCCCACCAGCGCGACATGCAGGTGCACCGCCAGGGTGGCTACCCGGTGATCGCCGAGGTAGCCGCTGCGCAGGTTAAGGAGCAGCATGATTCCCAACACCAGGGTGGAGGCCAGGAACCCTAGCGCGAGTGCTACCGAGACCCAGGTGACGTCGCGCGACGTCGATCGAGGTAAAGTGAGTCCGACGTTGACGATGACGAGGGTTATCCCGCTGGCGATCAGTACGATACCGGTATGGTGCAGTGGTATTGAGTTGCGCAGGATACCGGCAACGAACAGCGCTACGCCGGGCACGTGGCACCAGAAGCTTACGTGTCCCATCACCTCCGAGCGCACCGGTGCGCCCAGCGCCACCGGCAATAGCTGATAGAGGGCGCCGAAGATGGTTGTCGTGAGCCACCCAAGCGTGAACAGGTGCGTGACCCCGGTGACGCGACTGGAGAGGAAGGATCCGGCGGCCAACTCAGGCGCGACCCACACCAGCCCCATTGCACCGGCGGCCAGGAAGGCGAGCGCCGCAACAAAGTGCTGGCCAGGCAGGCGGAGCGAGGCCGTGCCGCCGGGCGCCAGCCCTCCTCCCATGGGCGGCCGAGCGGCCGGTGCCCGCGGGGGCGGTGATGATGGCGGTGCCGGCGCGCCCGGCGCCGCCGCGGAGGAAGCGCCGGGCACCGGTGTGGTCATGACGCGGTCGCCGCAGCTGTGTCTGTCGCGGCAGTTGCGCCTGCGGCGTTGTCGTCCGCGGCGGTATCTGCCGGGGCGGTCGCTGCTGCCGCGGTGGCGGTTCCGGTGGCGGCTGCGTAAGCGGAGGTTGCGGCGGGTTGGTATGCCCAGCCGAGCGCTGCCGCGACGTTGCGAGCTATCTGGACGTACGCCTGAGAAACGACCGACCCAGGCCGAGCAACCGAAGTCGGCGTACCACCGTCGCCCTCGGTGACTACCTCACCGTCGAACGGGACGCAGCCGAGTAGTGGTACTCCCAGTGCCTCCGCCACTCGTGCTCCGCCACCATGTCCAAAGGCACCGGTCATGTTCTCCACCACGCCGAGTACGGGCACATCGAGCGTCTTGAACATGTGGGCCGCCTTCTCCGCCTCAGTGCCAGCCAGCCGCTGCGGCTGGGTGACAACCACCGCGCCGGAAAGCTGGACCGACTGAGCCAGGCTGAGCGGGATGTCGCCTGTGCCAGGCGGCAGATCCACGATCAGCACATCCAGTTCCGGCCACTGAACCCCGCGGGCGAACTGTTTCACAGCCTTGGACACCATCGGACCGCGCCAGATGGCCGGCGAGCCCTCGCCCAGGAAGAAGCCGAAACTGATCAACGGGAGGCCGTGAGCGTCGATCGGAATGATCTGCTTTTCCGGCGTCATCCGGATGTCTCCGGAGCGCTCCTCCACTCCCAATATTATGGGGAGGCTGGGTCCATAGATGTCGGCGTCCAGCAGACCAGTTCG
>CAJDVF010000005.1_pt1 | contig 81542 bp, 62 predicted proteins | sample 7391391 | NCBI WGS metagenome assembly CAJDVF01 (sample SAMEA7055697, study PRJEB34461) | soil metagenome | biome: terrestrial ecosystem; feature: Peninsula; material: soil | place: Antarctica | collected 2016 | reverse complement strand
CAGCGCTTTGGCGGCAACCCGTTGGCTGTCCTGCCTGACGCCCGTGGGCTGTCGACTGAGCAGATGCTCGCCATTACCCGCGAATTTAACTACTCCGAGAGCACCTTCGTCCTGCCGCCGGAACACGACGGCGAGAGCTGCCGGGTGAGAATCTTCACACCTGGCGGCGAGGTGCCCTTTGCCGGTCACCCCACCGTGGGCACGGCAATTGTCCTCACCTCCATCGGTGCCCTCCCGCTCACCGGCGACGAGACACACCTGGTGCTCGGTGAGGAAGTGGGGCCGGTTCCAGTCATGGTGCGGGCGCGCGATGGCCAACCTTACTTCGCCCGACTCTCGGTGGCACAGTTGCCAACCGAGGAGGCGCCGGCGGTGGACGAAGCGTCGATCGCCGAAGTGCTCTCACTGTCGCCCGACGACTTGCTGGGCGGCGATTACCCCGCCCGGGTGGCGTCCTGCGGACTGCCGTTCCTGCTCGTTCCGCTACGCACCCGTGAGGCGGTGGCGCGGGCTCGCGTGCGGCTCGATCGGTGGGAGTCCACGCTTCGCGGCACCACCGGCTCGGAAGTGATGGTGTTCGCCATGGACGCCGAAGCGCCGGACGCGGACGTGCGTGCGCGTGTCTTCGTGCCGGGTCTCAGTGTTCCCGAAGATCCCGCAACCGGCTCAGCCTGCGCTGCGCTCGGCGGCTACCTGGCAGCACGTACGCCACGCGACGGCGGGACGTTGCGATGGATTGTCGAGCAGGGCCTGGAGATGGGGCGCCCGAGCCGCCTTGAGGTAGAGGCTGAGAAGGACGGTGGCCGGATCAGCGCGGTGCATGTGGGTGGCGCCGCGGTGCTGGTGTGCAGGGGGGAGATCACGGTCTGACGCCAGTGCTCGCGAGGAGAGGCGCCGCCTATGGGAAGGTACGGAAAACGGCTATTTCCGCAGCCATGGCAGAAAGACAGAACGGGGCGCTGGCAGGTCACGCCAGTGCCCCGTCGTTTATGCATTAGACGGTAGATCGATCAGCCACCAGAAACGTGGAGTGTCAGACGGCGATAGGTGTGATCTCACTGGTGCAGTTCGGGCAGCGCGTGGCCCTCGGGTCAATCGCCTGCACGCAGAAGGGGCAGGGTCGCGTCGCTGGCTCCTCGCCCGGAGGAGCCGGCTTGATGATCCACTTCGTGATCTTCCACGCGAGCATGGCGACGATCGCGAAGTTGAGCAGCTGGCCGAGGAACGCACCGAGCAGAATCGGGTTGGCCTCAGGGCCCGGTCCGAGCGGAAACTGCCAGGTCATCCAACCGCCGCCTGGTGTTATGCGCCCGATGATCGGCATGATGAACCCATCCACGATGGAGGTCACCACTCCGTTCGTCGCGGTGCCGACCACGACTGCGAGGGCCAGCGCCAGCATGTTCTGCTTCACCAGAAATGACTTGAACTCCTGCCACTGGTTCATGAGGATCTCCTGTAACCGGTTGGTCCTGCTCTGTTCATTCCTTCGCACCAGGGCCCTATTGCAGGCCCAGGTGCCGCAAAGCTAAACCCCGCCCTCGCACAAGAGAAAGCGGACCCTACCATTAAGTCGCTCCAACCACACCGACGGCCGTCACCCAATGGCGGGTGGCAGTCAATACCTCTCGTCGGAGATCGCTCGCCGACGCCCAAGCCGCAAGGTCCAGCAGCAGAGTGCCCGTGTACAGGCGGGCAACCGCGTAGGCAAGGGATCGCGCCTGAACTTCCATCGCTTCACGCCCGTCCTCCCCAAGGCGACTCTCCCACTCCTTGAGCGCTGCCGCCCCATCACGAAGGCGGGCCGCCAGTTCCGGCAATCCAACAGCCCCACCGCCCACGTCGGCTTCCACTCGATCCAGCCGGCGACAAACCTCGGCAATTAACGGACGCAGGCCGTCGCCCGTCGCCATGGCGCGCAAAAGGTCGAGGCTGAGGACGTTGGTCGTCCCCTCCCATATCGGCAGAACCTGAGCGTCTCGCAGCAATCGCGGCAGGCCGGTGTCCTCGATATAGCCCGCTCCACCGAAGGCCTCCAACGCCTCGCTCGTCACGGCCACTGCCTGCTTACCCGTGTACAGCTTGGCAACTGGCGTCAGCAGACGTAGTAGCGCCGTCTCGTCGTCGCTCGCCACACCGCACTCCTCGCGCCCCTGAAGTTCGGCCACCCGCAAGGAGAGTAGCAACGCACCAGAGCAGGCAGCGCGGAGTGTGGCCAGCGTTGCTGCGTGTAGCGGTTGCTCGGCAATCACGCGTCCAAAGGCAACCCGCCGCGTTGCGTAGTCGGCAGCCAGTGCAGTCGCCCGACGCATCAGCGCCGCCGCGTTCACCGCGTTGTGGATACGCGTGACGTTGAACATGGCAGCAATCTTTCGCACGCCATTCCCCTCTTCGCCCACCAACGTCGCCGGAGTGCCGTACAGTTCCAGCTCGGCGGTTGGCAGCGCTCGGGTGCCCAACTTGTCCTTGAGACGATTCACCCTGATCCCGCGTAGCAAACCAGAGTCGTCGCGCACCTTCACGAAAAACAGGCTCAGGCCGCGTCCGCCAGTGGCGGCGCCGGCAGGGCGAGCGAGAGTCATCGCCATCTCTGACGTCGTGGCCGAGGTGAACCACTTGGTGCCGTACAACTGCCATCCGCCGTCCACCGGGCGTGCTTCGGTCTCCGTACCACTCACGTCGGATCCGCCGGACCGCTCCGTCATCCACTGGCCTGATGTCCAGGAACGGGCCGGATCCCGCGTGACCAGCCGGCTGAATGGCCCGTCGCGTAGCATCTCGTCTCCATATAACTCGAGCACTCGCGCGGCACCGTCGGACATCGCCACCGGGCAGGAGAATATCGCCGACGACGGCGCATATAAGTACACGCGGGCCATCTGGTGTACCCGTGACCAGGGGCCGTACGCACGCTCATAGGCCAGCGCCACCAGTCCTTCCTCGATGGCGATCAGCTCGAGCCTGCGCCAGCCGTCGGCGACCTCGATTCGATCCACGCGGTGTCCCCACGCGTCGTAGGCTACGTGGCGCGGTGGCGATGCCTCTGCCTCGTCGCCAGCGACCATAATGTCGCCTACCGCGCGCGCCCCTAGCGCGTCCAACCCGGGTTCGATCTCGGCCAGGACATCGGGCGGCAGCATCCATCGTAGCGCGAGCCGGAGCATGGCGTCATCGCGATACTGGTTGCCGAGTACTGGTGGCGGCTGGAAGAACGTCATATCGGGGAGATACGACCAGCTCCATGGGAGACGCAAGTCACTACGTCGCTCTCCGTTCTGACCAGAACCCCGCTAAATCATTCTGGCTTCGAACGCAGGCGACGCCTGGTGACTACTAGAAGTGTCACGACACCAGTGCCGGAGAGCATCTGTGACACCGGCGCCGGAGTGGCCGACGTGCCATCGAAGCCGACAAAAGTCAGAAGCGCCGCCGGCACGGCACAGATAGCACATTTAGCAAGAAGCGCGATTACGCGATGGGGAATGTTTCTCGTCATTCGCCCTCCAGTCGAGACTCCGCCGTGTGTCGGCGCTGGGAGCGACGGCACAGTATGGGTATCTGCAGCTTATGGAAGGCTGGCGCACCGAGCAAGCACCCTCATCCGTGCTCGACGCGCGTGGTTAGAAACGCGCTTCCATGTACATGTCCAGTCGCCACTGCTTCTGCGGGTACGAGCCCCGCGAGAGGTCGAAGCGGAAGAGCCCGTCCAGGACCGACAGGCCAGCGCCGCCGCCGCTGGCGAGCCGGCCGGGCGTACGCCAGTCGCCGCGCGCACCAGCCCAGCCGAGGTCGTAGAAGAGCACCGGCCGGAAGGCGATCGCGCTCGTAGTGACTTCGCCCCGCGTCATCCAGTAGGCATCGCCGATCATTGCGCCGCCGTCCTGCCCGCGGATCGACTGCGGCCCGCCAAGGAAGAATTGGCGCTGGACCGGTACTCCTCCCACAGTGGAGCCACCGCTCACAGTGAGCGCGCCGTCAACTCGCTCACCGAGTCCACGCGAGAGTGTCAGGTCAACGAGCGCGCGACCGTAAGTGAAGCTGCCCACGCCACCCTCGCCGCGCAGGTCGGCGAGCAGCCGAAACCTGCGTGGATCGAGGCCGAATGTGCGCACCCAGCGCGCGCCCATGCCGGTTACGCTACCTTCCGCCGCCGCGATGTTTGGCAGGAATTGTTCGTCAGCGACCTTGTTGTACAGGGCAAACTGCGTTTCCACGTCGGCGGCGTCGTGACGCTCGCTGAACAGCCGCCAACTGAACGTACCGTCCCCCAATCGGCGCCCGATTCCCAACCCACCGATCTCGGCGCCCCAACTTCGGTAGTAGAACCCCTCATCGCGACCGAACAGGAGCCCCGAGAGAGAGCTGGAGAGACCGAGAGGCTCGCCCCAATCGTTGCTTGATGCCAGCCGCCGGTAGACACCGCCGCTCAGGGTGCGTCGACCGTCGGTCCGCGTGAGGGACAACTCGGCGTTCGGCTGCCAGTCGGCTGTACCTATCCGGGCGACTGCGCGCGCTTGGTAACCGCGCCCCAACTGCATCTCGGCGGCCAACGCAGGGGACAGCCCTTCCACGCGATTGTAACGCAGCAGGCCGTCGCCAAGTCCGTACTTCAGCACCGGCAACTGCGGCGCCCACATGGCCTGATCGCCAAGGGCAAGCGAGGCCTCCACCAGGGCATCCTGCATCCGTTGGTCAAAGAGCAGGTCGCCCTCATCAAAAATGGACTCCGGCAGAGCTGCGGACGTGACGAGCGATAGCGTGTCGCAGGGAATACGCGATACCACAGTGAGAGCCCCGTCAAAGCGCGTGCTGCTCGTGCTGCGCGTGTCACCACTGTCGCACTGACCGCGACTGGCGGCCAGTCTCCGTGCCCGCGCCGAATCACGCTCGGCCGGCGGCAGAGCGCGCACGCTGTCACGCCAGGCTTTAGTGTCTCCTTCAGCGAGCACCGGTGTAACGGGAAGGGCCGCCGCCGAATCCAATGAGCCGCTGACGCTGGTGTAACGGAAACTCTGCTCGAAATGCACCGGTAGCCGCATGAAGGCAGCCTGTGCCTCAGCCTCCATCGACTGTGAGCGAGGCAACCAGAAACGCCCACCTTCCAGTCCGTACTCGATCGTCACAGCGCTCACCGTCGCCCGCAACGGGTTCACCATCGCCTTCACCCAGCCCGGCACGTCGTCGTCTTCGCCCACGTCCGCCACCACATCCCACAACTCCAGCGGCACCGATAGCCGGTAGACCGCGCGAACGAGCTGCGCATTGTCGCTGTCGAACCAGAGGGATCCGACGGCAAGGTTCCACTTCGGCTCGCGCGGCCTGATTTTCAACTCGCTGAGCCTGATCTCGCGTCCACCCTGCAGACGCACCGTGACGGAATTCCCGCTCCGATAGCGGTAGTAGGCCTCAGAACCCTCCGCCAGCGGATGGACTATTTCGCGATCGTTGACCTCGCTCTTGACGAGGTCGCCCCCCATCCAGAGAGTCTCCTGTCCGGGGAAGTAGGGAACAGCTCCGGTATCGCCGTCCATATCGACGCCTATCTGCAGCCTACCCTGCGCTGACGGAACGGCCTGACGGGATCCGATGACATCCACCACGGCGCCCTCGCCACGACGCCAGCGGACGCGTGTAGCCTCCTCATTTCGGAAGAGCAGACGCTCACGACCGAAGCGTCTAATGCCCATGCCAGCGGAAATCCGCTGATAGGTTGTGGCATCGTACGCCGCGAGCGCGGTGTCCTGGGTCAGGCGCGCTGCTCGCGCACGCTCCAGCAACGAGCGCGCAGCGGGATCGTCGAAGGCGGTGCGAAGATGCTCGGCCGTGACGGGGATCCGGCGTATGCGGTTCCGCCGTTCACGCCTCACCGAATCGCGCGCCGCGATGGAATCGGCGGCGGAGCGGGGGGCCTGGAGGGTGTCGGTGCGCGGCGGTTGCGCGACCTGAAGTAGAGCGATGGCGGCGAGAAGCAGCATGACGTCCGTTGGTCAACGAGAGAAGTGCTTCCCGTACGCAAGACGCCGTTTGTGAGTTTCGCCGGCGATCTTCCTCCTGCCACTCACTGGCCGTAGCTCACGGCGGCGGCGGTTCGACCCCTCGTGAACTGCGGCCGTTGCCAATGGTGGCGGGCTGGATTCTTCGCTGCTCCGGGCGCCAGCGTTGCCCGCTCGTACCCGCGAGCAGATCCGGCCGAGCGATCAGAAGAAGAGTGTCACCTGAAGCTGGACGGAACCGAGTTGTAGAAACATGCCGTCCGACGAAGTTTCCAGAGTCGGAGACCGTTGGGATTCCAGTTTGGTTCTGTCATATCCGACCGTGCCCACGCCGCGAGCGCCGAGGGCCAGTTGCGACGTTACGAAATAGCTTGCGCCCAGTTCACCGAACGCTCCCACCTTATAGGAAGACGCCGTCTGCTTCACCGACGGGAGGCCGATCACCTGACGCACTTCACTGCTCGTGCGCGTCACGCTCGCCTGCACGCCGCCCCCATAAAAGGATCGGATGACTCCGCGCGGTGCACCGTAACGCCGTAGCCCGAGGCGAGTGGCGACAGACGCGGCGGAGTGATCCCCCACCTGTGACGCGACCGAACCGGCGCTGCTGTTGGTGTTGGAGACGGCCGCCGTAGCGTCCAGCAGCCAGGCAGTCTGGGGAGAGCGGAAGCGGAGCACGCCCGCGCCAGCGAAGCCACTGGTAGCAGTGAACTGCGCTCCCCACTGCCCGGCGCGAAACTCGGGCGCAGAGCGCTCTTCTCCCGCACTGGTCTGTTGGGCGCTCAGAGGCGCGGCGGTGGCCACCACCGTGGCCATGGCAGCCAGCACCGTACCAAACAGCAGGCTGGCGACGGAACGGGGGAACGGACGACGGGCGGTCATGACCTACTCCATCTGCAGCAGTCAAATTATGGGGAAGTCTGTCGACGCCCATGTCTGACCATACAAGCTATAGCGAATTCAGCCGTATATCAAACGAGCTGGGGCCGTCCATTCAGCTTTCCATGACCATCCGCACGTCGGCCGGCAACGTGCTCGCCGCTGAGCGCCTGGTGACCCAGGAGACGGCAAAGAAAACCAGCATCGACAGCACCAGCGACAGCCCGGACACCGTAACTCCGACCGGAAAGCTGTAGACCTTGAAGTACGCCATCGTCTCGAAGAGGAGCGTGACGACGAGACCCGTGGAGATCGAGGCCACCGCACCGGCGCGCGTTGCCCCCGCCCAGTTGAGCCCGACCGCCAGCGACGGCACGAGAGTAGACGCGAAGAGTCCCCAGCCGAAAATGCCCAGAAAGGCCACCATGGTGCCGGAGAGCTGCGCAACGAGCGCCGCGGCAACGGCAATTCCGATCGTCGACAGCCGGCCGACGCGGAGCTCGTTCTCCAGCCGCCGCCCCAGTGCCACCGGCAGGTCGTGAGTAATGGCCGCCGCGCCCACGTTCAGGAAAGAGTTGACAGTGCTCATGATGGCTGCTGCTACCCCGCTGAACACAAGAGCGGCCAGCAGGACCGGCGTGTGATGCAGCAGGAAGCTGGGGGTGGCATCGTCTGGCGATATGAGGAGGGGAAGCTCCCCCCGCACCACGAGCGCCTTCACCGCCATGCCCACTCCCACATAGATGAGTAATGTCAGCACGAGCGTGGCGGTCATAAGCGCTGGATACCATTTCAACTGCCGCGGGTCGCGCAACATGTAGAACTTGTGCACCACGTGCGGCTGACCCAGGGTTCCCATCCCGAAGACAAAGAAGAGCGATAGCGCAGCCAGAGGCGTCACCGTGCCCCATGGCGACAGAAAGCGCGCGTCGGCGGCCAGTATGGTGGTGGACAGCCCACTCATGCCATCGCCGACCTGCAACACGTAGACGAAGACGAGCACCGACGCGATAGCCATCAGGCTACCCTGCCAGACGTCGTTGTAGATGCCGGCCAGGATGCCGCCACTGGCCGAATAGGCGAGGGTAATCGCCATCCCGGCCCAGATCCCCCACGTCAGTCCGACGCCAAAGATGGCATGGATGACAACGCCGAGGGCAAGGATATTGGTGGCCGTGTAGCCGACGACAGCGATGAGGATGGCGACCGCGCTCAGCCCCTGGGCCACCGGCGACTGGTAGCGCGCGCCGATTGCGTCGGGCACGGTCATCACCCCGCGCACCTCGGCCAGCAGCCTCATACGCCGGGCGAGCACCCAGGCGACCAGGGAGCTGGTGATAGCCGCTGGAAGCACCAGGAACACTCCTCCCAGCCCCATTGTGTAGACCATGCCGGGCCCGCCGATGAAAATGAAGCCGGAGACGGTGACCGACATGGAGGAGAGAGCGAGCGCAATAAGCCCTATTCCACGTCCGGCGAGGAAGAAATCACTGGCCGTGCGGGTGCGTCGCGCCGCCCACGCACTGATCGCTATGACGACGGCGAAATAGCCGACGGCGACAGCTACAATGGCGGGCTGGGTGTAGGTGGGTAGTTCGGTCACCGTCAGGGCCTCGGAGCGACAGCTTCGGCCGCCTTCCGCAAACGCGCCAGTTCGTCCTTGCCGAGCGAGCGGTCGTCGAAGGTGAACGCGTACGCCAACGGCAGAACTGCCAGCGGCAACAGGCCGACCCCGTAGAGCACAATCGCCGCTCCCGCCGGAAGGCCGAACCAGAGCGTGCTCTCAGCGGTGGGAGGAGGAAGAATGAGGGCGATGCCGAAGCCACCCACAAGCACCACGAAGCTGAAACCGAAGGCCAGCCAGAGAAGGCCCATCGGCCGTCCGGACCGCGCTGCCCCGAGCACCATCATCGCCGTCATCATCAGGGCCAGGCCGACGATGAAGGTCCACTGTGCCCATGTTGGCACTCCGCCCGGCAGGAACGCACTGGCGTAACCTACGGTGACGAGCATCGTGGAGGTGAAGACTGTAGTCAGCGCGAGGCGACGGATCATGCGGTCAGTTCAGGGTGAATCGCGATACGAATGTGGCTGCGCCGTTTACACGCAGACCAGCGAACAACTCTAACCGTGGAAGGCCGTCGCGGGGATGACTCCGTCCCGACTCCGTTCCCTCCCGGGTACGACTCCGTCCCGACTCCGTCCCGACTCCGTCCCCATCCCGGTCCTCCCGGGTACGACTCCGTCCCGACTCCGTCCCGACTCCGTCCCGACTCCGTCCCGACCGAGAAACCACTTCCACTTCGACCCAGTAGCGAATATTCTCCGCCAGACTCCAATTAACCAAGAATGATCGACAGCACAGACATCCAGATTCTGGAACTTCTTCAGCAGGACGCTCGGATTTCCAACGCCGAAATCGCCCGGCAGGTGGGGATGGCTCCTTCGGCAACCCATGAACGACTCCGAAAGCTCGAGGAGCGCGGCGTCATCCAGGGCTACACCGTTCGATTGAGACCGGAGCGGCTCGGGCTCGGCCTGCTCGCCTTCATATTTGTCCGCGCCGACGAGGGATTCCAGTCGTATAACGTCGAGCACCAACTCGCCGCGTTGCCAGAGGTCGAAGAGGTCCACCACGTAGCCGGCGAGGACTGCTTCCTCGTCAAAGTGCGGGTCGCCGATGCCGCCGCCCTCGGAAAACTGCTGCGGGAGCATATCGGCGCCATTCCGAACGTCCGCTCCACCCGCTCCACCATCGTCCTCGAGACTGTGAAGGAGACTGCCCCCCTCCCACTGCGCGTAGCGATGGCTGCCATAGACGTCAACAATGACTGATGCAATCACCACCGGCGCGCCGCCGCGGTCGCGCGTCCTCGCCGCCTACGCCATCGTCTACGTCATCTGGGGCTCCACTTACCTGGCGATCAGTCTGGCCATCACCACCCTGCCTCCCTTCCTCATGGCGGGCGCGCGGTTCCTCGTCGCCGGCCTGATACTCTACGTGTGGACGCGCGCTCGAGGCGCCGCCCGGCCGACCATAGCGCACTGGAAGGCGGCGACAATCATAGGAGCCTTTCTCCTCCTCATCGGCAACGGTGCGGTGGTCTGGGCCGAGCAGTTCGTACCGTCGGGCATCACCGCCCTCCTCATCGCCACCGTGCCGCTCTGGATGTCGCTCCTCGGATGGCTCGGCCCGGAGAGACGACGCCCGAACCTACGTATCGCGGTGGGCCTGCTCATCGGCCTGCTGGGAATAATCGTTCTCGTCGGACCGGGCGCGCTCCTTGGCCAGAGCGGGACGGTGGACCTTGTCGGCTCCGGCGTGATTATCCTGGGCGCGCTCTCCTGGGCGGTCGGCTCACTTTACGCTCGACGGGCTGTAACGCCGCCGTCGCCTCAACTTGGAACGGCGATGCAGATGTTCGCCGGCGGTCTTCTGCTGGTAGTGCTGGGGCTCGTCACCGGTGAAGGACGCGGATTGGATCCGTCGGCCATGTCCGCGACGTCGGTGTCAGCTCTACTCTACCTCATAGTCTTCGGCTCGCTGATCGGCTTCAGTGCCTACATCTGGCTGCTGCGAGTGGAGCCGCCGACGCGCGTTTCCACGTATGCTTACGTGAACCCGGTGGTCGCCGTCGCACTGGGCTGGTTGATCGCAAGCGAGCCGCTGTCGGCCCAGACGCTACTCGCGGCCGCGATTATTGTAGGCGCTGTGGTACTCATCGTCTCCGCGCCACGGGCCGTCGCTCGCGGTGACATTGCGCTGCCACCGTCGGTGGCGGTAGTAGCACCAAGGCGACGTCGCGACGTCGCCGGCGTTTAGCACTTCCCTCAGGCTCAACAGCACTCAGAACTCGACATGTCCAGAGACATATCCGCCGACGAATTCCGCGCTGCTGCCCACCATCTGGTGGACTGGATGGCTGACTATCTGGGCGGCGACGTCGAGAAGTATCCAGTTATGTCGCAGGTGGAGCCGGGCGCGTTACGCGCTGCGCTTCCTTCGGTGCCACCAGTAGAAGGCGAACCGCTGCAGCGACTGCTGGATGACGCCGAACGGTTGGTGATGCCCGGTGTGACGCACTGGAACCATCCTGGATTCATGGCCTACTTCGGCGTCACGGGTTCTGCCCCAGGCATACTGGGCGAGATGCTGGCAACGACGCTCAACGTGAACGGGATGCTCTGGCGCACCTCGCCGGCGGCGACCGAACTCGAGGAGCACGCGCTGGACTGGCTCCGTCAACTGATAGGGTTGGGCGACGGTTGGTTCGGCATCATCAACGACACGGCGAGCATCTCGTCGCTGCTCGCCATCGCCGCCGCGCGCGAGTCTCGACCGGAGTTGCAGGTGCGTGAGCGCGGCCTCGCCGGCCGCGCCGACATGCCGGTGATGCGCGTCTATACCTCCGCGCAGAGTCACTCATCCATCGACAAGGCCGCGATCACCCTTGGCCTCGGCCACGAGAACGTGGTTCACGTGCCAGTGGATGACGCCTTCCGCATGCGTACCGACGCACTTGAGTCACTCATCGCCGATGATCGCGCCCGCGGCTTCCTGCCCCTGGCTGCGGTGGCGACAGTCGGCACTACGAGCACGACAAGCGTGGATCCGGTTCCGGAGATATTGCGTATCTGTCGCGCCAACGACCTCTGGCTGCACGTGGACGGTGCGTACGGCGGCGTGGCCGGCCTGGTGCCCGAACTACGCCACCTGATGGACGGCGTGGACGGCGCCGACTCGCTGGTGGTGAACCCGCACAAGTGGCTATTCACGCCGGTGGATTGCTCGGCGTTCTACACCCGACGTCCAGAAGTGTTGAAGCGCGCGTTTTCGCTGGTGCCGGAGTATTTGGTGACGACAGCATCGGACTCGGTGACCAACTTCATGGACTATGGAGTTCAACTGGGCCGCCGGTTCCGCGCAATCAAGCTCTGGTTCGTGATCCGGGCGTTCGGGAGTGATGGACTGGCGGAGCGGATCCGGTATCACTGCGAGATGGCGACAGAGTTCGCCGGGTGGGTAAAGGCGGACAGCGAGTGGGAGTTGATGGCACCCACTCCGTTCTCGGTGATCTGCTTCCGGTACGCACCACAAGGTACGAGTGAGAATGAACGGGACGTTGCCAACGCGGCCATATTGGAGCGCGTGAACGCGACCGGAAAGGTGTACCTGTCTCACACGAAGCTCGGCGGCGCATACACGATCAGGGTGGCGATCGGGAACCTGCGGACCGAGCGGCGGCACGTGGCGGAGGCGTGGGAGCTGCTCTGCGAGGCAGCTCGGTCGGTGGTCTGATTGAACAGAGTAACCGATAGGGTGCTCGGATCCTTCGCAGTCTGTCCCACGGCCTCGTCGTAGGCTATGGTAAACCCTCCCGGTTCGACAGATGGCGTTCGAGAATCATGTCGTGGGTGGGCGGGTCAAACTCATCGAGAAAGGCTGTCGCCAACGAATACGATGCTCTTGACATTGCTACATTTTCGAGAATGCAATGCCATAGGTCCGTAGCGGCGAGCGATGTCGAACACATTCGAGCTTCTGTCAGGTCAGCCCAGCGAAAGTCGCAACCTCGAACATCGGCGCCTTCCAGCCGACATCCTATCGTCTCGGCGAGACGAAAGCCTCAAGACACCCATCTCACGCCTGGAGCCCGCCACCGATGCCCAAGCTCCTCTACCTCCTGCACGGAATGGGCGTTCACGGTCAGGGATGGGAGACCGACGTCGTCGATCGGCTGACCACGCTCCCGTCCACCTACGGCTATCGATGGTTCGCTGACCACGGTGAACTCGGCTCCGTCGTCAGGCTTATCGCTGTCAACTACGACGAAGCCTTCTCCGACCTGCTCGGCCAGTGGGATCGTTCGTCCGACGCTCTCGGCGACTTCACCCAGAAGCACGGTATCGCCATTCCCGACCTGCTGGGCTGGCTGGACGATGTAAACGAGGAGGAGGGGAAGTTCTTCTGGTCGCACCTCGTGGACGTGCTGCTCTATCATTTCGTGCCGACCGTAACGTCGCGCGTCCGCACTTCGGTGAAGGAGCAGATCGCCACGGCCATGGTCGAAGCGAGCGGCGACGATAACGAGATCGTGCAGACGTCGGTGCTGGCTCACAGCCTGGGGACGAGCGTCGCGCACGATACGCTCGCCCTGCTTGCCACCCAGCCGACCGAGCAGGGCAATCGACGCCTGATGATCGAGAACCACCACTTCGATCATCTCTTCATGCTGTCCAACGTGAGCCGCGTGCTGGAAACGACACCGCTGGTCTACGAGTCAGCCGTAAGGCCACCGAGTGCCGTCGGAGCCTCGTACCTGAACTGGTATTACAACTTCCAGCATCGCTTCGACCCCTTCCCGGCCGTCAGGCCATTCGACCCGCCCGGCTGGGGCCGCCGCTTCCGCGCCATCCTGGACGGCCAGGGAAGAATCGACTTCAACGCGCACGACTTCCTGAACTACCTGGACGACCCGCAGGTACACGTCCCCATCTATCGCGCTCTGTTGGGTAATGACTCAGTGACGCAGGCGGAAGAGCAGGCGGCGATCGCCACGTACGCGACGCGGCCACAGCCACCGTGTGTCGGCGAACTCCTCGCGCTCGAGTCGCGGGTGGAACAGATCATCGCCCTTGCCAGGGTTGGCGGATCTGCTGGCAGCCTGATCATCGCTGGCGCGCAGTTCCTGGCTTCGGCCCGGGAGGCAGCAGATGCATGTGCTTAGGCGGCGCTCGCTGAACATCGCCCGCGAGGCCGGCTGGAGAACCGTGGCGGTGGTTGCGTTCGTCCTCCTCACCGTCGGGGGAGTTCGCACGGCTGACGCGCAGACGAGCGTCCGTCAGGACTGTGACCTCGACGCCATAAGACGCCTTACACCGACGGAAATCGGTGCCTGGCTACCGCGGCATCCCGACAGTGCCTACGCGCATATGCGGGACAGGATCGAGGCCGGGGAGTGGCTGGCGATCATCGATTCGATCATCGTTGACTTCGATGCCGACGTCGTACTGCACGACGCGACACTGGTGCCCCTCGATCTCCGGCTCGCCTATCGCCTCCAGTTGAGCGAACTGCGTAACGAGTTCGATTCCACTCTGGCCGCGACGGACGCGCGCTCACGCCGCGAACGTGCCGAGGGGGTGCAGCTCGACCGCTTCGCCATCGACATCGGTGGAGAGCCCGAGGAGGAGGCAACTCTCTTCTTGCGACACTCGCCGGCCGTGACGCTGGACGCGGCGACACCATCCACCGCCCGTCGCTCGCTCTGCTGGCGCGCGTTGGTCGTTAACCGTCTGCTGACGGCCTACGGCAGTCCGGCGCTCCGGACACTGGTACAGGAGCTCCAGCTCGCGTCCGCGCGCTGGGACAACTACATGGATCTCGGCTACTCGCAGTTCCCGTGGGAGCTATGGCTCAACGGCCGTCGCTTCAACGCGACCAGCGAGAACCCTCCACGCTCGCAATTGATCCTGCTGCATCCGGCCGCCGGCATCGAGCTCGTCGCGCCGAGTATCGGCGCGCTCGACGAGCTGCACCGCTCCAGCACCTTCACCGTCGAACCGTTCGGCTACGTCTGGTACAACGACGCCCGGAACTTCTACCTGGGTCTCTCGGCCGCTGTCAGCCTGACTTCAGAGATGCCGGCTGGTGTGGGCGGAGTCGCGCACCTTGGCACCTGGGGTCATGTTGGCTACATCGTGCGCCACCGCGGAAGCGCCGGTCAACGCCGGGATGGTCTGCTCATCTCCCTCGATCTCTATCAGTTGCTATCGGGTACGCCGGCGCGACTGAAAGAGGCCAGGGCGGCGGCGCTCGACAGGATCCGGCTGCGCCACGCGCCCTAGTGCGCTGCCGTCCCGTTTGCTCCCAGTAGCATCCTCAATCGCGTCGCCGCACGAGGAGGAATCGACGCGAACTTGACGCCGGCGGTGTACATCGGGTCACCGGGCTCGTCGCGAAGGGTGCGACACCAGGCGACCGTCGCTGTAGCGCTGATCTTCTCCTGGGGCAGGCGAATGTCAAGCGTCAGCCGGTCGGTGATCGACAGTTGCGTGGGGACTACTATTTGCGCTCCACCCATGCTCACGTCCAGCGTGTAGGTGCAGAGCGCTCTCCCATCGCCTTTCCCATCGAGAGAGACCGTCACCGGCAACACACAGTTCGCACGCTCGAAGCGGCGCCCGGCTTCCTGCATCACCTCGTCGGGCCAGGCCAGGGAGATGGCGCTCTCCAGTGGCGAATCGGGCTCGGCAACCGTGGTGAAACGCCAGAGCGAATGCTGCACCGGTATCACCAGCATTACCCGTGTGCCGGCTGCCGGCAACTCCGTTGCACCTGGAGCGCTCAGGTCGACCGTTAGTGGCGAGCCAACTCGCGAGCTGGCACGCAGTCGTCCCCGCCGGCGAGTACGCCTGTTCGCTGGCGACACCCACTCGACAAGCACCGCACGCTCCCTGGCCAGGAGTGCGGTGGGATAGGGACCGATCCTGGTTGACCCAGTCGGTCGGCTCTGAAGTGGGGGGACTAGGAGCGTGCTCATGCTGGGTGATGAGGAGACGGTGAGAGAGGACGATTCAACCATCCCACCGGCAACCCTGGCAGCCATGGCGCGCCATGCCATGCCCATCGGCGGCTGACGTAGGCCAGAGTCGTCGACGAACGCAGCGCATTAACCGCCCGTCTATCTTACTGTGTCGTTGGGCTCAGTTCCGATAGTTTACCGCGCGGTTTCAATCGTCACGCCCACACCGTCTACACTCGATAGCTCACGGGAGCGGACCAGATGACGTCAACCGACTCGCGCGTGGGCCTCTGTTCCACCTGCATTCACGTCCGTCGCGTCGGCAATCGACGCGGCTCCTTGTTCTACCGCTGCGCGCTCGCCGAGCATGACGCGAGATTTGCGAAATATCCTCGCCTCCCTGTCATGAACTGCATCGGCTACGAGCCCGATGTCGACAGCGGCGGGCAAGCGCTCGGCAACAATCGCTGACTTCACCACGACCGCTCTGCTCAGCGGCTGTGCTTGTACATCATATCGATCAACTCGTCGTACATCGCTTCAGCGTCCCCGTCACCTGATCGGATGGCTGAGGACGCGCAGTGCTTGAGGTGATTGCGCATGAGCTCGCGCCCCACCGCGCGCAACGCCTCGTGTACCGACGAGATCTGAGTGAGGATGTCAGCGCAGTAACGGTCCTCCTCAACCATCCGGTGTAGCCCACGCACCTGCCCTTCAATCCGACGCAGCCGTTTCAGGTTGCGCTCCTTGATATCGGGGTCCACGGCGAGCGCTTTCCGGACTCCGCTGTCGCCGGCATCCACGTCGGCGTCGCGCACGCCGCAGCCGCAACCGGCTGACAACGCGCCGTCCACCATCGACGTCATCACGTCCTCCTTCATGACCTCAGCTTTCATGGCAACATCCGCGGGTCAGTAGGGTCATTCCTGGGGTTCTCACACCGGCCGGAAACGCCGCAGGCGGAGGCTGTTGGTCACCACGCTCACCGAGCTGAAGGCCATCGCCGCGCTGGCCAGGATCGGGCTGAGCAGCAGGCCCCAAACTGGGTAGAGAACGCCAGCCGCCACCGGGATACCGATGACGTTGTAGATGAAGGCCCAGAAGAGGTTCTGCTTCATCGTCCGCATGGTTCGCCGTGACAGCGCGATGGCATCCGCTACGCCCGCCAGGTCACCGCGCATGAGCACCACATCAGCCGCCTCGGCGGCTATGTCGGTGCCCGTTCCGACGGCCATCCCGACATCTGCCTGGGCCAGCGCTGCGGCGTCGTTAACGCCGTCGCCCACCATCGCCACCACAGCGCCCGACTCCTGGAGCCGACGAACTTCGGCCACCTTTCCTTCGGGGAGCACTCCGGCCACGACGCGATCTATGCCGGCTGCGGCGGCCACCGCCCGCGCGGTGCGTTCGTTGTCGCCGGTGAGCATCACCACCTCCAGCCCCATCGCCTTCAGTCGGCCAACGACTGCGCGGGAGCTGGTCCTGATTGGGTCGGCGACCGCCACTACACCGGAAAGTTCGCCGTCCACCGCCACATACACTGGGGTACGCGCCTGCGCGGCGAGCGCTTCCGCGGCCTGCCGGAGCGGCGATACATCCACCGCCCACTCCCGCATCAGCGCCTCGTTCCCCACCGCGAGCGCTCGTCCGTTCACCACGCCGGTGGCGCCACGTCCAGTGACGGAGGTGAAGCTCTCCGCGGCTACCAGTAGGAGCTCCCGGTCACGCGCATAGCGCACTATCGCGTCGGCCAGTGGATGCTCGCTGCTAGCCTCCACAGATGCCACCAGCGTTAGCAACTCGTCGTCATCCATGGTCGTCGGACTCTCGGGACGGACGACATCGGTCACGGTCGGACGTCCCTCCGTCACTGTCCCCGTCTTGTCGAGGATCACGGCTGTCACGTCGCCGGCGCGCTGGAGCGCCTCGCCACCCTTGATCAGCACTCCGAACTCTGCGCCCTTGCCGGTGGACACCATGACGGCAGTGGGTACGGCAAGACCCATCGCGCACGGACAGGCGATAATAAGCACCGCCACCGACGTCGCAAAGCCACGCACCAGCGCCTCTCCGACGCTTCCGCCGCTAACGTGCGAGGCTACGAACCAGATGGCAAAGGTGGCCACGGCAATCGAGATCACCACCGGTACGAAGACCGCGCTCACCTGATCGGCCAGCTTCTGGATGGGCGCCCGCGAACCCTGGGCGTCGCGCATCAGCTTCACGATGCGGGCGAGCGCACTAGCCTCGCCAAGCGTTGTCGCACGATATCGGAAGGCACCCGTGCGGTTGATTGTGGCCCCGATCACCCGGTCGCCAGCGACCTTCGCCACGGGCATCGACTCTCCCGTAAGCATGCTCTCGTCCACCGCGCTCGTGCCCGATATCAACTCTCCATCCACCGGAATGCGCTCACCCGGACGCACGACCACCACGTCGCCGGTCATCACCTGCTCAATCGGTACATCTACCTCCTGCCCGTCGCGCGCCACTCGCGCCGTCTTGGGCTGGAGACTGGCAAGCGATCGCAACGCTGAGGATGTTTCGCGCTTCGCTCGCGCCTCGAAGGCGTTACCGGTAAGGATGAGGGCGATGATTATCACCACCGCCTCGTAGTAGACGTCAGGCGCTACCCCGTTGGCCAGAAAGAAGCCTGGCGCCACAGTAGCCACCACCGAGTAGATGAACGCCGCGCCAGTGCCCACCGCTACGAGGGTGTTCATGTCCGCCGAATGATGGCGGAAGGCGGCCCACGCACGGGTGTAGAAGTGACGGCCAGCCCACGCCATCACGCCAAGCGTGAGGACGAGCAGCGTCCAGGCGATGAGTTGGGTGGGGATCGCGTAGAGCCACGGCGCCGCGGAGCGCAGTACTGGCGTCATTGACTCCATAGCCCAGCGCATGAACGGATCGGCCACCGGGCCGGCCTCCGCGTGATCGCCGGCCATGAGCGGCATGGAGATGATCATCGCCACGGCGCCGGCCACTCCGCTCACGATCGCTTTCCGGCGAAACAGCTGGAACTCGGTGTCCTGCGATTTATCGAGTGCCGACTGTTCCTCAAAGGCGGTCTCTTCGAACCGCGGCAACGAGGCCTCGTAACCGGTGCGCCGAATTGCCTCCACAAGCGCCTCAGGCGTCGTCGTCGCGGGATCGTAGTCCACCGTAGCGTTGTGCATCATCAAGTTGACGCTCGCACCCACCACGCCCGCGGTCTTCTGCAACGTGCGCTGGACACGCCCCTGACAGGCCGCGCAGGTCATACCCTCTACAGGTATGACCACGTGCCCGCCCGCTGAAGGAGCGCTGTCTGGCACTGTCGGCACTGTCTGTACGGCGCTCATTTTGCCTCGTCGCCAGCCACTGTCGCTGCCTTCCTATCGGCGAGGAAGAAATACCAGTTGACCCAGACGATCGTACTGGCCGCGCCGAGAACCACCATCCAGTCGATGGCCGTCATCGTGCCCCGCCGGCGTCCGCCACACGCTCTGCCTGATAGCCAGCGTCGGCAATCGCGTCCAGAATATCGTCCACCTTGCGCACGGCGGGGTCGTAGTTCACCTCAGCGACGCCGATCTCCACCTTGCCCACGGTCACGCCGTCCAACTCGTCAAGCGCCTGCTTGACCGCTCCGACACAGTGACCACAGCTCATACCAGAAACAGCCAGCTCCAGCTTCTCCATCTGATCATCCTCACAGTGATGGGGGTCAGACATTTCATGCGTATATATGAATGATACATACCCCCCACCCCTATAACAAGACAAGTGACCTGTCTCGTCTCTCCGACCTTCCCTGTCCTGGCCCATGCCGCGGTCAAGCCGCTGTCAGGCCGTCAGGCTGTCAGTGTACTTCTTCGGTACTTCGTAGCTGCCCACGTCGGCGTGGAAGGCCACCGCCAGTCGGTTCCAACCGCCGATGGTGATCACGACCATGGTCAGTTCCACCAGTTCCGATTCCTCGAACTGCTCGCGCGCCTCGGCGTAGAGTTCGTCGGAAACCCCGTGCTCGCCTATCACGGTCACCGCCTCTGTCCAGGCGAGGGCGGCGCGTTCCCGAGACGTGAAGAAAGGCGTCTCGCGCCAGACCGGAATCGCGTATAGCCGTTGTTCCGTCTCCCCTGCGGCTCGTGCATCCTTGCTGTGCATGTCAACGCAGTAGGCGCAGCCGTTGATGTACGAGGAGCGCATCTTCACTAGTTCTATGAGCGACGTTTCCAACCCACTCTCGTGAATGTGCTTCTCTAGCGAGAGCATCGTGTGGGTCACCTTCGGAGCAGCACGATTGTAGTTCAGCCGTGGCGTCATCCTCATCTCTCCTGTTGATGATACGTTCTTGAATATGGAGAGCGGGGGCTGTCGAGTCAGTACAGCCGGCTGTTGCCACGGCTCTCCCACTGTGGACAACGTGAGCGTCGCCTAAGGTCCGGCTTTCCCCGCCCGACGCCGCGCCGACCGTACCACCGTGGCGCCGAGAATTAGCGAACCACCCAGTATGGTCAGCGCGCTGGCTCGCTCGCCGTGCGCCATCCAGGCCCAGATTGGGCTGAGCGCGGGCTCAATGAGAAGGATCATGCTCGCTTCGAACGCCGGCACCCCGCGGATGCCACTAGTCATGAGGTAGTAGGCGAGTCCGATCTGGATCAGTCCCAGGTAAGCGATTACGGCCCAGTCCACCGTCGTTGCACCCAGCACCGGTAGCGCCAGCGGCAGGCAGACGAGGGAGGCGAGGGCATTACCCACCACCACGGTGGACAGCGTCGCCTGCTCGCCGTTGGCCCGTGTACCCAGCCAGCGCAGGCCGACCATCGTCAGCGCCCAGGTGAGCCCGGCGAGGAGGGCGAAGATGTTGCCGAGCATCGGCCGGGGTGCCGTCTGGCCAGCCGGCGAAGTGCCCAGAACGACGAGTGCCAGTCCAATAGCCAGCACACCCATGGCAATGACGTCGCCGCGATAGATACGCTCCCGCAGCAGCCACGGCGATAGAACGAGAACGTAGAGCGGGGCCGTGGCCTGCAAGAAAATCGCGTTGGCGGCCGTGGTGTTCTTGTTGGACGCGACGAACAGCACCATGGTGATGGCGTAGGTGACCGACACCACCATCACCCGTCGGTCCAGCCCGCGCCGCGCTGCCGGCAGGAAGATGAGCACGGCCAGAGCCGCCACGCCGGAGCGGAACGACGCTATCTGCCAGGCTGTGAAGGCGCTCGCCTTGATCGCCGCGCCGCCGGTGGAGAAGAGCGCCGCCGCTATGGCCAGTCGCAGCCGGTCGCTACCGCGCGTGCCGCCCGGTTCGGGTGGCACTTCGGCAGCTACAACTGGCCGTGCGGTGGGTAGGGATAGTGGGCGTGACATCTAATGAGTTGCGGGCCGCCAGCGGCGGCCGCGCGACTCAGTCGCCCGCCTCTGGAACCAAGCCCGTGGGAATACGATGCTCAGCCGTATGCTGCGAAGAGCGGAAGCCAAGCCTGGCGGCAAACCAGGACCGCCAGCCATCCATGATCTCGTAGAAGGTCGGAATGACGAGCAGCGTCAGCAGGGTGGAAGTTATCACTCCACCTATCACCGCGATGCCTAGAGGAGCGCGGAACTGGGCGCCCTCGCCGTGACCGAGCGCCACCGGGATCATGCCGGCGATGAGCGCGAAGGTGGTCATCAGGATCGGACGTAGACGGATCGCTCCGGCCTGGATGAGCGCCTCGCGTAGCGGCATGCCCTGATCTTCTCTCGCCCACTTGGCAAAGTCTATGAGCAGGATTGCGTTCTTGGCGACGATCCCAGCCAGCAGGATCACACCGATGAGACTCATCAGGTTGATGGTGGAGCCGGTGACTGCGAGCGCGAGCATGACACCAATGAACGACAGAGGGAGCGAGAGCAGGATGGCTAGCGGATCGAGGAATGAGCCGAACTGCACAACGAGGATGAGGTACATGAACAACACAGCGATACCGAGCGCCACGGCGATTCGGCCGAATACCTCGTTCTGTGACTCCACGTCGCCGCCTTGCGAGATTTTTACGCCGGCGGGAAGGTGGAGCTGGTCGACCCCAGTCATGATGTCACCAGTCACCTCGCTCAGTGCACGACCGGCGATGTTGGACTGGACGTAGATGACCCGATCGCCGTCCAGATGATTGATCACGGCCGGACCGAGTGACCGGGTGATGGTTGCCACCTGGCCGAGCGGGAGAGTGCTCGGGGGCGCTCCAGGGGTAGTGGAGATCACCAGCGGGAGTTGGGCCAGGTCGGCGATTCGCTCGCGCGCCTCTGGTATGAGTCGTACGTAGACATCGCGTGTCTCACCCGACGGATCCACCCAGTCGCCGGCGTCAATGCCGGCGAAGGCGGGACGCAGGGACTGGGCTACCTGTCCCACCGAGATGCCCAGCGCGCCAGCCAAACCTCGATTCAGCGTCACGTCCAGCTCTGGCTTTTTCCCCTTGGTGGACAGGCCCACGTCCACCGCGCCCGGAACCTTCTTAACCACCGCCAGCACCTGTTCGGCAGCCCGGTCCAGTTCTGCCGGGTTACCACCGCGGAGCTGCAACTGGATCTGCTTCATATTGCCGCCAAAGGTGGAGGTGAACACCGACGCTGTGGCGCCACCCATGGCCGCGACCTCGCCGCGCAGGCTGGCAGCGAACACCTCTGCATCCATTGACCGTTCGTTCTTCGGGATGAGACGAACGTAAACCGTGGCGACGTCTACAGCTCCTGTCTGCCCACCGATGGTGGTGAAGGTGTAGAGAACCGCGGGATGAGCACGAGCGATTCGTGCCGCTTCCTCCGACTTAAGACGGGTGTAATCCAGGTTGGACCCGGGCGGAGTCTCAACGGCAATATTGAGCTCTGACTGGTCATCAGCGGGGAAGAAACCTGTGCCCACCTTCCCCCATGCCGGCACCACGCCCATGGCGAAGCCAGTGACGGCGAAGGCTACCAGTACTCCGATCGTCCGAAGCTGCCATGGCATCCTCCGCTGGGTCATGAGAACGACAGCGACGAGCAGTCCGGCGAGCACCACCAGCATGCCGGTAATCCCCTTGGCAGGCAGCGTGAACGCAGCCACCAGACTGCCTAAGGCGATTGTGACCATCGCTGCCCGGTGATCGAGCGCCCAGGCAATAACGAGGCGATAGCGGTCGGCCAGGCGGTTGAAGCGCTCGTTGAAGCGGTCGAGCACACGCGTAATCCACCACTTGTCCTCCTCCTTCTGATGCGGGTCGGGCCAGTAGGCCGAGAGCATTGGATCGAGCGAGAAGGATACGAACAACGAGACCAACACGGCGCAGGCTATCGTCAGTGCGAATGGCTTGAACCACTGACCGGCGATGCCGTACATGAATCCTACCGGTACGAAGACGGCGACGATCGAGAAGGTTGTAGCGGCAACGGCGAGTCCGATTTCATCGGTGCCGTCGCGTGCCGCGGTGTAGTGATCCTTCCCCATCTCCACGTGTCGGACGATGTTCTCGCGCACCACGATGGCATCGTCGATTAGAATGCCGATGGCTAGTGAGAGTCCCAGTAGCGACATCGTGTTGAGCGTGAAACCGAACACCCAGACGGCCACGAAGCTGGCGAGCACCGACACGGGAAGGGCGAGGCCGGTGATGACGGTGGAGCGCCAGGAGTTGAGGAAGAGGAAGACGACGAGCACCGTGAGCAGCGCGCCCTCGACGAGCGCCTGCTGCACGCTCTTCACGGAAGCCGCGACACGCACGCCGGCATCGTTCACGATATCCATCTCGGCGCCTTCCGGAAGTGTCGGCCGGATGGCTTCGATACGGGCTCGTATCTGGTCACTGACAGCGGTGGTGCTGTAGCCCTTGGACTTGATGATGTTGATGCCCACCGACTCGCGGCCGTTGTAGATGGCGGACGTGCGTTGCTCCTCCGTGCCATCCACCACTGTCGCCACCTGTCCGAGCCGGATCAGTTGGCCAGCGCGCTGCGCGACTACCAGCTGTTCGAACTCGGCCGGCCCTTGCAGGCGGCCCTGGAGACGGATGGTACGCTCGTCGAGCGAGCCCTGTATGCGCCCAACCGGCACGGCCAGGTTCTGCGCCTGTAGTGCCTGCACAACCTCGCTCACGCTCACGCCGGCGGCCTGGAGGTCGACCGGCCGAAGCTGTACGGTTAGCTCGCGCTCCACCTTACCGGCGACGTCAACGCGGGCGACACCGGGAATCGAGCGTAGCTCCCGGGTGATCGCCGGATCGGCCAGCCGAGTCAACTGAGCCGGCGTGAATGTTTCTGAAAAGAGTGCTATCTGAACAATCGGGAAATCCTGCGGATCCAGACGCTGGAGGATCGGCTCCTCCATCTCCTGCGGCAGGTCGGCGCGGATCAGCGAGATCGCGTCCCTGATGTCCTGCGTCTGCTCCTGGAGTGGCTTGTCGAAGAGGTACTGAACGGTGATCTGCGCGAAGCCGTCTCGCGCTTCACCAGAGACCTTGTCGATGCCGCTGATGCCCTGGATGCCATCCTCAATGGGATCCAAGAGGTCACGCTCAACCTGGTCCGGCGACGCGCCCGGGAATGGGATGCTGACCAGCACGATGGGCTGCTGCACGTCGGGGAACTCATCGGTCTCCAACTGCCAGAGCGCGAAGAGACCGAAGACGACCAGCGCCACCATTGCCACTATGGTGATGAGCGGCCGCTTGATGGCGTAATCGGAAATGAACATGAGGCTCTGTTACCGTGTTGTCTGGGGCGTTGCATCGGGCGGCGGGCTGACCGGCCCAGCGCCGCCACCCGCGGAAGGTGCGACGGGCGTCTGTACCGGCTGTGCCGCTGGCGGGCCATCCTGAAGCTTGGTGATGGAGACTGGCGAGCCCGGCGTAACACCCTGCGCAGCGCCGGTGAGCAATGTGTCTCCGACGGCGACTCCGCTCGTTATCTGTACAAGCTCTGACTGCTGGTCGCGCATCCCGATGGAAACAGGCACCTTCTCCACAACGCCTCCCTTCACCCGGTAGACGACCGGCGTGATCCCGCGCTGGTCGATTGCCCTGTCGGGAACCACCATCGCCTCGACGGCGCTGCTTGCCACCCGTCCTTCGGCGAACAGCCCACCCACTAACTGACCGCCGGTGTTCGAAACCGACACCAGCAGTCGCACCTGACGCGTGGATGGATCGGCGACCGGATTCACGCGCGTGATGCGCCCAGCGAAAGCACGATCCGGATAGCCGCTCACACGGAAGCTCACCGGAGCCCCGACGCGTACATCGCCAACCTGCTCGGCGGGTACCGCCGCTTCATAGCGCATGCTGGTTGGATCCACCACCGTGTACAGGGCGGTGCCGGGGGCAACGACGTCGCCAGCGCCAACTGACCGCTCGCTGACGATACCGGTGAACGGCGCCGTCACCCGTGTCGCGTCCAGCGTCTTCTCGGCCGATGCGAGCTGCGCGCGGGCGCTGGCCACCTGTGAGTTGGCGGCGTCGGAAGTCCGCTGCGCCGTCTCGACGTCGCGCTCAGCGATGGCCCCAGCAGCGAGCAGGGTGGTCGAACGTTGCACCTCGCGCTGGGCCACCTCATAAGAGCTCTGTGCGGTGGCCACCGCTGTCCGTGCCGACAGGACCTGATCGCGCACCGCGCTGTCGTCTATACGTGCCAGCAGCGTGCCCCTTGCAACCCGCTGACCCGCCTCGGCATGAATCTCAAGCACGGTCCCGGATATCTCAGCACGCACTGTCGCCATTTTCTCCGGAACCAGCGTCCCGGAGACCGCCGGCCCTGATCTGAGCGAATCACGTTCGACCAGCACGACGTTCTCCGTACCGATGGAGATGACCGCGGGAGCCTCGGTGGCACCCGCTGCGTCGCCGGCGCCGCACGCGCTGACCGTAAGAAGCAACATGCCCAGCAGGGAAGCCCCGCGAAGGAGCGGCAATTCTTTTCTGTCCTGATACTTCACGGCGTGATGCCTCCAGGTGTCCCCTGCTGAGTGAAGCCGCCCGCGCCTGCGGCCGGCGCTATCTGTGATGCCGATCTCGCGGGTGCGCCAGACCCGGCGCCGCCACCGCGCTGCTGTCCTCCCGTGGCGCCGCCGCCCTGCCCCGCTCCAAGCGGCAGGTCGTGAATGAGCGACAGTCGCGTACGAGCAACGTTCAGGTCCCGGGCGGCCTGTGCCCGGTTGGCCATTGCCTGCTGGAGTAACAGCCGCGAGTCGTCCAGCTCCAACTGAGTGGAGATTCCTTCGCGGAAACGCACCTCAGCGATGGAGTAGGCGCGCTCAGCCTGGCCGGCCGTGCCGGCACTGGCCGCGTACGCCGTCGCCGACTGCTCTAGCTGGGCTACGGCCAACTGCACGTCCAATGCAGCCAGTTCCTCCGCCTGACGCAACTGAGCCCGTGCCTCGACAACTGACGCTTCAGCTTCCTCTATCTGTCCGGAGATCCGGCCGCCGTTGAAAATCGGAAGCTGCAATCCAACCGCGACCGTCCAGTTCGGGAAGAACGCGTTGAGCCCGGGCAGACCACCTACCGGGTAGGCGAAGCGCTGATAGAGCGATGACAGCGAAATCGCCGGTAGCCGTTCTGCGCGCTGGGCACGGAGCAGTTGCTGTTGCGCGCCTAGTGCCTCTTCAGCCTGCCGTACCGGAGCGCGGCTGGTGGTAGCGGTGTCGGCCTCCCCGACCGCGATGGCGACGAGCGCACTCGAAGAGGTATGCGCGACGAGCAACGCGTTGACGTCCACCGGAGCGTCGACACGGCCCGTGAAGACATTGCTCGTGTCGACGCCCCGGGCCTCCATCACTGCCGCCGCGGTGGCCGCAGCGCCATCCTCCAGATCAGTCGTCAGTGTTAGCGGCTGATCCAGCGGCAGATCGAGCAACTGACGCAGACGGAGCAGCGATGTCGCTCGTTGGGTGCGCGCCTGGATGACGACCGGGAACTGGTTGTCGCGAGTCACCCGTGCCCTCAGGAGATCAAACTCCGCGGTGGTACCCACGTTCCGTCCCACTTGAGTCTGGCGGAAGGCGCGCTCCGTCTGCACCAGCGACGACTCGGCAATCGCCACCAATCGTGCGGCCAGGAGGGCATCGTAGTAAGCCTGGGTAACGTCCAGCACGGCCTGCGCCTCCGCCGATGTGACGCCGATGCGAGCGGCCCGACCGGCGGCCTCCGAGGCCCGCGTCCGGGCGGCCAGGCGGCCCCCGGTGTACAGCGCCTGGTTGAGCTGCAGGCCAGCCGTGACCGTATTCTCGCTGGCGAAGATGCGCGCTAGCGGATTGTCGGCTATATCGCCACCGCTTGAACTGTCCGCCGGCGGCCCCCCCGTACCGTCACCCGCGACGCTACTGGAGATGGCCTTGAACTGGCTCTGCAAAGTGCGCTGGTAGTTAAGGCTCCCGGTGAGCTGCGGGTACAGTTGGCTACGTACCTGCCGCAACTGGCCGGAGGCACGCTGTTCCCCCGCTTGGGCTATACGAACCGCCTCGCTGCGCTGCACCACCATTCCCAGCGCTTCCTCGAGCGACAGTGGTCGAGTTGCCGAGGCTGGCTGGGTGGGTTGGGCCGGAAGCGTGCTGCTGCCGACGGGGAGCGCCGCGAATGCGACGAGGAACAGGAATCGTTTCGGAATCTTCACGATCATGGGTGCGTTCTGTGGGCGTCGAACAGGAAGATGCTGGTGCTCGTGGAGGATGGTGCTTCCAACTGGGTCATTATCGGCTGGACCGCTGTATGGGCTTGCCATTAGCGCCGCGTGGTTCGTGGCTTTGGACCCACCCCGGACCTACGCGCATTGCTGGCGGTCGGTGTCAGGTCGGTCGGCGGCGGAGCAGGTTGCCTCAAGCGGATAGCTCGCAGGAAGAGGCGGGCGTACAGCCCCGGCGCCCGACTGGCTGGTTGAGGGTAGAGGTCCGGCATGAAGTCACGGCTGATGGCGTCACTGAAAAGCGCTGCCATGAGCATGGCCCTGGCGGCATGAATCTCCACGCTCCGATCCCGAACCGAGGAGGTTGCCGGTTCGAGAAAGCCGAGCCGACGTAGTTGCCCTGTATAACGGCGCAACTCGTCAGATGCGGCATCCGCCCCACGCGACGCGCAGTCGCCCATCTCCGGCTTCTCAGCCATATCTCCCAGCATCTGGCGCATGACCGGCTTCCTCAAGGTCAACTCGGCGAGCTGCGACTCACTCCAGGCGGTGAGTTCCTTCTGGGGGTCGGTGGGGACCGCCGGTAGTCTGCCAGGAGAGTCCGGCGTCGTCCGCGAGCTCCGCTGTAGCACCTCGTCTATGAGGGCGGCCTTGGATCCGAACGTCCGGAAGATGGTCACCTCATTCACGCCGGCTACCTCAGCAATACGACGCGTGGTCGCCCCTCTATATCCGGCTGACGCGTAAACGCGGGCGGCAGCGCTGATGAGTTTCTCGCGAGTGGTGACTGGTCTTGGCATGGCCGCGGAAGGTAATCCGGTAGGTTCTGTCTTGCAAGCAACCACTTGCTTACTGGCGATTACTGACAAGCGAACGGGACCGGGGACGGCCCGGGGCCAGCTGAGGCGAGCCAGACGCACCGGCCTGCCGGCGCCGGCGCCGGTCGCCCTCACCGGAGTGCCGCTCCGGCTGGCGCGAACCTCCTTGATAACTCCTTCAGAAGAGGCCCGGCGATCGTCCCGCCTCAGCCGCCGTACTCGAGGCAACACTCGCCTCCCTGGTCGAGCGCCGCGCCCTGGCGGACGGTCGTCACGGCAGAGCTGGATAATCCGAGCACCAACGACAACGGGCCGCTGGCTTTTCAGCCAGGGGCCCGTTGTCGTTGGTCGGATCGTCCGACTCGAAGATCAGTGGCGCATCACCAGCCCGGTGACAGCTGGAAGCCGAACACACCTGACTTCATCGGCCGCTGGAACGGATGAGCGTAATAGACCTCCACTACCGTATAACCGAAGAGGTTGAAGCGCGCACTGGCCCCGGAACTCACCACCGGGATCCGATTGGGGCTACTGCGCTCGAAGCGGAAGTCCACGGATTCGGAGCCCGTCCACGCTGCACCGGCGTCAGTGAACAGCGACAATTCGGTGGGCAGGAAGGGCACGTTAAAGATGCCCAACTGCTCCGATCCAAATAGTGGGATGCGTATCTCAGCGTTCACGACGGCGACGCGGCTGCCTATCAAGCGCGTGAATTCCGGGCAGTAGCTGGTCGCTGTCGCCTCGCTGCACTCCGATGCACTCATCGAGCCCTGCTCGTAGCCGCGGATCAGCGTCGGGTAACCAAGAAAGATCTCCAGGCGACGGTCATCGGAGTTCTTGCCATAGCGGCCGACATGCATGGCCCGCATGGCCAACGTCAGCGGACGGAAAAAGAGATAGCGCCGGTAGTCCGCAGTGAGCGTCTGGAAGGTGAGATCGCCAAAAGTGGGTGAAGCCTCGAAGCGATAACGGCCGCCGGCAATTGGCGAGGTGAAGCCAAAGAACGAATAATCGCCCACCAGCGCCGCCGAAACCTGCGCCATCGTCAGCGCAGGACCGGTGTCGTACTTCCCGCGTGTCTGTCCGACCACAATACCGTTAGACACGTATGCCCGCTGGTACTCGATGTCGTAACCATAACGCTGTACACCGGCGTTGAATTCCGCTCGTCTCGTGATGGAGAACGGATAGGCCACACCGGTAGATAGCTCGTCTATATACTGCCTGTTCAACTGCTGCTCATAGTAGAGCACCGGGGTCGCGTCTTCACCGGTGCCGACGTTCTCAATACCAGTGCCAGAGCGCATGTACAACTGGGTCGACCGTCCAGCGCCGACCATCCAGTTCCAACGGTGCTTGCGATTCATGTAGAACAGCTGACCGCCAATATCCTTGACGGTCCCGTTTGCCTGGATGCCTACACCGGCAACACGATTATTCAGCTCGTCGGCGAAGTAAGCCGCTGCCGAGCCGCTGACGGCCGTTCCGAACGGTCCGCCTACCCCCACACCGGCGGTCGGAACACCGATATAATCGAGGGACAACTTGGGACTGTAGCTGGTGACCTTGTAGTCGACATTGGCCGGCGGCAGACCAGTTCTCTCGTCAGTCAGGTAGCGGGCCACGGTACCGGTCTGGGCGCTGGACGGCGGCAGCAGGCCACCTTCGGCTACCGTCGTTGACGGAGGGCCAACTGGCGTACCCTGCGCATCGGCGAGGTCCAGACCACGTATCGTATAACCGGCGGCGTGGAAGACCGAGAAGAGCACGCGACCGGTACCAGATGCTACGCTGAGCGCGGGCGAATACTTCGTTATCCCCGTGACGCCCGTGGCAACGCGGGTCACTCTGAACATCTCGCCGGTGGCGAGCGTCATCCGGTAGATGTCGCTGAAGCCGTCCTGATCGCTGATGAAAAAGATGTCCCGACCGTCAGGTGAGAACTGCGGGTTGATCTGCTTCCCACCTCCCGGCGTGTTGAGCAGACGCACCTCTCCACTCGCGACATCCATTAGCGCGAGCCGCGGCTCACCGAAAGCCAGCAGGTTCACATCGGTGTTAGGTCCAGCCTCGGTGGAAAAGGCGATCGTCTTCCCGTCGGGCGACCAGGCGGGTTGAATCTCCGCCGGACGGCCGCTGGTGAGCTGGCGCAGGTCGCCGCTGTCCAGGTCGAGGATGTAGAGATCCACCATCCCGCCAGAGTTCCCGGAGAAGGCGAGCTGCTTACCGTCCGGGCTCCAGGACGGGTCACTGATCGCGCCAACACCCTTCACCTTTATGCGCCGCTCGATGTCGCCGGAGTTCTGGTTAAAGATGTCGATCTCGTTATCACCCTGCGCCTGAACGACAAAGGCAAGCCGCTGCGCATCGGGTGACCAGGTACCAGCACTGGCTATGAAACTGAGGGCGTCAAAGTGCTCGTCCGAGCCGACCGACGAGAGCTTCTTGACGATCTTTCCGGTGGTCGCGTCGGCAACGTAGATGGTGAAGCCGAAAAGGTCGCGACTGGAGAAAAAGGCCACCAGGCGACCGTCAGGACTCACCGTCGGGCTTACGTTCTGCTCACCCTCGCTGCGCTCGCTCACCACCGAGTTGCCGATGGAATCCGGCGCCGCACGACCCACCATGAGCGGTGTGAACTGCTCTCGGGTGGCCTTCTGCCAGGCGGCGCCCAGCGAGTCGGATGGGAGTCCGCTGACCGAGCGGAGCGCCTGTTCCCACCCCTGGCGGATAGCGGTCCGGTAGACGCGTTCGATTGCCGCGTCGCCAAAGACGCCACCAAACCAGGCCCAGAACGCCTGGCCAAAACGGTAGGGGAAGTAGCGCGGATTGGTGCTCAGGTCGCGGAGCGACGGCATGTCGTTCCGGCGCACCACGTCGCGCATCCACATCGCGGTGTGCGGATCGTTTCGGCCAACGGACAAGTACTCGGCCATTCCTTCTGTAGCCCAGAGCGGGATGGTCTGGAAGCCTCGAGACGCGCCAGGCTGCTCGTTACCGAAGGCCATCACATACTGGTAGACGTGTACCAGCTCATGACCCAGTACGTGATCTGTCTCGCCGTAGGTGCCCTGTCCGGGCATGGTGACACGACCACGTACCGATTCAGTGACACCGCCCGTACCCTCGCCGATGAGACCAGAGATCACGTTGGTCTGCTGAAAGTCGGGCGAGTTGGCGTATAGAATGATAGACCGGCGGTCGAAGCTGTCACGGAGCGCCGGGGTGAACCGCGCATGCCACCGCTCGGCCATCCTTCCCACGTCTGAGGCAAGCGTCGTTTCGACGGAATAGAAGTGAACGTCGAATCGAGGCGTGGCCAGCACGCTCCAGTCGAAGTCCTCGTACTGGACCTTGTTACGACCGAAATACTGTGCGTCAGCGCTGTCCGGCATCAGGGTAGCTGCCGTCAGCGCCAGAAGCGCGACCGCAGCCCACCGAGCCGGGCGCACCCGCGCCTTGACTGACCGCATGCTGCCTCCACCACTGTGGGAATTTAGGGCTTAAAGACTGAGGGACGGATGAGCGCAAAGCATGTACCATACCCTCGCCCTGTTACAGCTGATCCAGAAGCGAGTCGCCCAGCCGCTGGTATGTTATCTCGGCCATTGCGACCGCCAGCAAAATGGATGACGGACAATGGACCTCACCCATTCCTTACTCGTCAACTACGGTCATGGGATCGCCGGCTGGGCTCACTTCTGATTTGCCGGCCGTACGACCAGTACTGGATGATCAGCCCCTCGAACCACCTTGTCAGTCACGCTGCCGACGAGCAGGCGTGCCAGGCCACCACGGCCGCTCGTGCTCATGGCGATGAGCCCCACATCGCGCTCGGCGGCCACGCTGAGGATAGTACGAGCAGCATCCGATTCCAGCACTACCACCCCTTCCGCGGTAAGGCCGCGGGACCGCAGTCCGGTGACCACCCTGTCCACGTCCCGCTGCGCGTCCGCCCGAAGTTCCTCCATCACCTGCTGTTCGGCAGCCGTCCAGAAGGTCTGGTCGTACGGTAGCTGCGACTCCGCCGTGCGCACCACCCGCAACACAGTGAAGGTCGCCCCGAACGGCGCGACGAGGGCCAGAGCCGGCTCCAACGCGGCTGAAGCGAGCTCCGATCCATCCAGCGGCAGTAGAACGCTGGTAAGCGACGGCGCAACAGTGCCGACTGCATCAGCCGCAGGGTGCCGGACGACCAGAGTGGGCACCGGCATGGTGCGCAGGAGTTCGCTGGTGACGCTTCCCAGCCAAGCCCTCGAAAAGCCACCACGGCCATGGGTGGAGATGACGACCAGCCCTGCTCCGCGTCGTTCAGCCTCCTGGACGATCGCCCCCGCCGTCGACATGTCATCGCTCACGGTGGCGTAGGTCACCTCGCGTCCCAGCTCTCCCGTTAGCTTCGCCGCCGCCCGTTCAAGGTAACTCTCCAACTGAGAACGGCGATCGTCGTCGAGTTGACTGTCGTATACGGGAGCATCCGGCAGACTAAGAGGTCGTGCGAGAACCGTATGCACTGCCACCAGATGCAGCTGTGCCTGATGACGATCGGCCACCATGGCGGCGATCGGAAGCGCCCCCTCAGCGAAGGGAGAGCCATCCAGCGGGACGAGGATGAGCGGATACATGCGGGCCTCTCCGGTAAGCAGTAGGAGCAGGAAGTCCCGCGACTGACTACGCCGCGGCGGTTGACTGTCTGATTACAGATTACAACGATGCGGGAGATTCTGCCGAACGGACGACAGTCAGTCGTCTTTTCCGGACGGTGACCCAGTGGTCCGGGCTTCCCGGACGGGCCGGCGAACCCGTTGCCCAAACTCCTCATGCGACGTGACGTTCGTCGAACCAAAGTCAATCGACGTTAGCATGGCGGCCTCACCGTCTCCGTCGTGACGCCCACACCCGGTATCGAGGCGGTACGCGGCGGGCGACTTACTACCGTCGCCCGCCGCAGCGGTCAGCGTTTTCCCTTTAGCATCCGGTCGAAATATTCCGCCGTTGCGCTGTCCACCAGCAACCAGTTGGCGTGGCGCATGAAGTGGTGGGTGTCGTCGGGGATGACGAGCTCCTCGAACGGCACTCCAGCGGCGGCTAACCGGCGCGCCAGATCCACCGTCTGGCTGAACCGCACATTGCGGTCGTCGTCGCCCTGAATGAGCAGTACTGGCGACTTCCAGGTGGCCACGTCGGCCACCGGTGACGATCGCCAGGCAACCACTGCGGCGCTGTCCTTGTCGCCCTTCTCGTAACTCCACGAGTTCATCCCGAGCCGCTGCCCCTCGTCGCTCGTCCAGTCGTGCACGCCGTGAATGTCCACGCCGGCGGCAAACAGGCGGGAGTCACGGGCCAGCCCGAGCGCCGTCAGATAGCCTCCATAGGAGCCGCCGTATATGCCGACGCGATTGTCGGCAACTTGCGGCAGATCGCGCAGGTACTCGCCGGCGGCCCTGACGTCCTGGTACTCGGCGGCGCCAGCCATTCCCGCGTTGGGCGGGTTGTGGAAGTCGAAGCCATAGCCGATTCCTAACCGGTAGTTCACCGCCAGCACCACATAACCCTGGCTGGCCAGATACTGGTTGGCAGCGTAGGCATTGCTGTAGTAATCGGAGTAATTCCAGCCCACTTGCATCTGGCGCGGCGGTCCGCCATGCACGAAGAGAACCCCTGGCTTCTCGCCGCCGCCGGCGCGCTCGAAAAGTTGTCCGTAGACAGTGGTACCGTCAGCCGCTCGGAAGGTGACCGACTTGGGCGTTACGAGTTGCGCCGCCGGGAAGTCGGCGGGAATGCGATTCTCGGCTATGAGGCGTGCTGCCCCGCCAGCCGCCGGCATCACGGTCGGGAGCGGAGGACGCTGAGCGGTGGCGCTGATGTAGGCGATTGTCTTCCCGTCACCCGTGAACCGCGCCGTCCACTCCAATCCGCTGCCCGGCGTCACCAGTTCGGCGTTCGCCCGATCTACCGACACACGCATTATGTGCCGGCGATCGATGTCGTCTGGCGTGTTTCCGGTATTGGCCGCGTAGAGTAGCGTCCGGCCGTCGGGCGAGAGCGAGACATACTCCACCATGTAGTTGCCCGGTGTGAGGAGCAACTGCGTGCCGCCAGCTTCGGGGATGGAGTAGAGATGTGGCCAACCATCCTCGTAGGAAGCGAAGACAATGCGACCGCTGGCCGCCCAGTGGAGATTGGTGCCGCCCTGGGTATTGGGCGGCGAACCGCGGAGCGTTGCCGGCGATTGCCAGATGCTCTTGCCCGCTCCTGTGGTGGCGTCGGCAACATGAATAGCCCAGGGCTGCGGCACATCTCGGAGAATGGGATCCGGGGCGCCACCTAAACCCTGTCGACGCACAAATGCGATGCGACGGCCGTCGGGCGACCAGCGTGGCGATCCATCTCGCGAGGTGGACGGCGAGAGCCAGGTGAGCGAGGTGGAATCATCGGCATAGACACCGACGAAAGCGTGGTCACCGCGCTGCGACACGAAGGCTAATCGGGATCCGTCGGGTGACCAGCGGGCGTCGCTCAAGCTGCCGCGTACTCCGGCCACCATCCGTCGCGCCGGCGTCGACCCATCTATCGGCACCACCCACAGTTCGCCGCCTTTCTCGAAGACCACTCGGTCTCCCTGCGGTGCTATCACCGGCGCATCGCCGCCATCGGCGAGTAGCATTGGCGCACCGCCGGCGAACGGCACTGCCCACAACTGTAGAGGCGGCGGAATCGGGCTCGAGGCAGGGTTTACCGGCAGCCGCCGATCCCAGTTGCCGCCGTGCTCGGCGCCGCGCACGTAGACCACCCACTTGCCGTCGTTCGACAGTTGGACGCTTGTGATATCCTGGCCGTCGTCCTTCAGATACTCAGTGGCGCGCCGGGCCTGGAACGTCGGACCCTCGGCCACCCAGACGTTGCGCTTACCCTCCTCGTTGAACGTCCACGCCAGCCGGGCCCCTGTGGCAGCGGTGGTCAGCTCGGCGGGGAACGGATAGCTGCGTACCTGAGCAATGGTGAACGGTGCCGCACCCTGCGCATGAACGGGTGACGGCGCGAGCGTCAGCAGGGTAAGGGACGCGGCCAGAATGACGTGGGCGATCGCCGAGGCGGCGCGCGCCCCAGAGCGGCCAGCGCGGACCGGGGAGTGCATGCGGGCTCCTGAGCTGATGGGCGGACGTGATATGCCCTCGATCTTGCCCCGCGGAAGCCTGCGGGGCAAGAGATGCCGCACTCCGACGTGCTAATTAGCCGGCTCGGTCGCGCCGGGCGAGCACTCGTTTGCCGCGAATTGTCGTCCCGCGGAGCGCGTTGATCACGTCGTCCACCGACTGCTCCGGCACCTCGACCAGCGAGAACCGTTCGGAGATGTCAATCGCACCGATGCTCTTCGCGTCCAGCCCGGCCTCGTTCGCTATCGCGCCCACCAGGTCGCCCGGGCGCACCCCGGCCTGCCGTCCCAGGCCCACATAGACGCGGGCCACGTCGAACGACTCGCGGCCCACCCGGGGAGGGCGTTCGGACTTGGCCGCTGACGCACCACCAAGTTCGCGCGCGAAGCGCTCGTCACGATTGGCCCGGTCGCTGCCATGGCTCTCGCGGCCGGCGAACTTGTTTCGAGAAGGCGCGCGTTCGTCGCGCGCATTGCGCTTCGGACGCTCGCTCGGGATGGTCGGCGTCGGGATCTCCTTGTCGTCGGCATCGCCCCCACCCGCCTCGCTCTCATGAGCCATCCGCACCGCTGCGGCGGCGATATCCGTGATGTCGAACTCCTCGCCTAACGAGTCAATGACGACGCGGAAATCATCGAGCTCCCCGGAGAGGATGATCTCCCGGATCGCTCCGCGCGTCAGCTCCAGTCGGCGCGCCCGCAGATCAAGCAGTGTCGGCACGGCCTCCAGCGGGATCCGCTGGCGCGTGTGCTGCTCAATGTTCCGCAACTGGCGATGGTCCCGCGGCTCGGCGAGGGTGATCGCGACGCCCTCCCGGCCAGCGCGACCAGTGCGGCCGATGCGATGGACGTAGGCATCGGGCGAGGTCGGGACGTCGAAGTTGATGACGTGCGAAATCTGCTCGATGTCCAGCCCACGGGCCGCGACGTCGGTGGCCACTAGTAGTTCACTGGTGCCGGCGCGGAAGCGACGCATGACGCGGTCACGCTGCTCCTGCGAGAGACCGCCATGTAGCGCCTCGGCGCGATAGCCGCGGCTGCCTAGCATCTCGGTCAGTTCGTCCACTTCGGTCCGCGTACGGCAGAAGACGATGGCGGTACTGGGGTCCTCCATGTCGAGGACTCGACCCAGCGCCGTCACCTTGTGCTGCCGCTGCACGATGTAGGCAACCTGACGGACGCGCGGGATGGAACCAGGCTCGGATACATCTCTCGCAACCGTGACCCTCACCGGCTGACGCAGGTGGCGCTGGGCGATCGCCGCAATGCGCGGCGGCAGGGTGGCCGAGAAGAGCGCCGTCTGGCGGTCGGTGGGCACCGCGTGAAGAATGGCCTCAAGGTCGTCGGCAAAGCCCATGTCGAGCATCTCGTCGGCCTCGTCGAGCACCACCATGCGTACCTTGCTCAGATCCATTGACGACCGACGGATATGATCGAGGGCGCGGCCGGGTGTGGCGACGACAACATCCACTCCACGCTTCAGCACGCGCAGCTGCTGCACGATGGACTGACCGCCGTAGATGGGAAGTACCCGCACCCCCAGTTTCTTGCCGTACTTGTGTACCGCCTCGGCGACCTGGATCGCGAGCTCGCGAGTCGGCACCAAAATGAGCCCAGCCACAGGAGTTCTGTCGTTGCCGTCGAGTCCGCCCGCGAGAGCGATGTTCTGAAGCATCGGCAGGGCAAAAGCGGCCGTCTTGCCGGTGCCGGTGGCAGCCTGGCCGAGGACGTCGTTACCGGCGAGGAGCGGTGGGATTGCCTCACGCTGAATGGGCGTGGGCTCTTCGTAGCCGAGCGTTAGCAACGCGTCGACAAGTCTCTCGTCTAGGCCGAGGTCGGTAAACGGCGATTCAGGCATGGATTCGCTGGCGTGGGTCATCCCTGCAAATCTAGCGAGAATTCTGCCGTCGTGCAGAAAATCGACGGTTCAAGACTTTAGAAAGGCACCAACCCTCCCTAACTGGCAAGGTTGGCGTTGACGTAGGCGTCCTCACCGGTGACCTCTCGCACCAGGTGTGGCACCAGCCAATCGGGGATCGTCACCTCCTCCTGTTCGCTCTCCAGCTCTACCTCGGCAAGAACAAGGTCGCGGCCCACGAAATCGTCGACCTCCCACTTCCGGGCACCGTCCGGCACGACATGGCGATGCTTGTCCACCCGCCGTCGCTTTGTCAGCGGCCAGAGCGCCCGGAAGACGGCCCGCGTCGTTTGCTCCTCCAGCTCCATCCGTGTGACACCGGTTCCGAATTTGACCGTGCGCCAGTACCGGATACTGCCGTCCGCCTCGGTCACGCGTCTCACCCGTTCCACCAAGTCGGTGCCAGGCAGATAGCCCTGTTCGATGCGTCGCGGGGTCGCCAGGCGAGCAGCGTCAGGGAGGGAGCTGAGGAGGAATTTGCGCTCGATTTCCAACGGCACATCGCGACTCGACTCCATCTGGCTGGCGACCGCCTCCAGGTCGTCCAGCAACTGAACGGCGTTGCCGCCTAGCCAGTTCGCGGCGACCAGTACGAACTGCTCCTCGGCGTCCTTCCGGGCCCGCTGCGCCACCGCCGTGAGGCCCGCCACAATGTCGAGTTGGCCATTTTGCCCCGTCAGGTCGACGCTGGTGGCCTGGTCATCGGCAACGACATCGCTCAGAGCAGGTACGGCATGCGCCACTGATTCCTCCGCCGCGCCATCCACGCGCGCTGCGAAGACGTGCGCGTCGTGGATATCGCCGAGTAGCGTCTGCAGATCGCTAAGTAGGTGGATGAGTGCGGGCGCTCCGCTCAGTTCCTCGACTAACGGCTCCAGCAGGCAGCGCAGTCTTTGGGAGGCGATCCACGCCGCATGAACCGAGGCAACATCATCGATCGTGGTCATTGCTGCCAGCTTCTGTTCAAACGCTCGGCAATGATCGCGCACCAGCGATGCCAAAGCACTGGCCATCGGCAGTGGGCAGCGTGGGTCGTCGATCCTGCATGTAACGGTATAGCTGCCCAGAGCTCGGGCCAGCGGTTCATGCACTCGGTCGAAGAGTGCCGCCGCCTTCGAGATTGACGACGCATGGGAGTCAGCCTGCTCCAGTTCGAATCGGTGTTGGAGCCACTGTACGCTGGCCGACTGCTTCCCCCACCTCAGGTCGTGCTGTGCAGCCAGGTAGGCGAGGGATACCTCGATGTCGCGAGCCTTGTCGGTACCCCGGGCGACGCGTCGTAGCTGACGCAGGCGTCTGTGTCGCACGCTGTCGCGAAGCCATGGCCGCAGTGCACGCAGCCAGCTCCGCAGCTGACGCACAGCGACACGGAAGTCGTGCAACGCTTTCGTGTCTTCGTGGTCGTTCAACCGGTCACGGGCAGCGGCGGCCGTACCTAGTAGTTCCAGCGCAACTAGACGCGCAGCCCGTGGCGCCGGCTCATGAAGAAGCTTCGACCTGGAACCTGGAACGGGCATCTGGATAGGACTGGAAGAGGCGCTGGCGACTGGCGAGTGGACTGCAAGCTATCGTGTGCTCGTCCGGCGCATGCGGGGGCTGCGCGGCCACTTCTGCCCGAGGTATCGCGGAGTGAAATCCGGACAGGAGCGTCAGGCGCCACACAGAATTGCTTGTAGCGCCCGACCGGGCATCGCGGCCGTACACCAAGGAATACCATTCTGGTCAATTTGCGCCAGAGCGCACCAACCTTCGGCCTGGGACTCAAACAGAGATGCAATGCCCGCACGGCTGGCGATCTGGTCCTCGTCTAGCCTGATACCGGCGGTCTGCGAAATGTTTTGAGAGGATTGACGGGACCGACAGGATGAACTCATCTGGTGTGAGGCGATCGCGACGATCGCTTTACAATCCTGTAAATCCCGTCGATCCTGTCCTAAAAGCACTTCCGGCATTCCGCTCCCGCGGCTCGCGTTCGGCATCTGCTTATGTCGGGTTGTAAGCGCACATTTCCTGATCGCTATGTATGCGGGACTGGCGAGTCTCTGCTCTCCAAGCAACCCGATCCACGCCCGCCAGTGTGCGTGGAGCGATTCTGATTTGCTGACATATCGTTGCACCGCGTGGATCCGAGCTGGCGGCTCGCCGCCTGCGCGTAGATAGGTCAGCGTGGAACAGCTTATGCCACGAGCCAATCATCGGTACGTGACGTTTTACGCACGTTTCGGTCGCCGGCACCGTCGGGTAGCGGTGACAGCGACTTGGAGCAAGGTGCCTCGAGGCGGGAGGGTTATCATGCGGACGAGATGGCTGATGTTGCCCAAATTGCTTGTCGCTCTGATGCTCGGTTTTGGAATGCTGGCCTGCGCGACTGCAGGCGGCCTGTCGCAGACCCCCGGAGCCGAGCTGGACGTAGTGAACAACAACTTCGCGGACATGAACGTCTACGCGATGAGCGAAAGTGGACCGCCGCGTCGGCTTGGCATGGCTAGCGGGGAGGTCTCGACCAAGTTCACGATTCCCTACGACACCTTCGTGTCAGGCCCCGTGTACATTGTCGCGGTACCGATTGGCGGCTTTGGCGCAGCCGGTTCCGGCGCAGTCAATGTGCAAAGCGGTCAGAAGGTTCAGTTCACGATCGAGCAGGATCTCAACATGAGTTCAGTGATATTGAGGTGACCATGCCAGCGCCGAGCACCCGCATGCCGCAACGCTCGGCGGATGTGGGCGACTCGCGCGCCGCCGCTTCATCCGCCTCGAAGCGCCAACCTGGCTTCAGTGGAGGCGTGCTTCCACTTACCAAACATTGTCAAATTAGCAAAGAGAATTAGCCTCTGATCCTGCACTCGCTGCGTGATATAGGGACGTGAAGCACCGCCTGAGGCCTTACGTTGTTGGGACTTCTCGGCTGAAGTATCTCTCGACGTCAAGGCACCCAGACGGTGCGCATTTATCGCCTTGAACATCGCTACTCTGCCCAAGGCTCGCCCGCTTCGCTATAACGCCCGCGGCCCAACCGATGGGGCCGGACTGCTCTACTTCCGCCAGCTGTGGCATAGGCTTCAGGTCGGCGAGAGGATAAGACCATCACCGGTCCGATATTGGTCGCCGTTTCCGGTCGCCGCTCATGATCGAGAGAGCCGGCGCAGTCTCCCCTACGGGGGCGGCACGATGGACGACCTCAAGTGGCCTGAGGGACGTGGCGCATGCGTGCGCTCGTCGACTGGAATACGGTGCCCGACCCGACGGTCTTCGGTCGCTGGCTTCGCCGCGGCGGGAGGGAGATCACGCAAGCCATCTACACCCCAATGCACACCACCTTCCGGTACGTCAGCCTCCGCTGCATGGCAACTGCCACAATCTGTCTCGCGCACGCAGGCTGCGCGGCCGACACGTCACCTACGGTCGACGGCACAGCGGTATCCGTCGACGCGTCAGTTGGGGAACTGGGCGTCGCTGTCGAAGAGTGCAAACCGATATCGGAGAATATTCAAGGTAGTATCGGAATCTTCAGTATCCTGGAATGCCTCCCTGCCGATGGCGACGAACAGGCTAAGGTCATCGTCCGATTCGTCCACCGCGGCGCGGACGGCCAGGTAACGGCCGACCATGCCGTTGATCGCGACTCATACTCGGCGACGGCGGGCGAAATCGCGCCGCAGTTCTGGGATGGGCACGTAGTGACGGTGGATCTGGCGCAGGAGCGCGACGGAACCCTCCTCATCGCCAGCCTTGTCGGGGAGCGCATTGTGGTCACTGCTCGCTCCTACCACACCAGCGACGACGACTCGCTAGTGCTGGCATGGTACGACGGCGCGCTGGTGACGACGACCGAGGCGGACGGCCAGTTGCGTCTGGTGGAGATGGGAGCTGATCAGGCGGCTCCCGGCACCTTCGAGCAGGAGTCGCTCGCCTGCAAAGGCGAGACTGATGGTGGCACGGAGCACTCCATACGACTGGCGATCGACACGGACGGCCGCGTGACGGGACTGGATTACCTCTCCCTCTCACCAGCCGTGGATGGCACCATGATGAGCTGCACCATCAAGGCCGAACGCGGCGACGGCGACAGCGAATGGAGCTATAACGGGCGGGGCGGCAGCACCGTGGCTCTCGGAACCTTCGAGCAAGGAGAGGAAGACAGCCGTGATCGTGTCCGTATCGAAAGAGACGAGGAGCTTTACGACGTGGTGGTGGACGCAGAGCCAGTTCCCTACTGCGGACAGTCGGCGCAGCTGGCGCGGCGCATCGTCCTGCGTCCTGGCTCGAGGAGGTGCGATTCGGTGGCGCTACCCACAACCGAATGAAATCGCACGGTCGCCCATCTGCATAAAAGTCTCGCCTGGAGCTCACGTCCACCCCATGTTAATGCTGCTACGAAGCGCCATCAGAACCGACCATCGTCGGCGACGAATCCTGACGATATCCAATCCAGGGCGTAGCTTCTGACATGCGGGCGATGGCTCTGCAATCACCCCTGCGGCCCGCTCAGGCACTCACAACTCGATCCCGTACCATGCCTATTTCCACACCGTGCCCCAACAGGCCGCGCCGGCTCGCGCTTCTCGCCGCCGTAGCCTGCCTTCTCACCCTCACCGCAATACCTGCGTCGTCTCACGCCCAGGTCTTCCCGACCAGCGACCCAGTAATAAAGCGCATCTGGGCACTGGGAATGGATAGCTCCCACACCGAAACGCTGGGCCACTCCCTCATCGATTCCGTGGGACCGCGCATGATGGGCACGCCAGGCGCGAAGCGGGCTGCCGACTGGTTGCTGTCCACTTACAAGCAGTGGGGTATCACCGCCCGCAACGAGCAGTTCGGCACCTGGCGTAGCTGGCGGCGAGGGCACTCTCACATTGACCTCATCACCCCGCGGCAGCGCACCCTGGACGCGACGATGCTGGGCTTCAGCCCGGGCACCGGCAGTAAGGACCTCACCGCCCAGACTGTAATCCTGCCGCGGTTTGCCGACAGCACGGCGTTCGTCGCCTGGCTGCCGAGTGCGCGCGGCAAGTTCGTCCTCGTCTCGGCGCCGCAGCCTACCTGCCGCCCGCGGTCTGACTGGGCCGAGAATGCCACGCCGGATTCGCGCGCCCGAATGGACAGCATGCGGACGGCAGTGGCCCGCGAGTGGGGCGGTTCCGACGTGCGGGGCACCGGCTACAGCCTGGCCATCGGGACCGGTGAGTTGGGCATGCGTCTGGAGCAGGGCGGTGTCGCCGGAGTAATCACCTCGCGTCCCAAGGACGCCTGGAACACGATCGAGATCTTCGAGACGTACAACACCCGCGCACCGGCCATTGCCGTGAGCTGTGAGGACTACGGCCTCCTCTTCCGTCTCACCGAGAACGGCCAGAAGACCGAGGTCCGGATGAACCTTGACGCGCAACTGATGGGTGAGCAGCCGGTGTTCAACACCATCGCTGAGATCAAGGGATCGGAGAAGCCTGACGAATACGTGCTGCTGTCGGCGCACTTCGACTCGTGGGACGGCGCGTCCGGTGCGACGGACAACGGCACCGGCACGCTGACCATGCTCGAGGCCATGCGGATCCTCCGGCAGGTTTACCCGAACCCCAAGCGCACCATTCTCGTCGGCCACTGGATGGGCGAGGAGAACGGATTGGTAGGCTCGCGCGCCTTCTCCGAGGACCATCCCGAGGTGGTGAAGGGGCTGCAGGCCGTATTCAACCAGGACAACGGAACCGGGCGTGTCGTGCGTCTGGGCGGCGGCGGTATGGCTGACGGCGTCGAGCACATCTCCCGCTGGATGAGTATGCTGCCGCTGGAGTTCAACGCTCAGGTCAGCTTCACCGGTGCCGGTACCCCTTCTGGCGGCGGTAGTGACGATGCCTCGTTCGCCTGTTATGGTGCTCCTGCGTTCGGGCTAGGCGCGCTCCCGTGGGAGTACTTCAACTATACCTGGCACACGAACATCGATACGTACGACAAGATCGTCTTCGACGACGTGAAGAAGAACGCGACGCTCACCGCAATGCTCGCCTACCTGGCCTCGGAAGACCCGACGACGGTGGGACGCACAAGAGTGGACCTGGCGGAAATGGCGCGGGAAGCCGCCGCTCGTTTTCCGCAGGCGGCCGCTGCCGCCCGTGGTCGTGGACCGGCTACCTGGCCGACGTGTGAGCCTGCGCCGCGTAGCACTAAGCCGCGGCTCAAGTAAACAGTTATCCGTAGTAGGGAACCAAGGTGGCCGCCACAGACGCGGCGGCCACCGTCAGTACGAGTCCAAACAAACTATTCGCTCAGTACCGCCCAAGCGGATCCAGCACGTCCATCGACGGGCGGCGCTTGTCCGATGAGCTGGAGCATCGCCGAGGCGTCTGGGGCGCTCAGGGCGCACGCCGCCAGGGCCCGGCCGCATATGGCGCCGACCACGTTACCAGTGCCGCTGTAACCACCCGCCACGAGCACGCCGGGCGAGTGCTCCTCGCACACCGGCAGTCCGCTTTCGGTGAAGCCCACTGTCGCTCCCCACCTGTGAGTGACCGCCGCCTGTCGCACCCCGAGCACATTGTGCAGCACGGCATCGAGTGCGCTCTGGACTTCCGGTGTCGGTAGGGCGTCGGTCGCCCACTCCGATTCAAGCGCGACATCGCGGCATCCACCGAGCGCGATGCGGCCGTCCGGAAGTTGCTGCCAGTAGTCGTAGCCCCACCGGCGATAAACCGCTCGGGTGAACCGAACCTCGCTGGTGGACGCGGTGGCGAGCATTTGCAGCCGAGCGTTGCGCACGCGTCCGCGCAACGACGGCATCAGCTGCTCCAGGCGGCCGTCCACCAGCACCAGCACCGTATCGCAACGCACGACCCCGCCCGTGGTCGTCACCCGACCCTGCTGGACCGAGGTCACCATGGAGTGCTCGAACAGCCGAGCCCCACGCGCGATCGCCCGGCTGGCCAAGAGCTGCGCGCGACGGTGCGGCTGGTAGACACCGTCGGAGGGAATCAGCAGCCCGTCGCCCTCCGGGCCCGAATAGGGCTCTACCGGAAGGCCGTCGGCGCGCATTGCCTCGAGCTGACGATCACAGTCGAAACGCTCCTCCGGGCTTGCGGCAATTCGGAGCGACCCGGTCAGGCGCACCACTTCCGGCGTCTCCGCCGCCATTCGCTCCAACTCGGCCAGCGTGAGCTTGTACAGGCGGCGCGCTCGATCCGGGCCAAACCGCTCGACTGCGTCGTGATAGAACGGCGCCAGCCCGGCGAGCAGGAAACCGCCGTTGCTGCCGGCGGCGCCACCCGCCACTTCGCCGGCATCCAGCCCGATCACACTGGCTCCGCCGTCAAGGAGCGCGTGAACGGCGGCGAGGCCCGATCCCCCCAGGCCGATCACACAAGCGTCGGCGGTGAGCTGGCCATCCAGTTGTGGTAATTGGAGCGGCGCGCTGTCGTTCCAGATCGGTGTCGTCATCCCCGCAAGCTGCGTCGGTCGGCGAGTGATGGCCAGTGCGCCAGCCGCCGTCAAGCCAACCACAGCTTCCCAATCTCATTAGATTCCCACTCATGCTACTCGTCGACAATCGCGGCATCACCGATGCCCACCTCAACCTCGCCCTCGAAGAGTATGTCTTCCGGAACAAGTTGGTCGACGACGACGTCCTCCTCTTCTATGTGAACGCACCGGCGATCATCGTCGGACGCAACCAGAACACGATCGAGGAAATCAACTCCGCGGTCGTGGATGAGCGGGGCATAGCGGTCGTGCGACGGATTAGCGGCGGCGGGGCAGTATATCACGACCTGGGCAACCTGAACTTCAGCATCACCACGCCGCAGGTCGGCGACCACTTCAATCGCTACGACCATTTTACCCGGCCGGTGATCGAGGTATTGCGCGAACTGGGCGTACCGGCAGAGTTTAGCGGCCGCAACGACATCCTGGCCGGCGGGCGCAAGATCTCCGGCAACGCCCAGTTCGCCTCGCCCAACCGCATGTTCAGCCATGGCACGCTGCTTCTGGATTCCAACCTCGACGACGTGACGGCCGCGTTGCGCCCGAAGCCGGGCAAGGTCGAGTCGAAAGGGGTCAAATCTATCCGCAGCAGAGTCGCCAACATCGCCGAGTTCCTCGCTGAGCCGCTGAGCGTGGATGAGCTGCGAGAGCGGATCATTGAACGGATCTTCGGCACGCGCGACCGGTCGAACGTCCCCATGCTGTCATTGGACGACGCGGATTGGGAAGGTGTGCAGGCGATGCTGGAACGTCGCTACGGCACGCGCGCCTGGAATTACGGCGAGAACCCGCCCTGCAACGTGCAGCGCAGTCAGCGCTTTCCGGCTGGCGAGATCGATGTGCGGCTGGACGTCAAGGACGGTCAGATCGCCGGCATTCGCTTCTTTGGCGATTACATGGGCCGCGTCGACGTCGGCGAATTGGAGAGGCTGCTGACTGGAGTCGAATACGAGCGCGAGCCACTGTCCGCCGTGCTCGGTAACACGCCACTCGCCGATTACTTCGGAGAGATACCGGCGAACGCCGTCCTCGATCTCATCAGTCCCTGACGGCGCGCCGCGAACCTTCACCACCAGAGATGGTACCATCTGGCATGTCGCACCTGCCGATCATCGCCGCGCCTGACGCGGCTTCTCCTAGAGATCCAGCCCCCGCTCGGCGTGAGGCACAGTCCGCCGCCCGCGACGTACGTGACGAGGACCTGCACGACCTGCTCGTCGACTTCTACGCCGCAGTAGCTCGAGAACCCTTGCTAGCGTCGTACTTCGAGCACGTCGACATGGCGGAACACATTCCTCGCATAGCCGATTTCTGGTCCACCATACTCTTCCATAGCGGGCGCTATTCCGGAAACGCTTTCCGGCCCCACATGGCCATGCCGGGGCTGGACGGGCCCCACTTCGCCCGCTGGGTGGCGACCATGGAAGCGACGGTAGACGCCAGCTTCGCCGGCCCGGTGGCGGAGAATTTGAAGGCGCTCGCCCATCGTATTGCCTACAGCATGCAGCTCCGGCTGGGCGTATCTCCGTTTACCGACTTCCGCCCGGTGCGATAGTAAGGCATCTTCGCGCTGAAGATCTCGGTGACGTTCCGGAACAGTCCCGTGCAACGCCGCAGTCAACAGCGGACCGCTGACATCGGCTCGGGGTATGATCTGTGCCACGCCGTGTCGTTTGACGGCTGACGCGACCATGCCCGACATGAACAACGGCCAGGTCGCCATGCAACTTCGCGTGACGCCGAGTAGTTCTCAGCGTCCCTGAACGACAACCTACCATTCCTGAATGACCGAATCCCGAGCGCGCCGTCAATCCGCCGCGCCGTCCAACCGCCGCGGCCGCGCACCCAGCGCAGCCGCACCAAGTGCCGCCGCACCCAGCGCCCCAGAGGCGCCAGCGAAGTCTCGCTCCAGTCGTTCGCGACGCGGACGTGGTGGCGGAGCAGGAACAGCCTCGCCACAACTCACCTCGCTACCCACCCACCGCGGTGCTTACCAGGACACCCGAGCCTGGCTACTGGAACGTCACGGATCGATCTGCGCCTACTGCGGCTGCCGCACCGACCCCGACGAGATCACGCTCGATCACGTCACTCCACGACGCGGCCGTAGCGCCTACGATAGAAGGGATAACCTCGTCCTCTCCTGCCGCCGCTGCAACGCCAACAAGGCCGACAAGCCGATCCTCGTCTTCCTGCTGGATCGCCGCGAACGCGCCGAGAAGTTGCTGCGCTACGGCACCCACTTGAGCTCGATGCTAGTGGACATGGCCCGCGAGATCGCTGGCCCCGAGGCAGCTGCACGAGCCGAGCGACTTGCTGACCCGGACTACCCTTACGCCGACTGACGGCCGGCTGGCGGATTCAATCCCGCCAGCTGCCACAAGTCCTTGGCAGTAGGAAGTAGCCCGTAAGATCGAAGCGCCAGCATCGACCTGCGGCATGTAAGGTCAAGCCTCGCTCCCTTCGCGGGCTGAGACTCTCAGCGCGCCGATGGCTCCGCCGATAACAGGCAGAAATAGCAGCGCACCGTAGCCGGCTATGCCGCGAAAAATGTCGTCCGGCGCCCACAGATACGGAGGCAGCGTCCCGGCTAGCGTGGCCGACACGATCGCCAGCAGATATCCTGTCAACGCCCCCCAGAACAATCCGCGCTGACGCGGTGTGCGGCGGCGGAAGCGGTGTCCCAGCCAGAGCAGCAGGGCCGGCACGACGAAGATCCCGACCAGCATAACCAGATTTAGCAGGCTCATGGCGCTTCCTCCAGACGAGCCGGAGCGCCGTTACTGGCCGGGTTTCCCGCCCTATCGCGCAGCAGACCATGGTTGCGACGGATTCGCGGGGCCACCCATAGCCAGTAGCCGGAGATCATCGTGATCAAGAGCGCCACTGCAGCGGCATCACTGAGCAGCACCCAGCGGTCTCCGAAGACCTCGCCGGAGTGGAGCTTCTCGATGAACGAATCTCCTCGCGGGCCGATATGTAGCACCCGGCCGTCGGTCAGGTCCACTGTGACTTCGGTGACCTTTCTATCCCGCAGCCGAACCTTCACGTAGCCATCCTTGGGCCTCACGTCCATCCTGTTGACGGCCTTCAGGATGTCGGTCGGGCCGCCGGGCGGAGTGCCGGCACGCACTCCTATCTCCGCCAGCGTGGCCAGCGGAAGTGACTCCACAAAAGGTGCCCCAGGCTCGTGCTCCACTTCCGGCATGATGCCCAGGGCACGCTTGTGATTGAGCGCGATCCCTGTCACCGAAATGACGACCAGCGCAGCCGTGAATATCACCCCCAGCCAAAGGTGCAGCTGGACGACGATTCGGGTAATACGGTGTCGGCGCGAGGAGGCCGTGGCGGCGCCACGGCTGGACGCTCCACCTGGCTTGCGACGTGCCCCGGCGGCGGGCGTCGGGATAAGTGCGTTGGCCATGCGGTCCCAAGGACTGAGATACAGAGGTTTCGGATGTAGACCCGCCGGCCGAGTAGTCGTTTGACGACGTCCTGGCCGGCGGAGATCACACACGTCTTCCTATCATACGACCGGCGCGCGTCTTACGCTGGGAAACGGCGACGCGCGACGGAGTCGTTCAATACATTTCAGGCCATGTCAGGCGTAGACGCCACGCAGATGGTGGACGGCCGCGACCCGGCCAATCGAGAGCATGTAAGCGGCCGTCCGCATGCTCACGCCGTGCTCCTCGGCCTTGCCCAGGACGCTGTGGAAACCGCGCGTCATGATCTCTCGTAGCCGGTCGTTGACAATGTCTTCCGACCACATGTAGGCCGCTCGGTTCTGAACCCACTCGAAGTACGAGACGGTGACGCCACCGGCATTGGCCAAAATATCCGGCACGACAAGAATGCCGTTAGCGTCCAGGATGTCATCTGCACCGGGAGTGGTGGGACCGTTGGCGCCCTCGCAGACCACACGGGCGCGTACCGTCGCCGCGTTATCCCGAGTGAGTACTCCCTCCAGTGCCGCCGGTACCAACAGGTCGACTTCCAGGGCAAGGAACTCTTCGTCAGTCAACCGGTCTCCGCGCGGGTACTCGGCCAACGTGCCGTGCTTCCGCACCCATGCGGTGGCGTCCTGGGCATCGAAGCCGGCGTCGTCGAAGATCGCGCCAGTGCGGTCAGCGATAGCCACTATGCGGCATCCCTCTGCCTGGAGTAGCCGTGCCGCAGCCGATCCGACGTTGCCAAAGCCCTGGACGGCCACCGTCGCTCCCACCACTGGCAGACCGATGTGACTGAGGGCCTCCCTGCTGGCCAGCATCACGCCCCGTCCAGTAGCGTCTCCCCGTCCGAGCGACCCGCCAAGCTCGATCGGCTTGCCGGTCACGACGCTGGTGACGGTGTGTCCGATCTGCTTGGAGTAGGCGTCCATCACCCAGGCCATCACCTGGGCGTTGGTATTCACGTCGGGCGCCGGTACGTCCTTATCCGGGCCGATAACGTCGCCCAAGCCGCGCACATAACTGCGGGTGAGTCGCTCCAGCTCACCCTGGCTCATTCCCGTCGGGTCGCAGAGTATGCCACCCTTCGCGCCGCCGAATGGCACGTCCACCACGGCGCACTTCCATGTCATCCACGCGGCCAGTGCGGTCACTTCGTCCATCGACACGTGAAGGTCGTACCGGATGCCGCCCTTACCGGGGCCGCGGGCGGTGTTGTGCTGCACCCGGTAACCGGTGAAGACGTCTATCTCGCCGCTGTCGAGCATCACCGGCACGGCCACCGCAAGCTGCATCTCGGGCTCACGCAGGATCCGCCGCACCCCCGGTTCAAGCTCGAGCAGGTCGGCCGCCTGGTCGAAACGCACGATCATCGCGGCGAGGGGACTCCGTTCGGCCTCGTCTGCTTTAGCAGCGTGCTCGGCGAGCTTTGTGGGCGAATTCTGGAGGGCGACTCCCTCCTGGCCGTTGGCTGGCGGATCGAGGGGAGGCTGCGGGGTGCTCATGACGGGATGTGGTGGGATCGAGGGAGCGGACAGCGGCCATCGACGGCCGAGCCGTAAGGCGAGGGCGAGTGATTGCTGACCGGAGCAGGCCGGCGGTCAGTGCTTGGGAGACAGAAACGAAGGACTACTGCTGACATCAAAGCGTAGCATGCGCTCGCCCGCTTCGCCAACATCAATGATTGATGCGCGGGCGGCGCCATACGCCGGTTCGAATTCAGATCGACGATGCCGGGCGACGGTAAACGCCGATGCACCGGGCAGCCCCGGCGCGCCAGTCATGCCGTCTCATCCAGTTGGGAGCGGGCCGATCGCGGCGCCGTTGAAAGGTCGCTCCGCTTGGCCGCCGGGGGTAGCCAACCACCGTCCCCCCGACTGGCGTCCACCAGTTCGGACTCGTCCCCATCGGCCTGCCTGAGGCGGGCCGGCCACAGTTGGTAGCTTCGCCGGTCATCCGGGTCAGGGTCGGGGGGCGCTACCGGTCGGACGACTTCCGGGATCACCAGAACGGGCATGGCAGCGGCAGCGAGAAGGAGGCGCGTGGTGCTCCCCACCAGCCCTGGCGTCACGGCGTCGCGACCCTCCCGTCCTACCACTAGCAGGTCCACTGGGTCGGCCGCAGTAACCCGGAGCATCTCCGGGCCTGGTTCACCGGATATCACCCTGGTGCGGGAGCGGCCGACAGCGGCGCCGACAGCCACCAGCCGCTCGCGCAGCCAGCTTGTCGCAGCCTCCCACAGCGCCTGCTCGACGCCTTCCGCCTCGCTCGCGCTTCCGACTGCCACCGTCATTGCCCGGGCGTATGCACGGACGTCCGCGTCGAGGACGTGGAGCGCGTCCAGCTCCGCCTCCAATCGTTCCGCCACTGACCATGCCGCGGTCACGATTCCGTCGCTGCCCGTGCCACCGTCCACCGCGACCATCAATCGCGCCAGCGGGCCGGCGCCCGGCGAGCCCTGAAGCAGTGGTACCTGGAGCCGACGGAGGAGACGTTCGATCGTGTTGCGGCCGGATCGCGCCGAGCCGCGTCGTGACCTGGCGAAGCCGACGCATACCATGTCGGCACCCAGTTCCTCGGCGGCCTGGCTCAGCTGTTCCGCGGGCTCGCCGACGCGGACCTCGACCGTCACCCGTCGTGAATCGAGAGTGCCGGCAAAGCCCTGCAGGCCACCCAGCATGGCTGGTGTGACCTGTTCCACGAATGGCTGCGGCGAGCCGAGATGAGCCCGCAGGAAGGCCGGCGCGCGCGGCACGGGAAGCACGTGGACGAGCACCAGCTCGGCCGTCGGCGCGAAGTAGCGGGCGACCCAGCGCGCGGTGGCCAGCGAGGGCTCATCGAAGTTCACCCCCACCACCACGCGCCCGGCGCCGGGCGATGACGACACCGGTCGCCCGTGAAGGCGACGCAGTTTCATCGCGCCTGAGCCTCCATGGCCACCGGCTGTGAGCTAGCTGCTATCTCACCAGAGATGGCCTTATGGAGGATTTGCGAAACGCCGATCGCTCCACCGGCCTTCAGATGCGAAGGTAGGATGAACTCGATAGCGAATACGCCAGGTTGGTCGTCGCTCGGACGGACTAACCTGGCCAGCGCCTGCTGCCCACGATTCACCCACTCCGCGGCGCCATCCTTGACGATCTTGAGCCGGCCACCGGACCGCGCTGGAGCCGAACCCGGCCCGCCAGTGCGCTCCAGATAGGCGGCCAGCGTGTCAGCGCCGGCCAGCGCGGCCTTCATCGCCTCCGACTCGTCGTTCATTCCTGAGAAACCCACGGCATTGCCACGGATCCAGCCCACATCCTCGTCCTTACGATTGGCGAGCCGGAAGCTGGACTCACCGGTATCGAATACGGTCAACATGATAGTTCTCCTGCAGAGGGTGATCACCATCCGGGCGCGGCATCCGAACTGATCTCGCCGCGTAGTATCACTTCACTTCTTGGCCCGTGGTTCTCGTGTCGTCACCCACCTCCGGGCCAGAGGTGGTCTGCTGCATGGGATGCGGCCCGCTGTACCGGGGCGCCGGTGGACCGATCCATCAAGGGAGTCGCGTTCCTCGTGGTCGATCGGTGCTGGAACTCCGGTTGCGCTTCAGGCGCCGGTGGACTGGCCAGTGCGTCGCGCGAAGCTGGAGAAGCGGTGTCGGGATGGCGCAAATGCAGACCGCCCCGCCAGCGCTGGTTGCACCGGTGGGGCGGATCGTGAGGCTCGTTACTGTGCGGGTGCTGTACTACCCGGCGTCGAGTCCTTTCGCGATGTCCCCATGGTGCCCAGCCTGCCGGTGAGGTGCCTTAGCAGCGCCCGGGGTTTCCGGGCGCAGCCTCATCAACCGAGCGGCCGAAGGTCGCATTTCCGACACTCGGGTCCGATGTGTACCGCGCGAGAAGCTGATGACTTCGCCCAACTGCTCGATGCCCGTGGCACTCCTTCGCACGCTCGCGCGACGCTGCGGCGAGCAATGCTCGGCGCGGGCGGCGGGACGATGGTGGACGGAGAGACGGATCATGATGACGGCGGGGCGAGGGACAGAGTACAGTGGCTGCGAGCCCTGGAACGGGCAGATGCGACAAAGGGAGTCACGTCACCGACACGTTTGACGGAACCTTGGCTCCGCACGCCTCCCGCCCACCGACAGACCAGGGTCGGATGGGTGGAGATGCTGCGTATCGGGACGCGACTCCCTTGACCGAAGGCTAGCCGTTGGCGCGCGACAAGTCAAGCATCGCGCCGGGCCGGCCCGGGCGGTAGCTCCGGTGGCTCTTTCCGGGGATACCGGCCGGACGCGATCGAATGACGTCCAACGATCTATGGGAAAACTCCGCCCTTTATCTCTACCGGCCGGCGGCCAATGCATCGCCACCAAATCGGAAGGGCCGCCCCAGCCAGTGCTGGAACGGCCCTTCGTGCTAGCCGCGGATTACCGCGGCTGCCCAGCTCTTAGTGACCGAGCTTGGTGACGTTCTCAGCGGCCGGACCCTTCTGGCCCTGAACCACGTCGAACTCCACGCGCTCGCCCTCGGCGAGGGACTTGAAGCCCTGGCCCTGGATCGCGGAATGATGGACGAACAGATCCTTGCCGCCATCCTCAGGCGTGATGAAACCAAAGCCCTTCGCGTCGTTGAACCACTTCACGGTGCCGGTCGTACGCATGTCGTACTCCTGAAAAGAATGATCGGTGCTGTGTGCGGAGTCCGGTCCTGCCGTACGCGCCGACACAACGTGCTCGTGAGACTGCCCTCACGATGGGCCCGCCGCCACGACCTCAGCGGCAAGAACAACGGAGCCAACACGATGTCGGAAGGCCCCATATGGAACAGATGTAGCTCATCAAATACGCGCGCGCGAACGCGCGCATCACTGTCCACATAATAGTGTTGTCTGGTCGGCTCCACAATACCCAGCACAACCCCCGGACAGCGTTGGGTGCTGCCAGTCACTCCATCAGAGGTCGCCGGGACCTTCCCATCATAACTCCGGCGGCCTACCACGGCCGCCGGAAAGCACCGGACGCTGCACACCAACTGGTCCACGCTGCTGAAGCGATGGGTTACGGAGCGACTCCGGCAGCCGTTCCCACTGCTCTGGTGTTAGCAGCGTTCGCGCCTCCCCAATGGCCGCCACATAGTTGTCGCGAACCTTCTGTGGAGCCGGTTGCCGCTGCGGGAAGAGCGTCCGTAGATCGCCCAGCCCAGCAGAGCCCTCGACCACTGCACGGGACATACCCCAGATGCTGGACAGAATCCGTCGGCCGTTGAATGGACGGCATGCAACAACGGATCGGGGGACCGAATCGGCTCTGGCGAGCAACAGGACGTTCGGGCTCCTGGGGGCGGGGTCGACGGCTGACGACCCCTGGACGGGCGGCCAGCTACGCGATTCTTGAGGCGGACCACCACGCTTCTTCGGCCAGCTTGCTCCTGCTTCCGCGAGAGCGTCTCACGAACCCTCGCGGCAGGACAGACGAGCGCCAGGGCACCGACGTTAAAACAACGATCTTGAGAGGCGAAGTGGCCGACCTGACCGGCCGGAACGACAGAGGGGCCGCCCGGCATTAGCCGGGCGGCCCCTCGTCACGCCGCGGAAAATCCCGCGACGGCTAGCCTTTAACGGCCGAGCTTGATGACGTTTTCGGCAGCCGGACCCTTGGGGCCCTGAACCGTATCGAACTCCACGCGCTCACCCTCGGCTAGCGACTTGAAGCCGCCGCCCTGGATGGCCGAATGATGCACGAAAAGATCCTTGCTACCGTCCTCGGGCGTGATGAAACCGAAACCCTTGGCGTCGTTGAACCACTTCACTGTGCCGTTGCTAGGCATGGTACTGCTCCTGATAGAAATTAGTGCTCTGTGCGAGTGCCATGCTGCAGCGTCCCGACACATCAGACTCGTGATGTGCCCCTCACGAGGGGGTCCGCCGACGGCGGATGCGACAAGACGAAAAAAGGGCCTGCACGGAATCGGCAGGCCCCTGAGACGCTCCGAACTTTAGTCCACACGCTCGCGGAGCATGTGTCGCATCGTGAAAGAATAGCATTGCTGGTTCTCGTGCGCAAGGGGGTGCCGATAGCTTTCTCACCGGTCCGGACCATGCATATCGGGCCCCGCCGCGTCATCGCCCGTCTGCCCCGTTCTTGCCGGGGACAGATGGCGGCTAGCGCGCGCTGTAGATGTATCTTACTTGCCTGGCACCGGCCATTCCCCGCCGGCAGGTCGAGCGTTCACGAGTGAGGTCCAGAATCCCGATCCCCACTGCTCCGTCCACCATCATGCACCGCCGGGCCAGTCGCCTGCCGGGTGCCGACGATCTGATTGCCGGACCGATTAGCGGTGACCCGCTGGGTGCGGAGCATCTGGCTGAGCGGGCCGGAGATGTGGCTCGCGCGCAGAGGCTCACAACGCCGAGTTCACGTCGTGGTCACACGCCTCTCCTCAGCCGTTTGCACGCGACAGGTCGCATACTCGAGGATGCCCACGACCGCATATCGGACGCTGCCGTCAAGGGCGCCGACATCGGGCCGGCTGGCGAGTGGCTACTCGATAATTTCCATGTCGTGCAGGAGCAGATGCGGGAGGTGCGGGAGAGCCTTCCACGGGACTACTACCGCGAGCTTCCAGAACTAGCGAGCGGGCATCTGGCCGGTTATCCGCGGGTCTACGAACTGGCCATCACCCTCATATCGCATACCGAAGGGCGGCTGGACCTCGACAACATCGAGCTGTTCGTAGACGCTTTCCAGCGAGCCTCGCCTCTCTCCCTGGGCGAGTTGTGGGCAGTGCCAGCAATGCTCCGTCTGGGCAGCATTGAGAGCGTGAGGCGGATGACGCTGCGCACTATTCAGCGGCTGGAGCAGGTCGAGGAGGCGGATATCTGGTCCGCGCGGATCCATAAGAGCGTGGCCGCCGGTCCGTCCGACCTACGCGCTACTCTGGACAGCTTCATCAGCTCGCCGCCTCTACTCACACCGAACTTCGTCTCCCGACTGCTCCAGCAACTCCGCCCCATTCGCGGTGGCCAGCCGTCACTGGTGCGGTTGGAGCAGTGGATCGCCGAAGAGTCGATGAGTGCAGATGATGCCGGCTCCCGGTCGGCCCAGCGGCTAGCGCTGACTCAGCTCGTGATGGCCAACAGCATCACGAGCCTGCGCACCATCGGACACACCGACTGGCGCGACTTCGTCGAGCACCAGAGTGTCACGGAAGCCGTACTGCGCACCGATCCGTCAGGCTTCTATTCAAGGATGACGTTCGCCACTCGCGACACCTATCGCCATGCGGTGGAACGGATCGCCAGGCGAGTCGGAGCGAGCGAACCGTCGGTGGCCCGCCAGGCAATCGAACTGGCTCGTGTGGCCAGGGAGGACAATCCCCTCGACGACCGACGAGGGCACGTCGGCTACTTCCTCATTGCCGAGGGGTTGGAAACGCTGGAGAGGGCCGTCGACTACCGACCGACGATTTCCGGGAAGATCTATAGGTGGGTACTGAAGCATCCGAACATTGTCTTCTTCGGCGGCATCGTCCTGGTCACTGTTGCAGCGCTTGCGGCGGTGCTCTGGCTGGCCGGCACGGAGGGGCGTTCCAAGCCCTGGCTCGTACTCCTAGTTGGCCTCCTTCCAGCCGCCAGCATTGCCGTCGCAGTAGTCAACCAGCTCGTGACAGCTTTCCTGCCGCCACGGTTGCTCCCCAAGCTGGATCTGGACTCCTCCGGTGGAATCCCTGCCGAGCTGCGTACCGCGGTAGTCGTCCCCACCCTGCTAGGCAGTGTGGATGGAGTGCATGAAGCGTTGGAGCACCTGGAGATCCAGTTCCTCGCCAACCGGGATCGCCATCTGCACTTCGCGTTGCTCAGCGACTTCACTGATGCCGCCGCTGAGACCATGCCACACGACGACGCCATCCTGGAGGCTGCCGAGGCGGGGGTCCGCGATCTCAACGCGCGCTACGCACCGAGGACCGGAGACGCCTTTCATCTTTTCCATCGCCCGCGTCGTTGGAACGCGCGCGAGGGAGTCTGGATGGCGTGGGAACGCAAGCGCGGAAAGCTGGGTCAGTTCAACCGCTTCCTGCGCGGAGGAGCGCCCGGCGCATTCTCGTTGGTGGTGGGCGAGACGACATCTCTCAAGCGCGTGCGCTACGTCATCACACTAGACGCCGATACGGTTTTGCCTCCCGGTTCGGCGCGGCTACTGGTGGGTGCGCTGGCGCATCCACTGAACCGCGCCGAGTTCGACGAGGAGAGCGGACAGGTAGTGAACGGCTACGGGATACTCCAGCCGCGTGTCGCTGTGTCGCTGCCCAGCGCCTACCAGTCCCGATTCGCCGTTGTGCACTCGGGCCACCCGGGGGTGGATCCCTACACGACCGCCGTATCGGACGTCTATCAGGACCTCTACGGTGAGGGGAGCTACACGGGCAAGGGGATCTATGACGTGGACGCGTTCGAGCGAGCGACGCACGGACGATTCCCCGAGAACACCCTGCTCTCCCACGACCTGATCGAGGGGAATTATGCGCGCGCCGGCCTGGTCACCGACATAACGCTGTTCGATGACTATCCGTCGCAGTACACGACCTACAGCCGACGCAAGCAGCGATGGATCCGCGGTGACTGGCAACTTTTGCGGTGGCTGTCAGGCACCGTGCCAGGGCCGGACGGCCCCGAGCCAAACCGGCTATCTCCGCTCTCCCACTGGAAGATCTTCGACAACCTGCGACGTAGCACGGTTGAAATCGGCCAGATCGTTTTCATCGTTGCTGGTTGGACGCTCCTGCCAGGATCCCCGGTGCGGTGGACTCTGCTCGCTCTGTTGGCGATAGCCGCGCCCTGGATAGTGTCCATGTTGCTGGCCGTTGTCCGGCCTCCAATGGACCGTTCCTGGCGCGCCTACTACCGCGCCGTGGGTGGCGACGCCGCCGTGAGCGTCCAGCAGATCGGACTGGCGATTGCCTTTCTGCCACATCAGGCGTGGATCTCTCTGGACGCGATCGCTCGCACTCTCTGGCGTCTCGTGGTGACTCGTCGGAGTCTGTTGGAGTGGCAGACGGCGTCTCAGGCAGAGGCGGTAGCGCGGACGGCGGGCGCGCGGACGGGTGGACTGCTCCCGGCGTTCATGCGCGGACCGGCGTGGCGTGCGATGCTGCCGGCAGTCACAGTAACCTTGCTCGGTCTGATCTTACTGGCAGTACTTGAGTCGTTGCGAGTGGCGGCGTACCAGGGGTCCGGCACGTCGCCGCTACTGGCGGCGGCGGAGGCTGAAAGACTGCAGGAGTTGTTGGGAGTCATGCTGCCGCTCGCGACCCTCTGGCTCGCTTCGCCGGCGATCGCTACCGCGCTCGGTATGCCAGTGTTGCCGCCGGCGTCGCGACTGTCGTCGGCGCAACGAGCAGAGGCGCTGCGTTATGCAAAGCTGCATTGGGAGTACTTCGCCCGCTTTGTCACAGAGGAGACGCACTGGTTGGTGCCGGACAACTTCCAGGAGAACCCGTTGCCAGTAGTGGCGATGCGCACGTCGCCAACGAACATTGGCCTGCAGTTGATGGCCATCGTGAGCGCGCACGAACTGGGCTTCATCGACCTGGCAGACATGACGCTGCGCCTGGACCGCACGTTCCAGACTATGGGGCAGCTGCGTCAGTACCGTGGGCACTTCCTCAACTGGTACAACCTGAATGACCTTCAGGCGCTGGAGCCGGTATACGTCTCTACGGTGGACAGTGGCAACCTCGCTGGCCACCTGCTGGCGGTGCGCCAGGCCTGCCTCGCGCTCGCCGACGCCAGGGACACCCCCGCGAGTGAGGCGGAGCGACTGACGGCGATCGCCAGGCGGTCGCTGAAGTACTTCCAGTCGATGGACTTCCGCTTCCTGTTCGACCGCCAGCGGAAGCTCTTCTCGATCGGCTACCACGTCGCCTCGCACACCCTGGATGCATCGTTCTACGACCTGCTTGCGTCGGAGGCGCGGCTGGCCAGCCTGCTGGCCATCGCCAAGCGCGACGTACCAATGGATCACTGGTTCCACCTGGGTCGTCCGCTTACCCGCACCGCCGGGGCGACCGCACTGGTGTCGTGGAGCGGAAGCATGTTCGAGTACCTGATGCCGGCGCTCGTCATGCGCTCGCTACCCTTCACCATCCTGGACCAGACGTACCATTCAGCGGTGCAGCGCCACATCGCCCACGGCGCTGAGCACGGTGTGCCGTGGGGCACGAGCGAGAGTGCCTACAATCTTCGCGACCGCCACCTCACCTACCAGTACCGCGCCTTTGGCGTGCCCGACCTGGCCCTGAAGCGCGGCCTGGGGCGCGACCTCGTGATCGCCCCATATGCGTCGGCGCTCGCCATGGTGGTCGCTCCGGTGCGGGCCATCACGAACCTCGGCGTACTGGAGCGGCAAGGTGCGCTCGGGCCATATGGCTTCCGCGATGCGATTGACTATACGCGCCCGGAACCGGGGAGCCGGAACGCGATCGTGGGCAACTACATGGCGCACCACGTCGGAATGACTCTGGTCTCCCTCACGAACGCCCTGACCGACAACATCTGGCAGCATCACTTCCACTCCGAGCCGCTAGTTCAATCGGCTGAGTTGCTGCTCTTCGAGCGCATGCCGCGTCGGCTGGTATTGCAGGATGTGCAGCGGGCACGAGCCGACGAGGCTCATCCAGATCCTGACCTGGAGGCGCCCGTGGTGCGTGAGATCGACTCCATGGGTGAGCCGAAGCCGCACGTTGCGCTGCTGGGACGGATGCCTTACACGATCATGGTCGGCGACGACGGTGGTGGTTACAGCCGCTACGAGAAGTTGGCTGTCACTCGCTGGCGCTCTGACGGCACCGCCGACCGGACTGGCCAGTTCTGTTACGTGAAGGACATCACGAGCGGCCGCATCTGGTCATCCTCACACGAGCCGGTCGGTGCACGGGCAGATTGGTACCGGGCATATCTCGCCACCGACCGCGTGACATTTGTGCGTGTGGATGGCGACATCGAGACGCGCACGGAGATCGCCGTCGTGCCTCACGACACTGCCGAGGTGCGCCGGGTGACGCTGCTCAACAATGGCAGTGAAACGCATGAACTCGAGCTGACCAGCTATGGTGAGATCGTGCTGGCGCCACCGGAGTCTGACCGCGCGCACCCTGCGTTCGCCAATCTGTTCATCGAAACGGAATGGCACGAGTGGTGCTCGGCCGTAACTGCCACGCGCCGGTCGCGGTCATCGGATGAGAAGCCGCTGTGGTGCGTGCATGTGGTGGACATCGGCGACGACCGTGTTGGTAAGGTGAGCTGCGAGACTGATCGCGCGCGCTTCGTGGGACGCGGACGGAGCACACGCGATCCGATAGCGGTGGAGTCGGATGGGGATCTGTCAGGCACTGTCGGCTCCGTGCTCGATCCCATCTTCGCCCTTCGCACTCGCGTCAGCGTGGAACCTGGCCAGTCGGTAGCGGTGGCTTTCACCACTATCGTCGCCGAAACTCGCGAGGAAGCCTTCCATCTGGCTGATCGCTACAACAGTCGACACGCGGCCCAGCGCGCGCTGGACCTGGCGTGGGCGTCCACACAGGTGGAACTACGAGAACTGGAGATCACGCCAGAAGATGCGGCGACGTTCCAGGAGCTTGCCGGACACCTCCTGTACGCCAACCCGGAACTGCGAGCGCCTCAAGCAGAGCTCCAGTTGAACGAGGGCGCTCAACCTCTGCTCTGGGAACAGGGACTCTCCGGCGACTGGCCAATTCTGCTCGCGACCGCGTCTGACCGGTCGGGGCTTCCAACCCTGCATCAGCTTCTGGCCGCCCATCACTACCTGAAGCGCCGTGGCATGATGGTGGACCTGGTCATTCTTTTGACCAACCCGCCAAGCTATTCGCTCGACCTGCTGAACGAGGTCATCGACGCCGTTTACACGTCCAGCGAACCGGAGGATCTGGATCAATCGGGCGGTATCTTCATCCGACGTCGCGATCTATTGGACGCCGACGCGTTGCTCATGCTGCGAGCGACCGCCCGGGTGTTGATCTGCTGTGACGGGCGGTCGCTGTCCCGCATTCTGGAGGGCGCCGATCCGCGGCAGCAGAAGTCAGTGTCTGAAGAGTTATCTCTCGTCGAGCCGCTAGTACAGCCGCTACTCGAGTCATTACTGCAACCGGTGCTACGGCCGTTGCTCGGGCTCGGCGAGCGCGGAGCGGCAGGCGACGGGAGCACGGCGAAGGGTGAGCTAACCTTGCTCCGACGTGCCGGAGCGGACCGGAAAGAGCGCGCTACGTCTATATCGGCTGCTTCGCCGTCCGTGACGGCGCCAAAAGCCCTGCTGCCACGACCCACGAGCAGGATGAGGTTGGCGACACCGACATCGCCGCTCATGCTGTCCGCAGCGCCGCCTGTGCAAACCGACACCGAGCCGTTGCTGTTCGACAACGGCACGGGCGGGCTGATGCCTGATGGACGGTATGAGATCCGCGTGCGCGGCGACGAGGTGCCACCGGCGCCGTGGTCCAACGTGATCGCCAACGAGCACGGCGGTTTCCTGGTATCCGAACGCGGCCTTGGCTCCTGTTGGGCCGAGAACAGCTACTTCTACCGACTCACGCCGTGGCATAACGACCCGGTTAGCGACCCACCTAGTGACGTGATCTACCTGCGTGACGGAGCGACGGGCGAACTGTGGAGCGCGACGCCGGCTCCCGTGCGCACTGATTTGTCGTATACCGTCCGGCACGGCCAGGGCACGACGACGTTCGACCATCGCCACGGAGGGATCGACACCAGACTGACTCTAGGTATAGCTGGCGATGACGCCGTGCGACTGTCGTTACTGTCCGTCACCAATAGTGGCACAGGGCCACGCCGCCTGGTTATCACCGGCTACGCCGAATGGACGCTGGGGGTGCTGCGCGAACACACGCAGCATCAGGTCCGCACGAACTTCGACGAAGCCACTGAGGCGATCATGGCCCGGAACAGCTTCGATCCGCAGTTCGCGCGCATGGTGGCATTCAGTGCGTTGAGTGAGCCGGTCAGCGCCTATACCGCCGACCGTCGCGAATTCCTGGGCCGGAATGGTGCACTGGCGGCGCCGGCCGCTCTGGTGACGGCGAACGGGGAGCCAGCTCTCGAGTTGAGCGGAACGACGGGAGTGGGAATGGATCCGTGCGCGGCGCTCCAGTGCACGATGGAACTGGCTCCGGGCGAGACCCGGGAGATCGTCTTCCTGCTCGGGGCCGCCGAAGGCGCTGATGAGGCGAGTCGGGTGATTGAGCGCTACCGCGATGTGGAACACGCGCGGGCGATGATCGCCGAGACGGTAGAAACTTGGGAGCGGCGACTGACCGTGATCACCGTGCGCACTCCGGAACCGTCGTTCGACGCGATGATCAACCGATGGACCCTTTATCAGACGTTGGCGTGCCGGTTGTGGGCCCGTTCGGCGCTCTATCAGAGCAGCGGTGCTTATGGATTCCGCGATCAGTTGCAGGATGTAATGGCGCTGCTCCATGCCGAACCGGAACTGGCCAGGGAACAGATCGTGCGCGCTGCAGGCCGACAGTTCACCGAGGGCGACGTGCAGCACTGGTGGCACCCGCACAGCGGACGTGGCGTGCGCACCCGATTCTCTGACGATCTCGTCTGGTTGCCGTTCGTGGCCAGTCACTACGTGAACGTCACTGGCGACAGAACGGTCCTGGATGCCGAGGCCCCATTCCTTCTGATGAGGGAATTGAAGCCGGATGAACACGAAGTCTACGATCTGCCGCAGATTAGCGACGAAACGGCAACCATCTACGAGCACTGCGTACGTGCCCTCCGACGCGCCTGCACCGCTGGCGTACACGGTCTGCCGCTGATCGGTGGCGGTGACTGGAACGACGGCATGAACCGAGTCGGTGTCGATGGCCGTGGAGAGAGCGTCTGGCTCGCCTGGTTCCTCATCACCACACTGCGCGCGTTCGCCGAACAGGCCGACCAGCGCAACGATGACGAGGTGGCCACGCAGATGCGCAGCCAGGCCGACATCTACGCGGCGGCGGTGGAGGAACATGGCTGGGATGGCGAGTGGTACCGCCGTGCCTATTTCGACGACGGCACACCGCTCGGCTCGTCCTCCAGCGACGAGTGTCAGATCGATGCCATCGCCCAGAGTTGGAGCGTTATCTCCGGAGCTGGCAGCGTCGAGCGCGCGAAGACGGCAATGGCCTCGATGGAGGCACATCTGGTGAACAACGAGGCGCGGCTGCTAGCGCTTCTCAAGCCGCCGTTCGACCACACACCTAACGACCCGGGGTACATCAAGGGCTACCTGCCCGGCGTGCGCGAGAATGGCGCACAGTACACTCACGCCGCGCTCTGGTCAGTGCTGGCGACGGCGATGCACGGCGACGGGGAGCGAGCCTTCGAGCTCTTCCAGATGATCAACCCGATGATGCACGGCACCACGCCCGAAGACGTGGCGACGTACAAGGTGGAGCCGTACGTCGTAGCGGCCGACGTGTACACAGCCGACGGTCAACTCGGACGGGGCGGCTGGACATGGTATACCGGCTCGGCGAGCTGGATGTACAGGGTGGGATTGGAAGCGCTACTGGGCTTCACGAGGCGCGGTGACCGGCTCACCATCGTGCCTCGGGTACCCGCCGCCTGGCGCAGTTTTGAGATAGACTATCGACACGGCACCAGCAACTACGCGATCGTGGTCCACCAACCCGGGCGTCTGGGGCTGGAGAATGCCGTCGTCACCCTGGACGGAAAGCGAGCAGAAGGAGCGACGATCACTCTAGTGGACGACGGCGAACGGCACGAAGTAGTGATCCGGCCGCGCGATCGGCGAGGCTTATCGGACGATTGATGTTGCCCCGCCGGGACCAGCGGCTGCTGGTGCTAGCGCCGTATGGTGGTCCGGTAGCTGACCACCAGCGGCCCATCGCGTCCGGGCCTGGTGGATGGCCAGACCATCAGCGAGCCGCCCTGGGCGGTGCGCAGAAGTACTCCACGCTCGGCGATCTCAGTCGGCAGTTCTCCAGTGGCGACCAGCTCACCAACTGGTACGTCGGACAGTGCATCGTGGGCCACAGTGCCGTAGACCGCCGGCAGCGTCTCCCGGACGATACGCTCGAATTTGTCTCGCCGGCGAGTGCGGTTCTCGGGGGTGTCGAAATAGACCTCGACAGTGTCACCCGTACGCACGGCAAACAGGCCGCCGGGTAAGGACGTGCGTCCCTCGGCGACGATGGGACCGGCAGCTGAGGTAGCGATTGCCGCGGCTGGCGCCGGCCCGTCCGCCGGGATGGCACGTGCGTCCGGGGCGATCTCTTCTGATTGCCTCGCCGCTATGGGACCAAGCGTCGACGCCGGCTCGGCGGCGCCGGGCTGGATGACGGGTATTCCATTGGAACGGTTCATGACCAGAACTCCAACCGCGACCAGCGAGATCAGGAGCGTAACGCCGATCATGCCGCGGCGAGTACGGCGGCGGCGAATGCTGGCCAGGTGTTCCTCATGACGGCAGTACAGGCAGACCACCGTACCCGGCCGGCGCTCGTGCTCACAGCTGCTCGATTCGCGGTTGGGCATGACTCTGAATACGTGGAGTGTGGGTGTAGCTCGGCTGTCCAGGATATTGGGCAGTCGCATCGCGCGTGCTCTGCGACGACCGGCAGTCATTCAGGCAACGGAGTCAGCCAGGCGCGTCCGGCGTCGTGGCGACGGCCCGCTCATGCATCGTATCACACCGGACTCGATGCCGCGACCGCGTGGCATGCACCGATACCGTCCTCATGCGCCGGGAGGAGGGCAGGCGTTTGCACCGGCAACGGCGCTGTGGCACCATACTGAAAGTTGTGGAAAAGAGCGGACGGAAGCAACGACGGCAGGCAGTTCGCGGTAGGCGATGGCCTTCCGGCGCCTGGCGGCGCCTGTGCTGGAGCGGGCGGGCCTGACCATCCATGATCAGCACTCTTGGCCGGACGAAGCGTGTCAGGATCAGGTTGGCTGGTGTGAAATCCGTCCTGTCGCAGCCGGTGAACCTGGGTTAGTCTCCCCCAGGTAGGTGGAGGGCGATCGCCACGTTTATCTCTTACTCCTCGTCCTCTTCGTTGCGGACTGCGCCCAGAGTGCTCCGCTGTCCTCTCGACCGTCGCCGCCGTCAGGCGATCGGACACTTCCCCGGGACCACCCAGGACAAATGACTGATATTCAAAGGCCGGAGCCAACGCTCTTACAGGCGTTGCTCCCCGTCGTTTTTCTGGTCGGGCTGCTCGCAGCGTCCGTCTACCTGTTCGGCGATGGCTCATCGAGCGGGCCGAGTCAAATCGCGCTCATTCTCAGCGCGGCGGTGGCCGCGCTGGTGGGGATTCGCAATGGCTACACGTGGGGCGAGATAGAGCGCGGGATTGTGCATGGGATCTCACTGGCCATGGGTGCCATGCTCATCCTCCTGGTGGTGGGCTCGGTCATTGGCACATGGATTTTGGGCGGCGTGGTGCCGACGATGATCTACTACGGTCTGATGATCCTTACGCCTTCGATTTTCTATGCGGCGGCCTGCATCATCTGCGCGCTCGTGTCGCTGGCTACTGGTAGTTCGTGGACGACCGTTGGCACGGTGGGTGTGGCGCTGGTGGGCATTGCGGCCGCGCAGAACCTGCACCTGGGTATGGCCGCCGGCGCGATCATCTCCGGCGCTTACTTCGGCGACAAGATGTCGCCTCTGTCTGATACGACAAATCTGGCGCCGGCCATGGCTGGCACTGATCTCTTCACCCACATCAGGCACATGATGTGGACCACCGGACCCAGCATAGCGCTGGCCCTGATCATCTTCGCGATAGCCGGCGCGGTGATGCCGACTCCCACCGATGCCATCCAGCTAGACAGCATCATGGTGTCGTTGCACGAGCACTTCGTCATCGGACCGCACATGCTGCTGCCGGCGGTGCTGGTGATCTTCCTCGTGATCAGGCGGATGCCGGCCTTCCCGGCCCTGCTCATCGGAGCTCTCACCGGCGGCGTCTTCGCGATCGTCTTCCAGCAACCCGCCGCCGTAGCCCTTGCCGCCGACCCTCAGCTTCCCCACTGGGTGGCGCTGCTCAAGGGCTTCTGGATCGCTCTCTTCGACGGTTACAGCCTGAACTCGGGCAATACCGCGCTCGACGAGTTGCTGTCGCGCGGCGGGATGTCCAGCATGCTCTCCACTGTCTGGCTGATCATCTCGGCCATGATGTTCGGTGGGGCGATGGAGACGACGATGCTGCTGCAGAAGATCGCCGCCACGATCCTTAGCATGGTACGCGGCACGGGCAGCCTCATCGCCGCCACACTGCTTACGGCGTTCGGTTCCAACGTCATCGCCTCCGACCAGTACATCGCCATCGTGCTTCCGGGGCGGATGTTCAGAGCCGAATACAAGCGTCGTAACCTGCATCCGAAGAACCTTTCGAGGGCGCTCGAGGACGCGGGTACGGTGACGTCGGCGCTGGTGCCGTGGAACACCTGCGGCGCCTTCATGGCGCAGACGCTTGGAGTGGCCACATTCGCGTACGCGCCGTTCGCCTTCTTCAACATCATCAATCCACTCGTCTCGGCGGTCTACGGCTTCACCGGGTTCACGATTGAGCGGATCGAGCCGCAGGACGCGGACGACGACGAGTTATTGTCGGTGGCTGTGTAGGCTAAGCGCGCGGCACACGGCTAACGCCGGGCCGCGGGAGAGAGGTAGCAACCGAGAGGACATCAAGAGGCGTCACGCTCCAGCCGATTGGCCGGAACGTGGCGCCTCGAGTGTGCTGGGGAGCCGATACCTTCGTCCACCGCCGTGCGTCATTCGTTTACGGACGAATGCGTTCCCGCCGACTTCCGACCGTGGCAATCCCATCTCCGCCCCCCGCGGCCAGAACGGTCCTGAGGAGCGGATGACGGAGAGCGAGCCAGTCCATCCCGACGACCTCCCACCGATGACGCGAGTCAGCCTTTCTAGAATTGCTTCCAGCTACTCAAGCCGTCTCGCCGCTTATCGCGGAGTGGCGGTCGGGCGGTCGACTGTCTTGCTCTCCCTGGCGCTGATTGTCGTGGCTGCAACGACCACCACGGCGGCCGCGCAGATGCTCAATTTCAGGCAGTATACCGGTGCCGAGGGCATGCCACAGGCGCAGGTACTGGGCATCCATCAGGACCGACACGGTTATATCTGGTTCGGCACGTATGGTGGTCTGACGCGTTTTGATGGTGGCGAGTTCCGCACCCTCTCCAAGGAGGATGGACTCGCCTCGAACTCGGTGTTCGACTTGACCGAGGATGCCGACGGCCGGCTCTACCTCGCCACCGATGGTGGGTTGTGCATACGAGCCGACGGGCGATTCACCTGCCGTGGCCAGGCTGGCGGACTGATAAGCGACGTAACCGGCAACGTGTCACTGGATAGTGCCGGAGGCGTCTGGGTGGGCACGCTACTTGGCCTCTCCCTCGTCGCCGGCGATTCGGTGAGGAACTTCACATCGGCTGATGGCCTGCCAGCGGATCGTATCGTAGGAGTGGTCACCGACTCTGCCGGCATGGTCTGGGTCGCCACAGCGGCCGGCCTCGTGCGCTATGATGGCCGCCGGATGGTGAGCGACCCTGCCGATCCGCTCTCCTTGGCCGCCATGCAGTTCATTGCTCGAGCCGGATCGGGTCTGCTCATCGGCGCTGAAGGCAAGCTCTTTTTGCGCGACGGCAACGTCACAAAGGAGCTGGCCGTGGGTGGTATCCCCGCCGGGACCGTATTCACCGCTGGCACAGTGAGCGCTGACGGAAGCGTCTGGGCGGGAACGCGTACCGGCGCGCTCCATATTCATGCCGGCGGGGTGGATCGCGTCACCACGGCAACGGGCCTGCTCCATAACACGGTGAACCAGGTGATCACCGACCGGGAGGGCAACGTCTGGTTCGGTACTGAGAATGGCGCCAGCAAGCATGTTCCTGGTCCCTTCCGCACCTACACTCCCGATAACGGGCTACCCGACGCGATCAGGCGGGGCGTAGCGCTGGACGACAGGGGTCGCATGTGGGTAGGCACCCACAACGGCGTCGCCATCCGGGAAGGCGGCAAGTTCACAAAGCTAAAGCTACCAGCGTCGTTGGGCGAAACGCGGGTGAATGCACTGGCCCGGGAGCCGCGGGCCGGAATGCTCATAGGTACCAGGGACGGACTGATATGGTACAGGAATGGACAGGCGAGCGTCTATAGTGAGGCCGACGGGATTCCAGGGGAGGTAGTCTTCTCTCTTGTAGATGACGGGCGTGGCGGTGTCGTGATTGGCACGGAGCGGGGACTGGCACGGTGGGAGAACGGGCGGATCACGCCTCTTGGGCCGCCGGAGCTCACCGCGGGAGGCGTCGTCTCACTGACCCGCGATTCACAAGGACGGATCTGGCTCGGCCGGATGGCCGGCGGTGTGGCAGTCATGGATGGAGACTCCATCCGTGTTATCGGGCCCGAAATGGGCGGCAGCGGCCAGACCGTCTGGGACATGCGCGAGAGTGGCGACGGAACGATGTGGGTCGGCACCAATGGCGACGGCGTGCTTCGCATAAAGGGCAACAGCGTCAAGCGAATGACCGTACGGGACGGCCTGGCATCGAACTTCATCTGGCAAGTCCTGGTGGACTCGCGAGGCGATACGTGGCTGTTCGGGAACCTCGGGCTTGATCGGATAAGCGGCGACCAACTGACCCACTACGGGCGCGGCAATGGGCTCATCGAGCTGGAAGGCACAGCCGGCGCGGCGATCGAGGATGGAGATGGGAATCTCTGGTTCGGCACCGGCTCGGGGATCGTTCGCTATGTGCCCGGACTGGACATACCGGCAGCTATCGCACCGCCAGTCTTCATTGAGGCAGCGACGATGGACGGCGAGTTTATCTCGCTTGCAAATGGAGTGGACGTCCCGCAGCTCAACCGCGGTGCGATACGAATCCGCTTCGCTTCGCCCACTTTCCGTGACGAGACGGCCATTCGCTACCGCTATCGTCTCGTCGGTTCCAGCGAGAACTGGTCGGAGCCCATCGCCGATCGGAGCATCACCTTTGCGCAGCTCGGACCGGGGCGATATCGGTTTGAGGTGGTAGCCATGGACGGTCCGCTGGCCAGCCTTCAGCCAGCCACGCTCTCATTCGCGATCGTGCCGCCCTTCTGGCAGCGCTGGTGGTTCAAGTTGCTTGCCGTCGTCGCACTGGCCGGTTGTGTGTCAGTCCTTCCGATCCTGCGCGCGCGCGCTCTGGAACGGGAGCGTCGCCGCCTGGAGCAGCTCGTCGCGATGCACACTCGCGAACTGGCCGACAAGAACCTCCGCCTGGAGCGTTCCAACGGTGATCTCGAGTACTTCGCCTACATCGCGTCCCACGACCTGCAAGAGCCACTGCGGAAGATCCAGGCATTCTCCGACCGCGTTACCACTCGATACGCTGAGCGACTCGACGATCAGGGGCGAGACTACCTGAGCCGAATGTCGAACGCTGCTGCCCGCATGCAGTTGTTGATCGATGCGCTACTCGGTCTCTCCCGCGTATCCAGCAAGAAGCTGGCATCAGAACCGGTGGAGCTAAAGTCGGTTGTGCAGGAAGTGCTGGGCGACCTGGAAATCCGCCTGCAGTCCAGCGGTGGACGGGTGGAGGTGGGCGACCTGCCAGACACCGAAGGTGATGCAGTGCAGTTGCGGCAGCTCTTCCAAAACATTATCGGCAACGCACTCAAGTTCAGCCGGCCAGGCGAGGCTCCGGTGGTTCGAGTAAGCACGGTACGGTTGGAAGCAAATGGGATGATGGAGATCAGGGTGCAGGACAACGGCGTCGGATTCGAATCAAAGGACGCCGAGCGCATCTTCCTTCCCTTCCAGCGACTACACGGCCGTGCGCAGTACGAAGGCACAGGCATCGGCCTCACCATCTGCCAGAAGATCGTCGAACGACACGGTGGAACCATCCGCGCGGAGAGCGCTCCCGACGCCGGCACCAGTTTCTTCATAACTCTTCCCATCCACGAACGGAGCGGAGTTCGACATGCTGCGTGACGAGTCAGACTGCATAACAATCCTCATGGCTGACGACGACGCCGACGACCGTATGCTCACCGCGGAGGCCATGAAGGAGAGCCGGCTGGGCAACTCGTTTCGTTTCGTGGAGGACGGACAGGAGTTGATGGAGTACCTCACGCGCACCGGACAGTACGAAAATTCCGACGCGCCTCGGCCGGGGCTCATCTTGCTCGACCTGAACATGCCGCGAAAGGATGGGCGACAGGCACTACAGGAGATCAAGAGCAACCCGGAGTTAAGGCGCATACCGGTCGTCATCCTCACCACTTCCAAGGCTGAGGAGGACGTGCTCCGCTCGTACGACCTCGGCGCCAACTCGTTCATCAGCAAGCCCGTCACCTTCGACGGGCTGGTAGAGATAGTACGTACGCTCGGCCACTACTGGTTCAGCATTGTCGAACTACCCATTGAGAGAGGAGTAGCGAGCCATGTCTGACGATGTGGTGCGTATCCTTCTCGTGGAGGATGACGAGGACGACCACGTACTCACTCGCGAACTGCTGAGCGATGGCTTCGGTTCCCGGTTTACGGTGGACTGGGTTCAGGACACGACAGCGGGGTTGGAGCGACTGACGATGCATACGTACGATGTGGCCCTCGTCGACTATAACCTGGGAAGCAACACCGGGCTCGAGTTGCTGCGTGACGCAGTGGCACGCGGGTGCCGCATACCGGTTGTCATGCTTACCGGTCAGAACGATCGGGCCACCGACCTTGCGGCCATGCACGCCGGTGCCGCCGACTACCTGGTGAAGGGGCGAGTGACCGGCGACATGCTGGAACGGTCGATCCGATATGCTCGTGAGCGCCACCGGCTACTGGAGGAGATCAGCGCGCTTTCCCTCACCGACGAATTGACCGGACTCAGCAATCGGCGGGGGTTCTTCACTATGGCCGACCAACGATTGCAACTACTGGAGCGTCGGGAGTCCCCGTGTCTCCTGGTTTTCTGCGATGTGGATGGCCTGAAGCAGGCGAACGACAAGCTCGGTCACGAGGCTGGCGACCGCCTTCTCGTGGATAGCGCTCGGGTGCTCTGCACCACGTTCCGTGGCAGCGACCTGGTGGCCCGGCTGGGAGGTGACGAGTTCGTAGTGCTCGCCGACGACGTGAACGAACCGGCGGAGTGGGTAGTAGCCAGATTGGAGCGACAGATCGCCGCGCGAAACGCGTCGGCGGGCCCTCAAGCTGCGTTGCTATCGATCAGCATCGGTGCACTGGCATTCCGAGCCGGACCGTCCATGAGCCTGGCAACGCTGATCGCCGAAGCGGACGTGCTGATGCTGGAGTGCAAGGCAGGACGGCGACACGCCGGCGAAGGCAGCGCCCGTCGCACCCAGCCGCGACTGTTGGCTATCGAGGGCTGGTAGCTGCCCCAGCCTATTCGACGCTGAAGATATCTCCGGCTGTCTCGTCGTAAGGCTCTTCGGAAACGTCCGCGGGTGACGTGCTGTCGCCCTGCCCGGCCGCCCGGCGCTGCCGCGCCTGCTCGCGGAGCATGTACAGGTACATGCCCTCCACCCGCTCCCGGGCCCATGGCGTTCGGCGCAGGAAGCGAAGGCTGGACGGGATGCTCGGATCGCTGGTGAAGCAGCGCACCTTGATGCGCTGTCCCATCACTTCCCATCCAAAGTGGGCCACCATCTCGGTGAGCATGCGCTCGAGCGTGACGCCGTGGAGCGGGTCTGGTGCGCGATCGCGCGGTGCGGTGGTCATCCTTGGATGATAACCGGTTTACCTGTAGCGAAAGACTTGACCGCAGGCACGAAGATGATAGATCACCCTGGTCAGCCGGCTGCCCAAAGCGGAGGACTCCACGAGGCCCGCTATCGGCGTATAACCAGTCAACAGTTGGATATCCCACAGATCAGCCGTTCGCTGCTCAACGCTGACGCCGACCGTTGATGTCTACTTTAATGTGGCGCCAGCCCCCGCGGTTGAACTGTACCACGCTCAGCACGCAGCGGGTCACGTGCCCGGCCAGGATTGCGAGCCAGACGTCCATTGGCTGCAGCGTGCCCATACGCTGGATGGTAAAGCAGATACCGAGCGGGATCACGACCTGGGAAACGATGGAGATGTAGAGCGGACTCTTCGTGTCACCGGTGCCCTGAAGCCCGCCGGTATAGGTGAGCGCCGTGGCCACGAACAGCCCCGAGACGCTGAGTACGCGCAGGAGTTGGGAGCCGATGGACACCACTTCTGGCTCTGTCATGCCGAATATGGACAGCAGCCGTTCGGGGAAGAAGAGGAATAGGATCCCGACCACGGTTGCCGCCACCACTCCATAACCGGCGGCCACGCTCACCGCGTGCTGCGCCCGGTCAGGCTGGTGAGCTCCGAGGTTTTGCCCTGCCACCGCTGCGGCGGCGCCCATCAGCCCCACCGACGTCCAGGTAACGAGCGAGAAGAGCTGGGTGTAGCCCACAGCAAATACTGCCTGGGCGGCGGCGCTCTGGGCCAGCGAGCCGATGAAGGCGAGCATCAGTACACCGCCGACGTTCATCGCTATTCCCTGGATGCCGGTCGGCAGGCCGAAGCGGAAGAGGGCGCGGATGATTGTCCAGTCCGGCTTGAGGGCGGCACCTCTGGGGAAGCGAACCACCCAGCCCCCGCCCCACAGCCTTGCCAGCGCGTAGACTCCCACGACGCCGGTGGCGATAACCGTCCCCATCGCCGCTCCGGTGGTGCCGTACGACGGTATCGGCCCCATCCCTCGAATGAAGACCACGTTAAGCGCGGCGTTGAGCACCGTCATGACGATGCCAAGTACCATCGGCGTGCGGGCGTCACCGGCCGAGCGGAGGGCGCCTCCGAGCATGAAAAAGATCATCATGCCGCTACTGAAGACGAACATGATCCTGAGGAATGGAAGCGCTTCCGCGGTCACCTCAGGCGCCGCATTCACCAGCCCCAACAACCAGGGCGACGCCATATAGCCCAACGGCGCTATGACCCCGATCGACAGCCCGATAGAAGTCAGGAACGCCTGGTAGACCGTCCGGTCGGCCTTCTCCTCGTCGCCGGCCCCGACGAACCGGGCTACGAGCACGCTCATCCCGGTTACGAGTGAGCTGAGGAAGACGATGACGACGATGTAGATCTGGTAGCTGACGCCAATGGCGGCGTTGGCTGAGAAGCCGACAATGCGCCCGACCATTACATGGTCGATGATCCCCTGGAAACCACCGATGATATTGGTGAGCATCGTCGGCCAGGCCAGCTTCCAGACCGCTGAGCGGAGCGGTCCCTCGATGATAGACCGGTCAAAGCGCCGGCCGACGGTCGCCGCCGGCGGCGCTCCCGCCCCACTCGGCGCGACGGCGGGCTCGACGGTAGGCGCGCCGACCGTCGCGGCTTGCAGCGCCGACGTCTGGCCGACTAGGTCCGGAGGCGCGGCCTGGAGCGGCACGCGCGCTGTGCTACGGGGAGGCTGAGTCATTTATGGGGCAGGCGGCTCGCGGCGGCGGGAGCGCTCCTCACCCTGGCGCGTTGCCAGGTGCACCTGCACCGGGTGGATTCGGGTGAGCGCTCCAGCGCCGGTCCGGAGCCCCGATGGGGTGCCACCGGTGGGCACACCAAGGTTCATCGACCCACTCAGGTCAGTCAACCCCGGCGCACCGACGAACACGCTCACTTCCGTCGCCAGATGAAGTAGGCGGGCACTCCGGCAACAACTATGGCAAGCGAAAGCAGCACGGCATCGGTGCGCTCGACAGCTGCGTTGCCGAGCATGGCCAGCGTTCCAATAAGGAAAATGGCGGGGACGAAAGGATACCCCCAGGTGCGATATGGGCGCTCGAGATCGGGCCTGCTTCTTCGAAGGACGAACACCGCCGCCACACTGAGAGCGATGAACGGATAGAAGAGCAAGACGAACGTTTCAGCGAGTTGCTCGAAGGTGCGCGCCGAAGCGCTGATGGCACTCAGGACGGCGAGCATCGCGACCGCCACGTGGGGCGTCTGATAGCGCGGATGCACCGCTGCGACCGCTCGAAAGAAAAGCTTGTCTTCGGCCATCGCGTAATACACGCGCGGTCCGGTGAGGAGCCCCGCGTTGAGCCCGCCAAAGGTGGAGAGAAGAACGAGCGCGGCAATTGCCGCTGCACCGCCCGCACCCACTGCCACCGTCATCGCGTCGACAGCAATGGTTGTTGACGCAGCGGCGTCAGCCAGCGGCAATGCAAACAGATACGCCGCGTTAGCCACGAGGTAGACAACGATGATGACGAGCGTCGCACCCACCAACGCCCGTGGCAGCACGCGACCTGGGTCCTTGATCTCTCCGCCCATGAACGTGGCCGCCTGCCAGCCGTCAAAAGCGAACAGGGCGGCGATGAGGCCGACGCCGAAGCCGCCCATATCGGTCACCTTCAAGTCCAGCGGACCGCTGAGCGCTCCAGCGCTGCCGTCGCCGAAGGCGAAGATGACGCCGGAGAGTATGAGCAGGGCGGCGACCTTGGCCACCGTCGACGCGTTCTGAATGAGCGCCCCCAGCCTTAGCGAGCGGTAGTTCGCGGCGCCGACGATGAGGATTATCAACACCGCGGCCACCCGCTGTTCCGTGCCGTCGAGCGGGACGAATGTGCTCAAGTAGGCGGCAAAGACGAGCGCCGTACCCCCCGACGCAGCGGCCCGAATGAAGATCCATGACCACCCGAATAAAAAGGCAGTCATGGGACCGTACGCTTCGCGGAGGTAGACGTAGAGACTTCCCGCGCGCGGAAATGCTGCAGCGAGCTCGGCCAGCGTCAACGCACCGCATAGAGTGATGATGCCGCCTAATATCCAGACGAGCGCGGCCGCCCCGACGCTGCCCGTTTCGGCAACGACAATACTCGGCACACGGAAGATGCCGCTGCCGATGGTGAGGCCGACCGATGCAGCGGCGGCGCTCCACACGCCCAACTTTCTGGGAAGACGATCCTCGCGCACCAGGCGAGGCGTAACGTGCGGTGACGTGGGTGTGTTGGCTGGATGCATAGTCGCGGAAGATGCCCGCGGGTCGGGCAGACGCCAGTGGCAGCGATCAGTCGCTATCCGTTTCGTCGCCGATTGCTCCACTGATGAGGCAAGCCGATTACGAACGCGTCACCCAAGCGTGGACGCGTCAGCAACCTCAGTCTATGAGCCCGCGACGTATGGCGTGGGTAACCGCTTCCAGCCTGTTGTGGGTGCGGAGCTTCTGGTTGATATGATGGAGGTGATTGCGGAGCGTCTGCGGCGATATCTCCAGCTTGCGAGCGATAGCGGTCGGATTGCTGCCCTCGGCGAACAGGGAGAGGATTCGGCGCTCCTGGTCGGAGATCGGCTCCACCGGTGCGTGATCTTCCTTCTCATTGCCCAACGAGACGAATTGCTGGGCCAGTTTCAGCATGCGATCCAGCAATTCCTCACGATGGCGACGGGCGGAGATGTCGCGCGCCATCCGGACGATGAGCCGTTGCCCACGCCGTTGGTTATTGAAGACCAGAGTGGACACGTTGACCCAGATACGATCTCCGGAGCGGGTGCGCACTTCGAGATCGAAGTTGGGGATGCCGGCAGAACTCTCGTCCCAGTGGCGGGTCGCGGCGTCGAAGCCTCCGGCCAGCGCTTCCGTGCCCAGCGCGTCCAGGGCGTCGAGCAGTTCGTCGACGTTCCGGCCCACAGCCTCTGTGGCCGGATAGCCGAAGATGCGCTCGGCGGCGCGGTTCCAGGACCGAATCTCACCGTCCTCGCTCACCGAGTAGGCAGCGTCTGCAGTCTGGTCGAGCAGGGCGAACAACTCAGGCTCCATCATCTCGCCTCACCAACTGGCATAGTTGTTTTTCCGTCGCCGGAGCGATTGGTAGACTAACCCCATTTCACAGGACGTATGATGCAGGATGACTGTACTCCCACCCGGTACGGATGAGTCATTGCGCATGTTCGCAGATGTGACGTAACGATAGGGGAGGCAGATCGACGAGGGTGAGGCACCCGACATCAGTGAGGCACACCATGGCACATCCAATAGCACAGAGCATCTCCATCGGAGTCGCGAGTTCACCGGCCCGCAATACGCTGGTGGGACATCACGATCTTTACCCTGAAGGGATTCAACTCGGACTCACGGTCGGAGCGGTGACCTGGATATGGATGGTGGTTGTGGACATAGTGGCGGGCCAGCCATTCCACATCTTCAACGCGATGGGTGGGGTCGTCACTTTCAGCATAGCCCACCTGTTGCTCAACGTCGTATTCGGCATCGCCCTCGTCTATGCCGCTCACGGCGCGGTTACCGAGAACAGCATCGCTGTAGCGCTCGTGTTCGGCGCAATCATGTTCGAGATCGGGTTTGCATTCATAACCACATTGCTCTCCAACCTAGTTCTCGGCAACCTCGCCTGGTTCGAACTGTTTCTGGGCAGCGTTATCGGCACGTCGTTGACGATTTTTCTTCTCGCCCGGAGACATCCTCTCTTTGAGCAGTTGATGTGGGCAGAAGTAGAGGGATGATCGAGGCGAGCGAGTCGGGCCAGTAGCGTTCGACCCAGCGGCCAGAGGCCGACGCACTCTGGCCCGATTCGGGCAGCGACCCATCTGGCGCAGTGGGTAGCGTTCTCAAGACGGTGGCACGTACGCTCGGAAGCTGGCGGCGTGCCATTCGTGCCGTTTACGCACCAGCCGACTGACATAAGACAGACGACCGCACAGCGATTCGGCTGGGATTGACGCGTTGAGCCGGTCGGGGCGCCAGCCGAGCACCCGTACACCAAGGCATCACGGATCTCGCGCGACCGCTCGCGCCGGCGCTTCCCGTTGCGCACCTTGTACGATGCGCCAATCGGCCACGAGCATTTCGCTCTCGCGACGACCGAATCCGCCAGCCCATGTACGAAGCCGCTGACTTCCTGCGCAATCTGGCGCTCGTCATGTGCGTTGCCGCTATCACCTCCGTGGTGTTTCAGCGACTGCGGCAGCCGGTGGTTTTCGGTTATCTGCTGGCCGGACTGATTATCGGGCCGCACATCGCCGTTCCACTCGTCGCCGACGAGAGCGCGGTGCGCGCACTGGCCGAGCTGGGCGTAATACTGCTGATGTTCGGCCTGGGGCTGGAGTTCAGCCTACGTAAGCTACTCGGCGTGGGACTCACGGCGGGGTTCGTCGCTCTCGCCGAGACCAGTCTGATGGTCTGGTTCGGCTTCCTCGTCGGGCAGCTTTTCGGTTGGACAGTGCTGGAGAGCGTCTTCACCGGCGCGGTGATCGCCATCTCCAGCACGACGATTATCGTCAAGGCCTTTGCCGACCAACGGGTAACTGGTAAGTCCACGGAGATCGTCTTCGGCATCCTGATCTTCGAGGACATCGTAGGCATCTTCCTGATCGCCATCCTGACCGCCGTCGTCGCCGGCGCCGGTTTGTCGGCTGGTAGCGTGGCGACGACAGCGGCGCAACTGACCACATTCCTTGTCGGGCTCGTGGGCGTCGGGCTACTCATAATCCCCCGATTGGTGCGCTACGTGGTGGGGCTGGGGCGCGATGAGACAGTGCTGGTCACCAGCGTGGGTATCTGCTTTGCTGCGGCGCTGCTCGCCCTCACCTTCGGCTACTCGGTGGCGTTGGGCGCGTTCATCGCCGGCTCACTGGTCGCGGAGTCGGGCGAGGAGAGGGTCGTCGCCAGGCTGGTGGCTCCGGTGCGCGACATGTTCGCGGCCATCTTCTTTGTGGCCGTCGGGATGCTCATCGACCCGCTTGTGATTGCCGAGAACTGGGCGGCGGTGCTGGTCTTGAGCGCGGTCGTCATCGTGGGCAAGGTGTCGGCTGTGTCGGTGAGCGCGTTCCTCACCGGATTTCCGCTTCGGACGTCGGTGCAGACCGGGATGAGCGTGGCGCAGATCGGCGAGTTCTCCTTCATCATTGCCGGCGTCGGGCTGGCCAGCGGTGCGACGCGCGGCTTTCTCTACCCGGTGGCGATCGCCGTGTCAGCGGTGACCACACTCACGACGCCGTGGCTGATCCGTGCCTCTGGCCCGGTCGCCAGTTACGTGGATCGCAAGCTGCCACGCCCACTGCAGATGTTCGTCGGTCTCTACGGTTCCTGGATGGAGCGGCTCCGTAGTGCCCCGAGTGAGGCTGCGGGCGAATCGCAGGTGCACCGTCTGGTTCGCGGGCTGCTGCTGGACGCGGCCCTACTGGCTGCGCTGATCATCGGTGCGTCGCTGGAGAGCGGGTTGGTGACACCGATCCTCGTTAGATCTGCCGGTATCTCTGAGCAGATGGCGCGTGTGCTGGTCTTCGTTGCCGTCGGGGCGGTGGCGGTACCGCTGTCCGTCGGACTGCTTCGCAGCGCGCGCCTGCTCGGCCTGACGCTATCCTACCGTGCGTTGCCGAAGGCTGTTGACGGAGCGGTGGATTTCGCTGCGGCGCCGCGGAAGGTGCTGACCGTGACGCTGCAGTTCATAATCGTCGCCCTGGTCGGTATTCCGATCGCCACGGTCACACTTCCGTTTCTTCCACCACTGCGCGGCGTCGCCGTACTTGTCGTGATACTCGTCGTGCTGACCTTCGGTTTCTGGCGCAGCGCCAGCAGTCTTCAGGGTCATGCACGGGCGGGCGCTGAACTGATTATCGCGACCCTCGCCAGTCAGATGGCGGAGGAGCCCGAAGCATCGGATGGCGATGAAGGTGAGGAGCGTCTACTCCAGGTTCACCGGGTGCTCCCCGGTCTCGGCGATCCGGTGGCCGTGCTCCTGCCAGCGGACAGTCCGGCCGTGCACCGGACGTTGGCGGAGCTGGACCTGCGCGGGCTTACCGGAGCCACTGTGCTAGCTATCAGGAGGGAGGGAGAGCCGGTGGTGATCCCCACCGGGCGGGAGCAGCTACGGGCCGGCGACGTGCTGGCAGTCGCCGGGACGCAGGAAGCTGTGACCGCCGCCGGGCGGCTGTTGACGACGGGGGAGGAGTACGCGACCGCCGGTCAGTAGCCGGCCGCGCCGGCGTCCGCGTCGCGCGGGTCGGCGGCGCCCATCCGGACGCCAGTGCCGGGAGCGATGCCTATGGAGTGCGCCGTGCCCTGCTGGCCGCCCATCCTGACGACGTGCCCCATGGCCGCCAACGCGGCTACCGTGGCGCGCGAAAGGCCATCCTGCTCCACCGAGAGCCGGTCCGGCAGCCACTGGTGATGGAAGCGCGGCGCATCAACGGCTTCCTGGATCCCCATCCCGAAGTCGATCTGGTTGAGCACCACCTGCAGCACCGTGTTGATGATTGTGCGCCCGCCGGGGCTGCCGACAACCGCCACGAGCTGCCCGTCGCGGGCGATTATGGTGGGCGTCATGCTGGAGAGCATGCGCTTGCCCGGGCGCGCGACGTTCGGCGCCGTACCAATCAGCCCCGTGCTGTCAGTGACACCCGGCTTGCCGTTGAAGTCGCCCATCTCGTTGTTGAGGAGGAAGCCGGCGCCCTTCACTACTGCTCCCAGCCCGTAGCCCGCTTCCAGCGTATAGGTGACCGAGACGGCCATGCCGCTGGCGTCCACCACTGAGTAGTGCGTGGTCTGGTCGCTTTCCCAACCCTGCGCCACCTGAGCCGGCGACGACGGGGTGGCGCGGTCTGGACGGATCGTGCTCCGCAGCCTGGCCGCGTACTCCTTGCTCGTCAGCCTCTCCACCGGTGGCTGGACGAAGTCGGGATCGCCCAGGTAGATGGCGCGGTCGAGGAAGGCCCGCCGCATTGACTCGGCGACGAGGTGCACGTAGCGCGGTGAGTTGTGGCCGACCGCGGCGAGGTCGTAACCCTCCAGGATGTTCAGCATTTCCACCAGCGCCACGCCGCCCGAACTGGGAAGGGGCATGGTGATGATCTCGTAGCCGCGATAGCTGCCGACCGAGGGAGAGCGCTCCTTGGCCTGGTACGTCGCCAGATCATGCTCGGTGATCAACCCGCCGCCACGCTGCATCTCGTCGGTTATCAGCCGCGCCGTCTCGCCCGTGTAAAAGCCGTCGCGTCCCTTGTCACGGATGCGCCCCAGCGTGGTTGCCAGGTCGGGCAGGCGAAGCCGCTCTCCGGCTTTGTACGGCACGCCGCTCCTGGAATAGGCGGCCACGCTCGCCGGGTAGCGGCCCAGCTTTCCGCGAACAGCTCCGGAGAGCGAGCGGGCCAACCCGGGAGGCACGTCAAAGCCATCTTCGGCCAGGCGGTAGGCCGGCTGCACCAGCTCTTTCCACGCCGCATGGCCGTACTTATCGTGGGCGAGCGCGAAGCCGGCCACGGTTCCCGGCACTCCTACGGACACGTGACTACCGTGGTGTATACTGGCTGAATAAGAGCCGCTGGAGTCTGTGAACATTTCCGGTGTCGCGGCACCCGGGGCAACCTCCCGGAAGTCGATCGTGGTGGCGCGACCGTCGGGGAAGCGGATGACCATGAAGCCCCCGCCGCCGATGTTTCCCGCCGTGGGATGGGTTACGGCGAGCGCGAAGCCGGTGGCCACGGCGGCGTCCACCGCGTTCCCGCCGGCGGCCAGAACGTCACGCCCAGCCTGACTTGCTATCGCGCTCGCCGAGACGACCATCCCGTGCTGAGCTTCTACTGCGGGCGCGCTCGAGCTACCGGTGACGCTGGTGGGCGTCGGCGTGGGCGCGGCGCGCGTGCAGGCTAGTGCCGAGAGCGCGAGGCCTGAGAGAACGGTGCGCATCCATGCGCGGGAGGTGGGGTGCGGCATGGGTATCTGCTAGGGAGATTCAGGGATCGGGAGCGCAACCCGTCCGACCGCCATGCGACCGGACAGATGTCAGCCTTCCCCGCGCCGGCGCTGGCGCCGGGCGAGGATCTCATTCAAGCTACGCGGCGGGGCCAATACCGCCACGCGGGACTCCCCGTCATTCCCGCGTAGGCGGCATTTATGTATACGACCGGCGCGAGTGACCGGCCCAATGCCGACGTTCTCGCGAGTTAAGGAATCCATGAACTTTTCGGTTCTTCGCGACTGTGGCTCGGTGGCATCACCCGTGCGGGCAGGAATGAGCATCAATCAGCAGCGGCTGCACCCCATTCTTACTCACGAGGCCCGATCATGCATGGCGCGACGACCCCAGCTTCGACCATCCGCACACTGGTCATCATGACTCTCGCCCTCGCCTGCGCGGCCGCCGCCCAGGGGTGTGCGCCGCAGGCCGCCATGCCAGACGGGCAGAAGGATGCGGCGGCGGAATCTGTCGCTTCCAACGACAGTCATGTGGTGGCGGCCACCGATTCGGCGGCCGGCGCCTACCTGACGGTCGTCGGCGGATGCAACGACTGCCATACGGTTAAGTGGCCAGAGTCCAACGGCGCCACACCCCAGGCAGAGAGGCTGACGGGGAGCCCGGTCGGTTACCGTGGTCCCTGGGGTACCACTTACGCCGCGAATCTCCGCATAGTGGCGTCGGAAGTAAATGAGGACAGTTGGGTGAATATCCTCACCACCGCCCTCGATGGCGATGGCCTCCCACCTATGCCCTGGATGAACACAGCGCAGATGAGCGAGCAGGACCTGCGCAACATCTACCGATATGTGAAGGCACTCGGTCCGACGGGGGAGCAGATGCCGAAGGCGTTACCGCCGGGACAGGAGCCGACGACGCCATTCATCGTGATGGTACCGCAGGAGCCTGGGTCAGGAAAGCAGTAGCACAGCTCGGATGCGGGCTGAGGCGGTCAGCCGCGGCCGAAAGTGCCGCTTCGGCACGCGCCGCGACCGCTGGAGCGTCCGACAATGCTGACTTCGGAGTAGCAATGTCAGACTCATTCTGGGAGCGTCCAGAGATCGTCGAGCAGTTTGCCTCTCGCGCACCCGACCATCGCTTGGTTCCGCTGCTGGAGCGATATCAGCGGCCGGCGGAAGTTAGTGTGCTGGACCTGGGCTGTGCGGGCGGGCGGAACACCGTCCTGCTCGCCGAGCGGGGCTTCGACGTTTGGGCGCTGGATTCGTCAGCGACGATGGTCGAGCACACCCGAGAGCGAGTGGCGCCGATGCTTGGCGTCAACGCAGCGCGGCAGCGCGTACAGCTCGGACGAATGGACGATCTCACCGCGTTCGGCGACGGTAAATTCGCGCTGGTAGTGGCACTCGGCGTCTTTCACAACGCCCTGAGCTGGCCTGAGTGGGAGCGAGCAGTCGCAGAGACGGCGCGAGTGCTACAACTGGGCGGGCTATTGCTGGTCAATCAGTTCACACCGGAGGTGGACCTGACGGGCGATGGTGTCCGCGTCGTAGCTGGCGAGCCCCATGTCTACGAGGGACTCTCCGACCGACGAGGCGTGCTGCTCGATGAGGCCAACCTGGACAACGAGATGGCGCGATATGGCCTGCAGGCTGCTGAGCCGAGTCACACTGTGCGTGTGGAGACCGACCATGGCCATCGCGTAAGCGTCAACGCGCTCTACGCGAAGGAATAGCGACCCAGCCAGCGCGCGCTTGCTCCCGCGCGCCATACAGGTCGGCATTGATCACCGACAAAGGGTAGCGACCGGCGCTGCTCACCAATCCTTTCCAGTCGGAATGCCATTCCATTAAGCAATGCCGCTCGAGCTTGGGGAGAGGGATTACGGGTCTTCAGGCTTTGGTGTGGGTAGTTGGACCTGATCCCCAGCCCAGGTGCTCCTCCCGACCACTCTCGACTCGAACCTGTCCTACACGCCATTCC
>CAJDVF010000027.1_pt1 | contig 81700 bp, 55 predicted proteins | sample 7391391 | NCBI WGS metagenome assembly CAJDVF01 (sample SAMEA7055697, study PRJEB34461) | soil metagenome | biome: terrestrial ecosystem; feature: Peninsula; material: soil | place: Antarctica | collected 2016 | reverse complement strand
GCGCGTTGCACAACAGTTGCCGCGTCGTCACCGCTAGATTCACCTCCTCCGAACCTCCCACGTCCGAGCCAGCCTCCCTTCGCAATGCGTCTTCGCCTCGCCTCCCGCCCTCAATTCCTCGTCACCGGTTGGGTGGCATCACTGCTGGCTCTGTCGCTGGTGGCCTGCTCTTCCGCCGACACTATGCCAGCCAGTGGCCAGGACACTGACTCTGTCGCTACCGCGGGACCTGGTGAAACGCGCGGTGGGGTTTCGGCGGCGAACGATCTCGAGTCAGGCAATGGCGACGTGGTAGTCCGGACCCCGGATAGCGAACGGCCGACAACTGCGACCGGAGGTGGATCGGGCGACGTAATGCCATCCGCCGCGCCGGGTTCCGACGCGGTCGTGCGGGCTCTCTACGTGAATCGGTTCGCTGCCCAGAGCACGCGAAAGTTCGCGCAGTTGCTGGCGATCGCCGACTCAACCGAGGTGAACGCGCTGGTCATCGACATGAAGGATGAGTTCGGGCTGAACTTCAATTCGGATGACCCGGAAGTGCAGCGCAATGCTGGCACTATGGGCAAGGTGCGTGACGTCCGCGTGCTCATTGATTCGGTGCGCGCACACGGGCTGCTGCCGATCGCTCGACTGGTTGTCTTCAAGGACTCGGTAGCAGCGCGGATGAATTCCGATCAGGTGATTCGGAAGGCGGACGGCACACCGTGGCGGGACAAGCAGGGGCTCACCTGGGTGAGCCCATACAGCCAGAAAATTCGCGACTATAACATCAAGGCCGCCGAGGAGCTGGTGCGGCTGGGATTCGCCGAAATCCAGTGGGATTACATCCGCTTCCCGGAGCCGTACAAGTCGCTCCCGACACAGCACTTCCCGGGCAGCAATGGTGTGAGCAAGCCAGACGCGCTGGCCGACTTCCTGAAGCAGGCGCAGTCGCGCATGCACGCACTAGGAGTGCGCAGCACGGCCGACATCTTCGGGCTGGTTACGACCGTCGACGGCCCTCTCGAAATCGGCCAGCACTGGGAGAAGGTTGCGCCGGTGTCGGACGTGCTGCTGCCGATGGTCTATCCGTCGCACTATCCGGCCGGCTCGTTCGGCATCGCCCGCCCCAACGCTGAGCCTTACCAGATTGTGTTCAAGGCGATCAGCCGGGCCCATGAGCGCAATGCCGCGCTCGGCCTGAACGGCCAGCATGTGCGCCCGTACCTCCAGGCGTTCACACTCGGGAAGCCGGAGTATGGTGCCGAGCAGGTGCGTGAGCAGATCCGCGCCGTGAACGACGCCGGCTACCAGGGCTGGGTGCTCTGGCATCCAGGGTCCAGCTACCTGCCGTTCGTGGACGCCATCCGGCGCTAGTCGGCGTTAGTGCCTGCCGACGATGGACGAGGGGAGAGTGGATTGACTGATCCTCTCTCCCCTCATTATTTCGTCGCTCAGAATACCGCTCAGGCTAGCTCGCGAACTCCCTCCACCAGCCGCGCCACCTCATCCTCGGTTGTGTAGCAGGCACAGCCAGCGCGCACGAGTCCGTCCGCCGCCTGACCGAGCCGCTCCACAATCGTGCTCGCGTAGAAGTCGCCGTTGGAAACGAAGATGCCGCGCCTGACCAGCTTCCGGGCCACCTGCTCGGAGGTGACGCCGCGGACGGTGAAGGAGAGGGTGGGAGTGCGAGGCTTGTCGGGCGATGGACCGTAAAGGGTGACAGCGTCGATGGACTGCAATCCCGACCACAGTTGCTCGAGCAGCGCGTGCCCGCGGCTGTGAAGCGTTGAGAAGGCGCTCTCCAACTGTCCCCGACGGTTGGCGCCGACGCCGGTGCTGGCCAGGAAGTCGACCGCCGCCGCGGCGCCGGCAATCCCTTCGTGATTCTGCGTGCCTGTCTCCAGTCTGTCAGGAGCATTGTCCGGCGATGGAACAAGCTTCGGCACGTCCATCTGCTCCACCAGCTCGCGCCGGCCATACAGAGCACCGATATGGGGCCCGTAGAACTTGTACGCCGAGCAGGCCAGGAAGTCGCAGTCGATGGCCTGCACGTCGACGAGATTGTGCGGCGCGTAGTGCACGGCGTCGACAAACGAGAGCGCCCCCACCTCGTGCGCCAGTGCGGTGGCAGCGGCTACGTCACTGATGGTGCCGAGCGCATTGGACGCCGCGCCGATGGCAAGAAGTTTTGTTCTCGGCGAGAGCTGTGCCTTGAGATCGTCCCAGTCCAGCGTTCCGTGCGCCGTGTCGGCCTTCACCATGCGCACCACCAGCCCGCGCTCGCTGGCAACAGCAAGCCACGGATCCACATTAGCCCGGTGATCCAACTCCGTCACGATCAACTCGTCGCCGGCCTTCCAGTCACGGGCCAGCGCCCGCGCGATATGGAAGGTGATGGTTGTCATGTTGGCGCCGAAGGAGATGTCAGCGGCATCAGCGTTGAGGAAGTCGGCCATCGTGTGACGGGCGCGGTCGATCATCTCGTCCGTCTCATTGCTGGTCGGGTATTCCCAGTGCGTGTTCGCGTTGTGGTGGTACAGGTAATCGGTCATCGCCTCGGCCACCGCTCGCGGCACCTGAGTGCCACCCGGTCCATCGAAGTAGGCGACCGGTTGGCCGGCGTGAGTGCGGGCAAGCGCAGGAAAGGCGTCGCGCAATCCGGCGGTCGTGCTAGTGATGGCTGATTGAGTCATGGCGAGAATGGGGATCGGTTGAAACGGCGAACGAGAGCTAATTCGGATCACGTATATCAGGTGCGTTCAACTGACTCACGTATCTTCACGTCGGCCCACTTCTCGATCAACTTCACCGCCTCAACGTGATCGGCATCCTCGCCCAGCTCGCGGCGGGCGACGCGCAGGAGTTCTGAAGTAAGCTGCAACAGTGGCGCCGGAACACGTTGGTCGCGTGCCACGCCGGCCGCTATACCGACGTCCTTATCAAGTAGCGCCAGGCGGAATGTTCGCGGGAAGGCCCCATTGAGAACGCGTTGAGGAAACAGGTTCTCACTGGCGTTTGAGCGACCGCTGCTGGCGTTGATCACGGCCAGAGCGACGCCCGGATCCACACCGGCGCTGGTGAGCGCGGCCAGTCCCTCACCAGTCGCCCACATGCTGACGGCAAGGAGGGCGTTGTTCACGGCCTTCACGGCGTCGCCCGCGCCCACCGGGCCGCAGTGCACGATTCGCGACGCGAACGCTTCCAGCGTCGGGCGGGCCTGCTCAAGGAGCTTCGCGTCGCCACCGACCATTGCGGTGAGCTTGCCGGCGATCGCGCCCGTCGTGCCACCACTGACAGGGGCGTCGAGAAAGCCGATGCCGCGCTGTGCCAGCAGGACGGCGATTCTACGAGAAGTAGCCGGATCGCCTGAGGTGCAGTCCAACAGCAGCGCGCCGTCCTGCATCCCGGCTAGCAGCCCGTCAGGTCCGTCGAGCAGTTGCTCGACATCCTGAGAGGTGGGCAGGCAGGTGACGACGATGGCCGCTCCTCGCGCCGCATCTGCCGGCGTTGCGGCATGTCGCGCATTCGTCTCATGGGCGAATTCCGCAGCGCGGCTGGCGGTTCTGTTCCAGACGGCAAGACTGAACGGTGGTTTGCTGAGATGCACGGCCATCGGACGTCCGATGGCACCAAGGCCGAGGAAGGCGATATTCATGAGCGCGCGTGGGTTGCTGGTGGAGTTCGCGACCACTACCTCTAGAGTTCCTGCCGATTACCGTAACATACGCTCCCCAGGCAACCCAGCAGCCACTCGCCTCAGTTTCCCCTCGTCTCACCGCACTCATGACGACCGTCCTGAGCATTTCCGGGATGCGCTCGGTTCACTGCGCTCGCGCCGTCTACACGGCGCTGGGAATGGTGCCCGGCGTGACAACGGCCGAGGTAGTTATTGGCGAGGCTATAGTGGAGCACGACGGCCAGGCATCGGCGGCGGAACTGACAGCTGCGGTGGCCATGGTGGGCTATCAGGTGGTGGACATCCAGGACAGAGGACGGACGCTGCCGGTTCTGTGAGGGCGAGTATCGGAGCGGGCGCGCTTGTCCCTCCAGGGCTCCCGGTCTAACTTGCGCGCGCGACGGCCGCGAGGGTCGTCGAACCCGTCCGCCCGTCGCAGGACGCCGACATGACGCCACCACCGCCGGCCGGAGACGATCGCCCGATCGCGGCCCTTCTCGCTCCTGACCTTCTCATTCTCCTCACCGAGTCTCCCGGCAGTGTAGCCGAGGAGACGGAGGAGATGCACCCGCGAGACCTCGCCTCTGTAGCTGAGGCGATGCCCGAGGACCGCGTGGCGGCCCTCCTGGCTGCCCTGTCGGCCGAGCGAGCCGCGCAGGTGCTCGAGTACATGGACGAGGAGCTACGTACGCAGATCCTCGAGACCATGACAGCGGGCGATGCCGCCGAGCTGCTGGTCGAGATGAAGCCCGACGATCGGGCTGACGTGCTTGATGAGCTGACCGAGGAAGCAGCCGAGGGAATCCTGCGGGAAATCCCGATGGAGGACCGGCTCATCACCGAGCGGCTACGGGCTTATGAGCCCGACTCGGCCGGCGGACTGATGACCACTGATTTCGTCTCCGTGCCGCAGACCATCACCGTTGACGACGCCCTCAGTCGGGTGCGTGCACTGGCTCGCGAAGGGCGGCAGGAAACACTGTACGTGCTGTACGTGACCGATGCTGCCGGCCGACTGAGCGGGGTGATGTCGCTCCGCGAATTGCTCGCCGCACCCGAAGGCACGCCAATGGAGGACGTGGCGTGGGAAGAGGTGATGAGCGTCGTCGCCACCGCCGACCGCTCGGAGGTGGCCCGCATCACCGCCGAGTACGACTTGATCGCCGTTCCGGTGGTCGACCACGATCGCCGCCTGCTGGGCCTGGTCACGGTCGACGACGTGATCGACGCGATCGAGGAGGAGCAGACTGAGGACATCCAGAAGATGGGTGGTATGGAGGCGCTCGATGAGCCGTACACCACGATCGGCTTCTGGCGCATGCTTCAGAAGCGCTCAGGCTGGCTCGCCGCGCTCTTCATCGGCGAGATGTTCACAGCCACGGCCATGGCCGGCTACGAGGACGAGATCAAGCAGGCGACCGTTCTCGCGCTTTTTGTCCCGCTCATTATCAGCTCGGGCGGAAACTCGGGCTCCCAGGCGACGTCGCTCATCATTCGTGCGATGGCCCTGCGCGAGGTGACTCTTCGCGACTGGTGGCGGGTGGCGATGCGCGAACTTCCTACCGGCATCACTCTGGGTATCATCCTCGGCATCATTGGCATCGTCCGTATCCTTGTCTGGGAGACGATGGGCTTCACCGAGTATGGCGAGCACTACGTACTCGTCGCGCTGGTGGTCGGGATATCGTTGGTGGGAGTGGTGACGTTCGGTTCGCTCACCGGCTCCATGCTTCCCTTCCTGCTCCGCCGTCTTGGCTTCGATCCCGCCAGTGCCTCAGCGCCATTCGTGGCGACGCTGGTAGACGTGACCGGTATCATCATCTACTTCAGCGTTGCAGCGGCTCTGCTGAGCGGTACGCTCCTGTAAGGATCTACGGAGCGTGATACCGAGCGCTCAATGGGCGCGTTCAACCACACAATCCCGTAATCCCTCTCGCATGATCCGCCTGTCCCTGCTTCTTCTGCTAGCCCCCGCGGTACTCGGCGCGCAATCATCGTTTCCCGCACTCACGCCACTGTCACCGGGTAGCCAGAGCGCTCTGGAGAAGGCGGAGATTGCGTGGGACAGCGGCGAGTACCCGCTGGCACTGCGTGGCTACCAGTCGCTCCTGCAGGGACGTGACGCCGATCGCTCCCGTCGTACCATCGCGCTCACCACGGGCGAGCTCTATCACACCACCGAACTGACCGACGACGGGCGCGGTGTGCAGTTGAGTCCGGGCGGAAAGTACGTGGCCTACGAGGTCGGTACGGGCGCCGAGCGCCGGGCTGTAATACACCTGGCGAGCGACGGCACAAAAGTGGGAGAGATAGCCGGGCATTCGTTGTCGTTCTCGCGCGACGACCAACGGCTGGCGGTGATGCGAACCGGAAGCGATGCCCAGTTGGAGGCGGCGCGGGCGACCGCGGCGACGTTGATGGGTGCTGGTGATAGGGCGGCGTACATGGAGGCACTGCAGGCTGTGCAGCGCGAGGAGTCGCGGCTCACCAGGCTGGTGGTCCGCGAAGTGGCCGGAGGTCGTGAGCAGATGCGCCCACTGTCCGGCCTGACGCTCACCGGCGTACCGCTGTTCGGCAACGACGGGCGAACCATCTACGCGATGGCCGCGGCGGGAGAGAATGCTCCGCAACCATACGCGATTCTCGAGGCCGGCGAGCCACGATCGCTTACCGACGATAAGGTGACCGCCGGCGCACTGACGCTCGCTCCCGGAGGACGGACAGTCATCATCGCCGAAGGTGGGCGGCAAAGCCCGACGCGCCCGGGCTCCACGGTTCTGGTCGATATCGCCACCAGAATGGCGACGCGGCTGGACGGCGGGCTGGCCGCAGTGAGCGCTGATGGCGGGTCGCTCGTCTACCTATCGCGTGCTAACGATACGACGAGACTGAACATCGTTGACCTGAGCACTGGCGGCCTGGCGCGGACCATCGTCGCCACCACCGACCCGCTCGATGCGCCAGCTATCTCACCTGACGGTCGTACGGTGGCCTACCAGCGCATGCTCATACACGACTGGGAGATCTTCCTCGTCAACGCTGATGGCACCGGTGACCGTCGCCTCACGCGCGAGATCCAGCACGACCTTATGCCCCGCTTTCTCACCAACGGCCGATTGCTGGCGGTGATGGGCGAGGGTCGGCACCGCCGGTCGTATCTCTACGACGTCGCCAGCGGCGAGCGCACCCGCCTGTTCCACAACAACACCGTCCGCACCATCGCTCCAGAGTACGAGTGGGCAACGTCGGCCGACGGCAGCCGGGTGGCCATAGTCTCCGAGCGAGACGGCGACACCATCTCGCCGGAGCGCGGCGTTTATCTGGTCGACCTCACGCGCGAGGTCACGGCGAACGAGCTACTGCAGCGACTGGGTGAGATGCAGGCTGCCGAGATGGAACTACGCAGCCGTGGCGCGGCGATGTTCGCGCCAATCACCGATTCAGTGCGGGCCGCGGTGGGCGAGGTCTCGACCACCAAGCTTTACGAGTATCAGAAGCGTCTCAGCGAGTTCGACTCGCGCCACGTGAGCCGGCCCGGCAACGGCCCCGCCGGTCAGTACCTGTTCGACGCCTTCGCCGCGATGGGGTACCAGCCGGCGATGCAGTGGTTCGAACCGCGCGGCCTACCGCGCACGGCAAATGTGGTGGCGACGCTGCCGGGGACGACCCACCCGGAAGTGATCTACGTGATCAGCGCTCACTACGACTCTCACGCCAGCGGTCCGGGCGCCGACGACGACGCTTCCGGCACAGCGATGCTACTGGAGATGGCCCGCGTGCTGCGCAACCGGCCGCTCCCGGCCACTGTCATCTTCGCCGCTTTCACCGGTGAGGAATCGGGGCTGCTGGGAAGCCGCGAGTTCGTGCGTCGCGCGGTGGCCGAGTCGCTACACGTGGCGGGGGCGCTCAACAACGACATGTTCGGCTGGTCCAACGACCACCGTCTGGACAACACCATCCGCTATTCCAACGTCGGCATCCGCGACGTGCAGCATGCAGGTGCGTTCCTGTTTTCCGGCCTCATCACCTACGACGCCAAGTACTACAAGAGCACCGATGCCCACGCCTACTATGAAGCCTATGGCGACATCGTTGGCGGGATTGGCTCCTACCCAGTACTCGGCAACCCTCACTATCACCAGTCGCACGATCTTCTGGAGACGGTGAACCAGGCGCTGGAGACCGAGACAACGAAGGCGACACTGGCGGCGACGATGCTCCTCGCCTCAAGCCCGGAGCGGCTCCGCGATGTGACGGTGACGAAGGATGGGGACGCTGTCGTGGCCCGCTGGCGTCCGGCAGTGGAGCGCGACGTCACGGGATATCAGCTGCGTTACACGCGGCGGGACGGCACGACCGGCACGATGGACGTGACCGATGCCACCGCGCGACTCACCGATATAAAGGCTGGAACGTCGGTCCAGGTGCGCGCGGTCAACCGACGCGGGTTAAGCGGCTGGGACTGGGCGACAGCGCAGTAAGGCTTCGCCTGATTGGCGTTTCGGGTGGCTGAGGGGCGACGGCTGGTCGTGGCTGGTCGTTCCCGCGAAGTCAGTGGTGGTGCGTAATTCTCGCGAACGCGAAAATCCAGGTTCCGCACTCAGCAAACTGAACTCGCGCTTCCGCAAGGCGACGGTGCGAGTTGTCGGCAACCATTGGGTGCGGGGGCGACGCTTCCTCTCGTCTAGTCGTTCCCGCGAACGCGGGAACCCAGACTCAGCGCTTAGCAAACCGGATCCGCAGTTGCGCGGCCAGAAGCTGCCCAGCCGTCACGCGCGCGGCAACTCTGGCGCGGGCGGTACAATCAGTTGCTCCCGGTCCTCACGCCTGCCCCACCAGACCGCGCCAGCCCCGCCAAACGAGATGAGAGCGAACGAGAACCACTGTAGCGCGTAACTCAGGTGCGGCCCCTCGTCCAGCGGTGGCGGTGGCAGCCGCACTGGCACGCTATCAATGGGACCGATCGGCGGGCTGACCGCTATGACGTAGTAATCGGCCAGCGGATAAGGTAGCGCCGACGCCAGGGCGGCCTGATCCAGATGGCGGAAGACGCCCGGATGGTCTTCCATCTCGGCGACGCCGGTACGGGGATCGTGGAAGCTGTTGACGAAGCCGTCGAGTTCCGGCTGATCGGGCTCGCGCCAGCGGGCCAGGTCGACAGTCATGGCGTCCGGCGCGTAGACCCAGCCGCGGTTGACCAGCACCGCGGTGTCGCGTCCTGGAATCCTGAACGGCGTGAGAAAGTTGATGCCGGGAGATCCGTTCCGGGTCCGTCCAGCGAGCACCAACTCGTGCTCGTAATCGAAGGTGCCGTGCAGCATGACGCGACGGTAGCGCGACTGCGAGGTGTCGGTAGGAAGCTGGTCGAGCGACACCGGAGGGGCGTCGATTCGCCCGGCGACCAGGGCGTTGGAAGCCTTACGCTCGGCGAGGCGATCCAGTTGCCAGAATCCCAGCCGCGCGCAGCCGATGCCGATGATAACGGCGATGACGAGGAAGATCGTGGGAGTGCGCCGAGCCAATGTGCGATCGCTGCTGCTGGTCTATGGACGCCGGTCGTCGGGCAAGGGCCCGGATCCGTGACGGCCACCATACAGGCAAGATAGCGGAGGCGTGGCGGCCAGGGTTCAATGTTGACCATGGATTCCCCCTTGCCGCGGAAATGACGGGTAAAGCGGGGCTGTCACCCCCGCTTCGGATATTCGCATTCCTCTGATCGCCGCGCCTCCTCAAACCGCCGCGTCCACTTTAATCGCCGCGCCGCTGCCTGAATCGTCGCCCGGCCTGAATTGTCGCCCCCGCGGAAGCGGGGGTTCATTGACCTGCTTACCGCTCCTGCTGATCAGCTGCTTTCAGCAACTGCCAGCCACCGACCGTGTTCGCCAGCTCGCGTTCACGGGCTGCGTTCACCAGGCTGGTTCAAAAGCCTCGTTCAGCAGCCCCCGCTCACGGGCTCCCGTTCACCCGCCTCCTGCGGTCAGGGGTGCCCCGGCGGGGAATGGCACGAAGGCCGGAGTCAGAATGCTCGTGGATGGCGGGCCGTTGCCCAGCTGTCCTCGGTCGTCGCTGCCCCAGCACATGACCCGCCACCCGGTAGTGAGGCCGCAAGCGTGGTAATCAGCGGGAAGGATTTGGAGGAAGCTCTCCGTTGACGTAACGAGGGTCGGCGCGTTGCGGTTGACAGTCCCGCCGTCTCCCACTTGCCCGTGCTCGTTGTCCCCCCAACAGTAGGCCGGCCCTCCGAACTCTGCAGCCGATGCAGCGATCCCACACGCGGTATACGCGTCATCATCCCCTGAGTCGAAAAGGGAACGGAAGACATTGTTCGGGCCCACGACGGCCACGGGACGAGTGCGAAAGCCACCCGTCACCCCGATGCCGAGCTGCCCCCGGTTGTTGCTCCCCCAGCACCACGCCGCGCCAGTACCGGCCTCGAGCCCGCAAACGAACTCGTTGCCGAGACCCAACCAGCTGAACTTGAGGGGCGGCGCCCCATCTGTCGGACCCAGCACGAGAGTGGGAACCGCGCGGTCCACGCCACTGGTGCCGTCACCTACGGTACCATCGCTGTTGTCGCCCCAGCAATACGTCTCTCCGAGGGTGGTGATTCCGCACACATTGTCTTCGCCTGCTCGCAGGAACTTCCAGCTGTGCCCTCCCGATACGGCGACCGGCACCCACATGTCGGCCACGTTGCCGTTCCCGAGCTGGGAATCGGATCCCTGTCCCCAACACCAGGCCAGGCCTTCGGCGTCCAGACCGCAGACGAACTCCTCGCCTGAAGTGAGGGCTACGAATTTGTGCCCGCCCTTTACCGACACCGGGATCGAGCGATCGGTGCGAGTACCGTCACCGAGCTGGCCAAGGTCGTTGTCGCCCCAACACCAGGCCGCACCGTCGGGGGTGAGGGCGCAGGAGTGCTCGTCACCCAACACCAGAAGCTCGCTGGCGCGCCGGGAGGGATTTGCTCCGTCAGGGCTTCCGCCGAATGCACCTGCAAACATCACCTTCGTGGGCGAGGAGCGATCGGTGCTCGAACCGTCACCCACCTGTCCCTGATGGTTTGCACCCCAGCAGTAGACAGCGCCCTGGTCTCGAGCATTGAGCCGGCCGTCTTCGACCAGTGCGCAGCTGAACATACGACCGGTGCCTACGGCGACGATCCGCGACGGATCAATCTTGAGATCGAGGCTTCCCTGGGCTTTCCCCGCGGGGCCGCAGTCGGCGGTGGCGGTCACGGCCGTGGTGCCAGCGGCAAGTGCAGTTGCTGAACCTGCGGCCGAGACCGCGACGACGGCGCCGTCACTGGCGACCCAGACGATCGCGCACCCGGTGACCTCGGCGCCACTCGCTGTGCGCGGTGTCGCGATGAGTTGAGCCACACGACCCACCCGTAGCGGCGTCGAAAGGGGCGAAACGCTAACCGCGGAAACAGGCTGACCCCTGACCACCACCGTTGCGACTCCGGAGACTGAGCCCACCGAAGCGCGGATGGTCGCGGTACCGGGCGAGACACCCTTTACGCTTCCCTGCGCGTCGACGGTGGCCACGGCGGTGTTGCCGCTGGACCAAGCGACGTTGGCGGATGATGCCGCCACTCCAGCCTGTGTTCGCGCGGCGGCCTTGAGCGAACTGCTCTCGCCTACCTGGATCGTGTCGAGCGCGGGTGTCACCGCTACCGTAGCTACCGGATCCGACTTGGGTGGCTCCGTCGTCGACGACCCTCCCCCGCAGCCGTTGACGGACAGGACTGCGAGCGTGAGCGTGAGTAGCTGTGCGAGTCTCGACATGAGCGGCATCCGAGTCCTGTGTTGAGAGATGGGGTCCATTCCCTCAACGCGCAGAAACGCCCGGCCAGGGATCATCGCAACAGCGTAGACCCCGGAGCCGGGCGTGCCGCGTGCGATCGGCTGGCGCCGATGACGACGCTTGCAAGGGCCGGTTCGAAACGAAAGACGACGGCTACTGTGCGGAGCAGAAGCGCCTCCGAGCAGTCGTGATCGCACCCTCAGAACAGTGACATCTGCTCACCCAATTGGTCCGGCTCCACGGCCTGCTGACCGAGCATGCGCTGCAGCTCTCGCACCGAGGCAGGACTGTGCCCGGCAAAGTGATTGTTCACGTAGCCATAGACACTTGTCACCCGCTTCGCCAACCCCTGGAGCGCCTGAGACCAGGCCTCCAGTTGAGGGGTGCGGTCCACCTGGATCCTGGAGTAGTCCACGATGCCGCGATCGGGACCCATCCAGCGCACATAGGCGAAGTCGGCCGTCGGCTGGGCGGCCAGGGTTAGCATCTGCTTGCGCGGGATCCAGCGGGCGTCGGTGAGCGCCAGTGCGACGTTGTGCTCGGCGAGGAGCGCCAGTAACCCCTCATGAATCCAGCCGCGGTGGCGGAACTCCACTGCCACCTTCAGGTCTCGCGGTAACTCGGGGAGGAAGGCGACCAGCGACGGCAGTTCGGCCGGTCCAAAATCCGGACCCATCTGCATCAACACCGGGCCGAGCTTGTCGCCCAGTTCGCGGGCCCGATCGAAGAAGATTGCGGCCGGCTCGGCGGCGTCTCGGAGCCGGCGCTCGTGGGTGATCTCCTGCGGCAGCTTCAGGGAGAAGATGAAGTCGTCAGGGGTCCGATCGGACCACCCGCGCACGGTCCTGGACGGCGGCGTCGCGTAAAACGTCGCGTCCACCTCCACGGTGTTGAAGGCGCGTGAATAGATGGTCAGGAAGTCGGCGACGCGCGTTCTGGGTGGGTAGAACGGACCCACCCAGGCGTCATAGTTCCATCCCTGAGTGCCAATGCGGATCTGTCCAGACATGAGCGGAATCGGTGGTCGTTACCACTGCTTGTCAAGCGCGTCCAAGTGGAGGTGACGACCGCTGCGATTTCTCCGGACCCACTCAAGTCATGCGAGACGAATGCCGATCCTCACGAGTCTGATGACGTCACTCGAAGACTCCACTCGCGCGCTCGCGAGCCCCCCGTTTCATCACCGCCATGACGCCAGCGTCAGGGCTCTAGCCACTCCGACACGGCATTACCAGCGGTGACGACGTCACCGCCTGGGAACGACGCCGGCAACCCGGCCAGGGAGATCACGCTGGTCAGCACGCTTGCCTGGGGCCTGGCGGCGATGGCCACGACCGTGCTCGGCATCATGCTTATGGGGGGTCTCTCGACGGAGTGGCTCCGGTCGCTGATGGGCATAGCGGGCCTCGCGGTGAGCGGTGTTACGGTGCTCATCGTCCTGCGCGCTGCGGCGATGTCGGCCGAGCCGGCTTCGGCGCTCGCCTGGCGCTGGCTGGCTGCGGCTCTAATGCTGGTCAGCGTCGGCGACGGAGCGGCGATCATTGGAGGCCCGTGGGGAGGGCCTGTAACGATCATCGGAGTTAGCAGCATCATCCTCGCCTATCCGTGCGTGATGATCGGCTTCCGCTGCTTTCCGAGCACGGCCCGATCGATGATACAGCAGTCCATCTTCTGGCTCGACACGCTGATAGTCATCGTTGGTGCGGCCCTGGTGCTCTGGTTCCTGGTGGCGCGCTTCACCGACATCAGCGGCGGCGCCGTCCTGCTCAAGCTGATCTACCCGATAGCCGACGTGGTGCTGGTGGCGGCGGCGATCACCGCTTCGCGACGCGCACGACACGCCGTTTCCGGAACAGCGCTGGCCATAGTCGCCGCCGCCCTGATGGCCCAGACGATCTCCGATATGGGGCAGGCCGCTCTGGTGGATTCTCCCGCTCGTGCGACCACAAACTGGCCTCAGGCGACGTGGCTCATCTCACGGCTGCTGCTCTGCGTTGCCGCCCAGATCCAGATCATCGGCTTACCGCAGGGAGTGGGATCCGGTAAGGGACAGAAAGTGGTGACAGCCTTCGGCCGTTTCATCTGGCGCTTCACGCGTCCGATCGTGCGACCGAGACTCTTCCCGTTAATCGGGCTCCTTCTGGGGGATGGGCTTCTACTGAGTGTGGCACTGGCCGAATGGCCGTCCCCTCTCAGCCTCCTGTCGCTGGGCGCTGTTATCCTGACCGTGTTGGTGGTGGCTCGTCAGCTGGTTGGTGAGCGCGCGGCTCGCCAGTCAGAGTACCGATACAGGTCATTGGTGCAGTATTCGTCAGACGTCATCACCGTGGTGGATGAGAACTGGCGGGTGCGATATGTGAGCCCGGCGGCGAGTCGCGTCTTCGGCCACCCGCCCCGATTCATGGTCGGGCTTCCAGTCGCGGAGTTCCTCCATCCTGATGATCTCGCTCCGACTCGAAGACTACTCTCAGAACTGGCAACGACCCCAGCGCTGTCGGCCAAGATCGCCTGTCGCGTGCGCCGCGTTGACGGCCGCTGGTGCTACACCGAGACAGTGATCACCAACCAACTGGCTGTTGAGAACATCGGTGGGTTTGTACTCAACACTCGTGACGTCAGCGAGCGCACCGAACTCGAAGCACGACTGACTCATCAGGCCTACCACGATCCGCTCACCGGACTGTCCAATCGGGTGCTCTTCCGACAGCGGGTGGATCAGGCGCTCAGGCGCAGCGGTCACCCTACATCCAGCGTCGCCGTTCTGTTCGTGGACCTGGACGACTTCAAGCGTGTCAACGACAGCCTCGGGCACGCCGAGGGCGACCGGCTGCTGGTAGTGGTGGCGGAGCGATTGCTGAACGCTACTCGCGGCTGCGACACGGTAGCGCGGTTGGGTGGGGACGAGTTCGCGATCCTCATGACGAACGTGCGTGACGTACCGGACGTGCTCACTGTCGCCGACCGAATCACCGGCGCCATGCGCCAACCGTTCCCTCTCAGCGGACGTGAGGTGCTGGTGGGACTGAGCATCGGCATTGCCCGGGCGCGCGATGGCGACGGTCCGGACGATCTGCTGCGGAACGCCGACGTGGCCATGTATGTCTCCAAGAATCAGGGCAAGGGACGGCATCAACTCTTCCGCCCGGAGATGCACGAGCAGGTCATGGAGCGTCTCGAGCTCGAGGCGGACATGCGCAAGACGCTGGGTGGCGAGGATTTTGGACTGCACTTCCAGCCGATCGTGGAACTTCAGACCGGGCACATCTCTGGTCTGGAAGCGCTTGCCCGATGGAATCATCCAGTGCGTGGCAACATCCCACCGTCCACATTCGTCCCGCTGGCCGAAGACACGGGACTGATCGTGCCCCTCGGCTACTGGGTACTGAGAGAGGCATGTCGACATGCGGCTGCATGGCAGGCGGAAGCGCCGGCCAGTTCAGCTCTCCTATCGATGACGGTGAACCTGAGCGGTCGTCAATTGCACGAGGAGGGGCTGGTAGACGAGGTCCGGGCAGCTCTCCGAGCGTCAGGACTGGTGCCGTCCAGTCTCGTGTTGGAAGTCACGGAGAGCGTGATGATGCAGGATACCGAACTGACGTTAAGCCGCCTTCACGAGCTCAAGGAGCTGGGAGTGCAACTGGCCATCGACGACTTTGGCACAGGCTACTCCTCGCTCGCTTATCTGCAGCGCTTCCCGATCGACATCATGAAGATCGACCGTGCATTCGTGGATGGCGTTGCGCGCTCGCCGGGTGACCTGGAGCTAGTACGATCCATCCTGAGCCTTGCCGATAGCCTGGGGCTGTACACGGTGGCGGAGGGAATTGAGGATGAAGCGCAGAGGGCGGCGCTGTTACGGCTGGGGTGCCAGTTGGGTCAGGGCTACCTATTCGCCCGGCCGCTGGAGGCAGCGGAGGTGGGCCCGCTACTCAAACGCACGTTGGGCGCGCCAACGGTGGGCGGTAGGCCGAATCTGACATTGCCGGTGGGTAGACACTGGCGGCGGCCCCCGGCGGCGTCAGCCTGAGCCGGGAACCAACGTTGGGCCTGCCTGACGGCATGTTGTCAACGGTGAGCCACCCCATCGTAACGAGCCGCCCAGCCGCGTTAGCGCTTTAACTCCTCGCGTACCCAGCGCGTCGTCTGGCCGACCTCAGCGCGCGTCTTTTCTAGGGTGTACGAGTCAGGCTTCTGGAATAGCGCGACGCCATAACGGAGGGCGAGAGCGCCAACTACCAGTTCGATCCCGCCAGCAATGAGAGCGCCCGCCCACATGCGGCCGGTGAGGCGCCCGGCGACCACCGTGAGTAGAACAGTGAGCGCGGCCAATGCCACCACCACCGCACCGAAGGCGATTGCCAACCAGACGGCGCCGCGGGTGACACTGCGAATGGACTCGCGCGCCTCCAATCGCGCCAATTTCAGCTCGCCGGATAGCAGCTTGCTCGAATCGTCCTTGAGGCTGCGGACAAGGTCGGGGATGCCTGCGTCGGCGCCGGCTATGGTGCTGTTACTGCTCATCAATGGCCTCCCTGCGGCCTGCGGGAACTTGTTCCAACAGCGCAACGACGAGCAAGTAGTGTTCCGGTAGGGAAGTCCGCAGTCAAGTCGACCGGGTAACGCCTGACGCTAGTCGGCCTCCGGAACTCCGCGCACGAACAGTACGGGAATCTCGGAGTGATGGCGGACGGCGCTCGCAGTGCTGCCGCGGATGACATCCTGCAACCAGCGGTGCCCGTGGGTCGACATGGCAATGAGGTCGCAATTCTCCCGTCGCGCCGCCGCTACGATCTCCTTCGCGGGGTCGCCGGTCGCGAGCAGAGCCTCAGCCTTGAAACCGTCGGCCAACAGCTCGTTGACAAGCTGTCGGATATAGGCCCGGTCGGCGAGCATTTCTTCGGAGTCCTTTAACGCGAGCTGGCGGAGATTCCGCGCCGCGAAACCGTCGGCCACGTGCAGCAGCACCAGTTCGGCGTCGCAGTACCTGGCGAGCCCGCGCACGTGCTCAAGTATGAACGCGTCGAACCTCGAGTGCTCTATGGGTACGAGGATGCGGCGATACATGCGCTCGGGCTCAGGCGGTCCATTCGAAGAAAGTCTGCACCAGCAGCCAGACGTTGAGGACTATGATCAGCGCGGTCACGGCGTAAGCTAACGTCTTCACGACAGGCCCGTTGGCGAACTCGCCCATCTTCGCTTTCTCCGAAGTGAACATCACCAACGGGACGACGGCGAAGGACAACTGCAGGCTCAGAATCACCTGGCTGAGGATGAGCAACTGTGCCGTGCCGCTCTCACCATACATCACGGCGACAATCGCGGCCGGGATAATGGCGATGCCGCGCGTGATGAGCCGTCGCAACCACGGCCGGATGCGGAGGTTGAGAAATCCCTCCATGACGATCTGGCCAGCAAGGGTGCCAGTGAGCGTTGAGTTCTGCCCCGAAGCCAACAGAGCGATGGCGAAGACGGCGCTCGCCCCGCCGCCAAGGAGGGGCGTCAGCAGCAGGTAGGCGTCCTGAATCTCGGCGACATCATGGTTGCCGGATGTGTGGAACGCCGCCGCCGCAACTATCAGGATGGCCGCGTTGATGAACAGGGCCAGGCTGAGGGCGATGGTTGAGTCGGCAAAGGCATAACGCACCGCCTCCCGACGACCCTCCGTGGTCTCGTCGTACCGTCGCGTCTGCACAACGGACGAGTGCAGGTAGAGATTGTGCGGCATTACCGTCGCGCCCAGGATACCGATTCCGATATACAGCATTTTCGGATCGGACAGTATCTCCCTGGTGGGGATAAAGCCGGCCATGACCGCGCCAAACTCAGGACGGGAGCGGATGAGCTCGAACAGGAAGCCGATCCCGATGGTGGCAATGAGGACGATGACAATCGCCTCGACAACGCGGAATCCCTTGTGCTGCAGGAAGAGCACGATGAGGACGTCGATCGCCGTGATCCCGACTCCCCAGGCTATAGGTATGCCGAAGAGCAGGTTAAGCGCGATCGCCGAGCCGATCACCTCGGCGAGATCGGTCGCCGCAATGGCGATCTCGCAGAGTACCCAGAGAACAAAGTTGACCGGCGGCGAATAGTGGTCGCGACAGGCCTGGGCCAGATCCCGTCCGGTGACGATGCCCAGCTTTGCTGCCAGCCCCTGCAGCAACACCGCCATCAGGTTTGAGAGCAGTATTACGAAGAGCAGCGTGTAACCGAAGCTCGAGCCACCGGCGATGCTGGTGGCCCAATTGCCCGGGTCCATGTAGCCGACCGCGACCAGGTAACCCGGCCCGGCGAAGGCCATGAGCTTTCGCCACCACGGCCCCTTGGCTACTGGTATGGAACGGTACGCCTCGGCCAGACTGGGCGTCTCCCGGACACGATTCCAACCCGCGCCAGGCGAGGCGGATGTCGGGGCATCAGACTTCTCTTGGGACGGCGACGGGCCGGTCGAATCTGGACTTTCCACGATGGCAAAGTCTACTTTAGACTGATCTAAATATCCAGTGGTACGTGACACAGGCGCGGGGGTAGCCTGCTGGCCACCCCCGCTTGTGCTGTACCGATGCTGTCATGCGGCTGGGCAGACTCAGACGGCGTCGGAAAGGCTGGTGAAATTGAAGTCGCGTGCTTTCAGCGCGGGCATCACTACGTCTCCGCCTGCTTCAGTGCCAGCCAGTCGTTCGGGCGCTCCCAGGGCTTCGAGATTGTTCAGCAGGAAGAGCGGCGAATCATTGAAACGGAAGTTCTTCAATGAGTGGGAGATCTTCCCGTTCTCGATGAGGAAGGTGCCGTCGCGAGTAAGACCCGTGTACATGATGGTTCTCGGGTCAACCTCTCTCAGGTACCAGAGTCGTGTTACGAGTATTCCGCGCTGTGTGGAGCGGATCATCTCGTCCACATTGCTCGCTCCACCAGCCATTTTCAGCGAATTGGGCTGACCGGTGGCAGTCTTCCCCTGCTTCTTCGCCCAGAAACGGCTGTAGGAAAGCGCTTTCAGGATGCCGTTCTCTATCCAGACCTGCCGGCCAAGCGGCATTCCCTCGGCGTCGAAGGGAGCGGAACGCAGCTGCGAATCGGAGGGGTCGGAGTAAAGCGTCACGCGCTCGTCGGCCACCTTCTCTCCTATCTTCGTGCCACCGCCCTGCTTGCTGAATGGACTGCGACCCTCGTCAGCCATGCGAGCGTCGGCGTAGCCGGCCACCAACTGCACCAGGTCGCCGACAGCTTGCGGCTCGAGAATGACCGTGTAGCGGCCAGGTTCTATTGCCCGCGGCTTGGCCGATAGGCGGGCCTTCTCGATCGCCCGGGCAGCGACGAGCTCAGTGTCCAGTTGCGACCAATCCTGATGGTCGGCCGCCGCCCAACCGGAGCCAGTGCCGTCCGCCGTCCGGACGGTCAGGGTATAGTTGCAGCTCGTTGTGGGGTGATAGGCGAAGAGCCCTTTGCTATTACCCAATCCGTTGACACTACTGCCAGTGATGATGAAGCCAGCTGCTTGAAGATCGTTCGACTTCCGCGTCTGCTCGAGCGCGGCAAGCGCTGCTTTCGCGCGGTCGCCCGGTGTGAGCTGCATCGTGCTCTCGAAGTAACTCGTCACCGGCTCGTACTGCTCCGGCCCCAGTCGCGGCATCGCTTCCGGATCGTCCGGAGCAAGTCTCGCCAGCGCTTCGGACTCCTTCACCGCCCGGGCCAGCGACTCGGGCGAGAGGTCGTTGGTGACGACCACGGCGGACTTGGGACCGAAGCTGCTCTGGATGCTCACTCCGACATTCTCGATCACGCCCGAGGTGGACATCTGGTTGGCGGCGAAGCGTGTGTTGCCAACATGCGAGGCCGCGAAGCTGACCTCCACCACGTCGGCAGTCGACAGCTTCACGACGCGCTCCACGAGAGCCTCGGCGGCGCTACGTGAGAGCAGCGCGTCACCTGGGATGACTTCCCGGCGCAGCAGCCTTCTGGGGGCGCTCATGCCTTCCTCCCCGTGTTGATAACGTTGATCTGGCGGAAACGCGATGGCACTGCGCCATGACTGACGGCGTTGACCTGACCCGGCTGACCCTTGCCGTCGAAGAAGCTGCCGCCCATCTCATAGCTCTGCTTCCCGCCAATCAGATCCATGGCGTTCCAGAAGTCCGGTGTTCGCATCTGGTAGGCGACGTCCTTGAGCATACCGACGATCTTCCCTCCCTTGATCTCGTAGAAGAGCTGACCGCCAAACTGGGCGTTATAGCGCTGTTGATCGATGGAGAAGGAGCCGTCGCCGATAATGGCTATGCCACGGTCGGTGGCGCCCACGACGTCATCCCAGCTGAGGTCCTTCTCGCCTGGTAGGAGCGAGACGTTGGGCATGCGCTGGAACTGCACGTTGTCCCAGCCCTGCGCGTAGCTGCAGCCGTGCGAGCGCATGGGTTCGTTGTTCTGCTTGTACCACCAATCCAGCCAGGGAGCCTGCTCACGGGTGGTCTGGTAGTCGTTGACGATACCGTTCTTGATGATGTGGAAGGTGTCGGGCTTCACGCCCTCGTCGTCGTACCCGATGGTGGACAGGCCGCCCTCCTGCGATCGGTCGCCCTGGATGTTCATGAAGTCGGGGCCGTAGCGGAACTTGCCGAGCATCTCTCGCGGTGGGCTGAGAAAGCTGGTGCCGGCATAGTTCGCCTCGTATCCCATCGCCCTGTCCAGTTCGGACGGGTGGGCCACCGATTCATGGATCGTTAGCCAGAGGTGCGAGGGGTGGAGCACGAGGTCGTAGCGGCCAACGTCAACCGACTTCGCCTTCAGCTTCTCGGCAGCCTCCTCGCCCCACTTGCGCGCGTTCCCTGCCAGGTCGCAGTCGAGCACGTACTCCCAACCGCGACCCATTGGTTGGGCGATGTTGGTGCGCGTCTGGAAATCAGAGAAGTCTGCCGAGACCGCCGTGATTGCCATCACCGGCCAGGAGCGCACAACGACCTGGTTTATCACCGAGCCGTCGGTGCTGGCAAAGTTACGGTCGTCCTTCACGAAGAAGAGCATACTGTTGACGAACCTGACGTTGGGCACCTTGAGCGCCTCGGCGTTCGCCTTCAATAGCAGCCCCACCTTGTCGTCGATGGGGACATCCCATGGGTCCGTCTGGAAGGAGCCTCTCCATGAAGCGTTGGGATGGGCCGTAGTGGGGGCCAACTCCACCATCCTGTCCCGGGCGACACGGTTGGCCTTCGCCACCGCCACTGCCTCCTTTGCCGCCGCCGCCACACCTTCCGTGGTGAGTCGCGGTGAGGCGGCAAAGCCCCAGGTGCCATCCACCAGCGCACGCACCCCACACCCCAGCGAGTCAGTGTCGACGACGTTCTGGATCTGTTGTTCGCGCGTGAAGACGAAGTTCTGACGCTGACGCTGGATGCGAACATCGGCGTAACTCGCGCCGGCCATCTTCGCGGCGTTAAGCGCTTCCATCATCAACTCCTTGATGGATGCGTCCGGCGGCATGATGGCAGCAACGGAGGAACTGGTGAGAGACTGGGCGCCCAGTGGAGCGCGCCAGCCGCCAGCGATCCCCGCCGCTGCCGCTGCCGCGGCTCCGGTCCTGAGGAACTCTCTGCGATCGGTCATGCGGGTCTCCGGGTACTGCGGGGAGATGTTGGACTAGCGCTTCTGAGTAGCCTGCGTGTACAACGGTCGCTGCTATCGGGTGCCACAGCGCGGCGCTGACAGTTCACATACGGGGCGATGCAAGGTCCAGTTCCAGCCGGCGCTGGAAATCGCGAAAGATCCGCTCCGTCATTCCCCAAATAGTGTAGCCAGCGTGGCTCACGCAGGGCACCAGCCGCGTCTCACCGCGCACCGTAACCGCTGCGTCCACGCTGGAATCCGGGCTACAGAGTTCGTCCAGCGGAGCCCAGAAGGCCCGGGCAACCTCGACCGACAGAGTCAGGGCCACGTCAGGCGCGACTACGGCGACATAGGGTCGAACGACTATCGGCGGCAGGACTGGGGTGAGTGGGGGGAGTTCATCCAGCCTCCCGAGCACAATGCCGTCCCTCTCAATGTCAAACCCGAGTTCCTCGCGGGTCTCGCGCACGGCGGTCTCGCGGAGGCTATCATCCGCCAATTCACGTCGCCCGCCGGGGAAGGCCACCTGACCACTCCATGGGTCGCCGGGGTACACGGCGCGTTCGATGAAGAGGAGTTCCAGCCGCCCGCGGAGTCCTTCGCGGAGGACCAGAGCCACGGCGGCCCGACGCACGTCGGCACCGACATCGGCAACGGCGCCCGGCCGCTCTGTAAGGTTACGAGCAAGCCGGGCCAGAGGTGGCGGCGCGAGCAGCCGTCGGGCGTCGGGACCCTGTTCGGGCCCGTCCGCCGACCGCTCTCCACCGCGCTCGTTCACCCCTCTACCGCTCCACCGTTACCCACCCATTCGCGCCACCCGCCCGACATGGACGAGACATTGGAGTAGCCCATCTGGCACATGGTGTCGGCGGCGAGCGCCGACCGGCTGCCACCGGCGCAATAGATGACGATCTCGCAATCCCGCGGCAGTAGCTGCTCCACCTTGCTCTCGATCGTACCGCGCGGAAGGTGCACCGCGCCGGGCAGGTGGCCGAGATTCCATTCGTTCGACTCACGCACGTCGAGCAGAATGACGTCGCGCTTCTCAGCGACCATCGCCTGCACGTCCTTCGGGGTGACTTCGCGGATGCGAGTCTTAGCTTCGACAACGAGGTCAGACCCACTTTTCTGCGTCATTCGTTCCTCCGGCTTCGGCCGGTGCGAGTTGAGGTTACGGTAGCGAGAGACGGCCGTAGCGGTACCTCCTACGGTCGCGGACATTGTCATCTGAGTGGAGCTGGTCATCAGGACGTCCAGCCTGCCGGCTGCTACGTCAAGCACCGCGGCAGCGCCGAGCGGGACTGTCCACTGCTCATCCACATGGCCGACCGGGAGACCGGCGAGGCAGGGGATGCGCAATGCGTCGGCAACTTCGATGAGTACATCATCCAGGGTGCGCGAGTCAATGTCCCTGTCAGCCGCACAATCTGTGCACTGCCCGAAAGCGATGCCGCGCACACCGTCCAACATGCCGGAGAGCCTTAGCTGTTGCAGCATCCGGTCCATCCTGTAGATGGCCTCGCCAACATCCTCAAGAACGAGAATGGCTCCGCGTAAGTCGGGTGCGAACGGCGTGCCGGCAAGAGCCGCCAGCAAGGCCAGGTTCCCGCCGGCCAGCGTTCCCTCCACTACACCGTCGCGTAGCGGGCGCGGGACTGGCACGGCACCGCAAGGCTGACTGCCAGCTATGACCGCCGCGTGCAGCGACAGCCGGGAGAACAGTGGTAGGGGTGCCCGTGCCACCGGCCCGTGAAAGGTGACCGGTCCACCCCGCCTACCGATGACCGCGTGGAGCGCTGTGATGTCCGAGTAACCGATGATCGCTCGCGGCCGCCGGATGAGGGCGTCGATGTCGATGCCCGGGAGGATGCGAGTCGTGCCGTAACCTCCGCGGAGACACCAGACGCCGTCGACCGCGGGGTCGCGGAGGGCGGCGTTGAGGTCAGCCAGACGATCGATATCGCTACCAGCGAGGTAGCCGGTGCGGCAGAGAACGTGTTCGCCGACCTGAGCATCCCAGCCGAGTGATCGGGCGTTCTCGACGGCGAGGGCGACGTCCGACTCATCTCGTAAGGGGCCCGCTGGCGCAACGAGCGCCACGCGGGCGCCAGGCACCATGGCAGGCGGCCAGTGACGGCCGTTCACCAGCTCACCGAAGTGGCAGCTACTGCGTCGATTCTCGTCGACGTCGAAGTCCGGCCAGGGAGCGGCATGTCATGCACGCCGCTGTGGCCGGAACCGTCGGCGACTCAGTGCTGGACGGCGGGAGCGGTGGCTGCGCTGGCCGCGGGCGCCTCGTGGACGGCCGTCGGCCGACCGAGGTCGCGGGACCGCGGGTCCGTGAAATCCTCGTATGTCTTCACATGAATGACATAGGCGGTCAGCGCGAGCGTCGCGGTGAGCGCGCAGATGAAGATCGCTGCTCCCCAACCCTCGTTCGTCTTTGCCGGCGTATAACCGACAACGTGCCCTTCTCCGTGCGATGCCATCCGTCCTCTCCTGGTTGACGCGCCGGCCGCGGTCTCCCGCCGGCAGCGAGACGAGTCGTAGAGCAGGCCGCCGCTGGTTCCCATGCGGCACCGAAGCGGCCGGGAGGAAATGTACCCCGTCGCGTCCTGTCTACAAGCGGCAGCAGAAGTCACGCCCTACGTCTTCCGTCCGTTCGACCGTCTGTGCAGTATTGGCGCGTGTCTCTAACAACGCGCGTTCTCATCGGCCTCGTGGCCGGCATAGGCCTCGGCCTCGTCGTCGCCCGCAGCGACATTCCGGCTCTAACCGCAGCCGCGGTGGCCGTTGAACCGCTCGGGACGTTGTTCATCAACGCCATCCGCATGACGGTCATACCGCTCGTCATGGGTAGCTTGATAGTCGGCGTCGCCTCCAGTTCCGACACCCGCACCATTGGCCGGGTGGGTGGCCGGGCGCTGCTCTTATTCCTGGCAGTGATGGCGACGGCGGTACTTTTCACCTCCCTCGTTGCTCCGCCCATCCTGGCGCTGATCCCAGTGGATCCGGCCGCCGCCGAGACGTTGCGGGCCAGCGCGGCGGCCAGTGCCAGCGCGGTGAGTGGCGACGTGAGCCAGATTCCATCGTTCAGCGGCTGGTTGGTGAGCCTCATTCCGGCCAATCCGGTGAAGGCAGCGGCGGACGGCGCCATGCTCCCGCTTATCGTCTTCGCGGTCCTCTTTGGAGCGGCGGCGGCGCGCCTCTCTAGCACAAGGCGGGCGTCCGTGGTGACGCTGGCCGAGGCCGTCGCTGAGGCCTCGCTGACGCTGGTGCGATGGATCCTTGAGCTCGCCCCGATCGGCGTCTTCGCGCTCGCCCTGCCGTTGGCCGTGCGGATGGGGGTGGACGTCGCCGGCGCAGTGGCCGGCTATATCGCATTCGTGGTAGTCGCCACACTGGCCTTCATGGCCCTCGTTCTCTACCCGGCGGCGGCGATCCTGGGGCGCGTGTCGCTGGCCGAGTTCGCCCGGGCCAGCCTACCAGCGCAGGCGGTTGCGTTCAGTTCACGTTCTTCGCTGGCCGCCTTGCCAGCGATGATCGAGCAGGGGCGCGACAGATTAGGAATGCCGCGCGAGATTACCGGATTCTTGCTTCCTCTGGCCGCGTCGACATTCCGCGCCGGAGGCGGTATCGGTGTCACCGCTGGCGTGCTTTTCATAGCCCGGCTGTACGGGGTGGAGTTAGCCACCGTGCAGATGCTGACTATTGGCGTAACGGTCATATTGACGAGCTTCAGCATTCCCGGCGTGCCGGCCGGATCGGTGATCGTGATGGTCCCGGCGCTCCTCGCCGCCGGCCTGCCAGCCGAGGGAATTGGTGTACTGCTGGCCATCGACACGATCCCTGACATGTTCCGCACTACGGCCAACGTCACCGGCGACATGACGGTAGCGGTCATCCTCGCCCGATCGGAGCCGAAAGGGGGAGATCCGGTATTTGGCGAGATGCTGGCGACGGGTGAGGTGGCCGGCTAGAAGGGTCGCGGCAAAACGCTCCTGCGAGAGCGTTTGAGGTGCCGACGGGTAGTTGGGGCACGGGCACCTTGGTCTCGTGCTCCCTCTCCGTATTGCCGCCCGGGCTCTCGCCGACGCCGTCTCGCTGGAGACCCTGTCGCCACTCGCCGCGCTGCTTGGCTTCACCGCCAGGCCGTTGGCGCTGGATGCGACATTAGCAGAAGCGGCAGGGTTGGACACCGCGGATGGACAGGCCGCGGTCGTACGCGGTACGGGAGCGCTACGGGCTCTACTTGTAGAGGTGGCCGACGGACGCTCGGTGCGTGAGACGGTCGAGCGGTTGGCACGGCGACTGGAGGCACGGGCTCCAAATCCTCTCTGGATGATCGTCGCCACAGCGCCGGGCGCAGACTCGTTAGTCATAGCCGTGTGGGACGCCAGCCAGTCGCCGCCACGAGTCCACGCGCTTACGGTGGACCGCCGTAACATCATCGACAGCGATGCGACTACGTTGCGGGAAATGCGCGCAGTGGCGACGGCGCAGTCGGCCGCCAGCACAGCTACAGCGGCCAAAGCCGCCGATGTGGCAACGCACACAGCCTGGCTCGACCTGCTCGGCCGCGACTCGCTGACTCGCCGTTTCTATCGGGAACTGGCGACAGTAGTCTCGACCCTGGCTGCAACGTTGCGAACGCCGTCACGTACATCAGCGTCGGACCGCCGGACCTTCGCGCTGCTGCAACTGTCGCGACTCATCTTCCTCTCTTTCGTCGAGGCCAAGGGGTGGCTGGACGGCGACCCGACATTTCTCGCCCGCACCTTTGACGAGTGCATGGCGAGCGGCGGCGATTATCACCGTCGCGTTCTGCGGCCGCTCATCTTTGGCACCCTCAATACCCCACGGCAGCGAAGGGCGGCGGCAGCGCGCGCTTTCGGACGTGTGCCATTCCTGAACGGCGGCCTGTTTGCCCGGACGGAGTTGGAGCGGCGCCTGGGCGACGCCTGCTGGAATGACGAGGCGTTCGGCCTTGTCTTCGGGCGATTGCTGGGGCGGTACCGCTTCACGGCGCGAGAGGATCAGCCTCGATGGACCGATGCGGCAGTGGATCCGGAGATGCTCGGACGCGCTTTCGAGTCGTTGATGAACACCGATACGCGTCGCGACAGCGGTGCCTTTTACACTCCGCCGGCGCTCGTCGCCCGGGCGACACGCCACGCCCTCACATCGGCGCTTCCCTCGGTACGTACCGAATTGACGGCAGCGGCGGTGGAGTCGGCGCTGGATGGCAATCTGCCTTCCGCGCACGATTGCGTCGCACTCAGGAACGCGGTGCGCGAGCTGAGACTCCTGGATCCGGCCTGCGGGTCCGGCGCCTTTCTGGTCCATGCGCTGGAGTCGCTGGCCAGCGTAGTCCGTCTTGCCGGCGACACGCGGCCGGTTGCCACCGTGCGTCGCGAACTCGTGGCTACGTCGATCTTCGGCGTCGACGTGAACCCCATGGCTGTATGGCTCTGCGAACTGAGGTTGTGGCTCTCAGTACTCATCGAGAGTGACGAGGAAGATCCGCTCAGCGTCTCACCGCTTCCCAACCTGGACCATCAGGTACGCGTCGGCGACGCCTTGGGCGGCGGCGGGCTGAATGATTGCGTGCAGTTGATGACTCATGACGCCGCCGCACTGACTGCGCTCCGCGGTCGATATGTGCGCGCGTCCGGAGCGGCCAAACGGACGATCGGACGCGCCCTGGACAGGCGTGAGCGTGAGGTTGCGGTGGCTGGGATGGACAGAGCCGCGAAGACAATGCGGGCACGCCGGCTGGATCTTCTGGCCGCTGTGCGCGCGCGAGACCTGTTTGGCAGTCGCGCTCGGCCATCGGCCGCACATGCTCGTCAATTGACGCTGCTGAGGGCGGAGATCAGACGTCTGGATAGCCGTCGACGGGCCATTGCTGGCGGGGCTGGCCTGCCGTTCTCGTTCGCAACCCACTTCGCCGACATTGCCGCTGGCGGCGGCTTCCACCTGGTACTTGGTAACCCGCCATGGGTGCGGCCGCACCGCCAGGCACCGGCCGAGCGCCTAAGGCTGCGACGTCTATTCCGTGTAGCACGTGAAGCGCCCTGGCAGACCGGCGCAGAGCTGGCCGGAGCCGGCCCCGGCTTCGCCGCCCAGGCCGATTTGTCGGCGCTATTCGTGGAGCGCGGTCTCACCCTACTGCGTCCCGGCGGGACGGTCAGCCTGCTGCTGCCGGCAAAGCTCTGGCGAGCTCTGGCCGGCGGCGGTGTGCGAACGCTCCTAGCCACGGAGGCCGTCGTTACGGTAGTGGAGGACTGGTCGCGATCACCGCACAGCTTCGACGCCGCAGTCTACCCATCGCTCCTGGTGGCCGTCCGCGCCCAGTCGCCGAGTGCGCCGGAGATCCGGCCAGCAGTCGCGGAAGATTGTCAATATACCGAATCACAGGTCGACGCCAGATTGGTCGGCGATGGAGCAGCCAGTGACGAGCAGGCTAGCCATCGCCACCACAATCCGGCCGACGACCGAAACGTATCAGCTACCCAGGGCATGGTCCGGCTGGCTGAATGGAGTGGACGTATCGAGCGACGCTGGTTGGCCCCGACGACGACGCTGCCCTTCGGCGGCGAGAACGGCGCACCCTGGCTGTTGTTGCCCACCGACGCACGTCGCGCGTTCGACCTGCTTCGCGACCGCGGCACTCACCTGGCCGCCCGCCCCGCCGGCAGACCGCTGCTCGGCGTCAAGAGTGGTTGCAACGACGCGTTCCTCTTCCGTCGTGAAGCGGATGGCGCCGTCGTGCCGTACTCAGCAAGCGCGACAGCGGTCGCGAGCGCGCTGGCGGGCGCGATAGAGTCGTCACTATTACGACCGCTGGCGCGCGGTGACGTGATGCGATCGTGGCGGCTGCTACCGTCTTCCGGGCTCATACTCTGGCCGTACGACGACAACGGAGCAGTCCTCAAAGAGTTGCCAGCGGGCGCACTTCGCTGGTTGCAGCCGTGGCGCGAACGTCTGGAGCACCGCACCGACGCTCGTCATACACGCCAGTGGTGGAGCCTCTTTCGCACCGACGCGGCTGCCCATGACGTGCCTCGGGTCGTATGGGCTGATCTGGGCCTTGCTCCCCGCGCCGCGATGCTCGAAGCGGGCGACCCGACGATCCCGCTCAACAGTTGCTACGCCCTCCGATGCACCAGCGAGGTGGATGCGTTGGCTCTCACCGCGCTCCTGAACTCACCGCCCATGATCGCCTGGCTGGCGGCTCTCGCCGAACCCGCCCGCGGTGGATACCACCGCTACATGTCGTGGACGCTGGCCCTCATGCCACTTCCCACGAGCTGGACCCGAGCACGCGATGCGCTGGCGCCGCTGGCTCGCCGAGCGAGGGCTGGCGAACTGTTGAGCGCGGAGGAGCTGACCGAGGTCACGTGCTGGTGTCACGGCGTCAACCCATCGGCGATTGCGCCGCTGCTCGCATGGGCGGAGCGATGATCGGTCGGGACGCTGCTTGGTTGATCCTAGCCAACGAGGGGCACGCCGCCGCTCCGGTGGGATGGCCGATTAGCCGCGGTACCCTTGCTTACGTGTGTCGGAGGATTAGCAGTGGCCCCGCTGCTCACTTTGGGGGGGGGTTGTATGGTCGACCTGCCACCAATCGGAGAAAGCCAGATGCGTTATAGCCGACGCGCAGCGCCCGGCGCCGTCCGGCGAGCTGAGACCGTCTGCGCCGGCGGCTGCGGACCTGTATCCAGCGGCCAGAGCGCTGTGAATCCATGGCATGCGGGCTCCAGGTCAGCCCGATGATATACGGGGCGATTGGTGCTCGCAGAATTCCCGGCAGGCAGTTCGCGGAAGGCCAGAGCGCTGCCGAAGCTGCCGCAGCTGCACGTCATCAGATTGCCGTGCTCGCCCTCGCCGACGAGCTGACGGATGGCATGACGCTCGGCGAGGTGACTCTACTCCCTCATCAGGTTCACGCTGTCCACAGATTGACCGCCGTCATTCAATCGTTGGGTGGCGCCCTACTCGCCGACGAAACGGGCCTGGGCAAGACATACGTCGCGTTGACACTCGCGTCGCGGGTGCGGCATCCGCTCGTGATCGCGCCCGCCGCGCTGGCGCCCATGTGGGCAGAGGCGCTACGCCGCACCGGTGTGCGCGCGTCGTTCCGCACCACTGAAGGGTTGAGCCGCGCCGACCGGCCGGAGCTTCGAGAAGCCAGATATGACCTGGTGGTGGTGGACGAGGCGCAGCACTTCCGCAATCCGCGCACGAGGCGTTACGACCGGCTCGCCCGTCTTCTTAATGGGTCACCAGTACTCCTGCTGAGCGCGACGCCAGTCCATAACAGCGGCGACGACCTGCGCCACCTGCTGGCGCTGTTCACGGGCGCACGCGCCTGGACGCTTGATGCGGCCACGCTTGCCCGCTGCATAGTCCGGCGGGATGCTGCAGCGCTGATAGAGTCGTCGCGACCTCCTACCGTCGCGCCACTTGTCTGGCTGTTCGGCGGCGACGACCCTGCTCAAAACGGGCTACTCGACTCGATCGTCGAACTCCCTCCACCCCTTCCGCCACGCGACGGCGGCGACGCTGGCGCCCTTCTCGCGCACGGCCTGGTGCGGCAGTGGAGTTCCAGCATCGGCGCCTTGCACGGCGCCCTGCGACGACGTTTGGTGCGTGCCGAAGCACTGCTGGCAGCACTGGACTCTGGCCATCACCTCAGCGCCGGCGAATTGCGCCAGTGGGCGATAGGCGACGACGCGGTGCAACTACCCCTGCCAGGTCTGTTCGACGTTGTCGCAGCGGCGGCCCCGTCGCTGCGTGAGGCACTGGTGGCGCATCGCGACGCGGTGCGCGCGCTACTGCGACAGTCGAGCCGCTGCGACGACAGCGCGCGCGCTGACGCGCTGCGCCAGATCCGTAACAGACATGCCGGTGCTCATGTCGTCGCCTTCTCCCAGTATGCCGACACGGTTGACGCGCTCTACCGCCTGCTGGCCCGTGATGGGGGCATCTGCGCACTGCACGGTGCCGGCGCACGCGTAGCTGGAGGCGCTCTGACACGGGATGATGCGCTGCGCCGATTCGCTCCCCTGGCCCACGGCGTCGCACCGCCGTCGCGCGCCGAACGCATCACCATGCTCATCGCCACGGATGTGCTGAGTGAGGGCATCAACCTACAGGATGCGTCAGTAGTCGTTCATCTGGATCTGCCGTGGACGGCCGCTCGTCTGGAGCAGCGGGTAGGACGCGTGGCACGATTGGGCTCGGCGCATACCTCCGTCGCCGTATATGCACTCGCTCCTCCAGCACGCTCCGAACGGCTGCTCGGAGTGGAGCGTCGGCTGAGACGGAAGTGGCGCGACGCCGGGCGGGCAGTCGGGGTTCGAGGCGCGATTCTCCCCGCGCTCGCCTCACCGACAGTGAGTTCGTCTGGCGAAGCCTCGACGGGCGGAGGCGTAGTGAGTCCGACGGCTCCGCCAGCTCATCAGGTTGCCCTACACGCGCGCCTGAGACGTTGGCGCGATGATGTACGCCTGCTCGCCAATGCTGGGCTCACGGATGTCGCGGTAGAAGATGGCCGTCTCGCGCCTGTGGCCGGTAGCGATGAGGCATTACATCGCCTGATCAGCACTGGAAGCCATTCGGGTAATGGAGCACCTGCAGACGGAGCCAGCCTGATTGGTGACACTGCGAGCAATGATGCTGCCGACCTCGGCGCCCTGATCGGAGCTTTCCAGGCGCCCCCTGGCCTCCGGTACTCGGCGTTTTTTGCAGCAGTGGAAGTTGACGGCCGTACCCGATTGCTAGCCGGCCGTGCAGATCGCGGCTCAGCGAGCGATGACCCGGGGCTGATGGCCGAGCTCGCCGAAGCAGTGGATCACGCCGGGCCCGCCGTACGTCCGGACGATGCGACTGTGAGTTGGGCTCACGAGGCCGTCGCCTCATGGTATCGCGGGCAGGTCACGGGCGAGGCGCTCGCCATTCTTGCGCCCGGCGCCGTCGCACTCCAGCGGGGACTGCTGGGTCGGCTGGCGCGGATCGTTCGCTCCACGCCGCTCCACCAGCGACCGGCCATCCTCGGCCTTGCCGCTACCGCCCGCCGGGCACTCACCCGTCCGCTGGGCGCAGGTGGCGAACGGGTGCTGGCTGAACTTGTATCAGCACCAATGGCAGATGCTTGCTGGCTACGCACCCTGGCGGCATTCGCCGAGAGCGACGGTCGTCGGCTCATGGCCGAGGCGTGCCCTAATAAATCACTCGGCGGCGCGCCGGCCACCGAAAGCGCTGACACGGCGGCTCAGGCAGTGCCCGCCGCCGTCATGGCGGCTCTACTGATTCTCATACCCGACGTTCGCTGACCACCATCCAGCCGCACCGACGATTCACCGGTCAGCCGACAGTCGCCAACGCCCAATTCGGCCGACGATGGCCAACAGCCGGCGCGGCCACTACCGAGCCGGCCGCGCCGAGTCGGCGGTCGCTCAGCCCTCGACCCGATTCAGGCTTCGCTCGGCAGAGAAGCCCTCGGGATAGCGTCGGCGGAGCTTGTCGATGTTCTGGGCGCCGATCTCCTCCAATCCCACATCCAGCACTGTCGCCATTGCCGCCACATACCAGAGGCAGTCGCCCAGCTCCTTCACTACCGCGTCCCGATCGAGCGGATGGGCGTGGTAGAGATGCTTCTTGAGAGTGTCGGCCACCTCGCCGGCTTCGCCCGCCAGTCCAAGGGCGGCATTGGCGAGTTGCTGCTCGTGGGTGCGTTCGCGCCCGAGCGTGCGGGCGGCGAGCTCCTGATATTCGTTGAGATTCATCCCTGTACAGTTGGTGGGTGTGGGTAGAGAGCGCAGCGGCGTTCGGTGCCACCTGCGACGTCGCACCGAAACTCGGCAATGGCGTTAGCGGGTGTTCCTGACCATCCATCGGGGACTTTGCGTCCAGCGTGGGATTGGACGAAGCTAGCACGTACAGATATGCCTGGGTGACGGGCGACGCCTGGCGCCGGTGACGTGCGGCCCGCGTTGCCGGCCGGGACGCCACGCTGGGCCGTCGAGGGGCGGACCGTGGCACCGGTTACTACTGGCCCGTGGCACCGGCTACTAGAGACCAGTGGCACCGGTTACCACCTGCTCGACGCGCCTGTGGGGAGGTGCTTCAGCCGCTACTGCATCCCGGGCCGGCCGCCGCAAGGCAACAGCTGACGCCATTTCCCGCCTCGAACCGTAGGGAGTTCAAACCATTTGACGACTGGCGCTATCTGATCTGGTGCGATGCCGATGACTGCTCATAACCCTGCGATACCGACCCGGCCGAGGCAACCTTTGCCCACCGCCTCCCTGCACAGTGAGCCCGATATCGCGCTCGCCGCGGCCGGCGATAGAGTGGCGTTCGAGCGACTGTACCGGCTGCATTCCACCCGAGTTTTTTCGCTGTGTGCTCGGATGATCGCCGACCGCGGCGAGGCCGAGGAGTTGACCCAGGACGTCTTTGTAAGAGCGTGGGAAAAGCTCTCCCTGTACCGTGGAGAGAGCGCCTTCTCCACCTGGCTGCATCGGCTGGCTGTGAACCTCGTGCTTAACCACCGAAAGACAATGGCGCGACGGCGGGGACGGGAGCTGGACGACCAGGAGCAGATAGACGGACAGGCGGGGCATGACGTTCATCCGGGCATCCGGATGGATCTGGAGCAGGCTATCGGAACCCTCCCGCCAGGTGCACGGCAGGTTTTCGTACTACACGATGTGGAAGGATACAAGCACGAGGAAATCGCCGATCTGCTCGGCGTCACCGCAGGCGGATGCAAGGCGCAGCTTCACCGGGCGCGACGGCTCCTCCGAGAGGCCCTGAATAGATGACCCAGGACATGATATCTCAGCCTGACCCCGTCTCCTGTGACACGTTCGAGGAATACGCTTCGGCCATCGTCGATGGCGAGGTGGACGGGGCGATCCTCGAAGCTCTCGAGGCGCACCGATCCAACTGCCGTAGCTGCTCGGCCCTGCTCACGGAACTGGTGGCTATCAAGCACGACGCCGGCATGCTGCCGCAACTGACGCCGTCGCACGACCTGTGGAGCGCAATCGACGATCGCATTGGTGCGCCGGTGTTCGAGCTCTCGCCACATCGCGCAGCCTCACCGGCAACGGCCGCTGGCGGTCGGGCGACGGCCTGGTTCAGGCGACCGTGGCCGGCGGTCGCTACCGCCGCCGCGGCGTCATTGCTCGTAGCCTCGTCGGCGCTGCTCACATACAGCTTCCTGGCGCCAGCTGGGACGTCGGGTGGTCCGACCGCGGTCGTGGCCGTTCCCACCTCTGTTGCGCCGTCTGCCGGCGTCGAAACCAGCGCGATTCCGTCGGTCAGCCTCACTGCCAACCGACCGTCTCGGTCGGGTCCGCCGGATGTTGACGGGGCCTATGCTCCCGAAATCGACCGTATGAAAACGCTACTCGACGAACGGAGAGCGGTCCTGGACACCAGCACAGTCCGCATTCTCGAGACCAATCTTTCGATCATTGACCGCGCGATTCAGGAGAGCCGGGCCGCGCTGGAACGCGACCCCGCCAGCGGCCTTCTCAACCGACAGCTCTCTGAGGCGCTGAATCAGAAGCTGGAGTTGATGCGGACCGCCGTTCAACTCACCAGCGGCGCCTGACATATCGATGATCCAACCATGCAGTCATGCTCAGAACGAATTACGCGCGACCACCGGCGCACCTCCTGGACGCTCTCCTGCCTTCGGCTCGTGGCCTCTCAATCCCGCTGACCATGTATCACCTTAGCACTCGTGTCCGCCTTAAACTGCTGCTCGCCGTCATGGCGATTGCAGCAGTCGGTTCCGACGCCGGCGCCCAGCGCAGTCGTCGGGACAACGATGGGATGCGTAGCGTGATCGATACGACGTACCGCTTCGCCAAGGGCGGCCTGGTGGACGTCGGACAGACCTCCGGCGACATAGCTGTCGCTGTCTGGAACAGGCAGGAGGTGCGGGTGCGCGCCTGGATCGAGAAGGGTCGAGTCGCCTCCGAGTTCTCCAACAGTCTCGTGCGGCTCCGAGTGGAAGGCGAACGTAACTGGCGCGGCAACCGCGAGGTCGGAGACTCCCGGTACGAGATAATGGTACCGGCGGGCACCCGCGTCCGTGCAGCCAGCGTCTCGGGCAATGTGAGCGTTACGAACAGCGGCGCCGAGGTGGATGCGTCGAGCGTAAGCGGTAACGTCGAGGTCACAGGTGCCTCCGGGCTCACGAGCGCTACGAGCGTATCCGGGGACGTGCGTGTCCAGAATGTTCGAGGGGACCTGTCCGTGCGCTCAGTGAGCGGCGACGTCACGGTTCGGGAAGCCGAAGGTGACGTGCAGGCGAACTCGGTGAGTGGAGGGCTGTTGCTGACCGGGCTCCGCTCACGCAATGTGACAGGAAAGACGACGAGCGGTGACATCGATTTTTCCGGCACGCTCAATCGCGACGGTCGCTACCAGTTCAATAGCCACTCTGGCGAGGTGCGTCTGACGCTCCCCGACGATGCGGGCGCCGAGTTCTCGATCCGCACCTTCAGCGGAGAACTGGACAGCGCTTTCCCGGTTACCATCGGTGGCCGCAACCGTACCAGCTCACGATCGATGGAGTTCACACTCGGCGACGGTGGCGCACGAATTACTGCCGAGACATTTAGCGGAGACGTCACGCTGCGCCGTGCCAGCGACCGTTCGCGCCGACCCTAATGCACGGAGACATTCAGATGCTCGCCACAAACCGTCGTCGTCTTCAATCTCTCGCTTTCGTTGCCCTCGCCACCGCCATGCTCCTGCCAATGGAACTGGCCGAAGCTCAGACGTCGGGCGACGCCTTTCACTGGCAGGGTGCCGTGGCGAGCGGACGGACGGTAATCGTCCGGAACCTCAATGGCGACGTGCGGGTGGAGCGAGGGAGCGGCAGAGACGTCGTCATAGATGCGCGCAAGACGTGGCGCCGGGGCGATCCGTCAAAGGTGCGCATCGAGGCGCGCACAATGAGCAATGGCGACGTGCTAGCCTGTGCGCTCTGGAATGACAATGCGCGTTGCGACGAGGATGGCTATGACAACGGCTCCCGTCGCGGCCGCAACAAAAACTCCGGCGACGTCTCGGTCGATTTTGTCGTGCTGGTTCCGGACGGGGTGAAGCTGGACATGAATACGGTCAACGGCGACCTGCGAATCGCCGGCGCGACCGACGAGGTCAATGCACGTACGGTGAACGGCAGTATTGACGCCAGTTCGATCGGCGGCCCCGTCCGCGCCGAGACGGTGAACGGCAGTATCCGAGCGGAGATGGGCAATTCGGGGAAGGAGGACCTGTCGTACTCCACCGTGAATGGTTCTATAACCGTCATCGTGCCAAACCCGCTGAGCGCCGTTCTGCGCATGGAAACGGTGAACGGTGTGATCGAATCTGACTTTCCCCTCGCCGTTAGCGGCCGCATCAATCCACGTCGCATCAACGCGACAGTCGGTGACGGCGGACGGCGGGTCTCGTTAAAATCCGTGAACGGCAGCATAAAGCTGCGTCAGAGTGGTAGCTGAGGCCAAACCGCTCCGGTGACGAGTAGGCGGTAAGGTTTACTGGCGTAGAAACGGTAATGCGGGAGGGCGGGAATTGAGGCAGCATCGCACCGGTGAAGTGATGGAGCGAGCTGCCTTAGTTTCACGCCGACAACAGTTCCCCGATCTTCGACGCGAGTTCCACATCCTTGGCCGTGATGCCGCCTGCATCATGGGTGCTGAGGGCACATCGCACCCGAGTGTAGCGGATGTCGAGATCGGGATGATGGTTGGCCGCCTCGGCGGCCTGGGCCACGCGTACGACGAAGGCGATTCCGTCGAGGAAAGCGGGAAAGGTAAAGGTCTGAACGAGGGCATTATCTTCGCGCTCCCAGCCGGGCATCGTCCGGAGGGCCTCGGTGATCGCTTTGTCGTCGAGCCGCTCTGCCATGATGGGTTCCAGGTCGAGGGGTAGCTGGCGTTCGTCAGATTAGAAAAACAGGGACGGGCGGCGTAACGCTCTGCCTCTACCCGATCCCTGACAGCGTCGCGGCGTCGTAAACCGACGCCGGCGCCACTGACAGTCGCGCATGTCGCCCCTAAACAGAGCAACATGTGCGCCCATCAGCGCTTTGGTACGTCCTTCCCCTACCTGGGCGTCCGAGCGAGCGACCGATAATACTCGGCCACCAGCGCGCGATATGCTGCCGGAGCTGCCGCCGCGCGGCCGAGAACCGGACGTCCGTCCTGCTCTCCGATTAGCGAGCGGCGGAGGGCGAACTCGAGCGCCCTCACCTGGTCCAGTGCCGCCTGCTGCAGTCGACGTGTCTGAGCGGGGTCATTGTATGCGTTACTGGACTCCAGCGCGCGTAGGCGCTCCAGCATTGTCGACACTGACCCAGCATCCATCCCAAGGGCGCGCATCTCCTGGCCCAACGCCTCGGCCTCCCGGCGTCGCTGCCCGGCCTCGCTGGCCAGTTGACGAACGGTGGCGTTGTCGAGCGGTGCCCCTCGCCCGCTGGCGCCCTGAGGCTGGGAATTCCCGGATGGGGACTGTCCACGTTGGCCACCGGCAGCGGGCTGACCTGGCATGCCCTGACCGCGGCCTCCTCCCTGTCCCTGCCCTCCCTGCGCCTGGCCCTGCTGACCCTGCTGACCCGCCTGGCCTTGCTGACCCAGCTGACCCTGCTGGCCTTGCTGGCCTTGCTGGCCTTGCTGGCCTTGCTGGCCTTGCTGACCCTGCTGGCCAGCCTGCCCCTCCTGACCGTCCTGGCCCTGCCCCTGCTGCCCCGCAGTCCGCTCCATGCGCGACTCGAGCGCCCTCGCGAGCTCTCCGGCGCGGGCCAGAGCGCGCGACTCGCGACGCTGGGACGGGTCGTCCATCGCCCTGGCCGCGTTGGCGATCGCCTGGCGCACGGCCTCGACGTCCTCGCCCACCTGCTCATTGACGTTTCGGGCGTAATCTGGAGAACCGCGCCCCAGAGCCTCACCGGCAAAGGCGAGCTTGTCGGCCAGGCGACGGTCGCGGATCTCGGCCGCGGCCCCCTGAAGCTGACGGGCGGCCTCCGGCTGGTCGGCGCGGGCCGCGCGTGCGGCCTCACTCACCCTGCTCTCCAGCGATCGGGCGGCCTCCGCCAGTTGCCGCGAACGATCGGCGATCTTTGCCCGCTCAGCGCTCCCCTGCGCAGCCGCCTGGCCAGACAGTCGGTCCACCTGGTTCGCTACCTCGCGCTGTCCGCGGGCCAGCTCCTCGGCGCGTTGGACAGCTTCATTCACCGACTCCTCCAGTCCTCGCTCGCCCGTTTCCTTGAGGCCACGCTGTGCCTGCGCGAGTCGGTCCAGCGCCCGTGAACCTTCGGAAAGACCGCGCTGGCCCTCGCCAGCCGCTGAGCGACGCATCGCATCGGCAGCATCTCGGAGTCCACGGGCGGCGTCCTGCATGGCCGCTGACGGCTGCTCGCGCACCAGGCGCTCAAGTTGGCGCGCCAGAGCCTCTGCACTGTCGGCAAGCTGACGCTGTGCGGCGCCACCCTGACCTCCGCCACCCTGCTGCTGTTGCAGACGCGACATGCCCTGCTGCAGCCGATCGTTCTGTTGCTGCTGACGTCGGGCTAACTCCTTCAGCCGCTCCTGCAACTCGTCAACTTCCTGCGCCGCGCTCTCCGAACTGCCACGCTGCACTGCTTCGTACTGGTTCTGCAGACGGTCGTTCTCCAGCTCGAACAGGTCGGCAAGTTCCTCTGCCGACGCTCCGCCGCCACCGCCTCCACCACCCCCTCCACCACCGCGCGCGACCTGAGTCTCGCGGAACGCCGCTTCGGCTCGCTGCAGATGCTGGAGCGCCCGCTGTTCGGCCGGAAGAGCGGTAGCCGCATCCCGTCGGCCCAGCGCCTCCTCGGCCTCGCGCATTGCCTCCACTGCTAGCGGGATCTCGTTGGCGACGGCGGCGAACGCGGAATCAGTGGCAAGCACGCCACGCTGCACCATATCACGCGACAGTTCCTCCGCCTGTTCTCGCACGCGACCCTGGGCGAGCACCAGCGTGGAGACATCCTGCCGGTAGCGCTCGCCGCCGTTAGCGGCGCTGTCACGCCTGGTCTTGAAGGTCGCTGCCACTACATCGCGCTGCTGCCGGGATAGGGCGCCTGGGGGAGCCTGACCACCCCCACCACCGCCGCCACCCTGCTGCTCGGCGGCGCTATAATCGCGACCGAATGGGCGAACCTGCATGAAGTAGATGTCGGTGGTCGTCGTCTTGGCGCCGGCAACAGCGTCGGCGTCAGTGGCCCGAGCGTAGTAGGAGACCAGATCGCCCGCCTCCAGTCCCATCTCTTCCAGATACAGAGTGTGACCGGCCGTGAGTTCGCGACGCGGCGCGCCGCTGTGGAGCGGCACCACCTTCTCCTCGCCGCCATTCACGCTGTAGACGAGTTCCAACCGTGCGACGCCGTAGTCATCGTCGGCGCGGGCTTCGGAGAAGACTTCCTCGAGCGAGGTTGGGCGAGTATCTCGGCCGGGCTTGGTGATGACCACCGTCGGCGCTCGATCGGCGAGAACATCAATCGCGTAGTCCAGCGAGCCGCGGACATGGCTACCCCCGGCGGCCGCCAGTTCTACGGTGTAGAAGCCAGGATTTCGGACGACGAGCGTTCCCGACAGCGTGCCATCAGGTTGCGCGGTTAGGGCTACGGTATCGCGCCCTTCAATGACCAGACGGCCACCCGAAGCAGGCATGGTCGTACCCACAATCATGCGCACACGGGTACCCGCCGGCGCCACGATGTCGCCGCCGTTCACTATCGTGTCGGGTGGCAGCCCGGTATAGGCCGGATAGTCGTAGACGAACGACAGCTCGCTGACGTACGGCAGGTCGGTGACTCGAAGGCGGAACGTCTCCGAGCGCAGGTCGCCTGCCTCCACGTAATACTCCGTCGGTGTGGCAACGTCGAACAGGCGGAGCCCGAACTGGCCGGCGCTATCGCCAGCGATCATCAACTGACGCTCCCACTCGCCGGGCGGTGTTGCGCTGTCACCGACCGTCCGCAGCATGAGCACCGCTGAGTCGCCGTCACCGCCAAAACCTATGAGTCGGGCCTTGAGCTGAACGTCGCCACCGCGAGCGACATCGGCATTACCGGGCTCCACTGCCAGGCGGCGTACGCCCGGCACCATTGCCGGATCGACGGCGACGGCCGGGAGTAGCATCAGGCGCGCCGCCTGGCGCACCGCTGTCGGCCCGATCAGGGTCAGGTGCCGTCGCCTCGCCGGCAAGCGTACCGTCCAGCGCGTGGGTGCCGCTAGTCGCGGGAAGCGCCCGGACGTCGACCGCGCTCAGAACGGCAGCATCTAGCGACGGCTCGCGGTCCTCCAGGAAGTGGGCGATCTGAGCGTCGGTAGGATGCTCGCGCAGCGGTCGTACCAACCACCACCAGGCGGCCAGGGCGACTGTAACGATTGCCACCAGCCGCACCATCATCACCATGGTTGTGCCATGGCCAATCCAGGCGAAGATCGCGGCGGCGACAAGGAGGAGCGCGATGGCGGTGGCCAGCACTGTCGAGGCGCCGTGCAGTCCGACGCGCCAGCGCCGACGCGCTCGAACACGTCGGAGCGAGTCGTCCAGTTCGCGGTCTGCCGATCCCAGTGGCAGCGTGGTAGCCATCTCAGCTTCTCCGGCGTTGTCTGCGTTGAGCGTTCCCAGTCCGGCGTGACGACTCTTGCGTCGCCAATTCGTGATCCATCATCGCGTTCTCGTAGCCAACCGGTTGGCGAGTAGCGGTTCCCCGGCCAGCAGCAGAGCGGCGAGTGCGAGTAGCGGCCACCAGAGCCCCTGTCGTCCTTCGCGTTCGGCGTCGCTGAGGGCTGCACTCGAGGCGCGCAGCATCTCGCTGGCGGCCGCCGCTCCTTCCTCGGCGCGCATGCCTAGCGCGGCCGAGTCGAGCGGGGTCAGGTCTCCCTCCGTCGGATCCACGTTCACCGCCAGGGGGACCGCGGGACCACCGTCAGCGTCCATCGGCCGCAACTCGTATACCCCCGACTCGCGCGGCAACAATGAGCCGCCATCCGAAACCTCCTCCCTTACACCGGAAGGCGCTACCGTCAGCCAGCGTCCGGTCGATGAGCCAACGCTGTCGCCGGCGCCTGAGAGTTCGGCGGCGTAGCGTCCGACATCGACCCGTTGCCCTACCTGAACAGAGGCGACTGCCGCAGTGCCGCCGGCGGCGTATCTGGCCAGTTCGTGAACGAAAGGCAGGAAGGCAGGCTGTAGCGGCAGGTCCGTCCAGTCGTTGTCCAGCGAGCTGGTCCAGACCAGTAGTCGGCCGCGGCCAACGGCCCGCTCGACCAGCGCCGGAGCACCGTCGTCGAAGCTAGCGAGGACGCGTGACCCAGTGTCCGGACGCAGCTCGCGATAGAGAAACACACGGGCGGCAATGCCGCCATCTCTCGCATCGCGGAAGGGAGTGAATATCGCGTGCGCTCGATCCACACTCCCAACGCGACCACTGCCCACGGCTCCACCGTCACCACGATCCCGCACGGTGCCCATGTCCAGCGGCGCGACGTCGGCCACCGGACCACTCCAGCGGGCAGCTCGGCTGCTCTCGCCGCCGGCGACGATCATGCCGCCGCCGGCAGTGAGATAGGCCGCCAACCGCCGCCCGGCCGCACCCTGCGGTGGCGCGACGTCGTTGAGTATCACCAGCGATCTCCCATCCAGGTCCGCCGGTGTGAGCGCGTTGGCCGAGCGCACGGTGACCTCGTAAGCCGGGTCCCGAGCGAGGTCGAGCGCACGGCTCAGATACAGACTTGTCCTCCCGGCGGCCGCGGTGGGCTGCACGACCAGGACGTTAAGCCTGCGTGGCCTGCTGGTGACGAAGTGGACGGTATCGTTGATGGCCAGAGCATCGCTGTTCAGCCTGACGACTCCGCGCACCACGCCGGGCGGAAGCACGACCGGTGCGAAGTGAGCGACCGCCGTGCCAGTGGCGGGCAGTTCGACATCCACCGTCTGCATCGCCCGCCCGTTGAGCTCCAAGGTCGCACTTCTAGTTGTCGAGTCGGCGAAGGTGGAGTGCAGGCGCGCGCTAACCGTGAGTGCCTCGCGGCCATCGCGCTCGCTCCTCGCGAGCTCAGGATCTGCTACGGCTACGTCACCACTGGAGCCCGACAGGTCCACTCGCTGGACCACGGTCCCCGCGGGCAGTCTTAAATCGTCGGCGGTACCGTCCCACCCGGCCCGCTGAAAATCGCTCACCACCACCACTTCGCGTCGCGTCCGGTCGGATTCGGTGAGGATGTCACGAGCCATGCGCAGGGCTGGCGTATATCGCGTCGCCGACGCACCGGGTCTCACCCTTGATAGCTGCGACCGCAACAGCGCCTGGTCCTCGGTAGCACTCGTCACCGCCTCGGCAAGCTCGTCGAACAGGACCAGCGTGGCCCGGTCGTCACCACGGAGCGCGTCGACACTCTGACCGGCCGCGGCAACCGCGCGCGACCAGCGGTCGCCGTAGCCCATGCTGTACGACCGATCGAGCAGGATGACGACTTCGCGCGATTCGCGGGTGACCGGCAGAGCGGTGAGTCGATCACGTAGGAAGGGTCGGGCGAAGGCAAAAGCCAGGAGAGCGAGGGCAAGCAGACGAAGCGCGAGCAGAAGCGGATGACGTATGCGCCGTCGACGCGTTGTCTCCTGCGGAATACGGCGCAGGAACATGAGCGACGGGAACTCCACCACCTGACGTCGCTCACGCTGCAGCAGATGCAGGATGATGGGCACGGCGAGTGCCGCGAGCCCGGCCAGGAGCGCCGGCGCCAACCAACCGAGGGGTCCCATTAACCCCTTCCTCGCGGCGCGCCGCGACGATCGGCGAGCCGTTCACGCATCGCCAGATATGTGTGCAGTGCTTCGCCTAGCGGTCGGCGCGTGTCGAAGAGATGGTAGTCCATTCCGGCGGAGCCGATGCGACGCGCCAGTGTAGCCGTATGCTCGGCGAGTAAGGCACGATATTGTTCGCGAAGTTGTGACGGTACCACTGGCACCACTTCGTCACCTTCCATGTCCTGGAAGCTGGAGGCATTCTGGAATGGGAAGTCCAGTTCTGCCGGGTCCAGCACATGCCACATCACGACCTCACTGCCGCGGCCCTGCAGCGCATGCAGCGCCTGCATGACGTCTTCCGGTTCCTCATAGAGGTCGGAGATGACAATGAGAATGGCCCGGCGTGGATGAGCGACGGCGTAGGCGCGCAACGGCGCGCCGAGCGAACCGGGACGACCGGCACGGGCACTGGCCAGCGAGTGCAGCACCTGCGGCATGTGTCTCGCCGACGGAGGCACGACGTCCACAAGCGTATCGTCGAACAGCGCCAGACCAACGCGATCGCGCTGCCGCCGCGAGAAGTAGAGGACGCAGGCGGCAAGCATCCGTGCGTACTCGAGCTTGGTCATCCCCGCGCTTCCGTAACTCATGGAGCGAGAGACATCCATCAGGACGGTGACGGACGCGTTGGTGTCCGCCTCGAACTCCTTCACGTAGTAGCGATCAGTGCGCGCCATCAGCCGCCAGTCGACGCGCCTGATGTCGTCGCCGGGCGCATACGGCCGGTGCTCGGCGAAGTCGGTACTGAGGCCCAACTTCGGGGACCGGTGCAGGCCGGAGATGAAGCCGTCCACGACGCCGCGCGCGATCAACTCCAGGTCGCCGATCCGGGACAGGACAGCTGGATCGACGAGATGGGGAAGAGCGTCACGCGCGGCGTCGTGGACGGCGGTAGTCACAGCCCGGACCTCGGTACGGTCACGGCGTCAACGATCTTCGCCACGACGTCGTCGGTGGTTATGCCCTCGGCACGGGCGTGGAAGTTGGGTAGCAGACGATGACGCAGTACCGGTCTGGCCAGCGCGCGAATGTCCTCGAACCCCACGTGTGCTCTGCCCTGTAGCAGTGCCCGCGCCTTCCCACCCAGGACGAGGAACTGTGCCGCCCTCACGCTGGCGCCGAAGGTCAGGTACTTGCGCACCGCCTCCGGGGCGTCGGGACCCGGCCGGCTGGCCCTCGCCAGCCGCACCGCATAGCGCGCCACCGGCTCCACAACGTGTACCTGACGCACCAGCGCCTGGAACTCGCGCAACTCCGCTCCGGAGACCACGGCCTGTGGCTCCGCTCCCTCCAGTGCCGTGGTCGTCTGCACCACCGACACCTCATCGTCCTCTGGCAGGTAGTCGATAACAATCTCGAACATGAAGCGATCTAACTGTGCTTCCGGCAGCGGGTATGTGCCCTCGAGTTCAATCGGATTCTGGGTGGCGAAAACGAAGAACGGTTCGTCGAGCTTGTAGGTGACTCCCTGCACCGTCACACGCCGCTCCTGCATCGCCTCGAGCAGCGCTGCCTGGGTCTTCGGCGGCGTACGATTGATCTCGTCGGCGAGGACGACGTTGGCAAAGATCGGCCCGGGGCTGAAGACGAGTTTACGTGTACCGCGCTCGACATCTTCCTGCAGCAGGTCGGTGCCGGTAATGTCACTCGGCATGAGGTCCGGCGTGAACTGGATGCGATTGAACTTCAGGTCCACCGTCTGCGCCAGAGTGTGGACGAGTAGCGTCTTGGCCAGTCCTGGCACGCCGACAATGAGCGCGTGCCCGCCAGCGAAGAGCGCCAGTAGCGCCAACTCCACGGCCTCGTCCTGTCCGATGACGCGCTTGCGAACCTCGCCGAGTATGCGTTGCCGGAGGTCGGCAACACGCTCGACGAGAGATTCGTCTACCGGTGCGGTTTCGGGCGCGGAGGAGAGAGTCGTCATGCGGATCGCGGGTTACAGGTTGCGGTTCTGTCGATGGTCAAGTGCGGCTTGTCGTACGGTGACTGTCAGTGGGTCATCGCGTAGATGATGTAGTTGACGCCCAGTTTGTATGCGGTGTTTGACATGTCCACCGGGAAGAACCCTTCGTCGGAAAATTCCCAGTAGTCGCCGATGTCGTTGTTGTAATTGATGATTGCCACCAATCGCTGGCTCGGATCATTATCCGCGTAGATACCCCAGAACTCCGAGGCCACGTTGTAGTACGGGTGGCGGTACTCGAGATTGGGAATACGGAAGAATGAGTCGAAGATGGGGTGCGACGCATCCAGGCGGACGATCCGTGCGTCGGGAAGGACGCGACGCATCTGACGCTCGAAGTTGTACCAGTGGCCGCCAGCAAAATCGTCGAACATCATGAAGCCACCCTTCTGCACGTACGCACGAAGAGCAGCAACCTCTTCGTCGTTCATGTCCCAGAAGCCCGGCTCGCTGAAATAGGCGACGGGGAACTTGAACAGGTCCGGATCGCCTAGCGATATGACTGTGCCACCGTCCATGTACGGTTCGAGCGTCGTGAGTTCTTCCAGAAGCTGCATGAAATGCCGCTCAGCGCGCGGATAGTCGTGCGCCCATTTCACGTCATAGCCCGCTTCCGGGGTCAGGGTGAAGGAGATACGAGCGAAGGTGAAGCGACCATCATAGGGCACCTTGGTCGTGACGATCGGCTCCCGATTGCGCCGGCCGCCACCGCCTCGTCCGCGCTGTGCCTCCACGGCGACTGTGATCGCTGACAGGGCCAGGAAGGCAACCAGCGCGATGAACAGATAGCGCCTGTGCGACGTGCCTGAGCGTGCTCTCATGGTCGGCCTCCGCCGGAACGCAATGTCAGTAGCAGCGCCTGCGCGCGCTCGAAGGCAGGTGCGATCTCCAGTGCCCGGAGCACCTCGCGTCGGGCCCCAGTAACGTCGCCGGCCGCGTGCATCGCGCGGGCCAACTGGTAGCGCGCCTCGGCCTCATCCACCGGGCCCAGTGCCACTACAGCCTGTCGCTCCCGGACGGCTAGCGCCGGTCGCGGGGCGCTGTCGTAAAGCGTGGCCAACCGCTCGTGGGCGGCGGCATCGTAAGGAGCCACCCACATCGTGGCCTCCAGGGCCGCGATCGCGCCAGCCGCATCACCCGATGACTGGTGAAGATCGGCAAGCTGTATCTGCGCCTGGTAGTCATCCTCGTCCACCGCTAGGTGGGCGGCGAGTGCGACCGCTGCCGCGGTGCTGTCACCGCCACGCAGGTGAAGGGCGGCGAGCAACCTTCGTGGCGCCTGGGTACCCGTAGCGCCGGGCGCCATGTCAGCCGCCCGCTCCAATGATGCGCGGGCCCGATCGTCCTGGCGTGCGGAAAGCGCCGCGGCTGCTTCACGCATGGCGTCGGCATAGGCACCGCCCAACGCGGGAGCGGTGGAGGTAGAATCACCGCCGCGCCATGGCGACACCGCAGCTATCTCGGACGCGTGCAGTCGCCGAATCCACTCGTCAAAGCGCTTATCGAACTCCTTGGTCGTCACTCCCAACACTTTCTGGAATGCGCCAGGTGTATCCAACCCATCGCCGTACGCCCTGACGAGCCTGGGGAGCGCCTCCGCACCATGATCCTCAGCGATCAACTGGCAGACTAGCGAGGCCTCCACATAAGCGAACTGTACCTGCGCCGGGTACGCTGGGCGCATGAAGGCGTCGGTGAGAGCGCTCGGCGGTGGCAGCGCTCCGCCGGTGTATGCGGCCAGGAACTCCGGCGATACCTCGGAGCCCCAGCCCGTCCGCGCCTGCCGCTCTTCCCACACCGAGAGTCCTTCGGAGAGCCAGCGCGGAATGCGATGCCGGCTGGCGCCGAGGGTGAATGTGTGTGCTACCTCATGCCAGAGGGTGGAGCCCCAGTTGAAGACGCCAGCATCGCGGGCCGCTGGTGAGTCCATCGCCACCACCTGCCCAAAGCTGACGCCGAGCGCGCCGAACCCGGCCAGTCCAACAGTGCGCACCGAGAAGTCGGCGTGTCGGGGATACAACTCGACGCGGATCGGGCCGTCGGGCTCCCATCCATAGCGCGCCGCGAAGCGCGCGTAGGCCTCCTCGGCCAGGGCTGTCGCGTACGGTGCCAGGAGGTCCGCCTCGTGTTCGTCGAGCACTATCCGGAAGTGTGGCGTTACGACCTCGCGGTAACCGCTCACCGCATCCAGCATGTCCAGCGTGTTCTTCGTCCAGACGTCGTACGGGTCGCCGGCAAAGGCGACTTCGAGCGCCCGCCGGCCGCCGGCCATGTCACCCACGCGTAGTAGGTTGACGCCAAGCACTGCCTGTGCACGGGCGGCGGAAGAGTCGAGTGAGACAGCCTGGCGGGCGTACGTCACCGCATCGGCGTAGAGCCGGTTGCGAGCGGCCACGTCAGCCAGGGTGACGAAGAAGCCCACCGGACGCGGAGAGCGCGCAACGGCGAGTTGGCGGGCCGCGTCAACGCCGGCCTCGTCTCCGCGCAGATGGCGAACGGCAGCGAGGAGGGCCAGGGCGTCCAGCGACCCCGGGTCCACTTCCAGGGCGCGCTGGGCCTCCTTCTCGGCGGCCGGAAAGTTTTCTACGTCCAGTTCCAACCGAGCCCTGAAGACACGCGCCGCCACCAGATCTGGCGCCAGCTCGAGCGCCTGCCCAACGAGCTTCGTCGCGCCCGGCTCGCCATCCGTATATCGACGACGAGCCTCGGCCAACAGCGCCCGCGGATGGTTGGGGTTCATGCGCAGCACACCGGCCAGCGTCGAGGCGGCGTCCGGCCCGTTGTACTTCTCCAGGAACAGCTCCCCCAACTCGATGCGTGCGTCGAGGTTGTTGGAGTCGGCGGCCACCGCGGCGTCGTACGCTCGCAGCGCGTCGCGGAAGAGCCGCGGCTGCTGGGCACCAAGCTGGCGGACCGCACCGGCAATAGCGGTGAGGTCGGTGGAAGTGAGCGTGCCTGTAGCGTTGTTGTACACGTCAATGAATGAGTCCAACTCGCGACTGGCGCGCGGGCGATCGCCGGCCAACAGTTGCAGTTCGGCGAGGGCCAGCCGGGCCGGGAGCGAGTCGGGGCCGGCGGCGGCGCGGCCGTACCATGAGGCCGCCTCGGCCAGCTTCCCTCGAGCTCGGAGAGCATCGGCCGTCGGTGAAGCGACATACCGCGCATCCAGCGAATCGCTAGCGTAACGAGCGCCGAGCGTCGCTGCTTCGTCGTAGCGGGCGAGTTCCACGAGCAGGCGCAGCAGGTCGCGTCGGTCCGAAGCGCGTGCAACTGCCGGCGATTCAGTTGGCGCGTCAGCCAGTGCGTGATAGGCACGGAGCGCGTCGTCGTAGCGACCAGCGACCCATGCTGCGGCGGCATCACGCCGCTGGCTCGCCGGATCTACCTGGACAGCGCAGGCGGGTGTTGCGGCGATCAGGCCGAACATGGCCATACCGGCTACGATCGTGAGGACGCTCGCACCAGCTGATCTTGAGCGATTCGCTGTGCGGTTGACCAGTGTCGTGCGGCCGCTCGCGCCCGTCATGTCATCACCTCGGGCAGCAGTTCCGTCATGACGTCGGGCATTATCGCGAACATCACGTCGGGCGTTACCTCGAGAATCACGTCCTGAGTTAGCTCCGTCGTTGTCCCGTGCGGTGTGCTGGCCTGTCGGCTGGAAGTCGACAGATCGGGAGGAGGTGTGCCCTCCAGCGCGCGGATGGCCTGCGTTTTCTCCGCTATTGCCACCAGCAGTCGCTCCAACTCGGTCTCGTATGCGGGGGCGGCCATACTCGCCTTGCGCCCACGCAACGCGGCCACCGCGCGTTCCAGCGAATCGCGTTCGGCAATGAGACTGGCGGCGCGTGGGTTGGCGGTCTTGGTCGAGACGTCCGCGCGACCCGCGGCCGCGCTACCACGAGCGACGGTGCGGCCGCCGAGTACGAAGGCCCGAGCGAGCTTGCCGTCACCGGGAGTGGCCGTGGGTTCCTCGGACCCGCGTCCGTCGCCGTCGTCGTCGAGCAAGGCGTGCTCGGTTAGCAGATGACGCTCGCGCTCGTACAGTCGGGCGACCTCCCGGCGGGCAAAGACGAACGCCTCGAGCAGCGAGACGCGGCCGTCCTTGTCCGTATCCGCGCCGTCGCCCGAGTAAGCCTGTACGAAGAACTCGCCGAACCGAGTCTCGTTGCGCTCCAGGCTGGTCTTGGTCGCCGTGATGACGATGCGCCCGCGAGCGGCCAGAGCGGGGATGAAGTCGCCGCTCGCGCTGGCCGCGTTGACCAGAGCGAGGCGCCGATCACCTAACGGAATTAGCGCCTTTGTCAGTTCGGCAGCAGTGATGTCCGGCCCGGGGAGGTTGATGCGCGACTCGGGTCCCTCGTGGCTGCCGTGGCCGAGGAGAAGGATGAGTATCTGGTCGCCGGGCTTGCTGCGCGTGGCTAGGCCTGAGAGGGCCCGTTCGACCTCCATCTTTGTGGAGCGCGCCGAGGCTCGGCCGCCGGTGCGGGCAGGGTCCTCGGCCAGCCAGATGGCGTTGGCGGCGGGGAGACCGGCCCGGGTGACGGCATCGAGGAAGGTGGTCGCGGTGGTGTGAAAGCGGGTGGCGTACTCGGGACTACCGGAGGCTCCGGAGATGACGAGAATGTGGTCGGTGCTGGCAGGCTGAGCCATGGCTACGGCACGGGGGGCCCCCCCCGAAAAGCACGTTGCCACCGTCAGCGCAGCCGCCCACCACCATTCCCACCGCCGCCGGCCCGGACCGCCGCCAGCGCCACTCGTGGATTCATCCATTCTCACCCCTGTTGCCTCCATCAGACTGCCCCCCGGACCCGCCTGTACGCCCATTCTGCCGACAGCAGCCCCACCAGCAGCAGCAGGACCACCGGCATGTCCCACAGATCCTTTCGCTCGACTACCGTGTTACCGCTGTCCGTGTACATGATCTCGCGGGACAGCGCACCTACATTCGCTAACCGGTAGTAGCGTCCCCCGCTCTCCTCGGCCATCCGGCGCATGAGCGGCTCGCGCCGGCCGGCATCGAAGTACTCCTGCGCGCCATCGCTAGCCCGCACCACCGTCGTCTGTGCCTCCAGCTGGTCGCCGCCGCTGTCGGCCAGCAGACGCACCTCGTGGGCGCCATCCTCTGACGGACTGAAGGCACCCCTGTACTCGCCGTCCTCATCGCCCGTCCAGGCCATCTGAATCGTCTGTTCGGCACCCGATGGTGCACGGATGACGGCCGACACCATGGCATCGTTAACGCCCAGGTAGGCCGAGTCGCGAACCATCGCGTTGAGCGTCACCGGGGCGTCGCCCGCCTCCACCCGATCCGTGCTCGCCACTAGCGTGGCCCGCGAGCCCACTTCGCTCGACAGCCAGCGCAGCAACTGGCGCCAGAACCGCTCATGAGTTTGATCGTCCACCGCAATGTCGGCGTGCATCTGCCACATCCAGCTATCCTGGACCGCCAGCGCCGCCGCCACTCCGCGGCCGTAGCGCTGCCAGGCGAGCACTGGAACCGCGTCGGTTCCGGTGCTACCCGTCAGGAGCACCGTCGCGCCTGGCTTCACGCCGCGCAGTTGATTGACCGAGGTGAGCGGGGGCAGCGTGCGCCACCGTGCCAGCGACGAATCCTCGGTGGCGGCCATCTGGGCGACCGGGTGGACCCGTCCGGCCGCTGTCGGCGTCACCGTCAGTTCCACCACCGCTGGTTCACCGGAATCGCGCCGATCGTCGAAGACAACCGGCATCACCTCCGCCAGTGACGTCCCCGCATAGCCGCCCTCGCCGAAGCTGCGACGTCCACCCAGAAAGAGCAACGCACCGCCGCGCTCCCCCACATAGTCGGTGAGGAGGCGTAGCTGGGCCGCCGTGAAGTAACTGGCCTCGATGCTCCCGATAATCACCGTCTGATAGCCGAAGAGCGCTTCCTTCGTGGCCGGGAAGCCGCCGAGTAGTTCCAAACTGTCCGAGACGTCAAGACGAAGGAACTTGTTCTCGGCAGTGCGTTGCAGGGCCACCAGTTGCAGGTGCTTGTCGTCTGCCACCGCCAGGCGGGCGAACTTGAACTCGAATCGCGGCTCCCCTTCCACGTAGAGGATGCGGTCACGCCCGTCGCGCACGTTGACCATCAGGTCGCGCCCGTTGTTCTCCGTCAACCGCTCGCGGGCGTGCGGCACCACTCGCATAGTCAGCCGGCGGGAGCCCGATTCATCCACCGCCACTGGTACACTCACCGTACTCCTCACGCCGTCGGCCGGCAGGACGACTGTCTGCGTAGCAAGCATCTGCCCATCCGACTCGACAACGATCTGTGCCTTCTCCCCCGCCAGCCCGTGCTGCACCAGCGTGGCCTCGGCCACCATGGTGCCACCAGCGAGCACTGCGTGCGGCGCCTCGACGCTGGTGAGCTCGACATCCACCCTGGGCTCGTCCTCTCCCACACCAACCGTATAGATCGGCACGCGAGCCCCGCCCACGAGCACGCCCCGTCCACCGCCGATGGTGCTATCGGCGTTGTCCGCGCCGTCGCTGACGACGATGACACCAGCGAGCGGTACGCCGGCCAGTTCCTGTCGCACCTGTCGCACCGCCGCCTGGAGACTGCTGCGACCGCCGTCAAAAGCCAGCGTGGCGGCATCGGGAACGCGGGCAGCGTCACCAGCAAAGCGGTACGTGCGCACCGAGAAGCGCTCGCCGAGGGAGCGCAGGAGCGGCGAGTCGGCGGCAAAGGTCCGCTGGACAGCCGCACCACGCGTATCGCCGTCCACGTCGGCTATGCGCATGCTCCGCGAATTGTCGATCAGGACGGCGACGACGTTTCGCTGCGGTGCCGACGCGGACAGCAGGAGGGCCGGCCGGGCAAGGCAGACAAGAAGGACAAGAATCGCCGCCCCGCGAAGCACGGCGAGGACAACGCGATCGCGACGGCGCACGCCGGCTCGCAGCCTGAGCGTCCCGACCAGTGCTGGCACGGCCAACGACAGTATCAGGGCAATTGCCACCCAGGTAGGCCAACCGGCGGCGAAGACGAGCGTGCCACGCTCGAACACGACCGGGCGATACTTGAAGAGCAGCTCGAAGACGGACGCGAGCGACGTGGTCACTGCAGTGTCCCTCCGGGCAGCTGATCAGCGGTCGTTCCCCTCTCTCATTGTACGCAGTGGGCAGCACTTGTGCTGGGTCGAGTGTGCTCGCTGACCGACATCCGGAAGATCGTGCCCGTTGGATGGGACGGTTCGCACAGTCCAGGCACCGGCACCCAGCGCTCGCGGCCCACTCCCTGCGCAGCAGGCGCACATGGCGCATTCCATACGTGACCTGCTCGTCACCCTGCTGCGGACCGTCCTCCGGCGCGCTAACGACGTCCGCGTCGCCCTCGGCGCGGTGATCATCGTCGCCGCGATGATCGCCGCGCTCGGCGTGTGGGCCTTCACAGCGCTGGCCGATGAGGTGCGGGAGGGCGGTACCCAGCAGATCGACGAGGCAGTGCTCCGCTACCTCCATTCCTTCCATCTTCCGTGGCTCGACCCGGTCATGCTCGAGATCACAGGTCTCGGCAATGCCACCACGGTGATAGTGACGATGGGCGTGGCGGCGATCTTCCTCTGGCTCACCCGGCACCGCTACTCGGCCGCCCTCCTCGTCATCGCTACCCTGGGCGGGTTCCTCATCACGCTCATCCTCAAGGGCGCCTACGACCGGCCACGACCACACGTGGTGGAGTGGAGCACACAGGTCGTGACGTCGAGCTTCCCGAGCGGCCATGCGTCAAGCGCCGCAGTGGTCTATCTCACCATCGCATATCTGGCCGCGCGCCTCCAGCACCGCTTGTGGGCACGGTGGCTCACCATGTTACTCGCTGTCCTTCTCGTCATCCTGATCGCCTTCAGCCGGCTGATGCTGGGAGTCCACTACCCTTCCGACGTGGCGGCAGGGATGGCCCTCGGCCTGGCATGGGCGGCGTTCTGCATGGCCATGCTGGAGGCCATCCAGCGCCTCATCCTGCGCGGCGAGGCGCCGGGCGCGGAACGTGACGAGCGGCCGGCGCCAGAAAGTGAATCATGATCCTATAGCCCTCATGCTACTAGTGGAGCTCTCCTACAGGGCCGGGCAGCCGTACTGTCAGGGCTGGATCACCCGTGCCGCGGCTGGTGAAGCCACCCACTGCGTGTCGTCCTGGACGAAGGCGTAGCGATGCATGCCCGGCCGCAGTGCCACCGTTGCCTCCCACATACCGGTGGACTCGGCGACGGCCAGCATGGGCGTGGCGCGGACGTTCCAGCCGTTGAAGTCGCCCACGAGGGCCAGCCGGGTAGCGTTGGGCGCGACGAGAACGAAGCGCATCAGTCGCAGCGTGTCGCGCAACAGCACCGACCCCAGCGAATCGCCAGCGGCGCCGGTAGCCGGAGCAGCCACCAGCACGGTGCTCAGCCCGCCACGGCCGGCGACAGCGTGGAGCGTGTCGCGCAGCACCGCCCCCACGTCGTCCGCAGTGGCCGGCGACAGTCCCATTCGCGCGGCGCCGAGGGCAATGACAGAGGCCAGACCGGCGGCGGTGGCCAGCCCGGTGAGCGACGCCAGGCCGCGCCGCGCTCGCCAGCCCTGACCAGGACGCGGCCGCAGTGGATGGACCCCAGTGGGCGCCGCGGCGGCACGCACCCGAACCATGATCCGCTGCCTCGCCGCCGGGTCACTGACCACCGGGCGTCGCAGCTCCCGCTCCACCCATGACGGCAGCGCGTCGTCAGTCGCATTCATAAGGCCACTCGTGACGTCGGAAGTGACATTGGTGGAATCGATGGAATCGGGTATGAAATAGGACCTCGCGTCAGACACAGACAGCCTCCTGCAGGATCTCGCGTAGCCGCGCGCAGGCGCGCTTGACGCGCATTTTGAGCGCCGACGTGCCGGCACCGGTGACGGCGGCGATCTCGTCGTAACTCAACTCCTCGACGTATTTCAGGAGCAGCGCCTCGCGCTGGTCCACCGGCAGCCTGGCCAGGGCGCGATTCAACTCCTCACGCTCGGCGGTGACCTCCGACGGATGCCCGGCCGCGGCCTCGCGCTCCGCCGTCGACCAGGTGGCCTCGTCGCAGTCGGGAAACCGATGGTCGTGACGGCGACTGCGCGCCGTCACGGTGCGGCACTCATTGACGACGATGCGCAGTAGCCAGCCGGCAAAACGCTCCCGCGCTTCGTACCGCCCCAGCGCGCGATAGGCGCGCACGAAGGCGTCCTGGAGCGCCTCCTCGGCGTCCTCCCGGTTACCGACAAGCTGCACGGCATAGCGCGCGTAGCGGTCGTGATAGCGGTCCACGATGGTCGCGTACGCGTCGGCGTCTCCCGCCAGCACGCGTTGCACCACCTGATCGTCGGTGAGCGTCACGATAGGTAAACCAGTCTCGGTAGCCATCGGTCACAATCATGTATGCGACAGCCCGGACAGTCCATGCCCCAACAGTCCCTGCACTTGAAGCTTCGGGATTTATTCGGTATAGTCGGATCCCAGGATGTAACCCGAAGCCGAGGCACCGCCAGAGACATGGAAATACCGCAACTTTTCCCCGACGCGGAGGCGGGCGGCGCGACCAGCAGGCTGCGGGAGCTTCCCGTGCTCGACGTGCAGAAGGATATCCGCTATCACGCCGTGGCCGCACGCTCCATCCTCAACGCGCCGGCGGCCACCGGGATGCCTTTCTGGTCCATTAATCCGTATGTCGGCTGCGCGTTCGGGTGCGCCTACTGCTACGCGCGCTTCACCCATCGCTACACGATTGAGCGTGCCGCCGGCGGGGCGACAGGGGCGGATATCGGAGTGCCGACGGGCGACGATCGGGCCGCGCTACCGCCGTGGCTGGCCTTCGAGCGGCGGGTGCTCGTGAAGCGCGAGGCGGCGCAACTGCTGCGGGCCGAGTTGCGACCAGGGCGGCGCGCCTACGAAGCTCTCGTGGAACGCGGCGAGCCGCTGGTCATTGGCACGGCCACCGATCCGTACCAGCCGGCCGAGCGGCGCTTTCAGATCACCCGCGCTTTGCTCGGCGTGCTCGGCGAGCACGCGGGGATGCACGTGGGGCTGATCACGAAGAGTCCACTCGTCACCCGTGACGCCGCGCTCCTGGCGGCAATCGCTGCCCGCTCGCGACTCACGGTGCACGTCTCGCTCATCACCCTGGACCGCGCGCTGGCGCGGCGGGTGGAGCCGCGGGCACCCACGCCCGAGTCACGATTGCGGGCAGTCCGCCGCCTGCGCCAGGCGGGCGTGGACGTGGGGGTCAACTGCATGCCCGTGCTACCCGGCCTCACCGACCAGCCGTCGGCCCTCCGCGCTCTCGTTGCCGCGGTGGCCGAAGCCGGCGCGACCCACCTCAACGTGGGCTCGCTCAGGCTGCGGGCGGCGGCGCGTCAGCGCTACCTGCCATGGGTGTCGGAGAACGTCCCCGAACTCTCTGCGCGCTACCAGGCCACCTACGCCACCAGCGCCCAGCCGAGCGCGCGCTACCGCGCTGGTCTGCGGTCATTCATCTCGCGGCTGTGCGCCGAGTACGGGCTGGCGGCGAACGTTGGCGGTGGCCAGCGGGATGACGCCTCGGCAGCGGCGCGGACCCTGGCGCGAGCCACGCATAATCCGAGTGCGCAGCTACAACTGACGCTCTGAGCCATGCGATTCCCGTCTTATCCAACGGCCGGAATGAGTCCTGCATCTTCGGTCTTTATTCGGTATTCCTGCCACCTGTCGAGCCAGCCATGCCACCTGGGCCACCATGACTGCTTCCGCTTCCGTTCTCTCTCTCGATGTCCTACGTCGCCAGCTCGCGGCGGTGGTGGAGGTCGAGCGACCGACAGCTCCGGGGCTCGCCACGGGCCTCCCCTTGCTCGACCAGCTTCTTCCGGGCAGTGGGCTGCCGCGTGGCCGGCTCACCGAGGTGGTGGGAAGACGCAGCAGCGGGCGGACGACGCTGCTACGGCAGATAGTCGCGACGACACGGCGGCAGGGCGGCTGGGTGGCCTGGGTGGACGCCTCGCGCACCCTCGCGCCGCAGGACTGGGCGACGCGAGACGAGGGCGGGCACGGCGCGGGAGGCGACGCGCCGCTCTGGGTGGTGCGCCCGCCCAGCGCCGCCCGTGCCGCCTGGTGCGCCGACGTCCTGTTGCGCAGCGGCGCCTTCAGCCTGGTAGTGCTCGACGGCGCGCCGATGCTCTCGCGCGCCACCGCTGTCCGACTCACCCGTCTGGCCCGCGATGCCAACGCCGCCTTCGTCGTACTCGGCGGCGAGCGTGGCAGTGGGAGGGGGCATGGCAACGAGCGCGGCAACGGCCGGGGCAGCGAGCGGGGCGGCACGATGCTGGGGGGTGCCGTACGGCTGCGGGTGGAGCGCCGATATGGGCAGCAGCCCGAAGCGCCGGTGGTGAGATCGCTACGCGTTCACGAGGAGCCGCTGCACCCGTCGACATCGCCGGAGCCACGATCGCCCTGGGACCCTCATCCTCCTGGCGCCGACCGAATGCAGATCACGATCGAGAAGGGTGGATCACATCAATCAGTGGAGGTGGGCTGTGAGGTCGGCGTGGCGCGTCGCCTGTGTGCGCATCCCGAGGTTCCCGATCGGCGCGGTGTGGCAACAACTGGCGGAAGGGCGAGCCCGATCGGCCGTGGAGGAGGGGCGAAGAGTAGAACAGCTGTCGTTCCTCCCCGCGCTTCCGCCGGCGCGAGGCACAGGCGCGCTGGCGGGCAGCGCGGCTGAGCGCGACGCCCTGTCCACCTCCGCGGTGGGCAGCGATGAAGCATCAGGGCCGGAGGGCCGTCCACAGCTTCACTGGGACGAGCGGCTGCTGGTACTGCTCGACGGCTCGCGGCTGCGCGCGGTAACGGCAGCGGCGGCGCGGGCGCGACTGCGCGCCGGAATGACGGTGGCCGAGGCGCGTTCGCGCTGCGAATCCTTCGAAGCACTGCAGTGGGACGCGCCAACGGTGGAGCGGGAGATAGTGCGGGCGACGGCGGCAATGCTCGTGGCCAGCCCACAGGTGACGCCGGTGACCGGCGCGCCGGGACTGTGGTGGGTGGGCGCGGGCGGACTGGATGGCGTGGGCGGCGAGCGGGAGCTCGTACGGACTCTGTTGCGAGTGGCTCGGCTCTGGCACCCGCGCTCGAGGGTGGCCGTGGCCGACTCCTGCGTCGCCGCCCGGGCTGCCACGTGGGCCGACCATGGTGGCGCACGAGACGGCACGGTGGGCGGGGCGACGGCGTTCATCGTTCCGCGTGGCGGCTGTGCGTCCTACCTCGCCCCCGCACCGCTCGCTCTCATCCCGATGGAGGACGAGTTACGGCAGACGCTACAGGCGCTCGGCCTGCGCACGGCCGGCGCCTTCGCCGCGTTGGAGTTGCAGGACGTGGAGCGGCGCTGGGGAGCATCCGGCATGCAGGCCTGGCGGCTGGCCCGCGGCGAGGACCGCCGTCGCCCGGTACTGGCCCGACTGGATGGTGAGCGCGCCGTGAGCGCCGAGTTGGCCACGCCGGCGACGACAATGGAGCCGGTGCTCTTCCTCGTCCGTGCAGCCCTCGACCGGCTGGTAGCGATGCTCGTAACCGACGGTCGGGCGGCGGCGGCAGTGGCCATCACGCTCACCCTGGACGACGGCCGCGGCCCCCTCCCCTCTGGCGGGGTGGCCCATACCATCACTCGCGAACTGCGGCCCGCCCGCCCGCTGGCCCGCGTGGCGCCGCTGTTCGAGCGCTGTCGCGGCCTGCTCGCCGACTGGCCGTTGCACGCGCCGGTGAGCGGCGTGACGGTACGCATCGCCGCCACCGCTCCCACATCGTCGGAACAGGGCGACCTCCTGGCCCCGGCATGGCGCGATCCGGCGGCGGCCGACGCGGCACTGGAGCGACTGCGCGCAGAGCTGGGTCCGAACGTGGTGGTCAGGCCGGTGCACCGCGACTCCCACGTCCCCGACCGCGCCGGCGCGTGGGTGGAGCTGGGCGACGGAGCAGCGGCGGCGAGCGAGGCCGGGAGTAGGCGGGTTCGCGAGACGGCTCGGGGGAGGGTGAGTGGCGGGGCGGAGATCCGGCCGGACCCCGTGTCGAAGGCGCGGCCGAAAGTTCTATCGCAGGTCTGGCCGGAAGCCCCGTCAGAAGCTCGGCCGGAAATCCGGCTGGCTACGGAGACAGAGCGGGGGGCCCCCCCCGAATCACATGATAGCCCAGTCAGGCTCGACACACCCCACCCGACCACCGCTGGCAGTACCGGAACAACGCCACTCCATCTCGTCCCCCATACCCAAGCTCCTTCCGTACCGCCCGCCTCACCCCTCAGCCTGTCCTCCTCCTTCACCGCCTCACCCTCCCACCACCCACCCTCTCCCCTCGCTCTCCGCCTCCTCGCCACACCCGAGCCCGTAACCCTCGACTGGGACGCCGGCATCCCGCGCACACTCTGGTGGCGGGGACGCGGCATTCCCGTCCAGCGAGCCGACGGCCCCGAACGATTGGCCGGCGACTGGTGGACCGAGCCATACCGGCGCGACTACTGGCGCTGCACCGGCGCCGACGGCGAGTTCCTCGTCTACCGCGACACTCTCCACAGCTCGACACGCCCCGCCGCACCGCAGTGGTACCTGCAGGGATGGTATGACTGACCAGCATACCGGCCCCGGCGTGAACGGTTCGAACGCCGCCAACGCCACACGCGCCCGTGCTCGCCCCCAAGTCACAGACGCCTACGTCGAACTGCACTGCCACTCTGCCTTCTCCCTCCTCGACGGCGCCTCCCAGCCCGAGGAACTCGTCAGCCGGGCGGCGGCGCTCGGCTACCCCGCCCTCGCCCTCACCGACCACGCCGACCTGGGCGGCATCGTCCGCTTCGATCAGGCCGCTACCGCTGCCGGAGTCCGGGCCATCGTCGGCGCCGAGCTGGAGGTGGAGCTGACCGACACCCTCCACGGACACATCGTACTCCTCGCCGAGAACCGCGCCGGCTACGGCAACCTGTGCACGCTCGTCACCCGCGCCCGGATGGACCGGCCCCGCGGCAGGCCTGCCGTCCCGCTCGATATTCTCGCCGCCCACACCAAGGGGCTTACCGCCCTCACCGGCGGACCGCGCGGCGTCGTGCCAGCCAGGCTCCTTGCCGGCGATAACGACGGCGCTCGCCACGCCGCCAGCCTTCTGCACGAACTTTTCGGAAGTCGACTGACGGTGGAATGCTGGTACCACGGGCTGGCCGAGGAGCGCGCGCTCACCGCCCTCCTAACCCCGCTCGCTCGCTGGCTCGACGTGCCCTGGGTGGTAGCCAACGACGTGCGTTACGCAGCGCCGTCCGGTCATCCCGTGCACGACGTCCTCTGCGCTCTCCGCCACCAGCGTCCGCTCCACGAGATGGGCACCCGCCTGCTGCCCAACGGGGAATGGTGCCTGCACAGCGCGCGGCGATTGTATGCTCGCTGGCGTCACGACCCGTCCGGGTTGCGGGCGACACTCGACGTGGCCGAACGATGTGCGTTCCGTTTCTCCGAACTGCGCCCCTCCCTCCCCAACTTCCCACTCCCGCCCGCCGTCACCGCCGACCAGTACCTCGCCTCACTCGTCGAGGCCGGAGCCGCCGAGCGGTGGGGCGGCGCGCTCGACGACGCCCAATCCAGGCAGATCGCTCACGAACTCGCCCTCATTCGCAAGCTCGGCCTCGCCGGCTACTTCCTCATCGTCTGGGACATCGTACGCTTCGCCCGTCGCGAGGGGATACTCTGCCAGGGACGCGGCTCTGCCGCCAACTCGGCCGTCTGCTATTGCCTTGGCATCACCGCCGTGGATCCGGTGCGTATGGGGCTTCTGTTCGAGCGATTCCTGAGCGAGGAGCGGCGCGAGGCACCGGACATAGACATCGACTTCGCCCATCGCGAGCGCGAGCGCGTGCTGCAGTACGTCTACGACAGGTACGGTCGCGACAACGCCGCGATGGTCTGCGAGCACATCACCTGGCGCGGCCCCTCCGCCATGCGCGATGCGCTGCGCGTGCTCGGCATCTCCGCGACGCCCACAGAAACGACGACAGAAACGACGACAGACTCGACGACAGACTCGACGACAGACGCGACGACAGACACGTCGGCGACGGCCGCGACCGACACGCCCCGCACGACCGAACTCCTCGCCACCATCACCGAAGGTCTGCGGCAGGTACCGCGGCATCGTTCCATCCATGTCGGCGGTTTTGTGCTCACCGCCGAGCCACTCCACACCGTCGTACCCATCGAGCCTGCCTCGATGCCCGGACGCACGGTCATCCAGTGGGAGAAGGACGATCTGGATCCAGTGGGGTTGGTCAAGATCGACCTGCTGGGACTGGGCATGTTGACGCTGCTTCAGGACTGTTTCCTCTACCTCCGCGCCACCCGCGGTATCTCGCTCGACCTGGCTACCGTCCCCGCCGACGACTCGGCCGTCTACGACATGCTCTGCCGCGCCGACACCATCGGCGTCTTCCAGGTGGAGAGTCGTGCCCAACAGAACACCCTGCCGCGCCTCAAACCGCGCAACTTCTACGACCTGGTGGTGGAGGTGGCGCTCATCCGGCCCGGCCCCATCCAGGGCGACATGGTGCATCCCTACCTGCGCCGCCGCGCCGGCACCGAAGCGGTGACTTATCCGCACCCGGCCCTCGAGCCCATCCTGCGCCGCACGCTCGGCATCCCACTCTTCCAGGAGCAGGGTATGCAGGTGGCCATCGCCTGCGCCGGCTTCACTCCTGGCGAGTCCGACGAACTGCGCCGGGCGATGGGGCACAAGCGTTCGCGTGAGCGGATGAGCGAGATCTGCGAGCGCCTGGTGAAGGGAATGGCGCGGAACGGTATACCCGAGGAAACGGCGGTCCGGATCTACAACCAGATCAACGCCTTTGCCGACTACGGCTTTCCCGAGTCGCACGCCGCCAGTTTCGCACTGCTTGTCTATGCCTCGGCGTATCTGAAACATCACTACGCGCCGGAGTTCACCTGCGCCCTGCTCAACGCGCAGCCAATGGGCTTCTACTCGCCCGGCACCATCATTGATGACGCACGTCGTCACGGCGTGGTGGTGCTACCGGTGGACATCTCGCGCTCGACGTGGGACCACCAAATGGTGTGGGCCGATGTCGGCGATGGCGATGGCGATAGCGACGCTAGCAATGGCGACGCTAGCAATGCCAGCGGGCCGCAGCTCCTGCTCGGCCTGCGCTCGATTCGTGGCCTCGGCGATCGCGCGCGCGCACGGTTGGAAGGTGCGCTGGCCGATGGCGCGTTCGTCTCGGTGATGGATGTCGTGCAGCGGACACAACTCGACCGGCGCGCGCTGCGACTGCTGGCCGAATCGGGAGCGCTGGATTCTCTGGTAGCCGACCAACCAGACGCGGAGCGTCGACGGACGGCACTCTGGCAGGCGCTGGAGGCACAGCGTGGGACGGCTGGCCCGCTCGCCCCGATGGCCCTGCGTCCCATCTCTCCGCCACTTCCTCCGCTATCACCAATGGAACTGACGGAGGCCGACTATCGCCTCACCGCGCTCTCGCTCAACGGTCACCCGATGCGACACCTGCGCGACGTCCTAGCCCCGAATGACGTCCGCACCGCACAGTCGCTACTCAGTGGCAGGGATGGCGAACGGGTGGCCCTGGCCGGTCTCGTCATCTGCCGACAGCGTCCCCCGACAGCAAAGGGCTTCGCCTTCCTCACCCTGGAAGATGAGACAGGATGCCTGAACGTCGTCGTCACGCCGCGCCGCTTCCTGAACCAGGAACGACTGATATCCACTGCTCCGCTAATGCTCGTTCGCGGCACGCTACAGGTGGAGAGCGGTGTCGTGAACCTGCGCGGCGAGAGCTTCCACGCGCTGAAGGCATCGGTCGGCGCGGAGCACGCGCGCAGGCACGACTACCGCTGATCGCGGTGGTTGATCAGCCGTCCCTTCGTCACCGCTGAACGCCTCGGTTACAACTATTATCGGCCGATCTCCATACCCACGTACCAGTTCCGACCCGGCCCCGGCTCGCGCACCCGACCACCGAAACCGTTCACGACCACTGTACTCACGTAGGCGCGATCGAACAGGTTCTCGACGCCCGCGAAAGGCAGCAGTGACGCGCCGCCGACGCGAGTCGCCCAAGACGCCCGAGCTCGGGTAATGCCCGGCCCCCAGCCTTCCACTCGCAACGCATTGGCGTCGTCGGCGAAGACGGCGGAACTGATCGTCTGGTCGACGTCCAACGACAGGCTGGATGTCGGCCGAGTGCGCAGTCCCAGTCGCAGGAAGTGAGTCGGGACGCCGGGTATCTGCTTGCCGTCGAGTACCGTCGTCCGGTCGCCACTCACCACGCGATAGTCACCGAAGCGATAGTGCGCCCAGGTGTACGCGGCCGACAGCGACAGCGCCCGGTGCAGGCGCGCATCGACGCCCAACTCAACGCCGTCGTTGTCGGTCGCACCAGCATTGCGGTAGAAGGCACGCCCGTTCGTTTCCTGGTACTGCACGATCGCGTCGGTCACGCGCGTGCTGAAGGCGGCTATGGAATAGGTGAGACGCTCGTCGGCCAGCGAACCGCGGGCGCCTGTCTCGAACGTCACGGCGCGCTGCGGCCCGAGTTCCGTCGAGAAACCGCCGCCGCCATCGGCCCGGCCCTGCAACTCAACCGTCGTCGGGGTCTCGAAGGAGGTGGAGACGTTGACGTAGGGGACGAAGGCGCCGGTTACGATGTAGCTCCCGCCCAGGTGGCCGCTCCACGCCGGCAGCGTGCGCGCGCCGCCTTCGTCACCATCGCTCAGGAAGTTGTCGGCGGCCGCAAAGCGCACGCGATCGTGGCGCGCGCCGGCGCTCAGCGTGAGCGGTGACAGCGGCGACCAGGTGAGCTGGGCGAACGGACCCATGCTCCAAACGGTCTCCCGCTGGTCCAGTAGCAGAGTATCGGTGGGAGCGGTGGGACGGCCCCCAGTGGCGCGATAGTTCGCCCGATCGTCGCGCATCCACTGCCACTGTACGCCAGCAATGAACTGCGGTGCGTGAGCCGCGCTGCCCAGCCGCCGTCCGCCGGAGACACGCGCTCCGGCAGCGGCCCGATCGATCGTGATATAGGTGCCGTTGGTGGGTCCTCTGGGCGGTGGCGGCGCCGAGCCGATGGCGTTCCGAAGGTCGCGCGCCAGGCCGAAGACGCTAGCGTCCCAGTTCCACTCGCCTTCGTTACCGGCCTCATGTCGCATGCGGAGCGACAGTTGCTGCTGGCTCACTCGCTTGTCGGCCCCACGCAGGATGTTGGTCTCTGCTGCCGTCGACGGATCGGCGGCAAACTCGGCGGCGGTGAGGGCGCCCGGATTGAGCGCGGTCGGCACATCGCCCAGGTTGAGACGCAGGGCGAGCGTGGTATTCGGCCCGGTGGCGTAGTCCACCGCTGCGTTGAGCTGGCGAACGTCAGCGTCCGAGTGCGGCCGGAAGCCGTCCCAGGTCAACCGTGAGAGCGACAGCGCGCCCACTGCCCGACCGCTGCGCCCACCCACTCTCGCCTGCCACTTCCGCATGCCGTACGAGCCTGCCTCCAGTCGTGTAGACGGCTCGAAAGCAGTTGACGCGCCGAGGTCAGTAGTGAAGCTGAGCACACCGCCGGCGCCGTTGCCATAGAGCGACGACGCGGACCCGCGCAGAACCTCCACGCGCGATAGCGTGGCCAGCTCGACGTTGCTCAACTGGCTCTGACCGTCGGGCAACGTCTGCGGTATGCCATCGAGTAGCACGACCACGCCGCGGACGCCGAAGTTGGCGCGACTGCCGGCGCCACGGATCGAGACCCGCTGGTCGAGGGCGAAGTTATAGCGATTACCAACGAAGACGCCGGGTATGGCCGCGAGCGCCTCGTCCAAGCCCACCGTCGCCTGGGCACCCCGAAGAGCATCCTTCTCGACCACCCCGATCGCCCATGGAGCACGGGTGAGCGACTCGCGCTCGCCGGTTACCGTCACTGTGACGCCCGGCAACCGCTGCGCGGTCGAATCGCGGCGGATGCTGTCCTGAGCGGTCGATGACACAGGCCGCTGCGCCACGGACGTCGAGGTCAATCCAAAGCTGGCCAGGAGCGCAACCAGGACGAAGACGACTCTACGGAGATGGGACACGATTTAACTCGGGGAGTAGGAACGGACGCGACAGGCGAGGACTCTGCACCGACACCAGAGCAGTACGGCGCAAGTCGCTCCATAGAAGATGCCACGACTACCACGACAAATGATAATTCGACCTGGATGTTCCCGCGGCTTGGCACCGAGACCATAAGATGGTTGTCCCGGCCGCTCTCCATGGTCGGCCGGAGCTCATATCCGATCGCGTGTACGAATCAGAGCATGAAGTCCGCAGGAGGCCGATCTGCCTACGCGAAAAAGGACGCTCCTCGCGGGGCGCCCCCTTCGCTGCCTTCACAGCAACCATCCGGCCGTTACGCGGCCATACCCACGACCACGATCATCGCGCGTAGGTGATCTTCAGCGCATCAGCCGCCAGCTCCAACTGATCGGTAGTGTCGTTGTTGTTCCGCGGCAGTGCGAAACGGAGGCGGAAGGTGATGCTGGAGGCGCCGGCCTGACGCGCCGCCTCCACTAGCGATGTCACGTCGGTCGCCGTCGTCCCGGCATATGCGCCAGTCACCAGCACCGAAGCTATGGTCGGCGCGGCATGGTTGATGGCGAGCGCGCTGGTCCATTCCACGTAGAGCCCGCCCAGGCCGAACGGGTTGCCGAATACACCCGCTGACTCCATCACCAGTCCCAGCGACGCGCTCTCAATCCTGGCGTCGGTCGGTAGGTCGGCCAACGAGTAGGTGATGAAAGCCTGGAGTGGGGCGAAGTCGCTCTCGTCGTCGTCACCAGCCACCAGCACCCCAGGTAGCTGGGCCGCCATTCCGTCCATCTCGCCAATGGTACCGATGTCGGTAGCCTGCTTCACCACCGTCTCGCGCACCGGCACGGTGACCGTGATCAGCGCGGTGGCGCTGACGGTGCCGGTGGTGACGGTGATCGTCGCGCTCCCGGCTCCCACCGCCGACACGATGCCAGTGCTCGAGACAGTAGCCACCGCGGCATTGCTCGTCTCCCACACCATCGTCGTGCCGCCAATCACGGTGCCGCCGGCATCGCGCACTGTAACTCGAAGTGCCTCCGTGACGCCCACTCGGAGCGTTACCGACGACGGGTTCAGAGCCACGCTGGCAGGCACCGGTTCCGCCACTGCTACGCTCACGCTGGTCGTACCGCTCACGCCTCCAGACGTCGCCGTAATGGTCGCTGAGCCGATGGCTACCGCCGTCACGACTCCACTGGCCGACACGGTCGCCACCGCCGCGTTGCTGCTCTTCCACTCAACTGTCGCACCACCCACCACTGAACCAGCGCCATCTCGCACCGTCGCGTTCAATGTCCGCGTACCACCCACCGCGAGCGAGAGCGATCCGGGCGTGACAGTAACGCTCGTTGCCCCGGGCTGGGTCGCCCCCACGGTCACTGCCGCGCTACCGCTGGCGCTCCCCGAGCTAGCGGTGATGGTCGCACTACCGGCGGCGACGGCCGTCACCACTCCGCTCGCGGAGACGGTGGCCACGCTTGCGTCACTGCTCTTCCACGTCACGGCGGCGCCACTCATGGTGCCACCGCTACCGTCGCGCACCACCGCCGATAATGTCTGCGTGCCGCTCGCGCTCAGCGTCACCGGAGTCGGACTCACGGTCACCGTCGCGGCGCTGGGTGCGAGTGCTGTCACCGTGACGAGAGCTGTACCACTGGCGCCGTCAGAGGTGGCTGTGATAGTCGCACTGCCCGCAGCAATGGCCGTGATAGTACCGCTCACCGACACTGCTGCCACGGCTGGATTGCTGCTCTTCCAGATTACGCTTGCACTTCCCAGTGTGCCGCCGCTGCCGTCACTGACGGTCGCTGAGAGGAGCTCCGTCCCGCCAACCGTGAGCGATACTGGCGAGGGGGTCACTACGACCGAGGTTGCTTTCGGCGGCGCTGCGCCTGCCCTCACCGTCACATAAGCTGTGTCGGCATGGCCCTCGGCAGCTACGATGATGCGCGCCACGCCCGCGCTCGCCGCTGTCACTCGACCACTGGCCGTCACGTTAACCACGTCCGGGCTGTCGCTGCGCCAACTCAACGTGCGACCGGCGAGGGCGTTGTCCAATGCGTCACGCGCAATCCCTACCAGCATCGTCGACGAACCCACCGAGAGCGTCATCGTGCGCGGCGAGATGAGAACCGATCCTATCGGAGGCGGTCCGACGGACACACTGACCGTGTCCGCTGCCGCTCCCACGACAGCGATTACTCTCGTCATCCCCTGTGCATTTCCGGTAACTGTTCCACCGGCCGAAACCGATGCCACCGACGGGTCCAGCGATCGCCACGAGAGCGGATAGCCACTCACCAGCGCCCCCTGATCGTCCTGGGCGACGGTGGACAGCTGCACTGTCTTGCCGCGTGGCACAACTACCGGGTCCGGCGAGATAATGACGGTCGACACGATCCCCGTAATGCTTGTGGGCGCGACCGTGACGACCGATGTGTCGGCCCTGGTGCCGCGAGTGGCGATGATGCGCGCGGTGCCGACAGCCATGCCGTTGACTATGCCAATGGACGATACGGACACCGTTGACGGCGCATCCGTGCTCCAGGTTACGGGCTGACCGATCACTGTACCCGAGACGTCACGCACCGACGCCGTCAGCACTCCGGTAGTGCCAAGTCGGAGGGCAAGCTTGGACGGCTCAACGGTCACGCTGCCGCCAGCGATGCCTTCGACTGTGATCGTCGCCGTGTCGGCGAACCCGCCCGACCGAGCCACGATGAGCGCCCGACCGGCCACGATACCCGTAACGGTGCCGTCTCCGCTGACGATTGCCACCGACGTCGCCAAAGACTCCCAGCTCAGCGAGGCTCCGCTCACCGTTCGCCCGCTGGCGTCCACTGCCGCGGCCACCAGGCGGGTGGTGTTCCCAGCGAGTACGTTCGCCGTGCTCGGCGTTACCCGCACCATCGTCAGCCGTGCTCCATCCCCTCCTCCACCATGTCCACCCGTGGGAGGAGGGGTGACCGGGCCCGTTGGCGCGTCGCTTCCGCCACAGGCGGCGAGCACGGCAAGGACGGCGAGATGGATGATAAATGCGGCGAGTCTGGCCGGAGCGCGAGCTGACATGGCAACAACAGGACTGAGGACGGCCCCATAACGGAGCAGCGGTTAACCGCGATTGCGGCGTTCTCAGCGCTTGACGAGACGCGCCCGAGGGAGGCAACAGGCCTCACCACGGGCGCAATTACGCACCGTCACACCAGAGGCAACCCGCTCTTCCGCTCCCTCCAGTGCGGCCGCTTCGCCGCCGTCACCGTCCGAGCAGTTCGGCCAATCGAGACCGTCCCACCGCTTGGGATGGTGGGCGCATCCCCAGCCAGGCAGCCACTGTGGGCGCCATCTGTACCGTGCTCGCCGGCCCGATGCGCCTCGGCGCAAAGCCAGCACCGGACGCGCAGAGCACTGTTTGCATGTCGGCGGCTACCGACGGATAGCCGTGACCGGCTCCAGCACGGTCGGGACCAGCCACCGCCCCGCGCGGGTCCGGTGTCCACCGATAGCCGTCCGCTACCTCGTAGTAAATGTCGCCGCCTACCGGTCCGCCCATGCCCAGGGAATCGTGCTCCGCCGGGCGGAACAGTCGGGTGACAACTGGCTGTCCGTCCGGGCCGCGAGCTCCCTCCAACGCTGCGGCTGCCCGAGCCAGGACCGCGGCCTCTTCTGATGGTGGGACTATTCCGCCCTTCCACGCGGTCCGGTTTACCATTACCCAGTAGCCATTGGGCGACAGCGCCTGAGTCCGCGCGAGGTCGATCCGGCCAGCCGTGTCGAGCGTCATGAGGCCAGCTGCCACAAGGGCGGCGTTGGGACGAAAAGTCCGCCACGTAGCCCGCATCCCATGGTCTCCTCCCACGAAGAGAGCCGTGTTCGGATCGTTGCCCACAAGTGCCCGCAACGCGGACAGACGATGGTCGGCCAGCGCCCAGGCGCGCGCCCGAACTACCTGTACCCGCGCGGCCACCTGCGCATCGTAGTGCGGAGATGCCTTCACCACCTGGCCAAAGAGCATGTGGTCAGCCTCGTCGATGAGCGGGAAGTAGTCCAGCATGAGCGATGGTCGTAGAGTCTTCCAGCCCCACTCGCTGCCGCGCTCGAACTGTCGCGTCACCAGTTCGACGGTCTCCAGATAGCGCGACTCGGCAGTGCCGTCACCGCCCTCCCAGAGAGTCTTCCCGAACGCGCCGCGCTCGGTGAGATTGATGGCTCCGTTGCCGTACCAACCCTGGACCGCCGCGTCGTAGGCCGCCGCCACTTCGGGACGATTCCCCTCCACGACTCGGAGTTCCGGAACGAAGAGGAGATAGCGCGAGCCATCGGCGCTGACGTCGAACAGTCGCGCTCTGAGGAAGATCGTCCCGCTGTCCACCGAAATTACGAGCGGCGGCGAGAAGTTGCGCGCCAGTTCACGACCGGCGAGGGGTGCCTGCTCCAACGGGTTGGCGACCGCCAGCACTCCACCTGCCACGTCGCGCTTGCGGGCGACCAGCACACGGTCGTAACGGTCGGCACCGTGTAAAAGGGCAAAGATGGAGTCGTTGCCAGCTGCCCAGGCGATCTCACGAGGAGCGACGCCGCTCTGCAGCCGATCCAGTCCCGTCCAGCCGGTAGCTGGCCGCGGTGGCGTGTCACGCTCGGTGAGCACACGGTCCTGAGCGATCTGCCTGTTATAGCCGTTCACTACCTGGACGCCGGGGCGTGCCAGCAGTCGTCTTCCGGCCTCACGCAGCGAATCCAGTCGCGGCTCGGCGGCCGTCCCGACCGGGGGATACCCTGGCGGTCCCGGAGCCTGCGTGACCTGATGGCCGAATGTTGTCAGTCCGCTCGCGCCCGCGGTAAGCCAGATTGGCTCGGCGCGCAACGGGTCCGAGCTGTAGCCAGAGACACTCTCGAGGAGTGTATGCTCTGGCTGAGGGAGCACAGGTTGGGAGTTGGCAGCGATGCCATTCACATTCCCGTAAGCGCCGGTCCAGAGCGCGGCATGCCCCGGCGATGTGACGCTGGGAAATGCCGGACGCGCACCGTCCGCGCAGGCGCCCTCAGTGAACAGGGCGTGGAAAGCGGGGACTGCTTCCGCATCGACGGTCTGGAGCATGCGCTGCTCGTTGAGGGCGTCGAAGCTGACCACGATAGCCCGACGCGCGCTCGGCGTGGCGGCGGCGACCGGACCGGCCGACGGCGCGCATGCGGCGAGGGAGGCGGCCAGAATCGACAATGAGCCGATGGCGGCGACCGAGGAACGGTGCGATGGTAGCGAGAACATTCTCTTAGAGAGAGGATCGGAGAGAAGCGTTGGCGCTGTCAGAGGCGGGCGATTTACTCGAGAAGCTACCGTCGACGTTCTGCGGTGATGCCGTGCTTGCTCACACTGAGCGCCCAGGCCCACCTTAGCAAGCTACCGCATTCACCTCCTATTGATTCTGACCACACCGATGCCCGTCCGCTACCTGCCTCCCGTCAGCCGCCTGGCCGTCCTTGCCGGCGTCGTCGTAGGCGTGACCGCCGTGGGTTGTAGTCCATCCAATTCCCGCGATGGCCTGGCCGCGCCAACACCGGACACGGTTACCACCAGCGTTGCCTGGCCTTTGCCGCCGTCCAGCGACGTGGCCGCAGCCGTCGGACTCTACGCAGTCGACGCCGATACGTTGGTCCTCCTGGAGGCTGACGGTCGGCTTCAACTACTGACGTCCGACTCTGCCCGTACCACTCTCCGTACCGTCGACTCGCTCTTTAGCTACAGGCTAGCCGGAAATGTCAGAGACAGTCTTCGCCTGCTTCCGGGTGACTCCGGTGCCGTCACCGCAGTGCGCATGGGTGGACGTGACTACGCCAGACTGCACGTCGCGCCGAGCGATGGCGGCAGCTTCAGGATAGTCCCCGAGCGTCCGGTGGAGGAACTACGTGCCGAGGCAATTGCGGCCACGCCGCCCGCTCAACCCGATTCGTTGAGGGCACCCGACCTTGTCGAGCTCACAACACTGGACCGGTCGATCAAGCTGGACGTGCGCTACGCGACGACCAACAACTTCATGGGTGCGCGCTTCTACGACGAGCCGCGGGCATTTCTTCAACGTCCCGCTGCCGAGGCGTTGGTGCGGGTGAGCGAACGACTCCGCAGATTCGGCCTGGGGCTGCTCGTTCACGATGCCTACCGCCCGTGGTACGTGACACGGATGTTCTGGGATGCCACGCCCGAGAACCAGCACGACTTCGTAGCCGACCCCGCCACCGGCTCCCGTCATAATCGCGGTGGCGCGGTCGACCTCACGCTCTACGATCTGCTGACCGGCGAACCTGTGACAATGCCCAGCGGCTACGACGAATTCTCGCCGCGTGCGCGCTGGGACTGGCCGGGCGGTACGGCGCGCCAGCGCACCCTACGCGACTTGCTGCGGCGCGCTATGGAGAGCGAGGGCTTCGACGTGTACCCGCCGGAATGGTGGCACTTCGACCACCAGAGCTGGCGCAGCTACCCCGTGCTCAATCTTCCCTTCGACGGCCTCGATAGCGCCAGCGGACCCGTCGGGCGCTCCAACCGGGAAACGTAGATCGGGAATGAGTACGATCGGAGATACGACCAGTGCCGAATTGAAACGCGCCCTCGAGTATGAGGGCGCGGTAGAACGGGATGACAATATGCCGAAACGAAGCGCTGCCGCATGACAGTGCCGCCGAGCGCCTGAACTCGCTACTCGATCTCCTCGATACCGCGCGTGGCGAAGATACGGGCGACGGCATCGCCGATCTTGTTGTTCGGCGTGCTCGCTCCAGCGGTGAGTCCTACCCGCACCGGACCGTCACCGAGCAACCAGGAATCCGCCTGCACTTCTTCCTTGCCGCCGATGGGCAGGTAACGCACGCTACCCGAAGCAACATCCAGGCAGTCCGCGTCCGCGATGTGGTACGTCGTTACGCGCTCAGCGCACAGCGCGGCCAGCGACATCGTGTTGCTCGAATTGTAGCCGCCGATGACGAGCATCACGTCCAGCGGCTCATCGAGCAGTTCGCGAACGGCGTCCTGCCGTTCCTGGGTCGCGCTGCAGATGGTGTCGAACGTTCGGAAATGCTCGGCGCGGTGCTCGGCGCCGTACGCCTTCTCCATCGATTTACCCACCTCGGCGCCGATGGCCAGCGACTCCCGGGCGAGCATCGTCGTCTGGTTGGCGACGCCCACGCGAGTGAGGTCAAGATCGGGATCGAAGCCAGGATTACTGGCATGGGCGAATCGCTTGATGAAATCGTCGCGGTCTCCGTTACCCTCGATGTAATCGCAGACGTAACGTGCCTCTTCCATGCTCCGCACCACGATGTAGCGACCACCAGGGTACTTGCCTACCTGAGATGCCGTCGCCCGAGTCTCCTCATGGTAATACTTGCCATGAATGAGCGCGGTGAAGGAATCTCGAGCGTAGCTCTCGACGCGCTTCCAGACATTGAGCACCGAGCCGCAGGTGGTATCCACTACCACGCAGCCGAGCGTGCGAAGAGCTTCGAAATCCTCGATGGTAACGCCGAACGCGGGAAGGATTACCACGTCATCGGGCACAACCATGCCGAAGTCGAATCCGCCAGGCCCCGGCTCCAGGAAGACGACCCCCATCTCCTTGAGCTTTGCGTTGACGTGCGGGTTGTGGATGATCTCCCCGGCCAGGATCACCCGCCGATCAGGAAACTTCCGCCGCGTCTGGTAGGCGTAGTCCACCGCTCGTTCAACGCCGTAGCAGAAGCCGAACTCGCGGGCCAGACGCACGGTGACGTCGCCAGCCGTGAGAGTGAAGTCGCGGGATCGCAGCAGGTCCACCAGGTGGCCGCTGTAATCCGACGCCAGGGTCTCCTGGACCTCGGCTTTCAGGCCGAGCCCCTTCCGGAAGTAAGTGAAACCATTTTCGGTAGAAGCCATAGTATGTGTAAGGTAACAGACTTCCCGGTCCGCGCTGTCCGTCCCGCATCCACCGCATGAACATGGCCCTCGACGCCGACTTCCTGGCTCTGCAACTGGCGCTGGCCGGTCAGTACTCCCTGGAGCGTGAACTGGGTCGGGGCGGGATGGGCATTGTCTACCTGGCCCGTGAGGTGAGCCTGGAGCGACTGGTGGCGATCAAGGTGCTACCCCCCGTATTCGCAGGTCGACCGGAGCTTCGCGAGCGCTTTCTGCGTGAGGCGCGCACCGCGGCCAGGCTCTCCCACCCCAATATCGTCCCCATCTTCCGGGTCGGAGAGGCGGGCGAATACGTCTATTTCGCAATGGCTTACGTGGACGGAGAGACGGTGGGCCAGCGGCTCCGCTCCCGGGGCCCATTTCCGTCCGTAGAGGCTGCCCGGATCCTCCGTGAGGCGGCGTGGGCCCTCGCTTACGCACACGCGCAGGGGATTGTCCACCGTGATGTGAAGCCGGACAACATCCTCCTGGAGCGCTCCAGCGGGCGGGCGCTGCTCACCGACTTCGGTATAGCCCGCGTCCAGGAGGCGACGGCTCTCACCGACGAGCAGAATATCATGGGGACGGCGCACTTCATGAGCCCCGAACAGGCCACCGGCGAGCCGCTGGACGGCCGAAGCGACCTCTACGGCCTGGGCGTAGTGGGCTACCTGATGCTCACCGGACGGCTGCCGTTCGACGCGGCGACCGTGCCCGCGGTGCTCGTCAAGCAACTCACCGAACTGGCACCGCCGCTACTTGTTGCCGGCGCCGGTCGAGGAATTCCACCTCGGCTGGCGCAGGCGATCGAGCGATGCATGGCCAAGTCGCCGTCCGCCCGTCCCGCCAGCGGTGAGGCGCTCGCTGAGGCGCTAGCTGAGTCGACCGAGGAGCGGCGGGCGCTTCCGGCGCCACTGAGGGTGTGGCTGCAGAAGCGAGACCCGCTCACGCCGGCATATCTGGTGTGGAGCTCGGTATCGCTAGTCGCTATGTATGGTCTCACTCTGCAGTACCTCTATCGCCCCGGTGCGATTTCGTCCGGATCAATCATCCGCCTGATGCTCGCCGCCACGATCCCTGTCTTTCCGCTGGCAGCGTATCACCTGCGCCACACATGGCGGGTGCTGCGCCTGGGCTACTCGCGAGGGGATCTGATCCAGTCACTGCGGCTGCACGCTGAGCAGCAGCGCGAGGATTCCGCGGTGGCAGCGAGCCCGGTGCCTCCGGTACTCGCCCGCGCTATCCAGGTGCTTACATACGGCTCCTGGATCGCGCTGCTGGTCTTCGCATCGGCGATCCCGTTCTTCTTTAACTCCGCGGTTGATCAGGGATCAAGGCTCTCGCTTTCAGGATGGATCCTCGGGATTCCGGCAGTGCTCACCGTCGTCGGCAGCGTGCTCGGAGTGACCTTCCCGGCGCGCGGGCTGCGTCCCGGTCGGGCGACAGAGCTGCGCCTCAAGTTCTGGGAGAGCCGGCCGGGCAGGTGGGTGGCCCGTTTTCTGGAAGGGCGGAGCGAGGGTCGTGGTTCACCGGAAGAACTCGTCCAGCGTCATACTGAAGTTGCCATAGGGTTGGCCGTCGACCAGCTCTTTGCTGCCCTCCCCAAGCAGTTGCGAGGTCAGCTCCACGAACTGCCAGACGTCGTAACTCAGCTCGAGGAACACGCGCGCACCGTGCGTCGTCGGCTGGACGAACTGGACATTCTACTCGCCAGCGCCACTCCCACAGCTGGCGACTCCAGGCTGCTCGCCAGCGCCACCGTGGCCGAAGACGTGATCGCCCAGCGCGACTCGGTAAGCGACGACCTGCGCGGCGCTCGCGATATCGCCCAGCAGCGGCTGGCCCAGACTGTCGCCGCTCTGGAGACGATCCGTCTTGATCTATTGCGTTTACAGGGAGGGGTCGGCGACGTCGGCCGGCTGACGACGGCGATCCACGACGCCCAGTTACTGGGTATCGAAGTGGAGCGTCTTCTAGCTGTCCGCGACAGAGCTGAGCGGGCGATCGACGCTAACAGCAACGAGATTGGTGGAGTGGTGCGCGCATGACGCACCGGCAACCTATGGACGTCGTGCGCCCACACCTGTACATCTAACCTTTCGCCGCGGATGAGCTTACGCCGGTTATTACTTCAACTCGGCGACTGCCGCTCGACTGACCAGCCATCCGGGAGTTGAGCAGCTCGCGCGGCGGAACGACTTATCTGGCTCAATCCCGCACGTCTCGAAGTCGCCCGACGTTTCCCTGTCGGCGGACCCCCTGTCCACCTGCCCGCGGACTCCCAATTGTCCACCATCTTCCTCGTCGCGGCCGCGTTCGGCGGCGCGGTGCTCCTGTTGCAACTGCTGCTCGGCCTGATCGGCCTGGGCGGCGGCCACGACCTGGGCGGTGGTCACGACCTGGGCGCGCATGACGGAGTAGTTGACGATGGGCTGCAGCTGCTCACGGTGCGTGGAGTGGCGGCTGCGCTGACATTTTTCGGCATTGGCGGACTGGCCATGCTCGCCGCCGGTGCCGGTAGTATCGTCGCGACAGTTGTTGGCGCGGCGGCGGGCGGTATTTCTGCGCTCGGTGTAGCCGTAGTCATGCGACAGTTGGGCCGGTTGGAGAGCGATGGCGTCATCCGAATGGAGGGAGCCATCGGGCTTCCGGCAGTGGTTCACGTCAGTCTGCCCGATGGTGGCGCAGGCAAGGTCATTCTGTCTCTGCAAGATCGAGTTCTCGAACTGAAGGCCGTCAGCCTGGACGGCGACATTCCTACCGGCAGTGCCGTTACCGTCGTCGGTCTAATTGACGACAACACCCTGGAAGTTGTACGTACTCCCGAACCTGGAGAATGAGATGGTAGTGGTCCCCGTGATGGCCGTCCTGTCGGCCCAGCTCGACCTTCCCTCCGATCCGCTGGCCACCATCCTGGAAGCCGCCACCTGGCCGCTCGTAGGGGCAGCCGCGCTCCTGATACTGCTCATCGGCCTCTTCCTACTCTTCGTCAAGCGTTACAAGCGCTGTCCGAGCAACAAGCTGCTGGTCATCAGCGGTCGGGTTAGCGGGGGTAACACCGCGCGCTGCATTTCCGGCGGTGGTGCGTTCATCTGGCCGGTTATCCAGGAGTGGGACTATCTCACGCTCGAACCGATCCAGATCGACATCCCGCTCAAGGATGCCCTGAGCTTCGAGAATATCCGGGTTAGTGTGCCGAGCGTGTTTACGGTGGCCGTGGGCACGGATGCGATGGTGCGTCAGAACGCCGCGGTGCGTCTACTCACGCTGGACCAGAACCAGATCAAGCGCCAGGCGCAGGACATCATCTTCGGTCAGCTTCGCCAGGTGATCGCCTCGATGCGCATCGAGGACATCAACCGCGACCGCGACGCGTTCCTGCAGAACATCCAGAAGTCGCTGGAGCCGGAGCTGGAAAAAATCGGCCTGGTGCTGATCAACGTGAACATCACCGACATCACCGACGAGAGCGGCTACATCGAGGCAATCGGGCGGAAGGCTGCCAGCACTGCCGTGCAGCAGGCCCGTGGCGACGTGGCTGAGCAGGAGAAGTTGGGCGAGATCCGGGTGGCAGAGGCGGAGCGCGAGCGCTACGTGAAGGTGGCCGACAACACCAAGCAGCGCGACATCGGGATCCAGGAAGCGTTGCGCGAGAAGGCGGTGCGGCTGGCCGAACTGGACAAGGAGCAGCAGGTCGGCGAGCAGACAGCGATTTTCGAACGCGAGACGCAGGTAAAGGATGCCGAGCAGAGGAAGCGTGTCTCGATGGCTGAGGCCGAGGCAAAGGCGATCGCCGGTGAGGCCAGCTCGCAGGCTCACATAGTCGCCACCCGGGCACAACTCCAATTGCGCGAGGCGGAAGCATTCCAGCTCGCTGAAACCAAGAAGAGGGAAGCGCAGGCGGCGGTGAAGGAAGCCGAGAACCGGGCCCTGACCCGCGCCGCGCTGGCCGAGGCCGAGCGAGTGGAGGCCGAGCGCCGTGCCGCGCTTGAGGCCCCGGCAAAAGCTGAGAAGGCGAAGATGATCGTGGACGCCCAGGCTGAGGCCGAGCGTCGTACGCTGGCCGCGCAGGCCGAGGCTACGTCGATCTACTTGAAGCTGGAGGCCGAAGCCCGTGGACAGTACGAGATACTGGCCAAGAAGGGTGAGGGACTGAAGCTGGTGGTGGAGGCTTGCGGAGGTGCCCAGCAGGCCTACCAGATGCTCATGCTGGAGCATCTCGACACCCTGGCCGAGACCGCTGCGACTGCCATCTCCAACGTCAAGTTCGACAAGGTGGTGGTCTGGGACGGCGGTTCGGGCGCGGGAGGCGGCGCCGCGGCCAGCTTCCTCCAGAACCTGGGCAAGACGCTGCCGCCGATGATGCATGTGCTCCGGGACATCGCCGGTGTGGAGTTGCCAGGATTCATGGGGTCGCTCACCGACGACGGCGTGGACGTTGTATCATCGGGCAGCAATGGCGGCGGCGCCAATGCGAAGCCGAAGAAGCTCGAGGTGCCGCCGGTCGTCGCGCCGGCCGATGCCTATCTGGCTCCGAGGGAACCGGCTGGGAGTTGAAAGACTGAGCACTCGCATACGATTCCTGGCACCACGCACGATGGCGCGCTCCCGACGGAGCGCGCCATCGTCGCCTGGTGTGGCGGCGTCCCATGTCGTGGATCCCGTCTGAACTGTTATTGACGGGATTGACGGGATTGACGGGATTGACAGGATTTACGGGATGGACGCGACGCTATCAATAAGTACGGAGCGTGCGCCGTAGTAGTGCGCCGTGTGGTGAGGCGACCGAGGCCTGAAGTCCACCTGGCACACGGAAGTCGGCTGCCCGAGGACTACCACGTTGCTGGGGTGTAATCAGGAGGGATCCAGAGCAGCGGTTTGACATCCGGCGTGTTCACCGGTACGTTCGTGCAACTTGCCAGGAAGACGCTGTGGTCCCCACCGCCCGCCGTTGGTCCGGTGGAGCCTGAGCGCACAGCCCGGAGGTAAGCATGGTTCCACTCGTTCTGCGCCGTCTCGCCGTGACAGGACTCGTCGTCTCGATCTCTGCGTGTTCTGGTGAGTCTATTACCCCCCCTGAACCGTCGGCCTTACCTTCCACATCGGTAGAGTCCGCACGCCCGGTTCTTTCGGAAGGCGCTCAGCGGGAGTTGATGCTGGCCGCACAGGGACGCACGAGACGCGGTATGGAAGATGAGATTCTCCGCATGGAGAGTCGGATCCCTACTCTGGGCGGTCTCTACCGCGACGAGAACGATCGAGCAGTGATCTATCTCCTCGACGTGACGCACGGACCCGCAGCCATCGCTGAGTTACGCGCTATAGCGCCCTCGTTGAATGTCGAGCCTGGCCTGAGGTCGCAGCTCACGCGTGGCGCCAATGTCGTGGTGCGCCAAGGACACGCTACATTCTCGCAGCTTCTGGACTGGAAGAGGACGGTTGGAGCCGCAGTTGGCAGCTTAGATGGCTTCTCCAGTATCGACGCTGACGAGTCGGTCAATCGGATTCGCGTCACTGTCGATCCCGATGGTGCGACAGACGAATTCGAGCGTGCTGTTGCACGACTGAACCTTCCTGACTCCATCGTGATGGTAGTCACGGTTCCGGTTGCCCAGGACCTCGCGAGCATCAGAGATCGATTTCGTCCCACTGAAGGCGGAATGCAGATTCAACAGATGCTTGGTAAATGGTGTACGATTGGCTTCAACGTAACGACATACGGTTGGGGTGAAACAGGCTTTCTGACAGCGAGCCATTGTGATCCTGGCGTGGTCGGTACCGGAGCCACCGGATCGATCTTTGCCCAACCGACGTATATCTCCAGCAACTACGTCGGCACGGTACTCCTGAACCCAGCCTGGAATCGAACGGATCCCGATTGCCTGGGTCACAGCAAATGCACTGACGCAGACGTGATGTTCGTCAAATATACGAACGCGTTCGATGCAAGCAAACGCGTGTCCACTACGAACGGTGTTGGTACGTCTTATGGCGGCGGTTCGATCTCTCGGATCGGTTACTGGAGCTTCATCGGCATCCCTCCGTTCGCCTACGTCGGCATGACCATGGACAAGGTCGGTCGAACGACCGGCTGGACACGCGGTACTCTTTCTCAGACATGCGTGGACAAGCTTACGACGAGTGGGATGAAACTCTGTTCAAACGCCGTAACGGGAAGTCGGGTGGGGAAGGGCGACAGTGGTGCACCCGTGTTCTATCCTCTCGTCAACCCTGATCCGCTGTACACCATGGGTATCCTCTTCGCAGGCGACGGCATCAATGTGTCGGACCCTCAGGGAGACTATTGCAACAGTGGATGCACGTACTATTACTCGCCATGGGAGAGCTTAACGCCACACCTTGGCAGGTACTTTCAGCCATAGGGACCTTCCACCTTGGCGGACACTACTCCTCTGCTGCGGACCAGCATTCCGCAGCAGAGGAGTGCGAGCGACAGCCCTCGGCAAGTCAGTGCGGGGGCGGACTCCGCCGGTTGGGTCGAACCCCTCCATCTGGTGCGATCCTTCATTCGTGATGAGCGGTCGGCCGTCTGGCCGTCGCGATGGAATCACACTTACATGTAGTAGATGGGTTGACGATTACGGAGCGATGATGATGAGAATGACGATGAATCGGCCGATCCTGGCGATCCTTGCTTCGGCCGTCATGGCGTGCTCGGCGCCCACAACGCCGTTTGCAGGGTTAGCTATTCAGACCTCCATCTCGGCTGACAGTACAGGCCCGGGTGAGCCCACTATGGTCACGGTATCAGTGACAAACTGGGGAAAGCACGCGCAGCAGCTCACGGAACGCTGCGACCGCCCCTTCGAGGTGACCACGCTGGATGGCACGAAGGTGGGGCCAGGCAATGGCACCTGTGATATGATTTACCGCCTCCCCTTCAGGATCGCACCGGGCCAAACCATGACGCGATCGGTAGCATGGGACGGAGACGGCTACCCGTCAGCATGGGACGGGCATGGCGACTCTTCGCGAATATTGCCTGCCGGCGAGTACCTCATCCAGGGTGCATACTCGATCCCTAGCGGCGGCGAGATCAGAAGCTATCCGGTCAGGGTTCATGTGACACCGTAAAGCTCGCGTAGCTCAGCTCGACTCTGCCTCCCGGTACGCCGCCTAGCACGCTGCCTCGCTAGTGCAGAATCAGGCGACTTTTCCGGGAATGGTGAGGTGGAGTTCGGGCGCACAGTCATAGGCGGCGTAGATGCGGGCTTCGAGGGCCGCAGAGGTGAGCAGCCCGTCGCGCATCAACGATGCGGCGCTTGCCATGAACCCACTTCGGTTCGATGGCGTTGAGCCAGGGACTGTTCACGGGCGGTAGCAGACGAGGAGTCGCACGCCGCGTCCGGTGCGCTTGACGGCCTGGTTGTGCGCGCGGACCCAGGCGCGAACCTCGCGGCTGACGTGCCAGTCCGCGTTGTCCCAACTAACACCAGCACGGACACGCCCACCGCATCGAGCTTCGCGCAGTTCCAGAGCAGGAACTCGATGGTCGGGACGCTACGGGAAACGGGGCTACCCACCGAGCGGCATCGGTCTGAAACATCGGACCTGGATTCGACAATCCAGTCAATCCAGTGAATCCCGTCTCATTACAGGATTGACGAGATCTACGCGTACGGACCGACGCGGAGTGAGTCTACGAGCCACGCCCGGACATGGATCCGACAATCCCGTCAATCCCGTCCGGTCGATCATTGACCGGAGGAAGCCTCCATGCGGAACGGCTCGATCAGCGTTCGAATCTCGGCCGGTATCGGCTGCGGTGTCATGCGCTCCGCCTGGACTGCTACGAGCACCACGCGGATCGTCGCGTGGTGAGTGTTACCGTCGGCGCTCCACGCATCCACCAGAAGCGTCACGGAACTCTTGCCAATGGCGAAGACTCCGGCGCGGAGCTCCAGCATATCGTCGAAGCGCGCCGGTGCGTGGTACTCGATCTGCAACGCGCGACGGGGGAGCCAAAGGCCGAACCGCTTGAGCGCGTCCAGCGCGGACGTGCCCGCGGCACGCCATAACTCCTGTTCGGCAACGTCGAGCATGCGCGTGTACGCGCTGTAGCGGACTATGCCGGCGAGGTCCACATCCTCCCAGCGCACACGCTCGGTAACGCGGAAGGGGAAGTTGTCGGATGGCGCGGACTGCGCGGACGGGAATAGGGAGGCGTTGGTCACGGTCAGATTCGGCAGGGTAACACGGATGCCGCGGACGGTCCGACAGGCACTGAATGAGATGGAAGATGTGGGCCGCGCACCGCACCCGGAACCACTTCCAACATATTGGCCGCAATGCTCGGCGCGATAACGATGGCGGGAGAGGTCTAACGGTAACGTTCGATCGTACGGAGAGTGGCATTGCTTGAACGGGGGGGCCCCGGCTCCTGCACTCCACGTTCGCACCACCCACACGCCACCCCGCCTCCCTCTTCCGCTGTCATGTGCCGCGCCCTATGCTAGCTGCTCCCAATGTCTGCATCCATCATCCCAATCGCTCGCCCGTCCTTCACCTTCATCGGTGAACGACTCTGGCTGGATTTCGTGAACACCGACGCCACTCGTGGCAAGGTGCGCACCGACGCCCTGCTGAGCTTCGACAGCTACCTGCGATGGCTCGAAGCGGCCGGCGCGCTGGATGGCGAGCGCGCGATGACAATGCGTCGTCGCGTCCTTGAGCAGCCAGCCGGCGCCACCGCTGCGCTCGTGGAAGCACGCCGCACTCGCGCCATACTGCGCCAGTTGGCCGAGCGCGGGTCGCGCGCCGATCGTCCCCGTGCCGATGCCGTCGCCGAACTCAATCGCATCCTTGGCCGGAGCGCCGGCACGAGGAGGCTGGAACTGCGCCGCGATGGCAGCGTCGCACGCACCTTCGTTCCTGTCGGCGATGCCTTCACCGGTCTCCTCATCCCCATCGTCGAGTCGGCCGCCGACACGCTGGTGCTGGATGAACTACCGCGCGTGAGGCGCTGCGCCGGTGCAGACTGCTCACGAGTCTTCCACGACGCAACGCGCAATGGTGCGCGGCGGTGGTGCGACATGAGTGGTTGCGGCAATCGCGCAAAAGCAGCGCGCCATCGTGCCCGGACCGCACGCGAGCGTCACGAGCCAACTAGCGCAATTTCCGACTGACGAGGGCGCAGGTGGGCGCCTACCGCTCCCACTTCGCTAAGTAGTTTCATTGACGATGACCTCGACTCCAGCCCAAAGCGAGTTGAGACTAGCGGCTTCTTCCGCGGCCGCGCTTGCCACGGGGCATTGGTGAGCCGCCACGACGTGGACCGTCACGTTTCTCTTCGCTCGTACCGTCGCGCTTCCCCGGACGCGAACCGTCGCCGGTGCGGCCGCGTGTACCTTCGCTCGATCTGCCTCGCGACCCACGACCAGCCGGGCCGCTACGTTCACGGCCGCCACGCTCGCGCGCCGGTCGGTCGCTGCCCGGCTCTTCAGGCGACCAGGGCCGGTCGAGCAATTCCTGCAGTTCGCCCAGCGTATCCGCGCGCACGGCTCCACGCTTCCCGCGCAGAACCATCAGGCGCAATGGACGGTCCAACGTGGGCAACTCCTCTGCGGTAAGTGTGCGCGCCGCCTTCTCATGTAGACGCAGCCGGGCGACGCCTCGCGGTCCCTCCTCCGTTTCCTCCACCTCGTAGGCGATCGGTACTTCGTGCCCACGTAGCTCCACGGCGTCAGGCAGCTGAGCGTAGCGCTCGACTTCCGCGTCGGAGACGAATGATTCGCGCGGTAGCGTCAGACGCACGGCCCGGAAGTCCTGAAGCGAAGTTACGTCGCCCAGACGCTCCTCGTACCACGCGATGAGTTCGCGCTCGCCGAGTTTGGGGGTGGTGCCGCCGGAGCGCCGCCAGACCTCGCGAATCTCTTCCACCACCGGCCTGTTCCGGTGAACCGCGACGTGTCGAGCCTCACCGCGCGCGAGTGCCGTCGCCAGCACATGACGCAACTCAGAGCGGTGATCCTCGGGCCACGGCTCCTCCACGCCCGATACCTCGCGGTCCAGCTCGAAGCCATGGTACTCCAGCCGCGTCGTCATCAGCAGCGGCGAGCGCTTACGATGGGCGTCGTAGCTCATCGTGGTCTCGCCACGTTGTGCATTCTGGCGGATCAGGTCGAGCGGGATCTGCGTTCCCTCGATGCTCGCCCGTGGAATGCCCATGCGATCGGCGAAGAAGCGTAGATACCCGGCGATCGCACCCCAGCTACCTGCCACGCTCGTCTTGGAGACGCGCGCTGACTCACCCCAAGCCGTCTCCTCATCGATCACAAGGTCGAACGGCATGAACTGCGCGATCAATTCGGCGAATCGCTTGTGGATCGCGTTACCCGCACGCGGCATACGCGAAGGCAGGCGGACGCTAACGCCGCGATAGACGCTCGCCATGGCCAGTGCGGCATCCTCGACCGCCTTCACCAGCACGCCGCGGCGCTCCGCCCACTGCTCCACCTCTTCAGTCCTGAAGAGATGTCGCTCCAGACCATACACCTCGCCGATGTAGCCGCACTCGCTGTAGCCCTCGGCGTACAGGTTGTACGCAGTCAGGTGATCGCTACCCGGCACCAGCACACCGTCCAGGTCGCGCTCCTCTCGCGTCATCCTGTGCAGACTGTCGATGGAGCTCATGACAGCGAGGTAGGGTAGCAGCTCGTCCTCGCCATTCACTATCAGTTCAGCCCAAGCGCGATCCACCGGCAACGCCTCAACCGCCCGGCCATAGCTGGTCAGGCGGCCGTTCTCCACGATCCC
>CAJDVF010000008.1_pt2 | contig 81889 bp, 58 predicted proteins | sample 7391391 | NCBI WGS metagenome assembly CAJDVF01 (sample SAMEA7055697, study PRJEB34461) | soil metagenome | biome: terrestrial ecosystem; feature: Peninsula; material: soil | place: Antarctica | collected 2016 | reverse complement strand
GAGCCATCTGAGGTGGTCCAGTCAAGTCCTGAATTGGTTTTACGAGGCTGGCTGAGGTTCTTGGGGAGAGATTAGGACGAGCGCCTTGGCGAGGGGTGATCCACGGCGACGGAGCGCGGCTGTATAGCGCGCGTCGTCGTAGGTCGTGTGGTCCTGCCAGCAGCGCCAGAGGATACGGATCCATTTGTAGGCCAGCGACCGGATGGCTGCATTATGCGTCTTGCCGCGCTGTCGCTGCTGGCGATAGAAGGCTTTCGCCCAGACGCTGTTGCGTACCGAGTGACCGGCAAACTCATGGAAGGTCTGCCTCAGGAAGGTCGATGCCGCCCAGCGCCATTTGACGTGTTGCTGCTTACCGCTGCGCACGGTAACAGGCGCGATGCCGGCTGCGCGCTGGATGTCCTCGGCCGAAGCGAAGCGAGCGCGCAAGCTACCGAATGCTGCCAGGAGACGTGGGGCCATAGCCGCTCCGGCCCCCGGCAGTGACTCGAAGATCTCGGCGTCAGGGTGTTCGGCGAAGCGCCGGGCGATCTCGTCCTCCAGCTGCTCGAGGGCGGGTCGGAGGGCATCGAGTTGGGCGACGAGTATGCGCACCAGCGGTACGCTGCTCTCGATGACGGCCCGGTCACGCGTGAGAGGTTGGGCGGTAGCGATCTCCTCCAGACGCCCGGCGATCCGGTTCTGGCTGCGCGAGCTGTGGTGGGTGTAGAAGTGGCGGATCGACGAGGGGCGGTAGCGCCGGGTGCGCTGGATGTCATCGAGCGTCGGCCAGCGCTTGAGGAAGTCGCAGGCCATCGCGGTGGAGAGGTCATCGCCGGCCCATGTGATGGCCTGCGGGAAGTAACCTTTGAGGAGCGCCTGGAGCTGGAGGACGAGCCGAGTCCTCTGGTCGACTCCGCTGCGGCGGTGCTGGGTGAGACGAGCGAGAGTGCGCGTGGCGACGTCGTCCTGCTGCCAGGGAGCGAGCCTTGAGCGGTGCTTGAGGAGTAGCTCGAGGAGTAGTTGGGCGTCGGGCACGTCGTCCTTGGCCCCGCTGGGATAGATGGCCTCGCGGAAGCGGGCGAGGCTGCGCGGGTTGACGGGGTAGAGGACGATGAATGGTGCATCGAGGAGGGCCGAGACCAGTGGTCCGTGGGAAGTCTCGATGGCGATGCCGACGCTCTGGCCGTGGAAGCGCTCCTCAAGGTCCCGTAGCCAGGCAGCGATCGCCTCCGGGGTGTGTGGCAGACGGGAGACCTCTACCTCGGGCGCATGCGGATCGCCGCTCCCCTGACCGAGGTGCTCCTGGAGGGCGATGTCGTGATGGTCACTAGCCCAGTCGATGCCGATGCATGCGGCCAGGGGGCGTAGCGGCTCGGTACTCGCGGATGTGCTGGAGGGCATGTCTACTCCGGAGATGGTGGTGATGTCATCTCGGGGTCACGCAACGCTTCGGCGCTCGAAGGTCTTATAGGAGACGTTGGCCAGGAAGACGGCCGATTGCTCGGCTCGACGCTCCAGCTTGACAGGTCAGCATCTGAGGATTCGTATTACCGAAGCGCGCCTTCCGGCTCGTCGGGCTCTGCGGATTCGTTAGGGCGAATGTTCGCAGATAGTCGTAGACGGGAGGTGCGTGTCCCATGTCAGCTCGGTGTTCCGGTACTCCTCGGTACCGAGGCATCGAGCTGACGTGTTTAAAGGTGCGCTCTCGACCTTGCTCGCGCACCTCGCTGGACCCCGCGGACGTACTATAAGTTCGCAGAGATCTCGCCGGGCACATGTTCGGAGCGCGGGGCGTGGTACGGCTTGTTTGTTTTTGGGGTACGCGCGCCGTGATCCTGACGCGCCGAACTTCATAACTGCACTCTTCTCGCTCAACACGTATCATCCGCATCGGCTCCGGCCTCGGCCCGATAGTCCTTCTGCGAACTCTGCGAACTCTGCGGTAGACAATTGCTCGCCGCGAACCGAAAGCCTGACCGCAGTAATTACCGCAGGGTACGCGGAGTTCGCAGAGATCTCGCCGGGCACATGTTCGGAGCGGGCGGCGTGGTACGACTTGTTTGTTTTTGGGGTACGCGCGCCGTGATCCTGACGCGCCGAACTCCACAGTTTCACAACGCTCGCGCTACGTGCCCTGCGGTAAGAGAATCGCGGGAGTTGACCGGCGGCCACAGATGGTAAGGCACTCGAGAATCACATTTTCCTGATACTCGCCGTCGCTTTCACCCCTGACCCGATGCCGCGCCATCCCGTATAGTTGCGCCGGCGGTTCCGGTGGGGGTCTGCAGCATAACGCTCAGCAGGGGGCGCAAGATGAAGGCTCGAAAGAGCGGTGGGCAAAAGGCGACCGGAAAGGCCCGGCCGGCGAAGAAGCAGCCTACAGGGCCAGACTCCCGTGGGAGCACGGCCAGCACTAATTCCACGCGCGCCGGACGCGATCTCAGAGACGACGCGACGGCGGGAGTCACGCCGGGCAGGAGATCCGCCGCGAAGAAGCCTGCCGAGAAAAAAGCCGAGGCGAAGAAAGCTACGGCAAAGAATACCGCAGCAAGACACATCGGTGCGACGGCGGACGTCGCGGCCACCAGCGCGGCCGCCGGGATGGTCGGCGAGGACACACTGCAGTCGCTGGTGGCGGCCAACCCCGAAATTGCGGCACTGCGCGCACGTACCGTGGTCTATGTGCACGGCATCGGCAACAAGCCGCCGGCATCGGTGCTCAAGTGCCAATGGGATCACGCCATTTTCGGATTCGACCTGGCCGAGCGTAGTCGCCTGGCCTACTGGGTGAATCGCGAGTACTACCCCGATGCTGAAAGCGGGAGTTGCGCCAGTGGTGACCAGACCACGCTGGAATCGGCGCCGACCGGCATCGGGCTGAGCGTGTCGCAACACATGGCTGCGGTGAGCATCGGTGACGAGACAGCCGCGGTTTCCGGGCGCGCCGCTGAGGAGCCGGAATTGGAAGCCATCGCCGAGCGAATGATGGCTGCACTGGACGCCCCGCCCGTTCCGTCCGTGCGTGCCGGTCCACGGGCAAAAATCCTCCCGTTGCCTCGACCTGTGCGTGAGTGGATCACTCGACAGCTCGTCCGCGCCTTCCTTCGCGACGTTCGCGACTTCTTCTACGATGACGCCAGACGCGCCGAGATGGAGGAGAGTCTGCGCGAGCGTCTACGTGTGGGCGGTGGACCCTTTGTGGTCGTCGCCCATAGTCAGGGGACGATGATCGCCTACGACGTTCTCTCCCGTCTGGACCCGAAGGAATATCAGGTGCCGCTATTCGTCACCATCGGGTCACCGCTGGGCGTGCAGGAGGTGCAGGACCAGATCCGTCGCATCACCGGTAAGCTGGCCGTGCCGCCGTGCGTGGGCATGTGGCTCAATGTCGCCGACCCCAATGATCCCGTGGCCACCGACGGTTCGCTGAGCGGTGAGTACGGAGCGAAAGGACAGGTCAACGATCGCGTCGTGCACAACCTCGATGCTCCACGCCATCCTCATTCAGGATCTGGTTACCTCGGTCTGCCCGAGGTCTATTCCGCCATCCGGGCGACCGTGGAGACGCAGCTCTTCCAGCGCGTCGCCAGCTTCACGCTGGCCCGCGACGTCGTGCGTGAGATGGAGGACCGCAGCCGCGGTGATCGCCAGCCTGTGCTCATCGAGCTCTCCGAGCCGCAGCCTGGCGTGATGACGCCGATACGTGAGACTCGCGACCGCCTGATCCAATTCCTGGAGGAGACCGCGCGCGCGACTGGCGCCGACCCTGACGAGCTGGAGATCCAGGAACTCAAACGCTATGTCGCCGCCAATCTTACCCGCGAGGAAGCCGAGCGACTGTCGGCGGCGAAGCAGTTCAATGCGCTTGCTGTGAGCCGCGTCTGGCGTAACGCCGCCAAGCACGCCTTACTGGATCGGTCGGTGGACACGCTTCAGGCGCGCACCGCGCACGACGGCTACCGCGCGCTCGGCACGAAGATCGGCTGGGCGGTACTCGACACTGGCATAGCACCGCACCCGCACTTCGTCGAACACTCCAATGTACTGGCGCAATTCGACTGCACCGTGCGAAATCGACGCGGACAGCCGCTGGTGGCTGGTGAGGCACTGGACCGGAACGGGCACGGCACGCACGTGGCCGGGATCATCGCCGGCGCCCACACCGCGCCGCGAGTGGATGGCAGCACAGTGCGACTAACCGGGCTCGCCCCAGAAGCCCAACTCTACATCTATAAGGTTCTCGACGACGACGGCGCCGGCAACGATGCCTGGATAGTCCGCGCGCTCGACCACATCGCCGACCTGAACGAGGAGGCCGGCACGCTCCGCATCCACGGCGTCAACCTCAGTCTGGGCGGGTCGTTCGATCAGAGCGTCTTCGGTTGCGGCCATTCGCCGCTCTGCAACGAGCTCCGGCGGCTCTGGCGACAGGGCGTGCTGGTTGTGCTCGCCGCCGGCAACGAGGGTTTTGCAACCTTGCAGTCAGCCGACGGTCCAATAGACGCGAACATGGACCTGTCCATCGGCGATCCGGCCAATCTGGAGGAAGCGATCGCCGTTGGGGCGGTGCACAAGGAGAACCCGCACACCTATGGGGTATCGTACTTCTCATCGCGCGGCCCGACAGCCGACGGCCGACAGAAGCCGGACGTAGTGGCTCCCGGCGAGAAGATCCTCTCCTGCCGTAATACCTGGCCCAAGACCGCCAGCACGATCGAGCAACTCTATGTTGAGATGAGCGGCACGAGTATGGCAGCACCACACGTCTCCGGCCTTCTCGCCGCCTTCCTCTCGGCACGCCGGCAGTTCGTTGGCTACCCGGAATGGGTGAAGAAGCTGCTGCTGGAGAACTGCACGGATCTCGAGCGTGACCGTCCGATGCAGGGGGCGGGTCTTCCCAATCTGACGCGGATGCTGCTGAATACCTGACATCCGATACCCGAAACCCCAGAACTCCCGCCACATGACAAACCGTCCTGTTCTCGCCGCTGTTGTCCTCGCCCTCGGCCTCTCGATCGCCGGCATCGCCACTGGTGTCGGCTTTGCTCGCGGTCGCGCGGCTGACCGTTACGTGACCGTGAAGGGCGTCGCCGAGCGCGAGGTGCAAGCGGACCTGGCTATCTGGCCGTTGCGCGTTGTGGTCGCGAATAACGACCTCGGTGAGGCGAACCGGGCCATCCAGGCCAGCGTGCGGCAGGTGCGTGAGTTCCTCGCGCGACAGGGCATCGATTCCAATCAGACGTCGCTGCAGGACTTCGCCGTCACCGATGCTTACGCCAATCAGTATGGCAGCCGCGACCAGGTTACTTCGCGCTACGTCATTCGACAGACACTGGTCGTGAGGTCGACCCAGCCGGACCAGGTGGCCGCAGCCAGCCAGCGGGTGCCAGAACTGGTGAGCTCCGGTGTCGTCCTCTCCACGGGCAGCGAGTACGGCGGGTCGGCCGGACCCACCTTCCTGTTCACTAAGTTGAATGACGTCAAGCCGGCCATGATCCAGGAGGCCACCGCGCGGGCACGTGAAGCGGCCGAGCAGTTCGCCCGTGACTCGAACCGATGGCGCGACACGCGGCAATTTCCTAGGATTCAGTTTCCCCTGATTCCGGAGTTGCCGATGTCGCGCCTCGTCGTAACCATGCTTTTGCTCGCCCTGCCCGCCGTCGCCGCCGCCCAGTCGCCAGCAAACCCCGCCGTTGCCGCGGCCGCGGCGCCATACAATCAGGTCAAAGGATACCTGCTCAAGAGCGCCGAGCAGACTCCCGAGTCGCTCTATGCGTTCAAGGCGACCCCTGAAGTACGTAGCCTGGGCCAGCTCATTGCTCATGTCGCCGACGGGCAGATCAGCTACTGCTCGGCGGCCCTTGGCGAGAAATCCAGCCAGCCATCCGCCGAGAAAACGATGACCACCAAGACCGAGTTGGTGGAAGCACTGAAGAAGTCCATTGAGCTGTGCGACCGGGCTTACGCCCAGACAGATGCGCAGGCGATGGCGCCGGCAACCATCTTCGGTAGCCCAAGCACGCGCCTCGGCGCCCTGGTGATGAACTCGACGCACGACTTCGAACATTACGGAAACATCGTCACGTATCTGCGGCTTAAGGGAATCGTTCCGCCATCCAGCCAGCGCGGGGGGTGAGGCCGGCGTGACGTCATATACCGTGACGGTTTCTCCTACAATATCCGAGAACAGTACCGCTGGTCAGTGGCGACACCACTCCGCTCACGCTATGCTCAGGGTTGTCCCCGACGCCGAGTTTATCCACTGATCGCAGAACGAATTACAGCCGCCTTCCCCGTCAGCGTGCAGGAGCGCGGCGCCCGCTACCAGAGCGAGGGCCGCGTTAGGCTAGTGCGCGCCGGCGGCGGGCGCATAGAGGCGGTAGTGCGCGGTACCGTGGCCTATCAGGTGGAGATCACGGTGAACAACCGCGGAGCCGTTAGCGTGCTCTGTAGCTGCCCATACGCGCAGGAGCACGTCGTCTGCAAGCACAGTTGGGCCACCCTGCTGGAGGCGGCGGTCCACGGCTCGCTGCCCCCCGCGCTGGCTCAGGGGGAGCTGGGCGACAGAAAGAAATCGGCGCGGAGCGGCATGCCTGCGTCACCTCCGGCGGAATGGGAAACACGGCTGAGCCGCATGCAGCAGTCGTTAAGCGCCGATCCTGAGCGGCCTCCCCCAACGCCATGGCCTGCCGACCGGCGGATCGTCTACATCATTGACGCGCCGGCCACGGTCGCCGCCAACGGCCTCATTGTCGAACTTGCCACTGAGCGCCTGCTGCGGGACGGGAGTTGGGACCGACCACGCCAGTTCGCGCTCGGCGCGGAGCGCTGGCTGCAGGCCCCAGAAGCGGATGATCGGCGAATTGCTCAGATGCTCGTCGGCGCTCGTACCGAGTACGGCTACTCCGGCATCACTGCCAGCCGACGCTTTCAACTTCCGGAAAGCTCGTACGACACCACACTTCGACTGATGTGTGAGACTGGTCGCTGTCGTCTGCGTCGCGTGGCCGGAGAGGAAAGGCCGGAGACGGTTCTCTGGGATGACGGCGAGCCGTGGCAGCTTCAACTGGCAGTCGCCCGCGCCGATCGAGGCACCAGTTACGTGGTAGATGGGCAACTGCGGCGCGGTGATGAGACGATTCCGCTCGCCGTGCCAGCCTTACTGCTCCACGGCGGACTTTCAATTGCCCAGGGACGTGTGTCCCGATTCGAGCATGGCGGCGCATTTCCGCTGCTCAGTGCGCTGCGCGCCGACGGTCCGCTGAAGGTCGGAGCACGCGAACTTCCGCGGCTGCTGGAGTCGCTCTACGTCCTTCCGAACCTGCCGCCGGTGGAGTTGCCGGACGAACTCAAGATCATTGAATCCCGCCCTGAGCCCGTGCCGCATCTACTGGTGAGCGGCGCACCACCACGCGGCACCGGCGGTCATGGACTGCCGCTGACATTGAGCTTCCGCTACGACGACACCGATGTCCCGGCAACGCGGAGCGAACCGTCGATCTTCAACCGGCGGCAGCGTACCGTCCTCCACCGCGATAGCGAGGCCGAGGCGCGCGCCGCCGCACTGCTGCGCGAACTGGGCGCCCGCGACGAATACGACTACCAGGCCCGGCGCCCCCGGTTGGCGCTGCCGCCGCAACGGCTGGATGCCGCCGTGCGCGCGCTAATCGCTGAAGGATGGCACGTGGAGGCGGAAGGGCGCGTCTTCAGACAGCCCGGCGCATCGCACGCATTCCTCCGCTCAGGGGTCGACTGGTTCGAACTCGACGCTGGGGTGGAATTCGGGGATCAGAAGGCCTCTCTGCCGCAGTTGCTCACGGCTCTCCGGCGTGGCGAGCGCACGGTCACGCTGGATGACGGTTCACTCGGCATCCTGCCCGACGAGTGGCTGAGGCGTTACGCCCCGCTCGCCGGCGCCGGTACTGAAGTGGATGATGACGGAATCATGCGCTTCTCGCGCAGCCAGATTGCACTGCTGGACGTGATGCTGGCTGAGATGCCCGAGGTGAGCACTGACGAAACGTTCTCGCGCGCCCGCGAAGCACTGAGGGGGTTCGACAACATTGAAGCCGCCGAAGCACCAGCCGGCTTCGTCGGTGAGCTTCGCAGCTACCAGGAGGAGGGGTTGGGATGGCTCCACTTCCTGCGCGAATTCGGCTTCGGCGGCTGCCTGGCCGATGACATGGGGCTGGGGAAGACGATTCAGGTGCTGGCGCTGCTCGAAGCCAGGCGGGAGGCAGGGTCGGGACCGTCGCTGGTAGTCGTGCCTAAATCGCTCGTCTTCAACTGGCAACAGGAAGCGGCGCGTTTCACCCCTCAACTACGCGTCCTCGACCACACCGGCCCGCAGCGCCAGCGGGAAGCGCTCGTATCGCGCGAGGACTATGACATCGTCATCACCACCTACGGTACGCTGCGCCAGGATATCGCCGAATTGCGTGAAATCGAATTCGACTACATCGTGCTCGACGAGGCGCAGGCGATTAAGAATCCGCGAACGGCGTCGGCCAAGGCGGCGCGACTGCTGAGAGGCGAACACAGGCTGGCCCTGAGCGGAACCCCCGTGGAGAACCGCCTGGAAGAGTTGTGGAGTCTCTTCGAATTCCTCAACCCCGGCATGCTCGGCTCCAGCAAGCTGTTCTCCGCCGCCGGTCTCGGAGCGACGGTGGCCGACGTGGAAGCCCGTTCGCTGCTTGCCCGCGCACTCCGGCCCTTCCTGCTGCGTAGGACAAAGGATCAGGTAGCCCGGGACCTTCCGGAGAAGCAGGAGCAGACTCTCTACGTGGACCTCGGCCCGAAGCAGCGGAAGCTCTACGACGAGCTTCGTGACCATTACCGCACGGCGCTACTCGGCCACATCGACCAGGTGGGCATCAAGCGCTCGAAGATACAGATTCTGGAAGCACTTCTTCGCCTCCGTCAGGCCGCCTGTCATCCAGGCCTGCTGGATCCTAAGCGAGCCTCGGAGCCGGGCGGCAAACTCGACGCGCTAGTGCCGATGCTCGTCGAAGCTGCCGCCGAGGGTCACAAGGTTCTGGTCTTCTCACAGTTCACATCCATGCTCGCGCTGGTGCGGGCACGACTGGACGCCGAGAATGTCACCTACGAGTACCTGGACGGAAAAACACGCGATCGTCAGGAACGAGTGGAACGGTTCCAAACCGATCCCGAATGTCCGGTCTTTTTGATCAGCCTAAAGGCCGGCGGTCAGGGACTAAACCTGACGGCGGCGGACTACGTGTTCCTGCTCGATCCATGGTGGAACCCTGCCGTGGAAGCTCAGGCAGTGGACCGGGCTCACCGTATCGGGCAGACGCGGCCGGTGCTGGCGACTCGATTGATCGCGCGCGACACCGTGGAGGAACGGGTGTTGGAACTGCAGCGGGCCAAGCGCGATCTTGCCGAGGCGATCATCACAGCGGACAACAGCCTCATTGCACGGATCGAGCGAGAGGATCTGGCGCTGTTGCTGGAATGATGTGTGGGGCGCGATTGCGGTGACGGGTTGAGTGGCGCCCCGGGTTATGGTTTGGCTGGGGATGGGGTTGAGCTGGGATCGGGAGGGGTGCGCTGGGGTTCTGAAGTCGAGTTCTGTTGGCGTCGTGGACGGTTTAGCGGTGGGGTCGGAGATGCTCTAACTGCAGTCTTCGCAGAGGTACGCAGAGGAGAGGCAGGGGCGCAGAGGAACTGCGAGGTCGGGGCACGGCTGGCCATGAGCGCGACATGGCAGAATGCTGTCGGCTGTCTGTTGTCGGCAAGAGCCCGATGGAGCATGTCCGGTTTGTCATTCGCGTAGGCTCGCCCTACCCGGATCGATCACCGGCAACGCCTTTTCAGGAAACACCGCCGAGCCCGTAGTGCAGGCACCGCGCCCCGCCACCCCCCGAGCTCTCATTCTTCAGTTGCAGTTCCTCTGCGCCCCTGCCTCTCCTCTGCGTACCTCTGCGAAGACTGCAGTTAAAGGAGCTCCAGCCCCACCACGAAACCGGCGTCCACGGCGCCAACACCCTGCCAGCCGCCCGAGCACCGCAACCACCTGGATGAGGACCCCCAACATGGCCGCCGGCACGAAGATAAATATCGTGACAGGCATCATCGTGGACGCGGCGATGAAGGTGCACACTGCGCTCGGACCCGGACTACTGGAGAGCGCCTACGAGGTATGCCTTACTCATGAGCTCAGAAAACGAAAGCTCAATGTGATGACTCAGGTCGTCATGCCGGTAGTCTATGACGGCGTAGCCCTCGATAAAGCGTACCGAATCGATCTTCTGGTAGAGGGCGTCGTGGTGGAGATCAAGACGGTGGCGAAGGTCATGCCGGTCCACCTTGCGCAGGTGCTCTCCTACCTCAGGCTCGGCGGCCACCCGGTCGGGCTCTTGCTCAATTTCCAGGTTGCACGACTACGGGATGGAGTCGTGCGGGTCGCCAACGGAGCGTAGATCAGAAGCGGGTCGCGGGTGACCCTCAGCCCGGTCAGGCGCCCGTCGACCAAGCCGGCGGATCCGCCAGTATGAGTCGTCCCCGCTCACGCATTCGGCGGCGCACCCTGCGAATGGCCGCCGCATTGCTATAAAGCGCTGCGAAAGTCTGGCGCCGCACTACCCTCCCTTAGAGATTCAGGCGGTAGTAGAGTCCAGACCAGGATCCGGGTGCGAAGTCGCACCTCCAATTTGTCGCACCGGGAGCAATATGTCCGTCATGCCGCCCATCACAGCCACGAGAGCGTTACGCACGCTCGCATCCGTCCTGTCCCTCGCCGTTCTGGCGAGCCCCGCCGGAGCCCAGCGAGTGGAGGTCTCATTTCCGTCCACGGTGATGGCGAAGCCTGTTACCGGCCGCGTGATCCTCATCGTCGCCCGTGACTCCACGCCAGATCCGCGCTTCCAGGCCGGCTCCTACGGTGGCACGCAGCCGTTCTACGGGCTTGACGTGTCGGCACTCGCGCCGGGGGCGGCGGCGGTTATCGACTCCACTGCGACGGCCTACCCCATGAACCTCGCCCAGCTCCCGCCCGGCGACTACTTCGTGCAGGCCGTGCTCAACGTCTACACACAGTTCCACCGTGCCGACGGTCATGTCATCTGGGCGCACATGGACCAGTGGGAGGGCCAACAGTGGAACCGCTCGCCCGGCAACCTGGTGAGCGCCGTGCGACGCGTGCGGGTGGGTCCACAGGCACCGCTAAACGTCAAGCTGACGCTCGACCATGTCATTCCGCCGGTCACTGTACCGCCCGACACGAAGTGGGTGAAGCGCGTAAAGATCCAGAGCAAGCTGCTCAGCGATTTCTGGGGACAGCCCATGTATATCGGGGCCACGATCCTGTTGCCGGCCGGTTATGACGAGAATCCGGGCACCCGGTATCCGACCGTCTATTCCCAGGGCCACTTCTCCCTCGCCCCAGCCTTCGGCTTCACCACCGACAGCTCGGCCGATTACGAGGCGCAACGCGACGGCCTTCGCGCACGGACGGACGGCCGCGAACCCGGCTTTGATTTCTACAAGTCGTGGAAGTCGGAGGACTTCCCGCGCATGCTGGCCGTCACCTGGCAGCATCCGACGCCGTACTATGACGATTCTTACGCCGTCAATTCAGCCAACAACGGTCCCTATGCAGATGCCTTGTTGACGGAGTTGGTTCCATACATCGAGTCGCACTTCCGGGCCATCCCGCAGCCATACGCGCGCACCCTGACCGGTGGCTCCACCGGCGGCTGGGAGTCGATCGCGCTACAGGTACTGTATCCGGACTTCTTCAACGGAACCTGGACTCTCTACCCCGACCCGGTGGACTTCCGCAGCCTGCAGATGGTCAACGCGTACGACGATAGCAGCGCATTCGTGCCAAACGGCGACGACTGGGTGGTAACGCCCCGGTACATGAGCCGCACTGTTAGTGGCCAGACGCAGACGACGCAGCGCGACCTCAGCAAGATCGAGGCAGTGCTGGGGAGTAAGGAGCGGTCGGGCCAGCAGTTCAATGCCTGGGACGCCGCCTGGAGCCCGGTAGATGCCGATGGCTACCCGCGACCCCTCTGGAACAAGACGACCGGCACCATCGACCGCGTGGTCGCCGACCACTGGCGCGATAACTTCGACCTCCGCCATCACATGGAAGCGAACTGGTCCACGCTCGGGCCGAAGCTCGCCGGTAAGCTGAATGTGTATGTCGGCGACATGGACAACTATTACCTGAATCTGGCTGTCTATCAGCTTGAGGATTTCCTCAAGGAAACGACCAATCCGAGGTCAGACGCCCTGTTCGAGTACGGCCGGCCGATGAAGGGCCATGGATGGCAGCCGATGAGCAACGCTGAATTGATTCGTATTATGGCGAAGCACATCGCGGCCACCGCGCCGACGGCTATGGACGATGCCCCGCAGGATTGAATTGGCCAGGTAGGGCCAGCTGTCTACCATCCGGGCCCCTTCACGACCTTTATTCTCCTTGCCTGGCGGGATCACAAGGTCACATCCGAATCGCTATCGGCCGTTGAGCCGCGAGGCAGGCATGTCGCGCCCCGTCTTTCTTGCCTGATCGCTCTCGCAGGCGCAGGAATTCTTCGGCAGATCCACTCAGTGGGACGAGCCGCGCGCTCGCGACTGATTGGCCAAGCTGGTCACGACCTCAGCTGAGGAGCAGCTTTTCAAGATGTGAGAGATTGCTCATCGGGTCTCGTTCACGGCTTACCGATCGACCTGCTATTCCCGCCGGTCGTCTTCGCCGTCGCGAGTACGAACTCGACGTAGCGTCGGTCACTCGGCGCAAGCGCGAGTTCAGCAATCTCCTGCATAGTGCCCCAGGCAAGCGCGGAGTGCTCGTGACACGTGGGCTCGCCGGCGATGCGCACCGGAACAAATGCTACCAGGAATGGCGAGCCGAAATCGGTGACGGCGAACTCCTCAACCTCGACGGCAAGCACCTCGACACCCAATTCTTCCTGCAGTTCGCGTCTGACAGCTTCTGCGTCCGACTCCCCCGGTTCGCGCTTCCCGCCCGGGAACTCCCAGAGACCGCCGTGCCTTTTGTGGGGCGGTCTCTGACAGACGAGATGTCGATTGCCGCGTGTGATGACGGCGGCGACGACGCGGATCTGATCTGGGGGCATTCAGGCAACCTGTCGATTGACCGGCACGCTCGCCAGGCGCGGCGGTGCCCTACGCGCCTACTCCGGGAAGATAACCGGAAGCACGACGTCGGTCGTGAAGATGCAGCGGTCGTTGTGGCCGCACTCAGACACAATGATCGCGTGATGCTTCGCTCCGAGTGTCTCATTCACATACTTGTAGAACGCCTCGCCGCGTGCCCGCCGTGTTGGTCCTTGAGCCATCGCCGTTGGCGACGAGTCGAAGCCACCCAGCGGCAACACGTCCACCTGGCCCAGCAGGTAGGTGGTGGGGCGCTCGACTAGTTGCTTGCGTAGCTGATCGGCCGTCATGCCGGCGGTGTAGCCTTCCAGTTGATTCAGCCCCGCCGGCCAGCGGTCGTAGCCCGGCGCTTTAGTGGAATCGAACGGGCCGTAGGTGAAGTCTCCATGCACCTCCTCGCCGTCCTCGCCCAGCGCTTCCTTGTAAGCGTCCACCGGGTTGGCATCACCGATGGGGAGCGGCCTCGTGGCGACTGGCCATGCATAGCTGGACGGGTTGGCGACGACGTAGCTAATGCTCACGCCGGGAGTGCCGTGCACCTTGCTCGCCATCTCGTAACGCGTGGCAACCTGGCCGCCGGCTGAGTGTCCGGCGATCACGATCTGCTTGAGGTTGGGGAAGGTCTTCTTGTCGGCGAGTTCGCGGACTATCTCGTCCAGAAAGTCGAACGACGACAGCGTGGGATTGGACGGCGACATGCCGCCGGCACGCCAACTGTTGCCACCGTTGGGCCATACTACCTCGTCGGCCTGCGGCTTGTCCGGTGACGCGATCAGCCGTGGAGCGATGATGACACTGTTATCCAGCGCCCCCGCCAGGAAGCCGGCGGCAGTGGCGGTCTCGAAATAGTGGTCGGCGTTGCGTCCGGCCCCGTGTACCATGACCAGCGCTCGCGTCACGGCGGAGTTGGGAGTACGGAGCGCGTAGGTGGAGTAGACCATCGACCGGGCAGGCCCGTTGCCGAAGGTGACCCATTGCTCGCAGGCGGTGGTGGCGGTGGTACAGGGCGCCACGGGGACCGGCGCGGTTGCGCGGCCGGCTACGCTCGTGGAGGCGAGGGCTGTCGCGAGGACGGCGATGACTGCTGTGCGCATGGGAATGTCTGAGCCAGGGCGCTAAGGTGATGCTCGAGGAGCTAAACCTTCTGGGAAACGTTAGTCAACGTGCACGTTCAACGCACCGATACCGAGGCCGTGTGCAGTGGTGAATGCCGCTGGCACGCGGTCGCTCGCTAGTCCCCCACGGCAGTACCCAGGCCCGTCCGGTTTGATATTGTCCCCGTCGGTCCCGCTGCCTGCACCCCCGGACACCATCCCGCCAGCCGGTATCCACAACCCGCGCACTCCCGAGCGTCCGAGGCTAGCGCCGGCTCGCCCACTCCCACTTCTGCCAACGCCGTCCGATTCTCACCGCATTCCGCGCCATCTACCTGAATTCCACCGTGCGCGAACTGGAAGACGAATCTCGACACAGGCAGCCCGGATATTGACGCAGCCGCCGCGCGATACACATCCCGCTGCACTCCATAACGCCTGGCGATAGCCTCCGCCGCCGGACGGTCATCCGCCCGCGAGGTCTTCACGTCCAGGATGACGATGCCGTCATCCTCCATGGCCACAAGATCCATGCTTCCGCCAACCTGTTCGGTCTCGCTGACCACGTGCAGGAACTCCAACTCGCGCCGAGCTGTCGGAAGCCTCGCGATCGCCGCATACAACGGTTCGCTGGCTACCCGACGGACCTCCTCGGCGAGCCGTTCCCGGTAGCGACGGCCGGCGTCGGTCGTGGCGGCCGGGGCATCGTCGTCTCGCTCGGCGATAGCCGTCTCCAGCAGCAGCTCCAACTCGGCCTCCTCGCCCAACCGCTCCAGCACGTCGTGGACAATCTGGCCATGTGCAATCGGCACACCGCCCGCCGCACCACGCGCAGCCACGCCATCAGGCGGAGACAACCGCGGCTCCGGTGCACCGAGCACGTATCGCAGCCAGTGACGGCGCGGGCAGCGGGCATGGGCCATCAACGACGTCGCCGAGTGGCGGCCCAACCCTGCCGGGACTAATATCGGCGGCGGCGGCATTTGCAGGCTCCCTTCAGCGGCGATCTTAGTGGCCTGCTCGTGTCTGTCGCTGTCGACGTCCAAGTCGACCAGCACCGCGCCTGCTACGCGCACCGGCGCGTTAAGCGTCACGCCCTGACCCGTGATCGCTACATCGCAGGCGCTGCCGTCGCCGAGGGCTGCATAACGGCCGATGAGCATCGCTGCGGGTGTCCCCGAAAGGCGCGCGCTCTTGCCCGGTGCAATGCCACTGATCACCAGCAGGTCCTTCGCCCGCGTCGCCGCCACATACCAGAGTCGACGTTGCTCGGCTATTCGCTCCAGCTTCAGCGAATCCGACAGACATCCCCATCTCTCCGGCTGCTCCTTGCTCTCGACGTCGGGATCGCCGAGGCAGATGTCGTCCCGACCGACAAGGAGCCTTGATGAATCGTCGCGACCGGCGCGCATGAGATCGCACCAGAAAACGACGCCCCACTCCAACCCCTTCGAGCTGTGTATCGAAGTAATCGTGACCACATCCTCGTGCTCGCCGTAGAGCCGAGCCTGTTGAACATCGTCCTGCCTCGCACGACTGTCGGCTATTTCGCGCAGAAGCGCGCCAACGCTCGCCTCTGGACGACGGCGGAGAACAGTGAGGAACTGGCGCACGTTCGCTGCGGCCTGGGCGCCGTCGTCACCGCGGAGCGCGAGATGAGCGAGGTAACCCGTCTCCAGAAGCAATTCGTCCAGTAGCTGTGCGGCCGGCACGCGATCACGCATTGCCGCCAATCGCCCCACCAGGGCGCGTCCCTGCTCCAGCAGTTCCTGCTCGGTGATATCGGCGAGGTTGCAACTGGCGATGTCGTGCCAGTACGGGCGCCGGCACTGGCGAGCCATCGCTAGCAGCGTATCGTCCTTCACTCCCACAAAGGGACTGCGAAGGAAACCGGCGAGGGCACGGTCGTCTCCGGGATCGCGCGCCACCTGCAGGGCTAGCTGCATGTCCACGATCTCGCGAGTGTCGTAGAAGCCTCTGTTACGAAGCGCATACGTGGGAATGCCGCGCCGACGCAGGGCATCCTGATAGATGGCCAGCGAGCGCCATCCGCCTAGCAGGATCGCCATCTCGCTCCACTTTACTCCGTCCTGATTGAGTCGCACCATTCGCTCAGCGACGCTGGCTGCCTCCATCGCCCGGGCGTCATTAACCTTGCGCGCCTTCCCCTCGTCGTCCGGCGCAATCACCAGGAACTCCACCCCGGCGTGAGCTGGCGCCTTATCTCGATGCACGTTGACCGGCGCGAATGGTACCTCGTACGCCTGACGGGTTTCGCCCTCGCCAAGCACGGGACTGTCCAGAGCAGGCCCAATACAATCCTCTACGAATGCGAGCACGGGAGCGACGCTGCGGAAGTTCTCCCCGAGCGCAACGACGCTGCCCCGTCCTTCCTTCTCGAATGCGTGCTGCACCTCGTTCCAGACGCTGACATCGGCACGACGGAAACGATAGATGCTCTGTTTGGGGTCACCGACGAGCATGAGACGTGTGGCGTCGCTCGCCTCTTCCTCCACCCCACCCAACAAGTACGCAATCTCGCGTTGGACAGGATCCACGTCCTGGAACTCGTCGATGACGAGCACGTGGATACGGCGCCGCAACGCTCGTCGTACGCCTGCGTCGTCGCGGACGAGGTCGCGCGTGGCAACTATCATCCGGTCAAAGTTCATCGCACCCCGATCGTCGAGGCGCTCATTGAGGAGCTTAACTGTGTCGGCGGCAAGACGAAGGATGGCACTCTCACGCAAGTCACTGCCGTCATGGCTCGCGCTCAAGCGGCGTAGCCGATCCGAATCGCTGGCCAGCCGACAGATCCAATCTTCCACAGCCCTTGCTGTGTAGTCGCTGAGAAGAAGCTCGAGACCGGCGCCCTGCTCCGTCTCCAGGGCGGTCAGTAGGGTGTCGCGCGCACACTCGTCGACCAGTGCAGCGCTCTCCCCCTCCTCCAGCACCTGTCCGCCCAGCGGGATTTGGCCGCGCAGCCCAAACTCCCGCAGCACGTCGCCGCAAAAGCTGTGGATCGTTCCGACACGCGCCGTATCCACCCCGTAGGCGAGATCACGCCGGCCATGAGCGCGCAGTCGCTCGCGTAGCTTGCGCTTCAGGTCCGCGGCGGCCTGGTTGGTAAAGGTAATGGCAGCGATGTCTCGCAGTCGGATGGGGTTCCGGTGCTCGCGCAACTCGCCCGACGGGTCCACCATTGGCACACCAAGCAGCCACAGGAGCTTGCCGACCACGGTGTGAGTCTTCCCGGTCCCGGCCCCCGCGGAGACCAGGATGTGGCCACCACACTCCTCCACCGCGGCCCACTGCGACGGAGTGTAATCACTCTTCCGCTCCGGCTGCTCCGGCTGCTCCGGCTGCTCCGGCTGCTCCGGCGGATTGTCGAACAGATTTAACTCGCTCACCTCAGTACTCCTTTCGCTGCGGCCCGCCGGCCACCCGGCAGACGTCAATGGCTGGGCAGTAACTCGGGCAGCCGCAGGAAGGGGCCGGATCAGCGGGAAAGAGGCCGGCACGGGCCCTGGTGACGTGACGACCGATGGCCGTGATCGCTCCGGTCATAGTCTCACAGTCGTCCTCGTTCTGCTCCACCGTGTTGTTGTTTACCTGATAGAGCTGGAGTCCGAGCTTCACCGACGGACTTTTAAGCGAGCGGTACTCGATGCGCGATACTTCGTCCGCGGCCTGGAGCTCGGCTAACACACGGGCGTAGATGGGCACCTGGAGCACGACTCCGTCCTCCCAGGCGGCCTTGTCGCCCCCACCGGGCATGGCGAATGTGGACGTCTTGTAGTCAACTGCGGCCACGTAGTGTTCGGCCCCATCAACACGGTCGTCAACTCCGCGCTCCAGGCGATCTATGGAGCCTCGGAATCGTACCCGCACGCCGTCAGCGTTCAGGGTCACGTCGTCGAACCGCACTTCGTGGGCGACGACGCCGGTGCGCAGCACGTACTTATTCTTGCTCCGGTTGCCGAACAGTTTGCGGTTCCAGTCAATCTCGAAGGCGAGGTACTTCCTTAGTATGCGGGCCAGTTCTTCGCGCAGCGCGACTCTCAGCGCCGGCGCCCCGAGCCACGTCCCAGCGCGCTCGAACTCGCTGATCGTCGCGTCTAGTTCGCTTAGCAGATTCTGCTCGGCTGCCGGGGCGTCGTCTTCGCGCAACAACACAGGCGCACCGCCGCGCTCACGCCGGGCCGCGTCATAGAAGCGCTCCAGCGCTCGGTGGAGGATACTTCCACGCACGCTCGGCTCCAGCGAGTCATCCGGTTCCTCGAGACTACGCAGGCCCAGCAATCGCTCGCCGAAGTACGCCCAGCCACACTTCGCGTAATGCTCCAACTGAGTAGGGCTCCACACCTTCCCGTCGCCGAACTCGGTCGCTAGCCAGCCCCGAAGTTCAGGGTCCTCAATTGCTCCGTTCCACGGCGATGCGTCACGTGATGCGCGCTTCGCTTCTATTAGTGCCATGCGATGGGCATGGGCAGCGACCGCAGGAGTGGTGCAGAGAGGGATGCCGTCAGTCAGGACGCGAGACAGCGGGATCTCCTCCAGCTCAAGCGTCGCGGCCTCCTCCACCTCGTCCACAAACGACGAGCGCACAACGTCGCGGCCATTCTCGTCTACTGACGACCAGGCGAGCGTTAGCTGCACACCAGCGCCGGCGCATACGACCCGGAAAAGTTCACGTTCGCGCCGATCCCATGCGTCCGACGGATCCAGAGGTAGCCCCGCAGCTATCAGACGCTCCCGATCCATCTCACCGAGAACCGCGCTGCGCGGTGCGACGGCGGGGAAGCTGCCGCTCTCCAGGCCGACAACGAATAGATGATCGCACGCACGGTAGGCGCCTGCCGGCCCCTCTTCTACCTGTACCCCATGTCCGGTCACACTCCACTGAGCGACGTCGCTGTCGAGCATGCGACGAAGACGCGAGGCGAAGCCGCCAGCGCCCAGCAGATCTTCGGCTCCGCCGAAGTGCGAGATGGCGTCGAGCCACTGGGATACGCTGGTACCGAGGGCACGCCAGCCAGCGAGATCCAGTCGGGCCACGTCCACGCGGCCCGGAACCGGGAGGATGCGGAGGAGACCCTCGATTCCCCAAGCGTCTTCTTCAGTCACGCCGCGCAGCCAGTCTATCCAGCTAGCGAGGGTGCGCTCACCGTCCAATTCAACGGCGCGGGTGGCGAAGAGCTCGAGCGCCGCCAGAGCATCGTCCACCCGTGACAGCGGCGGCAGCGCGACCCGCCGCTCCCAACTGCCCGACTCGGGTTCGTCTCCGTACTCGCGGCGTAGCACCTCCAGCCGCAGCTGGGCCACCGCATCGCGCCAGGCGGCGAGTCCCTCTACCTGCCGACGGTAGCCGATGGTGTTGATTACCTGTACGTCGAGATCGCTGTCCAGATACGGCTGCTCGGCTAACTCCACCATCGCGTGACGGGTCCAACCCTCGGCAGCGGCATCAAGAAGCAGCAGCACTGCGCGCACGGCGGGGATCTCGACCAGGGCCGTACGTCGGCGCGCTGTCGCCGGCACTCCTACCCGGGCGAGCGCATCGACGACAAGATCGAGGTGTGGCCGGGCCTTGCGCGCCACGACGGCGATGCGGTGCGGAGGCACGCCAGCGTCACAGAGCTCGCGCGCACGGCGGGCCACCTCTTCCACCTCGCGTGCCGGGTCGGGCGCCTGTATGCCGTTCACCCTGTACGACAACCGCTGGGGCGACGTGTCCGCGAAGATGTTAGTCGCCATCGTCGCTGGCTCAGGCAGCCGCTCGATCTGCACACCGAGCGGTTCGAGTGCGGCGAACTCCTGCTCCACCGCGCTGTAGATGACGACGCGGTCGATGGCCGGCGAGGCGGCCAGTGCACCTAGCAATATCTGCCAGCCACCACGCAGGTCCTGGAGCCCGACGAGCCTGATCTCGCGACGTCCACCCAGATTCGCGCTCAGTTCAGCCGGGTGGTCGGCGACAAAGCGTGCGCAGTCCGCCAGGGCATCGCGACCATCGCGCCTGTTCGCATCGTTGAGCGCGGTGCGATAGGCGGTGTAAAGTGCTCCCAGTTCGGCGTCCCGGTCCCGCTCGAAATCATCGCGCTCCCATCCCGCTTGGTCGCTGTCTTCGGCCGCGATTGTGAACGCCTCTGGGGCGACATCGGCGGCGCACAGTTCGCCCACCAATCGGTCCACACCGTCCACGTAGTCTTCAGGGCGCCGAGCGTGCGAGAACACCCTTCCCCGCGCCGAACGCATTAGACGCGCCAGAATCACCTGCCGCTCGGCGGCAGTCAGTGGTACCCGATCGCCCGTCCCCAATCGCTCCGCGAGCTCGGCAAAGACGCACAAAGGTGGGTCGAACCAGCCAGGACAGCCTCGTCGTGCAGCGAGACGCATCAGATCGTCTCTCAGACCACCCTGACGGAGGGCGAGAAGATAAGGCGGCGTCGGGAAGGGGTCGACGGGCGTGCCGGCGCGGTGCTCGAGAAAGCCACTTGCGGCGTGCTCGAGAAGGATCGCTGGGTCGCGGGCTACGACGAGGTGCAGGGACACGTCGATGGAGTGCGAGGGGTGCTGATAAGGGTAGAGCGATCGGCCAACCACGAACTGCGCGCAGCAGATGAGATGAGAGCACAGAGAACGCAGTCAGTCAGTTAGTTCTGGCATTCATAGCAATCTGCCGCACCGGGATCAGGCACGCCACGCCAGGCAACCACCTCCTCTCCCCGCTTCTCCGGCAGACTGTCGGCGCTGATGTCGGCTGCGATGCGGATATTTTGCCGGTCCACTGCCCGACTGTCCGAGCGACAGTAGATAGTGTGATAGCCGGCCGTCGTTTGACAGTTGATCCCACGTACGTCAACTTCGCCTCGGCCTCTCCCTCTCAAGCCTCTCACGAATGCGTATCCTCTGTACTGGTGACCTCCACATCGGCCGCCGACCATCACGACTGCCGGCGTCTTTCGATGCTGCCGCCAATTCGTGCGCTACTGCCTGGCGTGCCATCGTCGAGACAGCGATCGCACAGCGGGTGGATCTGGTTGCGGTGAGCGGGGATCTGGTGGACCAGAGCAACAGATACTTCGAGGCGCTAGCGCCGCTGGAGCGCGGGCTGAAGCGACTGGCCGATCACGACATTCCGACTGTGGCGGTGGCCGGCAATCATGATCATGACGTCCTGCCAAGGCTGGCTGACGACATGAAGAGCCCCCATTTCCACCTTCTCGGCCGTGGTGGAGTGTGGGAGAAGAAGACGCTGGAACTGGCCGGGGGGCGGCTGCATGTTAACGGATGGAGCTTCCCGCGGGAGAGTGTGAAGCGTAGCCCCATGCTGGATTTCGTTCCGCATTTTTCCGGGGACGGTGTGCCGGTGCTCGGACTGCTGCATGCGGACCTCGATCAGGGCACCAGTCGCTACGCGCCGGTGACCAGGGCTCAGTTGCGCGACGCTGGCTGCACGGCCTGGCTGTTGGGTCATGTGCACACGCCGTTGATACTGGAAGACGATGGCCCGCCCGTGCTCTATCCAGGTTCGCCCCAGCCGATGGATCCCGGGGAGTCCGGCTGGCACGGCGCGTGGGTCCTGCACCTGAAGCCTGGGCATGGGCCCCGCGTGGCAAAAGTGCCGGTGGCCACCGTGCGCTACGACACGGTGGACATTTCTTTGGCAGGTGTGACTGACGCCGATGACATCGAACCACGCGCCGTCACCGCGCTCGGCGACCACCTGAGCCGAATGCTGGCGGCCGGTGAGGCAACCCGGTGGATGAGTTGCCGGGTACGAGTTGTGGGTCGCTGCGCGCTGCGGTCCGAGGCCACTCGCCGGCTTGAGCTGTTGGCGAATGACACGGTATTGGAACGGGAGGGCAGCACGCTGTACGTGGAGCGTGTAAGGTTCGACCTGCTCCCCGCCCTGGACCTGAGCGACATGGCGCGTGGCACTGATGCACCGGCGCTGTTGGCCAGACTGGTCCTTGCTCTGGACGGTGACGACCAGGATTTGGATCAGGAGCAACATCATTTGTTGCGTGAGGTGAAATCCGGGGTGCTGGAGGTGCAAGCCCTGCCAGCATACCAGGCACTGCCGGCGCCTACTGGCGATGACAGCTCCTCGTACGTGCGCGACGCGACGCGACGTCAGGCGCTATCGCTGCTCGACTCGCTGCTCACGACCAGGGCCGGCGCATGAGCGTTGACCAGCCAACGGAGAGCCGGTCGGTTCGCCTGAATTGGCTGCGTATTCGCCGAGCTCCCGGTATTCCGGACGGATTCGAGTTCCGCTGCGCCAACAAAGTTGTGATAGTGGTCGGGCCAAACGGCTCCGGGAAGACCACCGCCGCCGGGGCTATCGAGTCTCTGCTGTGGCCGGGTAACGAGCGTTCCCCGGACCTGGCAGCGGCCGCCAGCTTCTCGCTCGACAGGTCCGTCTGGCAGGTAGAGGTGGACGGCACGCGCACTCTGGTCCAGCGCGATGGCGTGGACGCTATTCTGCCGCTTGCGGTGGATGCCGCGAGCCGTCACCGCTACCGCCTGCCGCTGCACGAACTGCTCAGCGATGCACAGGATGGTCGCGACTTCGCGACGCGCATACTCCACGAATCTCAGGGCGGCTACGACCTACGCGCCGCTGGCGCTACCCTGGCGCTCGCCACGCCCGGACGACGATCAGGTCGGCCTGAGCAGAACGCGTTGCGGACGGCGCGCGAGAAATTGGAGGTTATCAACACCCGGCAGCGCGATCTGGCCGACGACTACGAGCGGTTGACCGAGCTGCGTGCAGCTATTCACGCCGCCCGCCAGGCCCGTGCGCGCATCGCGTCGCTGGAGATCGCCATCAACCGCGTCGGCGCCAGCTCCGAATACGAGCAGGCCCGCATCGCGCTCGACGCGTACGACCCACGCATGAGCCGCTTTACGGGAGACGAGCCTGATCGTCTTGACACTCTGCGACAGCGGATGTCTGCCGCCTCCGATCGCATGCAGCAGGCGCGGTCGGCTATCGACAGCGTAAAGCTGGTCATGGAACGTGTCCTCCCGAGAGGCCCGCTCCCGGAAGCCCTCCTCACCACGCTGCACCATGCGTTGGACTCACTGCGCAGCATGGAAGCGCGGCTGGAGTCAGGCTCGCGAGTGGCGCAATGTCGGGCCGAATGCGACGAAGCGCGAGCCGCCCTGGGCGTGACCGCGCTGGAGGAAGAGCGGCTAGCCTCGGTCAACCTGGGTGGAATAGCTGAGCTGGACGACTTTTCCCGCGAGACGGAGCAACTGCGGGCTGAACGGGCGGCGTTCGAGGCGGAGCTGGCGGCCAAGGCAGAGAATCCCCGGCGCGATCTCAGTGCCGATACTGATGCCGACGACGGCACCCTTCTGACCCGTATTGGAGCGCTGGAAGCCTGGCTGGCCGCGCCGGCTCCTGAAGCCGCCGGCCAACGCTGGCTCACCATCGTCGTCGTGATCCTGGCGTTGGTGGCGACAATCGCCGGCGTCATGCTGGGGACGGGTGGTACTCGGGCTGGATGGATGGTCGCGATGGCGGGCGCGATGTTGGTCGTGCTCGCGGTGATCACACTTGTCGGCGGGTATGCTCAGGCCAGGGGACGAGCTCCACACGTTGCCGCCTACCTCCGGCACGGTGGTAAGCCGCCTTCCTCGTGGAGCTCGGAAGCGGTCCAGATGATCTTGAGCACACTTCGTCAGAGCGCCGCCGAGGCACAACTCAGGGCCGCCCGGTCGGATCGGCGCGCCACCGTGCGCGCCCTGATAACCGAACTGGACGGTCGTTCGATCGCGTTGGAGACCCGGCGTGCGAACCTGGTGAAGCTCCTGGGAGTGGCGCCATCCACCGGGCCGGCCGCGCTCTCCTGGTTAACGGGACGCATCGCTCGATGGCGGGCTGCGCGTCAGGCGCTGGCCGGCGCGCTCGCCCTGGACGTGGAAGACCGACGGGTCCGCGAAGCAGACCGCGCCGCTGTGGTCGCCCACCTGACTGGCTGCGGCTTCGAACCGGCTGACGGCCGAACGGATACGGCCAGCCTCGTCGGCGCGGTCAGTGCGCTGGACGAGCGTCAGCAACAGTTTACTGCAGCAAAACAGACGCGCGACGTTCAGTTCACTGAATTCACTGCTGCGCACCGCGAACTGCAACAGTTACAGGCGGACAGGGAATCGTTTCTGGAGTCTCTCGGGCTGGCCGAAGCAGAGCTCCACCGCCTGACGGAATGGAAAACGGAGTTGCCATCGCGCACGCGGGCACACGATCTCGCCAGTCGTACCAGTGCGCGACTCGAGCGCGCAACTGCGGAGCTTCGAGCCGCGGTCAGCGCCGACGATCCTTTGCTCCACGCTGCCGGATGGGAGCTGGATAATTGGCTCGAGGAGGCTCGATCCGAGGCCGACTCATACGACACGCTGGTGGCTGAGGTGGCGCGCATTGAGGCCCGGGTGGACGAGGCCCGAGGTGGAGAAGCCGCATCGCAGGCGCTGTTCGACATGAAGCAGTGCGAACAGGTGCTGGAAGGCGCGAGGGAGAACGACATGGAACGCAGCGTGGGCGCTGTCCTGTTGGATTTCCTGCAGCGGAAGACGCGCGACGCACAGCGTCCCGCCGTGTTCCACCTCGCCCGTGAGCTGTTCCTGCGCGTCACCCATGGTCGCTGGCGTCTGATCCTGGACGACTCGTCCGAAGCCGCCTTTCGCGCCATCGATACGGAGAGCGATGTTGGGCACGCGCTTCACGAGCTATCCAGCGGCACACGAGTACAATTGCTGCTCGCTGTACGTCTTGCGTTCGTGGAGTTACAGGAAGGCGATGGTCCGCGTCTTCCACTCCTTCTCGACGAGACTCTCGGCACTAGCGACGAAGCGCGCGCGCAGTCGATCATCGAAACCATTCTGGAACTGGCCGCGGCGAGTGGTCGCCAGCTCTTCTATTTTACCGCGCAGGACGACGAGGCAGCGAAGTGGCGCGGCGTTCTCCAGGCGCGGGGCATCGCAGCGGACATCATTGATCTGGCCGCATGCCGGCGGTTGGCTACTCCTGTAGCCACCTTCACACCGGTGGCCGCGCTACCCGAACGTGTGCCGCCCGAACCAGACGGACTTACGCATGCAGAGTACGGCCGTGAGCTAGAGGTGCGGGCGATTCCACTCGACACGGACTCGGTGGGCGCGACGCATCTCTGGCATCTGACGGAAGATCTTGAGTTGCTGCACTCGCTTCTGGTCCTGCATGTGGACACATGGGGCAAATTGGAATCGTTGGTGACAAACGGCGGCTTCGAACTCGTACCATTGCTTCCGCGAGCCTATCCGCGACTGCGGGCAGCCGCACGTGCCCTCGGCGAAGCACATCGTCTGGCTCGTGTTGGTCGGGCCCGGCGGGTGGACCGACAGGCCCTGGTGGCTTCCGGCGCAATAAGCAACACGTTCATGGATGCCGTCACCGATCTGGCCGCCAAGTTCGACGGCGACGGGGAGCGGCTGACAGCTCATTTGGAGGCTGGGAGGCTCAAGCGTTTCCGCGCCAGTGCAGCGGAGGAGCTCCGCAATTCTCTCATCGAGAGCGGCCACCTAGCAACCGAGCCTCCACTCTCGCCAGATGAGATTACTGTGGCCGCAATGGCTGCCCTGACCGAGGAGATGAGGGAAGGCCTCGTCACCCGCCGCCAGCTAGACCGGCTGGTGGCCGCCGTGCTGCCGCCGGGCGTGCCGGGCGGGGAACTGCCGACAGCCCATCCGGGATTCGCTCGCGCGGATACGGATGCCGAGCGTACAGACTCTCACTGACGTCAGCCAAAATGCCCAGCACCGGCAGGTCGCGCTCCACCCAGCCTAGTCGCTCCCAGCGTGCCACGCCCAAGATCCAGCGTTGGATCGACATCCTGGCCGCTCTCCTACGCCACCGCTTCGGACTCACTATAGAGCAACTGGTGGACGAGGTGCCGGCGTATTCAGCCGCTTCAGCCGACGATGCTCGAGCGCGCATGTTCGAGCGTGACAAGAAGGAACTGCGCGCGCTTGGTGTACCTATCGAGACAGTGAGCGTGGACGATGGGGAATCGGCACGCTATCGGTTACGTACCTCGGACTTCTATCTTCCCTATCTCACGGTGGTGGGACCGGCGGGCCGCGCCGGATCACGACGGCTGGACCGCGATGGCTATCGAGCGTTACAGACGCTGGCCTTCGAACCGGACGAACTTTCACTCGTTATAGATGCCGCAACGCGTGCACGGCAACTGGGCGACCCGTCCCTCTCCGCCGACGCCGCCTCGGCTCTCCGCAAACTAGCCTTCGACCTCCCCGTCGATTCGGTGAGTGCGGAGAGCGGAACTGTGATAGCCCGGCCGCGCGCGGCAGCGGACCCAGAAGCGTTGGCTGCATTGGGGGAGGCGCTACGCGCGAGGAAGAGAGTGGAGTTACAGTACCACTCCATGAACAGCGACGCCACCTCGCACCGTGCCGTCGAGCCGTACGGTCTCTTCTTCCTGGGCGGGCATTGGTATCTCACCGGCCGCGACATGGAGCGCGACGCGCTGCGCAACTTCCGGGTGAGTCGTGTGAGCGCCGTAGCCATGAACGCCAGACGCATGGAGACACACGACTATGCTATCCCCGTCTCTTTCGTTCTCGCCGAGCACGCGCGTTCCCGGCAGGCGTGGGAATTGGGCGACGGTGACGCTGAGATGGCGCTGGTGGAGTTCGACGACGTGAGCTTAGCTACCGGCGCGGTGAACGCGGCCGCGGCCCTGGGATCGTCTGTGGCTGGCGCGCCGCTTCGACGCCGCTTCGTCGTCCGCCGCACCCGTGTCTTTGCCCGCTGGCTCCTCTCCCTGGGCGGCTCCGCCCGCCCGCTCTCGCCACCGGCAGTAGTGGACGAGTACAGCGAACTCCTCACGGCCACTCTTGCCCATTATCAGGACGCCAACCCCGGGAGGCCGGCATGAACGCGGCCGAGCAACTCCGGCGCATCCTGCTCCTCCTGCCGCGTCTGGCCGACGGCGAGGCACACAGGCTGGACGACGTACTGGCCGAGGCGGATATGGACATGCGTGCCTTCATGCACGACATCCAGCTCATTAGCGAGCGCTACGACGGCCCGGGCGGCTTCGTGGAGGGAGTGCAGATCCATTTCAACGGCGATCTGGTAGAGATGACCTCCAGCCACTTTCGCCGCCCCATGCGCGTTACGGCGAAGGAACTGTGCGCACTCGAGTTGGGGCTGGCCATGCTCCGCGCCGAGCGGCCGGCCGAGGACGGGCCCGCAATTGAGCGCGCCCGCGAGCGGCTGCATCACACCATCACCCGTCTTCCCGATGATGGCCTACTCGACGGAGACGGCAGGCTCGCCCTGACCGATGACCGCCACAACGTGTTGCTGGCCGATATCCGGCGCGCCATGAGCGCACGCACCAAGATGCACATGCACTATCGGAAGGGAGCAGACAGTGCCAGCACCGAACGCACGGTGTGCCCTTACTCGCTGGTGTTTGCGTCCAGCGTGTGGTATCTGGTGGCACATTGCGAGAATGGCGACGGGCTTCGCGTCTTTCGCCTGGATCGAATCGAGCAGCTTCAACTCCTCGACGAGGGTTATCGGATCCCCGCAGGCTTCGACGTGGACCGGCTACTTCGCGACGACCGCCTGTTCGGCGCCGAGCGTCCACGCACGCTGGTCGTGCGATACTCGCCACGAATTGCCCGCTGGATTGCCGAACGAGAGGGCTGTCAGCCTGACTCCGACGGTAGCCTGACTGTGCGGCATCCGCTGGCCGACCCGGATTGGGCAGTGCGTCACGTGCTACAGTACGGCCCCGACGCCGAGATCCTGGAACCGGCCGATGTGCGGGATGAGATCTCACGTCGACTGCAGGCAATGCTGGCCAGCACTGTGATAAGAGGACTGGCCACCGACTGAGAGCCGCTGAGCATGGCAGGAAGAGTGTGTGGGGATCACAGGCGCCGTTCAGACTTATAACTTCCGGCGTCACGATTCCCTGTTCTACTGCTCATAACGGTTCCCATCATGAACATCCCCGACGACCTGACGACCACTCCATCCGGCCTGCAGTACAAGGACCTCAACGTAGGCACCGGCGCCGAGGCAGTCGCGCGCAAGCAAGTACACGTGCATTACACCGGTGAGCTCACCGATGGCGAGAAGTTCGACTCGAGCCGGGATCGTGGCTCGCCGCTGGCATTCCAGCTCGGCGTCGGACAGGTGATAGCGGGCTGGGACGAAGGAGTTACCGGAATGCTCGTGGGCGGTCGGCGGATCCTCGTTATACCGCCGGAGCTCGGTTACGGCGCGCGCGGGGCTGGCGGTGTGATCCCGCCCAACGCGACGCTGGTATTCGACGTCGAGTTGATGGACGTGGGCTGAATTCGCTGGCTCCAACGGCGTCCCCACGCTACGTTCTTCACCACAACCCAGGCGCGGCGATTTCCCGATTTGACGGGCCGCGCACCGGATCATTCCGGCGTTCCCCGTCTAAGTCGTGGCCTCCCGGCCCGCGACCAACGCGGGCCGGGCTTTTCTGTGCCCGCGCCGCCGCCACACATCGCAATGGGCCAGCGGGCCCCTGATCAATGACATACGTCTTCACCTCCGAGTCTGTCTCCGAAGGACACCCTGATAAGGTGTGCGACTTCATCAGCGACAGCGTGCTCGATGCGCACCTGGCTCAGGACCCGACTGCGCGCGTCGCCTGCGAAACGCTGGTCAAGGGCAATCACGTTGTCCTCGCCGGCGAAATCAGCTCGCGCGCCGTTGTTGACCACGAGGCATTGGTGCGCGATGCCGTCAGGCAGATCGGCTATGTGGACCCTGCCGAGCGCTTCCACGCCGACGGCCTTTACCTCTCCCTTCTCCTTTCGCGCCAGGCGCCGGAGATCGGTCAGGGCGTCGACATTGGCGGCGCCGGCGACCAGGGAATCATGTTCGGCTTCGCGACCGATGAAACGCCGGAGCTGATGCCGCTACCGATCCTTCTCGCCCATCGCCTATCGCGTCAACTGGCCGACGACCGTCGGGCGGGGCGGGTGGGCTGGCTGCGCCCCGATGCCAAGACCCAGGTATCCGTCGAGTACGACGACGACGACCGACCGATGGCCGTTCGCACGGTCCTCGTGTCCACCCAGCACGCGGCCACTGTCAGCCAGGAAGAGGTCAGGAATTACGTCGCCAGCGAGTTGGCACCGTTCGCACTCGGTGACTGGTGGAATGACGATGTCGCGTTGCTGGTTAATCCAACTGGTAGTTTCGTCGAGGGCGGGCCGTCGGCCGACGCCGGGGTCACCGGGCGCAAGATCATCGTTGACACTTACGGTGGGATGGGACGTCACGGTGGCGGTGCATTCAGCGGGAAGGACGCCACGAAGGTCGATCGCAGTGGGGCTTACTTCACTCGATGGGCAGCGCGACAGATAGTTAGAGAAGGAATCGCCCGACGTGCCGAAGTGCAGGTGGCTTACGCCATCGGCTGTGCTGAGCCGCTATCAGTTCGGGTGGACACTCACGGCAGCGGCGACGCAAGTAACGCCGAGGAGTACGTCCGCGGGCTCGACTTCCGTCCGGGAGCAATCATCGAGCGTTTCGATCTGCGCCGTCCCATCTTCCGCTCGACGACAAACTATGGTCACTTCGGCCGGCCAGAACTGCCCTGGGAGCAGTAGCTACGTATCGCTCACCGAGGCACCGCAGTTCCGGTCTGGCTACCGTCGACTCGCCGGGATTCACTAAACAGCTGCTTACTCAACATTCTCCCGGACCGAAATGTGGTGCGCACAGGGCGAGCCCATCCTTAGACCGGAGGGTCGCCTTCGCAGCGTCAACTATCCCCGAAACCGCGGCACGCATTGTGAAATGACTTTAGCGGCAGGCTGGTCGTCTGACGAACGTTAAAGTTCTGGAGAGGAGGGACCGACCTCCCTGTTGATCACTGGTCCGATATCACGTCTGGCCGGAATGGTCTGTTCTACTTAAGCTTCCCGGGTTCGCGAGTCCGAGCTCGGCTACTTTCGCGAGCACTGAACGAAGCGGCTCGGTACATCCCACCGTGAGGAAAGTTATGGACAAGAAGACAGTCGGAATGGCGCTCGCTCTCGCCGCCCTGACCGCAGCTCCGCTAGCCGCACAGCGGTCCGGGTCTGTGGAAGTGGGTGCGTACGCTCAGTACACGCAGTTCGATGACGAGCTCCTGATTGAGGACTCGTGGACGTATGGCGGTCGCTTTGGCCTCTTCGTCTTCCGCAACCTGTCGCTCGAGGGCTCTATCTCGACAGGTAGCGCAAAGGGCAACGCCGGTATGGACACCTACCGTCCGATCTACGGTCACGTCATCTATCACCTGCCCATCGTCGGCCGCACGCAGCTCCTGCTCGGCGCCGGCTATGTGAACCAGGGCTATATCGGAGACAAAACGTTCAACGAGCACGAAGACGGCTTCTCCGGCCTCGCCGGTCTCCGGTTCCCGCTCGGAAAGGCCTTCTCGCTGCGCGTGGACGGTCTCTACGACTACATGCCGTCGCCGGGCCCCGGCCTCCAGGTCGGCAATGTCGATGCGACGTCGACGAACCTCAGCGGCCGCGCCGGCCTGAGCTACACCTGGCGTCGTGGTGCTGGTCAGGCTGCGCCGCCGCCGCCGGTCTTCGTTCCGGCTCCTGCACCGCCCCCAGCTCCTGCCCCAACGCCTGCCCCGCCGCCGCCGCCGCCAGCTCCTGCTCCGGCTCCGGATCGTTCGGGTGAAGTGCGCAGCTTGATGACGGAGATGATCTACTTCGACTTCGACAAGCAGTCGCTGCGTGACGATGCTCGTGCCACCCTGGATCGCAAGATCCCGGTCTTCCAGGCGAACTCGGATATGCGAATTCGCATCAGCGGTCACGCCGATGAGCGCGGATCCGACGAGTACAACCTGGCCCTCGGCCAGCGTCGTGCCGCCTCGGCAAAGGCCTATCTCGTCCAGCGTGGTATTGATGCCAGCCGCATCGATGTCGTCAGCTACGGCGAGGAGCGTCCGGTCTGCACCGAGAAGACGGAAAGCTGCTACCAGCAGAACCGTCGCGATGAGTTCGAGATCATCGCCGGTGGTCCTTCGTTCAAGATGCCCTGACCCTCGTCAGGGATGACGACAACGCCCCCGCTGCCTCCATGGCAGCGGGGGCGTTGTCGTCCCGGCCGGGATCCGAGCCCGCTGGTCAGCTGTGAAAGCCAGCGGACGGGAGCGAGAGCGTCAGCAGAGGCGCTCAAATGCCGAGATGTGGGAGGGAGAGAGCGTTAACAAAGCCCGACCGCCGGACCCTACCAAAGCGCCCGTGGCGATGGCACAAAGATCACTCCATCGGGTACCAATACATGCAGCACCCGACGATGGCTGGCACCGCCCATGCGTGCCCGTCGCTTGTATAGGTGACGGTTCAACGCGGCGACTTGCCGCTCCTCCAGCAGCGGAGGTCCGATGCCCAGATTCCAGTTTCAGTTGAGGAACCCGAAGCAGGTGAGACAGGCCGGGGTCGTCCAGAGCGATTCGTTCACGGACGCGCTGTCGGCTATCAGCGAGCACGTCTCGCCGCGCGAGGGAGATACGCTTGAGATAGGCGTGAACGGCTTCCCACCGGCACTTTACGAATGCGTCTGGATGCCGGAGCGCGGCACTAGCGATTGGCTGCCCAGCACCCGCTTGGCCGCCTGAGAGATACCCTGGATCACGTGGCCGCCCGTCTCCCCCCGACGTGTCGCGCCGCGAGGCCCCGTTAGCGGTCGGTCTGCAAATACCGTTAGCGAGGCCACCCTGGCCGGTTACCGTCGCGCCCGCGCGCGGTGACCGGCCAGTGCGTTTCCACCACTGTGTCGCGCATCCCGAAAATCGTGTCGAAGAGATTGACCACGTAGCAGACATGGTTTGGAACCACGCGTACCTGGTCGCCGATCGATGGCCGCCAATCGGTGGCGCTGAGGTCCAGGATGCCGTGTTCTTCGCTCATCCTGGTGACTATCACCTCTGGACGGTCCACCAGCGCACCGTAGCCGCCCGCAGCTCCCGCGTCTCCGGGTAGGGGCTCGCGGCCAAGTGCCTTGCTCCCCGCATCTATCACGGCCTGACCGGGGACGGCGACGCTGACGACGGTGGCCAGGACGGTGAGAGCACAGTCCTCCCAATCGCAGGCGCCGAGCGCCGCGGTCGTCCTGTCGTTGTAGACGTAGGTGCCAGGACGCACCTCGGTTACCCCCGTTACTTCGTGGATCCGCCAGCCGATAGGCGTGGACCCACCGCTCACCACACGCGGCCCGAGGCCAGCCCCCTCCAACGCTTCGATCACCCGCGCGAGATCCTCTCCCAACTCGTGGAGCAGAGCGCCCTGCCGCTTTTCCTGAGGCTCACGGATATGCCCCGGGTAGAAGAGGATTCCATCGTAGCGTAGACCCTCCAGCTCACTGACTTCGCGAGCCAGCTTCACCGCGTCGTCGGGAGTCTGGACTCCCACCCGGTGCATGCCGAAGTCCACCTCGACCAGCACTCCCACAAACCGCGCGGCGTCGCGCGCCACATTGGCGAGCGGAATGGCTACCTCCACGTTGTCCAGCGCAAAGCTCAGCGCCACTTCGCGATCTATGGACAGGGCGCGGTGGATCTTGGGAATGCCAACGGGCGGATGGGCAAGCAGAAGATCGGACGAGACGGTGCTCATGACCTCCAGCTCGTGTGTCGTCGAGCAGGTGAGACCTATGGCACCCAATCGCATCTGCTCGGCAGCAATGCGCGGCGCCTTGTGGGTCTTCACATGCGGACGCAATGCAAGGCCGTGCACCGCGCAGTACGCCGCCATCGTGTCGAGGTTGTGCGCCAGCCGGTCCAGATCTACGATAGCGGCCGGCGTTTCGAGCTCGGTGGCGTATTGGGGCATTTCCAGGGATCAGCGGTGAATGGTACGCGACGGATGGCCGTCAGGGTTCGTCTCTTAACTTCGCGCTCCGCGCACCAAGCGTACAGGGTAGATGAACGCCCTCACCCTACATCAATGCATCCGCGTTGGTCACCCGCGTCATGTACCATGCGCCCCACCTTCATCGGGTAGTCCGGACATAAGGACGTCAGAAGCCCGACGAGATAGCTCCGAGCACCGCTCGTACGCCGAGCACGGTGGAAAGTGCTACGACTATTACGCCGAGCGTGTTGGCTAGCCAACCGTTGGTAGCCTGGCCGAGGAGACCGCGGTCATTCATGACGATGAGGAGGAAGAGCGCGATGAGAGGCAGCAGAAGTCCATTCGCGGCCTGGGCGAAGACAATGGCCGGCACCGGTCGCACGCCCAGCAGAGCGAAGAAGACTCCGCTGCATAGTACTGCTCCCCAAATGGCGCGCAGTCGACGATCGCGCAGATCCTGCGACCAGCCAAAGACTCCGGCCAGCGCGTAAGCAGCCGCCAGGGGTGCGGTAACGGCGCTCGTGAGCCCGGCGGCAAGAAGGCCAGCGGCGAAGAAGACGCGAGCCCAGCTACCCAGCAAGGGCTCCAGTTGGCGCGCCATCTCAGCCGCACTCTCGGCCGACCCCAGTCCGCTTGAGGTAGCCGCGGCGGCCGCGGTTACTACGATCGCCATGGAGACGATACCGCCCAGGCCGATGGCCACTACTGAGTCGGCCCGCGCGGCATTCAGCGCGCCCTCGCCGGTGAACCTCTGGCGCGCCGCACTCGCATGCAGAAATAGGTTGTAGGGGACGATCGTCGTCCCCACCAGTCCGAGCGCCACCAGGGCGCCGCCCGGCGGCACTGTGGGCACCGTGGCGCCCCGCAACAGCGCACCCAGGTCAGCACCCACGCTGAACGCGGTGACGAGGAAGACGAGGGACATGAGCAGCACCATGCCTACCATCACTCGCTCGATCGCCCGATAGCTGCCCGACCAGAGGAGGATGGCGGCGAGCAAGGCGATGCCTGTTGCCCACAAGCGTATGTCACCACCCAGGGCAGCCTGAGCACCGAGTCCTGCACCGAGCAGGTTGCCAGTCTCGTAAGCCGCATTGCCAACACCGATGGCGCTCGCGATGAGAAGTGCCGCCGCCAGTCGCAACGGCCCAGGAAAGCGCCGTCGTACTGCTTCGCCAAGCCCAAGCCTGCCCACCGTCCCCAGCCTGGCTGACATCTCCTGAAGAACGATCGTGCCAACCGTCGCGAACACTAACGCCCAGAGAAGTGTGTAGCCGAAATTCACCCCGGCGAGTGTGCAGGTGGTGACGGTACCGGGTCCGATGAACGCGGCCGCGACAAGAGCTCCAGGCCCGATGCTAGGAATGCGTAGCTTTGGCATCGGGGGAGATTAGGGTGACGGAACCGGCCGGGTTAGGGGTCGGGCAGAAACTGGGGATCATGATGTGAGCAGTCGGCTGGAGCTTTCTTCCTCCCTCGTCGCTGTATCCCTCCATATATTCCCGCGCCCCACTCTACTCCACCCCTGCTCCCGCCCATGCTTCTCTCCCTCGCCCTTGCTGTCGTCCTCGCCGACTCAGCGCTCAACGTTCGCCCGCCGCGAATCGAGACAACTGTGGAGGTAGACGGCCGACTGGACGAGCCGGTGTGGGCCCAGGCGGCCACGCTCAGAGGGTTCTCGCAGTACTCACCGGTGGACGGGAGACCGGCCGATGACTCGACGACTGTGCTCGTCTGGTACTCGCCGACGGCGATCTATTTCGGTGTGCGCGCTTACGAGCGCCACGGCGATCCCGCTTCCACTGTTCGGGCCACACTCGCCGACCGGGACCACATCTTCAACGACGACAACGTCCAGATCCTTCTGGGCACGTTCGACGACGGACGTCAGGCGACACTGTTCGCCGTTAATCCTCTGGGAGTGCAGAGCGACGGCACGCTCGTGGAGACTGGACGCACCGCCGGCGGCTTCATGAGCAATGCCCAGCAGACTCGTGAGCCGGCCGACCTCAGTCCCGACTTCGTCTTCCAGAGCAAGGGACGTCTCACCGACTACGGCTACGAGGTGGAGATCCGCATTCCCTTCAAGAGCCTACGTTACCAGCCGGCCGACGTGCAACGCTGGGCGATCAATGTTGTACGACAGGTGCAGCACTCCGGATACGAGGACACGTGGGCACCGGCGCGTCGATCCGGCTCGTCGTTCCTCGCGCAGTCGGGCCATCTGACCGACCTCACCGGCCTGCACCGAGGACTCGTCCTGGACCTCAACCCCACCGTCACGTATCGCACCAACGGCGCGCCAACATTCGCTACCGACGGCGTCGTTGACGGCTGGACATATCGAGGTGGGAAGCCGGACCTGGGCGGCAATGTGCGTTGGGGAGTGACCAATAACCTCACCCTCAACGGTACCGTCAACCCGGACTTCTCGCAGGTGGAGGCCGACGCCGGACAGTTCTCCTTCGACCCGCGATCGGCCCTCTTCTTCGAGGAACGGCGGCCCTTCTTCCTGGAGGGCTCCGAACAGTTCGCTGTACCTAATCAGCTCATTTACACTCGCCGAATAGTGCAGCCGGTGGCGGCCACCAAACTCACCGGCAAGATCTCGGGCACTGACGTCGCCTTTCTCAGCGCGTTCGACGACCGAAGCTACTCGGTGGATGGCAATCGCCCGATGTTCAACATCGTGCGCGTCCAGCGCGATCTCGGCAGCCGCTCGCGCATCGGCATGGCCTATACGGACAAGGTCGACGGCAGCACTTCCAATCGCGTCCTCGACGTCGACGGGCGACTCGTATTCCGCGACCTCTACAGTTTGCAGTTTCAGGTCGCCGGTAGCCGCGACGAACGTGACGGAGAGACTCTGAGCGCACCACTTTGGGACACGCGTCTCGTGCGTAGCGGCCGCGCTTTCGGCCTCAATTATCGCCTGGGTGGCATCTCACAGGACTTTCGCACGCTCAGCGGATTCATTTCTCGCCCGGGCCTCGGGCGGGCCAGCGCCAGCCACCGCTATACCATCTTCGGCGACCGCGGCGCGCTCGTGGAGAGCTTCAACACCGAGCTAGTAACCGACGGCATCTGGAAGTATCGCGGTTTCCTGAAGGGCGACGACGCCATCGAGAAGAAGCTGCACCTGAACACCTCGGCATCGCTTCGCGGAGGCTGGTCGGCCGGCGCGTCGATACTCATCGAGCAGTTCAGTTTCGACCCCGACCTGTACGCCGGCTTCATGGTGGAGCGGCCAGCGACGGGCAGTACTCCGATGGATACAGTCCCCTTCACCGGGACGCCGCGGCTCGGCAACCTGGACGGGGTCGTCACCCTCGGCACGCCAAAGCTCGGATTCGGCTCGGGCACGTTCCAGCTTATCTGGGGACGAGATGAGAACTTCTTCGAATGGGCGCCCGCTGACGTTCGCATCGGCACGGTCACCATCAACCTGCGCCCGACTGAAAAGCTGCGCATAGACGGTACCTATCGGCAGCAGCGCTACGACCGCCGTTCCGACGGTAGCACCGTGTACGTGCGCCATATACCGCGGGTGAAGGCAGAGTATCAGATCGCCCGCCCGCTATTCGTGCGGCTCATTGGCGAGTACGACATGAGCCGCCAGGACGCCCTGCGCGATGACTCGCGAACCGGAGGCCGACTCCTCGTTCCGCAGGGTGACGGTACGCTGGGATACGACAACGGAGGGCGTCGCAACGTCTTCCGTGGGGATGCCCTGATCTCCTACCAGCCCACTCCGGGCACGGTCTTCTTTGCAGGCTATGGCAGCCTTCTGCAGGAGGATGAACCGTTCCGCTTCGGCCGCACCCTGCACAGAACGAGCGACGGCTTCTTCCTGAAGGGGAGCTACCTGTTCAGGATGTGAGAATGGCGGCATGACATCGCGGAGTGGCGATGTCCGCTGCTACATGCCGCCGCACTTTGCACATCCCCATCCGTCGTCTGCCTCCACCACCAGTCCCTGGCAACGGGAGCAGGGAAGGGCGCGTCGACGCGCGCCAACACGAAGCGTGAAGGCGCAGGCAGGATCCGGGCAGAGATAGCGCTCGCCGCCTGCCGTCGGCACGACGTTCAAAAAGCGCACCTCGCAACGCGGACAGGGTTTGCGCGGCAGGCGAGGAGCGGCGGCAGCAACCTTGGTCGCGCCAGCGGCTCCGCTGACTGTCGTGCGAACTGGCTTGCGTCGCGCCCCACTCGCAGCGGCGGACCGCCCGGCGGACTGAGTCTCGGATAGACGACGCGTCGCCGGGGCTGCGGAACCAGGTCCTGGCCGCCGCCCGCCCGACGGCGGGTCCTGCCATTCCACATAGTCGCAGGCACCGGTAGGAAGCCCGTAGCGCACGCAGCCCCAGAACTTTACGCCCTTCTTCTTTCCACGCCGTTCCAGGAGTGTCGCGCCGCATTTGGGGCAGCCGCCGACCTTCGTGCGCGCACGCACGTCGCGCATCATGTTACACGCCGGGCAGGCGAGGAAGGTGCCCTTCCCCTTCCGTCGGGTGAGCTTGCGATAGGTGGAATCGCCACAACGATCGCAGGTTATGGAAGTCTCCTCTCCCCGTCCGCCTCCATCTCCACCGGCCCTGGCGACACCTCCGCGACCGCGACCGGTGAGCCCCTGATCGACGCGATACGCCGCCGCTCGAGGTAAGGCCTCATGCATCGCAACACGGAAGTCGTCGTACCAGCGACGCAGGTAGCTCTGTCTCGTCTCGCCGTCATCCTGCCGTTCGATGCGATCGAGCGCAGACTCCATGGCTGCGGTGTACTCCTCTCCAACCAGCGTCGGTAGGCTGGCGGAGAGCAGGCCGTCCACCGCCATGCCGAGTGCTGTGGGTTGCAGGACACGCCTGGCTCCACCCTTGACCGACTTTCCTGACGTGACCGAAGAGACCGTTGAATCAGCGTCGTCATCGCTGCTTGGAACATCAACGTTGCCCGCGACACCCTTTGACGCGGCGCTCGTGGTGGTCTCCACCGCGTAGTCACGCCGGAGCAGCGTTTCTATGATGCTGGCGAATGTAGCCGGTCGCCCGATGCCGCTGAGTTCCAGTTTGCGAATGAGCGCGCCGGTGTCATAGCGTGACGGAGGCGATGTACGCTTCTCGGCAATTGAGTACTTACCCGGCGTCAACTGCTGGCCCGCCGTCACCGAGGGTAGTTCGTGCTCTTCCTTCCGTGCATACGGCCGCCAGTAGTGCAGGAAGCCCGCCTTCACCAGCACCGCTCCCTCGGCAGCGAATGGCACTGGGCCGGCATCTATCCAGATCGTCGTCCGGTCAAAGACGGCAGCGCCGCACTGCGAGGCCAGGAAGCGAGCTCGAATCAGTGCGTACAGACGCTCCGTTCCAGAAGGCGGGGAATCATCTCCTTCCAGCGTCGTCGGGCGGATGGCCTCATGGGCGTCCTGCGCTCCACCCTTAGACCGCGCCTGTGGAGGGCGCTCGGGCAGAGCGTCAGGGTGGTGCGCGGCGATATGCTGCCGCGCCATCTGCGCCGCCTCGTCGCTCACGCGCACTGAATCGGTGCGATGGTAGGTGATGTAGCCTGCCTCGAACAGTGACTGCGCCTGGTCGGCTGCCTGCCTGGCCGACAGACGCAGCTTTCGACTGGCGTCCTGCTGCAGCGTGGACGTGGTGTAAGGTGGCTCCGGCCGACGCTCCGTACGTCGGCTGTCGACCGCCCGCACGACGTGCGGATGACGGCCGGCCTCTTCTCGCGCAAACTCGGCTTCCTCACGAGTGGGGAACCGTCGCGCCTGTAATCTTCGCTCCGACCGGCCTGCAGCATCAGGCCGGTCTGTCATCGGGTCGTCGGGCTGCGCCGGAACTACGGCGTCGAACCCTTCCCCGTAATTCACGCCCAGGGTACAGTATTCCTCCGGCACGAAGGCGAGGATCTCGCGCTCACGCTCGCAGAGCAGGTGTAGCGCGGGCGTCTGGACGCGGCCGGCCGACGAGGCGCCGGCAGGCCAACAGATCTCGCTGGAGACGTCAAAGCCGACAACTCGATCGAGCACCCGGCGGGCGCGCTGAGCGTCCACGCGGGCAAGGTCGACGGCGCGTGGGCGGGCGAGGGCGGCGCGGACAGCTGCCGCGGTGATCTCCCGAAACTCAACCCGGCGCTCCCCGCGCCCCAGCCGCAGCTCGCGCGACAGATGCCAGGCTATCGCCTCACCTTCCCGATCAGGGTCGGTGCCCAGCAGCACGCGGTCGAAACTACCCGACTTCATCAATGCCCGCAGTTGGCCGATGACCTTCGTGTTGGTCACCTCATAGCGCTCCTCAAGCGTCGCTAAGTCCACCCCGTAATCCTTTTTGGGCAGGTCGCAGACGTGACCGACAGATGCTCGCACGACAACATCACGCCCGAGAAAACCCTGGATCTTGCGGGCCTTGTTCGGCGACTCGACGATGAGGAGCGTGGATGCCATAGTCAGAATCTACAGTCTCGACTTCTGGTATTACTCGCCTGCCACAGCTGGCCAGAAGAACTCTCTACCAAGGCTACCGGGGCTGTCGAGCTGATTCCCCTCTGGACCGCCGGTCCGTCCGGCGCCACTCGGGCTGGCATTCGTGGAACGCGCGATGCAACGCAAATCGGACCGCTGTCGTAGCTCATTCATAACGCAGCGCCCGACACAACTCGCGCCGGACGCTGGTGGTGGTCAGAGAATCCTGTCTGCCTCTCTCCTCTCCTCCGTCCCTAAAGTCTAATGCGATCCGTGCAGCTCCTAGCCGCGATTGCCGGCGCCCTCGCGCTGTCTACCGGCACGGCAGCAGCGCAGGCCCCCGCGACCGGCGCGACAACAATCGACTCGGCGACACTCGCCGGTATGCCCTGGCGACAGGTGGGACCGGCCAACATGGGCGGTCGTGTGACCGATGTCGAAGGCATCCCCTTCCCGTCCAAAACCTTCTACGTGGCTGCGGCAGCCGGCGGTATCTGGAAGACCCAGAACGCTGGCACCACCTTCCAGCCGGTTTTCTACAATGAGCGCGTCATCTCGATGGGCGACATCGCAATCGCGCCCAGCGATACCAACACCCTCTACGCCGGCAGCGGTGAGGAGGACTCGCGTAACTCGATCTCTCCTGGCGGCGGTATCTTCAAAACCACCGACGGTGGCAAGACATGGCAGTCGATCGGTCTTGAGAAGACGGAGACGATAGGTCGGATAGTCATCCATCCCACCGACCCGAACATCGCCTACGTAGCCGCGCTGGGCGCTATCTGGCGCTCCAACCCCGAGCGCGGCCTGTACAAGACCGTCGACGGCGGCAAGAACTGGAAGCTGATCAAGTTTATCAGCGACAAGGCCGGCTTCGTGGACGTGGCGATGGATCCGCGCGATCCCAATGTGCTATACGCTTCGAGCTGGGAGCGGGTGCGTGGCCCGTACTTCCTCAAGAGCGGCGGACCAGGGAGCGCTCTCTGGAAGACCACCGACGGCGGCACTACCTGGAGCGAGATCAAGGGCGGCGGCTTCCCGGAGACTATGAAGGGCCGCATTGGACTGGCGCTGGCGCCCAGCAACCCGGACATCGTCTACGCGCTGGTCGAGGCGGATTCGGCGAAGGGCGAGAAGGCGCTGCAGAACGGCCTGTACCGTTCCGACGACGCGGGTCGAAACTGGCGCAAGATCTCCAACCGCAACGTGCGGCCGTTCTACTATTCCCAGGTGCGCGTGGACCCCAGGGACCCCGATCACGTTTTCTGGTCATCGACGCCTGTCAGCTACACCCGCGATGCCGGAAAAACCGTGGGCAATGCGACAGTCGGTATCCACGTCGACCATCACGCGATGTGGATCGATCCGAAGGAGCCATCACACATCATCGTCGGCGACGACGGCGGCGTGTCGCAGAGTTGGGACGGCGGCGGCAGTTGGGACTTCATGAACCAGATAGCACTCGGCCAGTTCTATGAGGTGAGCTTCGACATGGCGGTGCCGTACCGCGTCTGCGGGGGCCTGCAGGACAACGGCAGTTGGTGCGGTCCCAGCCGGCGTCGGAATGGCGAATTGGGCAACGCTTTCTGGTTCACCTTCAGCGGCGGCGACGGTTTCTATACCGCACAGGACCCCAGCGACCCGAACACCATCTACGGCGAGTCGCAGGGCGGGCGCATGTCGCGCGTGAACTACGCTACTGGGGAACGCACCTCGCTCAGCACGCCCACCTTTCGGCAGCGCTACCAGCAGCTCGAGGACTCTGTGCTGATCGCCCAGGGCGATACGACCATTCCGCAGTCCAGCGCCACAAAGCGCCGCGTCGCCGAGTTCCGAGCCACACAGAAGGCCGACTCGGCAGCGCTCGACATGCGCTTTAACTGGAACACCCCGTTCCTACTCTCGCCCCACAATCCGAGCGTCTTCTACGCTGCCGGCAACCGCGTACTGAAGAGCATTCATCGCGGTGAAGAACTGTATCCGATCTCACCCGACCTGTCCAAGCAGGACATGGCGAAGATCCGAATCAGTACGACGACCACTGGTGGCATCACGAACGACGCAACCGGTGCCGAGACGTACGGCACGGTGACGACGCTCGCCGAGTCGTACGTGCGTCCGGGGTTGCTCTACGCCGGCACCGATGACGGCAACGTCTGGCTGACGCGGAATGACGGCGCTCAGTGGGAGAATCTCACCGACCGTTTCCCGGGACTGCCGGCTAACACTTACGTGGTACGGATCGAGCCGTCCTATGCCGACAGCGCCACCTTCTACGTCGCCTTCGATAACCACCGCGTCGGTGACCTGGAGCCGTATCTCTACATCACCACAGACTACGGCCGTACCTTCCGCTCCATTGTCAACGACCTGCCGAAGGGCGGTGTCGACTTCCTGCACGTGGTGCGCGAGGATCCGACCAACCCCAACCTGCTCTATGTAGGTTCGGATGTTGGCGCCTACGTCTCGCTGGATAAGGGCGCACACTGGCAGCGTTTTATGACTGGGCTGCCAACGGTGCCGGTGCACGATCTCAAGATCCATCCGCGCGACCATGAGCTGATCGCGGCCACGCACGGCCGCAGCATCTGGATCGCCGACGTGCTGCCACTGCAGCAGCTCGCCGACAGTATCACGAGTAAACCGATCCACCTCTTTGCTCCGAAGATCGCCTTCCAGTACGGCGAGCCTCCGGCGCTGGGTGAGGACGCGGGCCAGAAGGTCTATGCAGTGAACCCGCCACCTTATGGCGCTGAGCTAACCTACCGTGTCGCAGCGGGCGCCGGTCGCGGCGCAGCTATGGTCGGCGGCCCCGGCGCGATGATGGCGCCCGGAGGCGGTCCTCCGGCAGGCGGACGTGGCGCCGGAGCGGCGGCTGGTCGCGGCCTACAGGGTGTCGGCGCCCAGCTCATCATCACCGATGTTGCAGGCGATACACTGGAGACGCTGAGCGGCCCCATGACACCGGGCATTCACCGCGTCTACTGGAGTTTCCGGGGTAAGGCAGCACCGGCTCCAGCGCTCTCGCCCTCGCAGCAGCGTGACAGCATCCTGGCCCAGCGCCGTACCCAGGCGATGTTCGATTCGCTGGCTACCACCGGCATGCCGAAGGAGATGCTCGACAAGGTTCAGCAGGAGATGTCAGGCGGCGGCGGCGGCTTCCGATTCGGCGGCGGTGGCGGAAATCCGGACTATGGCGAACTGGCATTCAAGGAGCGGCCCGGCGAGACGCCGGCTCGTCCTGAGCAGGTCGCCACAGCTGCGGCAGCTACTCGCGCGGCCGGCGCCGAGATGACCGAAGCGGAGGTACGCACTGAGGTGTTCTCCGCGATGCGCGCGTCAGGCATCGGTCGTGGCGGTGGCTTCCGACTCGGCGGCGGTCTAAACATGGTGGAGACTGGCGACTACCTCGTCACGCTCGTCGTGAACGGTCGTCCAGTGGGTCACCAGGTGCTGCGCGTGGTGCGCGTCGCTGGCTTCAACGGCGAGGCCATCACGACACAGTTCAACGACGACGACGACCGCGAGCCCTGAACACAGGGTCAGTCGCAGATGCACCGGGGGCGGCCAGTTGCATGGCCGCCCCCGTTGCATTCATGACACCGAGAGTGAGCTCGTGGCGCATTTTCAGACAGGATTTACAGGATTAACAGGATGAAACAACAGAGCTCTACAACTATCACTTCCCCGCCGGGCCGTGCGAGTGAGTCTCGCCCCCGGCTCCGATGTGATCCCGTCAATCCTGTCAATCCTGTCAATCCTGTCCAAGGCTGTTTCCAAAGCCCTCGACCTGACACCGTGTCAAATTTTCAGACAGGATTGACAGGATGAACGGGATTGAACAACACAGTCCGAGCACTATCGCCTTCCTTTTCCTAGTCCTGAGCGAACGGCTTGCATCCTCGGCACCACGTCAATCCTGTCGAGGCGCTCATAACAACAATCACACCTCCAGCCGATCTCCCGGACGCGCCACCACCGCGTACAACGCTGGCATCAGAAAGACGCTGATCAGAAGCCGTGAGAAGAGCCCGCCCACGATGACGAGCGCGAACGGACGCTGGGAGTCAGAGCCGACACCGCTGGAGAGGGCGGCGGGCAGGAGACCCAGCGCCGCGACCAGTGCTGTCATCATGATCGGGCGGAATCGTAGCAACGCCGCCTTTCGCGTCGCTACTTCGATCTCCATGCCTGATCGACGTAACTCGTTCACGTACGAGATGTAGACGACCGCCGTCTGGACTGAGACGCCGAACAGCGCCAGAAAGCCGATCCCTGAAGACACCGAGAAGGGCGTGCCGGTGAGCTTGAGCGCCAGCAGTCCACCCACGGGTGCCGACAGGACCACACCGATCACCGTGATGAACGGAAAGGCGATGTTGTCGTACAGCGTGAAGAGGATCATGAAGATGAGCGCGATGGTTATCGGCAGCACGACCTGAAGCTGAGACCGCGATGCCGTGTACTCCTCGTACTCCCCACCCCAGACCATCGTGTATCCGGCCGGCAGCTTCACCGCCGACGCCACCTTTTCCTGCGCCTCCTCTACTGAACTCGCCAGATCGCGCCCTTCCACTGAATACTGGACACCGATAAAGCGACTGTTGTCCTGACGATAAATAAACGAGGCGCCGTTGGCGATCTGGATGTCGGCTAGTTCATGCAGCGGTATCTGTTGACCGTCCGGCGTCGCCACGAGGATGTTGCCGATCTCCTCTGGCGTCTCCCGCGAACGCGGCTGTAGTCGCACAATCAGATCGAACTGCCGCTCACCCTGGACAACTTGTGTCGCGACGCCACCGCCCACGGCAGCCTCGAGTAGTCCGTTGATGTCCGCCACGTTGACGCCGTAACGGGCGGACTTCTCGCGGTCCACAGCCACCGTGAGACTCGGCTGGCCGAGTTCCTGGACCACCGTCACGTGCTCCACTCCGCGCACCTTCTCCATAACCTGCTTCACCTGGCGTCCGGTCGCCTCCAGTAACCCAAGATCCGCGCCAAACACCTTCACGTCCAGCGAGCTCTTGAGGCCGGTCTCGGCCTCGTCTACTGCGTCCTGGGCAGGCTGGCTGAAGTTGAACGTCACGCCAGGAAAGGTGGATAACTTTTGATCGATCGCCGCGATCAGCGCTGCCTTGTTGCGATACTCGCCATCCCAATCACCGTATGGCTTGAGACCCACATAGAACTCAGCGTTGAAGAAGCCGGTGGGGTCCGATGCATCATCAGGACGGCCGTGCTCTGACGTCACCACCGTCACCTCAGGAAAGGTGCGGAGGATACGGCGCACTTCGGGCACTATGCGCGACGACTCTTCGAACGAGATCGTGTACGGCATCGTCGCCCGCACCCAGAGCGCCCCCTCATCCAGTTTAGGCATGAACTCGGCGCCAATGCTGGGCACCAGTAGCAGGGAGAGCACGAATATCGCCGCCGAGCCGCCTACAGTGAGCCACGGCCTTGCCAGGCAGAGATCCAGACCGCGACTGTACCAATCACGCATCCACTCGAATGGCACGTTCCGACGTTCCCGCACACGGCCACCAAGCAGCCAGGCGCAGAGTACCGGCAGAAGCGTGAGCGTCACCACCAGCGCGCCGATGAGGGCGAAGATGGTGGTGTCAGCCATCGGTCCGAACAACTTGCCAGACGGACCGGAGAGCACGTAGATGGGGAGAAAGCTGGCGATGATCACCGCCACCGCGTAGAAGATCGGACGATCCACCTCCGCGGCGGCGGATATGATCGTGGCCCGCACACTCTCCGTCAGCGGATCGCGCTCGGCCAGCCGGCGGTAGATGTTCTCCACCATCACCACCGCACCGTCCACGAGTATGCCGAAGTCAATCGCCCCGATGGAGAGCAGGTTGGCGGGAATGCTTCGTAGGTCCAGCCAGATAAAGGCGAAGAGCAGGGCCAGGGGAATGGTCACCGCCACAATGACGCCCGCTCTTACGTCGTAGAGGAAGAAGATGAGTACGACGACGACGAGCACGATCCCTCGAAGCAGATTGTCCTCGACCGTCCGAGTGGTGAGGTGTATGAGATCGCTGCGATCATAGAACGGCACGATCTTCACGTCCGAAGGCAGCACTGACTTATTGAGCTCCGCGGTCTTCTGCTCAACGCCCTTGAGCACGCTCTGAGCCTGCTCTCCGGTGCGCAGCCTCACTACTCCTTCCACCGCGTCGTCCTGATCATTGAAGCCGAACTGGCCGAGTCGCGGCGCATGCCCGATCACAACATCGCCGACGTCCTTCACCAATACCGGCGTGCCGTCGTGCACGGCGAGCACCACGCGGCCGATATCCTCCGTGGAAGTGAGACGGCCCAGTCCGCGCACGTAGTAGAACTGGCCACCCTCTGAGTAGAAGCCGCCGCCAGCATTGTTGTTGTTGGCCGCCAGCGCTTCCGCCACCATCGGGACGGTCAGCCCCGCGCCAGCCAGCCTGGTGGGATCTATGAGCACCTGGTACTGCATGGTCTCACCGCCCATCGACGACAGATCGGCCACGCCCGGCACTGACCTGTACGCTCGTTCCAGCACCCAGTCCTGAAGCACCTTGAGCTCCATTGCCGACCTGTCGGCGCTCTGCAGGACATAGCGATAGATGAGCCCGGAGGGCGATGTCAGCGGTGACATCCCGGGCGCCAGCCCTTCAGGGAGCTCGACGTCTGGCAAGCGTTCCTGCACCCGCTGCCGGGCGAAGTAATTGTCTGTGCCGTCCTCGAAGGTCAGACGTACGTTGCTCAGTCCGTAGAGCGACACGGAGCGCATCACCTTCAGGCCCGGCAGCCCGTTCATCGCAAGCTCCACCGGTGCGGTGATCAACCGCTCAACTTCCTCAGCAGCGTGGCCCGGCCACTGGGTCGAGAGCTCGACCAGAGGCGGTGAGAGATCCGGGTACGCGTCCACCGGCAACCTGCTGAACGACCAGAAGCCGACGCCGACGATGGCCAGCGCCAGCAGGACGACGATAAGTCGCTGTCGCAGCGAAGCGGCGACAATGCGATTTACGATTGACGGCCCGACCGCGGCCGCCGTCACCGTACCGCTATCCTCGTCCTCCATCTGTGGGGATGATGGCGGCGTGTGTACGGTACTCACTGGCTCTGCGCGAACTGCACGAACAGCGCGCCCTCGGTTATCACGCTTTCGCCAGGCTGCAGACCGTCGGTGACCTCATAACGTTCGTCGATGCGGGAGCCTAGCGTGATCGTGCGACGGGCGAAGGATGGCGCACCACCGGCGGACTTGCTCCCGTCGGCAGACACCCGCTCGACGAAGACAAATGGAAGGTTCTGCTCGTCGCGTAGAACTGCAGCTACAGGTATGAGCAGCGCACGACGTTCGCGTGATGACTGGATCTTCGCCTGGACGTACATGTCGCGCTTGAGCACGTGCTGCGGATCGGGCACCTCGACGCGCACCGCGGTCGCCTTTGTGGCAGGATCCACCAGGGCGGCTATATAAGTCACGATCCCGTGGAGCGGTTGCGGAGCGGCAGTCACGATCTCCACGCGGTCACCGACGCGGACGAGTGGAAGGTCGGAGTCGAAGACGTTCGCCTCCACCCACATCCGTGACAGGTCGGCGATCGTGAAGCAGAGAGTGGAGCCTGCCTCCAGCAACTGTCCGGGGTTGATGAGACGCTCGACCACGGTGCCGCTGATTGGCGCACGGATACTTCCCTGGATGGAGTTGACGCCACGCCCCTCGCGTAGCGCGTCCAACGTCTGCCTGTCCACTCCCAGCGCACCCAGTTGCTCAAGAGCAGCGTCCCGATCGGCCGCCGCCGACTGGGCGTCCGTCCGCGCCTGCTCCAGATCGCGACGGGCAATCGCATCGTTCTTCCACAACTGTTCGTCCTGATCGGCCACGCGCTCGGCTTGCAAAGCCGCCCCCTGTGCCTTGCGTACTCCAGCGACCGCAGCGGCGAAGTCGGGAGAGGATACGATGGCGAGAGGCGCACCGGCCCTCACTACCGCACCCGGCTGCACCAGTATCCGCGTCACTGGCCCGGAAATGGGTGCCATGACCGCCGTGGAGATGTCGGCGTCGAAAGACACCGTGCCGGTGGTCTGCAGCAACGGCCGGAACGTGACGGAGTCCACCCGCTGCGTGTGCAACCGCGCCAGTTGCTCGGGGCTGAAGGAGATCGGATCGTCGGGTCCATGGGACGACGCTCCCGTCGATAGCGAGTCATGCAGCGTGGCCGAGTCTCCATCAGAGCAGCCCGTGATGAGAAGCGCTGCTACTACGCCGAGCGTAATGGTGGGCAGCCTGGTCGCTAGCCAGCGTGCGGGCTGGCGGCAGCGAACAGAGTCCGTGGCGATCATGGGAGTTCCCTGTTGAAGTCGTCAGCCGGCACACCCGTGGCGCGGGCGAGATCGGCGAGGGCGTCGGTGGCCGCTGCCAGCGCCGCCGCGTACTGCGTCTGGGCGTCGAGCAGCGTGCGCTGGGCATCCAACACTTCCAGCGCCGACGTGCCGCCAAGTTCGTAGCTCGCCGAGACCGCGCGATAGGCCTCCCGCGCCGCCGGTAGCAGTTCGTCGCGCAGGTAGATCGCCTGCCGTCGGGCCGTGGATGCGCTGGAATAGGCGGTGCGGATGTCCTCGCCAACCTGCGCTACCACGTCCAGATAAGTCGCCTCCAGTTCTCGCTGGCGGTGCTCGGCTTCGGCCACTTCCCCGCGTTGGTGCTGCCATGGGAATAGTGGCAGCTCAAAGCCGATCGCCGTGGTGAAGCCGCGCGGCTCGCCGTAGATGCGCGTGCGCTGGATGCTCAGTCCGACATCGGGGATGAAGTACTGGCGTGCGAGAGAGGCCGCCGCATCCACGCCTGCTTGAGCGCCGCGCACCGTCCGCAACTCTGGTCGTCGGTCCATGGCCAGCGTCTCCAGTGAGTCCAACGGAGGAAGCGTGGCCGGGATGCCGAGCGTATCGGCGGCCTCGATAGGCGCGTCGAGACGCCGACCGAGCAGTCGATTGAGTGCGACCCGCGCACCGGCCACGCTCACCTCATTAGCGATAAGGTTGTTCTCGGCCTGGGCCAGGTCGACTCGCGCCTTGATCACGTCCAACCGAGCCACCGTACCCGCCTCGAAGCGGGCGCTGGTGCGCTCCAGGAAGCGCTGGGCCAGCGTGCGTGCGTCTTCCAGGTCCCGCCGGTGAAGGAGAGAAACAAGGAGCGAGTCATACGCCAGATTGGTCTGGAGCACTATCAGTTGCCGCTGCAACTCATAGTCGGCCACGGCGCCACTGAGATCGCCTCGGGCCACACGACCCTGGAGCAGGATCTTCGTCGGGAAAGGGACGGAAATGCCCACCGCCAGATCGGTCTCGGTGGGCCGCCCCGGGCGGAGTTCAGACCGGTCGCCAAGCAAACTGAAGTCGAGTTTCGGCTCCGGGAGGGCGACCGCCTGCCGCACCCGAGCTCGCGACTGGGCGACCTGTTCGCTGGCCACGCGGACGTTAGGATTGGCGCTCAGTGCCTCCCTGATGGCAGCGCGCCGGTCGACCACCGTCGCCCCTCGCACCGTCATGTCCAGACTCGGTCTTTGGCTGGTGACCGAATCGCGCGACTGCACGGCTGCCGCCCGGGCGACGGTAGCCGAAAGGGCAAGTAATAGGAGCACCGAACAGGTGGCGGCAACGGTGCAATACCGATGGCGGGTCCAGTGTTCCGGTCGGTGCTGCGAGGTGTCGGGCGATTGGAGACTCATGCCGATTACGATCGTGCGCGGCAGGGACCGCGCGGTGATCCACCCTGGCCAATGGCTGTCCATGAGGCCGGCGGAACGGGGCTCCCCGTCATGAGTCGTGAAGAACGAAGCCGGTTGGCGACATATCTCACGTCATGCCAGCAACGGGAGCGGCGAGACGGCGGTTGCTGTGCTCAGGCTGGTGGATCGTCGCGCCGGCTGGTGACGTCAGCCGCGAGGGCAGAGGCTACGGGTGCATCCGGGGCGAATCACGCTCCCGCACGATGGCGTGGGCGCTCGCTAATAGCCGGGTTCACGTCGGAGCAGCAGCCAGGCAGCGCCTGGCCGGCCGGGCTAGACGATCCGCGCCATGGTTGGCGGCGCTCGCGGCACCGCCAGAGCGTGACGCTCGCGCTGGGCGGGCTCCTCGGATACCAGACGCGGAACTGTTACGCGGCTACGCCACAGCGGGAGCGATGGCGGGAGCGGTGCCACCACGGCGGACACATGGTGCGCCGCACAGACCGCGCAGCGGCCCTCGTCGTGGATGTAGTGCTGGTCTGCGCCTTGAGTCTCGACGTGGGTGCCGATCGACGACTCCGCCCGCGCGTGGACGATCGGAGCGATCACTCCCACCGCGATCTGAGCCATCATCACTAACGCCATCGCCATCCGCGCCCAGACCAGTCGTCTCCGCGGCGTAGCGGAATTCACCTCGTGCCGTAGCCGCGGGTGCCCTGTCGGGCGCTCGAGGTCGACGGCAGCCTGACCGTCGGGAGGCGGGCCAGCGGTGTGGTGACGCATGGTGATAATCCGTTGACGCATGGGTCGCGCCGGGCGTTGCACCGAGCCCGGCCCGAGGCCTGCATCAGAGCGAGCACGACAGGCCGGTCACCGGCCCGATCTGCTCCCCGACCATCATGGATCACAGACAGGCACAGAATGAATCCTGATCTTCTCTCCCAGGCCCGCGAGGCGATGATCGCCGAGGGATTCACTCTCGAACTGTCATTGGATGCGCGCGCGCAGTTGGCCCGCCTCGAGGATGGGGATCCCTCTATCCATAACGGGCTGCCATCGCCCCGTGACCTGCGCTCGCTACTCTGGTCGTCGGTGGACGACGCCGATTCGCTGGACCTGGATCAGGTGGAGGTGGTGGAGCGCGCGGCGGGGGACGGTCTGCGATTGCACGTCGGGATCGCCGATGTGGACCACCTGGTTCATCGCGATTCGCCACTTGATCGACACGCCGCCGTCAACACCACTTCGGTCTACACTGGCGTGCAGACCTTTCCCATGCTCCCTGACCTGCTCTCCACCAACCTCACCTCGCTCAACGAGGGAGTGGATCGACTGGCGGTGGTGGTTTCGATGACCGTCACCTCAGAAGGTGAGTTGGAGGACATAGAGATCTATCCGGCTCTGGTCCATAACCACGCCCGGCTCGCTTACGATACCGTGGGTCCATGGCTGGATGGTGGACGCCGGATGCCACGTGACGTGCGAGCTGTACCAGGGCTGGCCGACCAACTCCAGTTGCAACACGAGGCTGCCCGCCGGCTCCAGGCGCGCCGCGCTGACCGAGGAGCGCTGGCGCTGGATACCATAGATGTGCAGACGGTGGCCGTAGCTGGCCGGGTGGTGGAACTCCGCGAGATTCCCAACGACGCGGCTCGTGAGCTGATCGAGGACTTCATGATCGCCGCCAACTCGGCGATGGCGCAATTTCTGGAAGCGGCCGGGGTGGCGGCATTGCGCCGGGTGGTGGGCGAGCCGCGGGGCTGGAAACGCCTCCGCGTACTGGCAAGCGAGCTGGGCGGTATGCTCCCTGAGGAACCGGATGCGCGCGCCCTGTCGCGATTCATCGATGAGCGCAGAGTGGCCGACCCGCTCCACTTCCCTGACCTCTCCCTGGCCGTCGTGAAGCTACTCGGCGCCGGCGAATACGCGGTAGATGCACCAGGCAACCATGCGGGCGGCCATTTCGGACTGGCGGTGGATGACTATACACACTCCACCGCGCCCAATCGCCGTTATGCCGACCTCGTCGTCCAGCGGCAGTTGAAGGCACTCCTGTCGGGCTCGCCGCCGCCGTATTCATTCTCGGAGCTAGAGACGCTGGCAGCGACCTGCAACGAGCGCGCGTCACACGCCCGGCGGGTGGAGCGACAGCTCCGCAAGGATGCCGCGGCCGCGCTTATGGCCGCACGCACGGGCCAGCAGTTCGACGCCATCGTCACCGGCGTTAAGGAGACGGGCACATTCGTCCGGCTGCTGCATCCGCCGGTGGAAGGACGCATCACGGAGGGAGCCGACTCGCTTCACGTGGGTGACAGCGTCCGGGTTCGACTGCTGCGAACCGATACCGAGCTCGGCCACCTCGATTTCGCGACTGCCTGAACTGCTCTTAGGAGGCCGCGATCGTGAAGGGGAGTGGCGTAGCACCATTGCCGGCACGCAACATCTGGCCCTCGTCGGACGTATACACTGGGAGGGCGTCGATCATGACGGCCGCCGGTCCACCCGTACCCACCTGGATGCTCCGCTCCCGCTCGCCACTCCTTTCTCGGATACGCCTCATCGCGGCGCTGCTCTTCGCAGTGCTGCACGTGGGACGTATCGGCGTGGAGTGGATCGACGATGCGCGACTCAGCTCGGCCAGTCCGGTGGAACTGCATATCGAAGATGCGGACAGCCCTGGACACGGCACTCCGCCTCACGCTCTCCACTGCGCCATCTGCGCTACGATGGCGACGCCGGCTCTGCCGGCACGGGGAGCCGTCCTACCGGTTGTCGCCGTCCGCGCGACTCCACTGCCGGTCAGTGTCACTCCCCTGACCAATTCGGCCTCCAGCTACTTACCGCCCGCTCGGGGTCCGCCGCTCGCCTGATCTGGTCGCCCGCTCCGCGGGCGCCGACGAACTGTTCTCCTCGCCGCCACCATCCAGCGATCATGGCGCGAGCCCTCATCAGGCCTGAGCAAACCACATGCTTCCTTTCATCGACCGTGTCCGTCACTTCGGCCGCGCCCTCGTCACGGCTGTAAGCCTGCTGGCCGGCGCCGTCAGTTTTCTTGCGGCTGCACCTGCTGCGCATGCCGCCGCTGCCACCGATTCGCTCGTTCCTCCCGCGCCGGTGCTCGTCGGAATCGTGCGCGACAGCAGCGGTACGCCGCTGCCCAACGTCCAGATTCATCTCCCGGCTCTTGAGCGGACCACAATCACGGATGCCAGCGGCACCTTCACGTTCCGGGGCCTTGGTACTGGACACTACCACATCGACAGCTACTACCTCGGCTACGCTCCCGGCCACATCGAATTCGACATACCGGCTGTGGGCGATACGGTTAAGGTCGTAATCATCATGCGTCACACGCCGCTTCGACTCCAGAGCGTGCTTGTGACTGCGGTCGCTACCGGCGACACCCGAACCGTCACCCAGTCGACGGTCGAACTCTCCGGACAGGCGCTGGCCCGCAACATTGGTTCGACGGTGGCGCAGACATTAGCCAACGAGCCGGGGCTATCGATGCGCTTCAGCGGTCCGGCTGCCAGTGCGCCCATGATCCGGGGCCTTTCCGGCGACCGTATTCTCGTGCTTCAGGACGGCCAGCGCTCCGGGGATCTCTCATCTTCCGCCGCCGACCACGCGGTGACCATCGATCCTCTGGCTGCGCAGCGTGTGGAAGTCGTGCGCGGGCCGGCCTCGTTGCTCTATGGCAACAACGCTCTGGGCGGCGTCGTGAACGTCATCCAGGACGACATTCCGACCGAAATACCATCGGAGGTACAGGGCTATCTCGCCGGTCAGGCGGAGTCGGTCACTCCGGGCGGCGCCGGTTCGGTGTCACTGACGCTACCGGCCGGCGGCAGGTGGGCGGCAACCATCCGCGGTAGCGCCCGATCGCTGAGTGACATGCGCGGCGGCAACGACATCCGGCTTCCCAACAGCCATTCCAACAATCAGTCGGGCACTGTCGGGCTGGGATATGTGGGTGATCAGCTGAACGGTGGTGTGGCATACCGCGGCAATGCCTTCGAGTACGGCCTGCCATCCCCTCCCGACGATCCCGAGGCTGGCGCGCACATCGAGGGACGGCGCGATGAGATCGTGGGTCGAGGGGAGTACAACATTGGCTCATTCGGGCTTCGCACGGTCAAACTGGATGGCACCGCGCAGTGGTACACTCACGACGAGATAGAGAATAGCGGCGATATCGGCACCACCTTCAGTCTGCGCACCCAGACGTTGAACGCCCTCGCTCGCACCGGCTATCGACGCCTCTCCGGCGCCATCGGCGTGCAGACGCTTCTCAAGCAGTACTCAGCAGCGGGCGAGGAAGCACTTACGCCAGCGGCAAATAGCAGCAGCATCGGTGCCTTCGTTTTCCAGGAGCTGGCGTTGCGCGGAGACGTTCGCGTGGAGCGCAGCCCGAGCCTGCAACTAGGCGCCCGGGTGGACCACTACGCCATCGATTCCCGAGACAGCGATGAAGGCCGATTCGGTCCCGCCGTTTCACGTAGCTTCACAAACCTGTCAGGCTCGCTCGGTGCTGGGCTTCCTCTCTCCGACGGTGTCACGCTGACGGGTAGCCTTTCGCGTGCCTTTCGTGCCCCGACTGTGGAGGAACTGTTCTCCAATGGCTTTCACGCAGCCGCGGGTAGCTACGACATTGGCAACAGCGAGTTGCGAGCGGAAACCAACAGCGGCGCCGAGGTGGTGTTGAGGATGGAGGCCGAGCACGCCTCAGGTCAGTTCTCCGCCTACTACAACAGGATCGATAACTACATCACGCCGAATATCGTGGGCGACACTTTGGTGGGCGAGGATGACGAGGAATACTCGGTGCCGTTGAACGTCTACAGCCAGGCCGATGCCGCCTTGCGCGGTGTGGAAGGGCAGGTCGAATTCCGCGTTGCTCGCCATTACGTGCTTGGTGCGATGGGCGACATCGTCCAGGGCGACTTCCGTCGCGGAGGCGACCGGCTCCCATTCCTCCCGGCCGCCCGCATCGGCGGCTCGACGCGCTACGACGATGGCCACTACTCTATTGGTGGCGACATCAAGCACGCGTTCGCCCGAAGCAATACGTCCGCCGCCGGTAGCTGTCCAACCGCCGGCCAGGTGCCCGCAGGCACGCCAGGCTCGTGTGTCGATCTGCCGACTCCCGCGCACACCCTGGTCAACCTCAGCGCTGGCTATACCCGCATCCTCGGTGGCTACGTGCACTCCATCACGCTGCGTGCTGACAACATCGGCGATGTGCGCTACTGGGACGCTTCGAGCCGGATCAAGCGGTTCGCCCCGAACCCGGGCCGTAACCTGGCCGTTGTGTACAAGGTTCTGTTCTGAGGCAGGCAGAGCGTCGGTTAAGCTGCCTCCAGGTGCATGTGAAGTGATATCGAGGCTTGCGGGGCTGCTCGGGGTAACCGTGTCAGCCCCGCGCTGCCCTTACCGCGAGCGGCCCTGCGCCTCCTTGAGCATCATGATCTGCTCCTGCTGCATCGCCACGAGCTCGGCCCACTGCGATTCCCGCAGCAGGTCCAGCTTGTCGTGGAGTGAACGGATCTCTACTTCGGCGCGAAGGTTCACCTCGTAGTCATGAGATGCATCCAGGCGATCGCGGGCTGCCTGCCTGTTCTGCGACATCATGATAATGGGCGCCTGGAGCGACGCGATCATGGACAGAAAGAGGTTAAGAAGTATGTAGGGATAAGGATCGAACGCCCGGTTGCCGGATCGCAGGAAGACGGTGTTCAGCACCACCCAGGCCAGCAGCGTGGTAAGGAATATGATGATGAAGGTCCACGATCCGCCGAACGTCGCGATCCGGTCGGAAAGGCGTGCACCGAACGTTCGCGACTCGTCGAACTCGCGGTTAGTGTTGCGCGCCAACGCGGATCCCGAGATCAGGCTACCTATCACCTTCCGCTCGGCCGCGGACAGCAAGTCCCAGTTCTTTCTCAGGTAGCGCTGGGCCAACTCCTGTGAACGGCGCTCCGGCGTCGGCGGTGTTGTCGACATCTGAGTATTCGGGATTGGGGTTCGGGGCTGGCGTGTGGCGTATTGGCGCCGCTTCAGTCCTGGCACACTCACGCATATTTCGGTGCTTGCTGGTGGAATGACTTTGCGCGATGCAACCCGGTGGCGCTAGCTCCCTATAAAATTTCAATCCTGGCCATGCCGACTCCCCAATCCCTGGCCTTCCTGGATCGCCTGGCGCATAACAACAACCGAGCCTGGTTTCAGGAACATCGTAGCGTATACGAGACAGCTCTTCTCGAGCCGTTACGCGATCTAGTGGACGAAATGGACGCGCGACTTGCCGTGATTGCGCCAGAGTTTGTGGGCGACCGACGGCGGTCGGTCTTCCGGATCCATCGCGACGTGCGCTTCTCCCGCGACAAGCAACCCTACAAGACCAACGCCGCCCTCTGGCTTTTCCACCGCGATGTTGGACGCACCAAGGGGCTGCACGATTCGGTGGCTGCGGCAGGCTTCTACTACCACCTCGAGAGCGGCGCATGCTTCATTGGAGGCGGGCTGTGGATGCCACCGTCCCCCTCACTCAAGCGAATCCGGGCGGCCATCGTCGCCGACGCTGCCGAGGAACGACAGTTCGGAGCGATCCTCAAGGCCCGCGCCTTCCGTCGCGTCGCTGGCGCGCTGGACGAGGATTCGGGCACCATGCTAACCCGCCTGCCTCGTGGCTTCAGCCCCGATACTCCAGGCGCCGAGTGGTTACGGTACAAGTCGTTCACCGCCACTGTGCCGCTCACCGACGAACAGGCCACCGCCACCGATCTTGCCGATCGCTTCGCAGAGTGCTGCCGCGTGCTTCTGCCGTTGACGCGTTGGCTGAATACCGCCCTCGGTTATCCACCGGCTACCCGCCGGTAGATCCGCCGGTACGACGATGAATCGGCACAAGGTTCCAATGGTCCGAGACATGGTTTTCGCGGACGTCATGACCACAGCATGCCGTGTCTGTTCGCTGCAATGGCAGCGAACTCAGCAAGTTACCAACTCGCTCAGTCTTACGGCCCACGTCTTGCTTTAGTACACGTGCAGGGCGCCGCGGCATGAGGCTGTGACGCTTGATAAGATACGGAAGCAAACTGGAGGTACTCAGATGAGCGATCTGGATCGCAAGGGCGCGGAGAACCGTGCCAAGGGAATGGCCAAGGAAGCCGAAGGAAAGGTCCGCGACAGTGTCGGCGATGCCATGGATGACGGCAGCGAGCAGGTCAAGGGCAAGGCTCAGCAGGTCAAGGGCAAGCTTCAGCAGGGTCTGGGCAAGGCTCAGCAGGGCGTCGCTGATGCCCTCGACGGTGATCACAAGCACGGGCACGACACCCCGAAGCACTAACCGTAGCTGATCCACCGGGGCGGAGGGATTTACTCCGCCCCGAATCACGCGGGCCCCGACGCTTCAGAGCGTCGGGGCCCGCGTTCCGTCAGACATTCAGAGGCGCTGGTAGTTCGGCCCGCTTCTCGCACTAGGGCGACCAGCGTAGCGCGACAATTCGCGCTCTTACACTGATTGGATGTCTTACAACACGACTGTCGAGGAACATGGTTTTGAACAAAGTCAATAACGCATCCCACTCCCTCCATGCGGGTTCTCTCGACGCGGCAACACTCCGGCGGCGACGAGAAGGCGGCTCACCGTCCAGCAGCTGGCGGCTCAGTGTCACTCGACTGGTCGTTCTTACGCTCTCGCTAATGATGCTACCGAGCGCATGCAAACGCGCCCAGGACGACGTCCCGAAGGCGGAGGGTTGGAAGCCCAATGTCGACGGGAAGGTTATGGGAATGGCGCTCGAGAACGTGGAACAGGCCATTGTCGCACGAGTTTCCAGCGACGACCGACCACCGACCGTGGATTCGCGTCAGTGGAAGCGCGTACGCCAACTTTACAGCACCTATGGCGACACTCCACTCTGGTTCGATGGTGACGGGCTGACGGACCGTGCGCGTGCCCTTACTCGCACCCTCACTGAAGCCAACAAGGATGGGCTGCGTGCCAGCGCCTATCCGCTGGATGATATGGTGAACGTGCTGACGGCCGTGCGAGGTAATGACCGGCCAACGGCCGAACAGCTCGCGCACGCCGACGTCGTTTTCACCGCGACCTACGTCGCGCTTGCCGAGGACATCCTGGGCGGTCAGCTCGACCCGCGCAGCGTCTCGCCGAGCTGGCATATCGATCCCCACCAGACCGATGTCGACAGCGCTGTGGCTCTTGCCCTCAGTGCTCAGCGATTCGACCAGGCGCTAGCAGGTCTGCGCCCCCGGGATTCCAGCTACGCGGTCCTCCGTCATGAATTGGAGAACTACCGTCGGTTGGCCGCGTCAGGCGGTTGGACCACCGTCCCCGAGGGAAAGGCGGTCAAGCCGGGTGAGCAGGCGCCGTCAGCTCAACTTCGGGCATTGCGCGCGCGGCTCGTCACCGAGGGCTACCTGCCTGCAGATGCGGCCACGTCTGATAGCGGCACCACTGGGACGCGAGCGACGTACGACCATTCTCTAGCCGGTGTGGTGGCCACCTTCCAGGCGCGCCACGGCATCGAAGTCGACAGCATCCTTGGTGGTCAGACGGTCAAATCGCTCAATCTTCCAGCGTCCTATCGGGCTGATCAGATAGCCGCCAACATGGAGCGGCACCGGTGGCTCCCGCATGCTCTGGGCACTCGTTTCGTCCTCGTCAACGTCCCAGCCTTCCAGGTCCAGGCGTTCGAGAATGGCAAGGTCGCCCTGCAGATGAAGGTGGTGGTGGGAGAGGAGTACGACGACAAGGCGACGCCTACCTTCAGCGACTCCATGTCGACCGTAGTGTTCCGACCCTACTGGAACGTGCCTGACGGAATAGCGGAGAAGGAGATCTACCCGAAACAGGCAGCGGATCCGAGCTACTTCGAACGGCGCAACTTCGAGACGTTTACCGAAGGCGACAAGACTCACGTTAGGCAGAAGCCGGGTGGCGACAATTCGCTCGGGCTGGTGAAGTTCCTCTTCCCGAATGAGTTCGCCATCTACCTCCACGACACGCCCGACAGCAGCGCCTTCGCCCGCGACGTTCGCGCCGCCAGCCACGGTTGCATCCGCCTCGAGCAGCCGGCCGACTTTGCCCAGTGGGTGCTGGGTTGGGACGCTGCGAAGGTGCAGGAAGCGATGAACTCAGGGCCGGACGATCAGAAGATCTCCCTGGAGCAGAAGATTCCCGTCTACATCGTCTATTTCACGGCCTTCGCGCGCGATGGTAAGCTCGTTTTCGGCAACGATCTGTACGACCGCGACAGCGCGCTCATACGCCATCTGGGCGAGGCCGGCCGATCTGATGCATCCGCTCAGGCAGCATTGGAGAAACTGGAGAAGCTGGTCTCGTAGCCAGACTCAGCGTTTCTGGGGGCGGCTGTGCAGTGTACAGCTAATCATGCCACCCAGAACAGCCCGAAAAGCAGCAGGACCAGAACGATTGCTGTCAGCGCGACGTAGAGTCGGTCGCGCTGCAGCAGGAAGGCGACCAGCGTGAGGGCCACACGCGCCACAGGAGTGGCGATCAGCAGGACGATTCCCGCCTGGGTAATGGCCCGGGCGTCCCCTGTGAAAGCGGTTTGAGCTATCGCGCCGACGCTCCTCAACATTGAGGACTCGCCGCGGAAGACGGAGAAGTCAGCGACGTCGTGTCCATACTGCGCAAGCAGCATCGCGCCGCCGATGGCCACAACCACCGCCGCGATGAGGACACCGACCTGGAGCAGGCGCCCCACCAACTGCTCCACCTCGTGATCGCTCCACCTGCCGGCTGGCGCGAGCGACGGAGCAACTGGCTTCCCGCTACCGATTGGCGGAGTTGTCATACACCCCCCGTGGCGCCCTTGTAAAGCATCTCCGCGGCCAGTATCACCACCACCGCGGTGAAGATCAGGCGCAATGATCGGGTGCGCGCCACGACCAGGATACGTGCTCCCAGCAGAGCGCCGCAGAGTACCCCAAGCATCACGGGAAACGCGAGTTCAGGCTCTATGTAACCGCGATGCAAGTAGACACCGGCGCTCGCCGCGGCCGTCACGCCAATCATGAAGTTGCTGGTCGTGGTCGATACCTTGAATGGCAGACGCATCGCCCGGTCCATGGCCAGCACCTTCACCACTCCGGAGCCGATCCCCAGAAGGGCCGAGAGCAGCCCGGCGGCGAACATCGTCACAAAGCCGGTGGGCACGCCCTGGACCGTGTACGCCTGCATTCCCTGAGCGGTTGGGTAGCTGCTGTTCAGGCGCATCTTCACCGCCCAGGGATGTGGCGTCTCGCCGGGATCGTGCTCCTCCTGCGACTGCAGCGATCGGTATGCCGTGTACAACAATACGACCCCGAACAGCATCGCCAGAACGGAAGTGGGGATGAATCCGGCGACTGCGGCACCGCCCAACGCGCCGATCGTGGTCGCTACCTCAAGGAAGATGCCGATGCGCAGGTTGGTGAACCCTTCGCGGACATAAGCTGCCGCGGCGCCGGACGACGTGGCGATCACCGATATGAGCGAGGCACCGATAGCATAGCGCAGGTCCACATTGAACAGGAGCGTCAGCATCGGCACGACTATGATTCCGCCGCCGAGCCCGGTGAGTGACCCGAGCAGGCCAGCGAAAAAGGAGCCGACGGCGACCAGCACGGCTAGCGTGAGGATGCTCACCGGCGGTGGTGACGCTGATCTGGTGGTAGCGTTGTCAAAAGAAGGTAGTCGAGGAAGTGGACAGCCTGCGCGCGGTCATCCAATAGTGGAACGGAGAGGGGAGAGATGGAAGCCGCGGTTTCGGCCGCCACTCCTATATCCCCCCTCTCTGCACCATGAACACGAGCCCCGACAAAGTCAGGTCAGAAGTCCTTGCGACGGAAGGCTCGCAGCCCGAGCAGCGACGGAACCGCCACCCAAAGCAGGAGGATTCCGGCCGCGACGGCGGCTCCGGCGCCCCCGAAGAACTGGGTGAACACCGCCCCGGTATAGCCCTGTAGCGCGCCAGCGTCAAAGCGCAGCAGTAGCAGCACCCTCGCCAGATCCACTGGATTGGCGACCATGAGGGCCAGCACCGGTCGCTCTATCGGATAGTGCGAGAGGAGGGCGATGGCCACCAACACGAGCCCGTCGTAGAGGAGCGTGAGGGCGAGCCAGATACCCACCGCCGTGCCGAGCGCTCGAACTCGGTCCTCCGTACGAACGGCGACGAGAAAGGCGATCGCCACGAATGACAGCGTGAGCGCAACGCCGCAGCCGCCCAGAACGGACAGGGTGACCAGCTGCGCACCATCGCCCACACCGTGCCAGGCGAACGGCAGTCCGATGCCCAGGAGTAGCGCTAGCGACAACGGCACGGCCAGGCCGAGGAACAGCCCTGTGAATAGCCGACCGCGCCCTACCGGCTGAGCGAGCAACAGTTCGGTGAACTCGCGTGCGTCATACAGGTACGTAGTGCCGAAAACCAGGGCTACCAATGGTACGATGAAGAGCACCACGCTCACCAGCGAGAGGAGCGCACGCCCCTCACCACCGCCAAAGCGGAGCAGGGCGTCGGTGGCGAAGAAGAAGAACGCGCAGTACGCCAGCAACCACCGGCTGCGGATGATGTTGCTGAACTCGTACCGCGCCACTTTCAATGCCGTGTGTGACGCCGCCCGAGTGGCGGCCGGCGGCGCGGCGACCGATGACATCACTGATGTCGTCATGCGGCCTCCGAGTCAAGCGGGTATGACCGCATGACCTGAGCGATTGCCCGCTCCAATCGTGACTGCCCCGTCCGTAGGAGCAGCTCCTCCACTGGGCCGGCGAAAGCCACCCGCCCTTCAACGAGGAAGACGACATCGTCGGTGAGTTCTTCCAACTCGCTCGTCACATGCGACGTCAGCACCACGGTCCTTCCAGCGGCGCGCTCGGCGATTATTCGATCCTTCAGTACTCCGCTGGACACTGGATCCAGCCCGGACGTCGGCTCGTCAAGAATGAGCAGGGCAGGCCGGAAGCGGAAGGCGAGGACGGCATTCACCTTCTGCCGGGTTCCGCCTGATAGGGTACGTAAAGGCTTGTGCAGGTGCGGCTCCAACTCGAACAGCTCTATGAGTTCGTCGTCGGTGTCGTTAGCGCCCGCTCCGCGCAGGTCGGCGAGCATGGCTATCAATTCGGCAGCGCTCAGATTGCCCGGGAAGCGAGCTATCTGGGGCATGTAGCCGATCCGGGCACGGTAGGCATCGCCGATCGCCGGCTCACCGCCCAGATGGATGGTTCCACCGTCCGGATGGGTGAGGCCGAGGATGCACTTGATGAGCGTCGTCTTGCCGGCGCCGTTGGGACCGAGCACGGCCGTCACACGTCCCGCTCGTACCTCCAACTGTACCCCCCGCAAAACGGCCAGGGGACCGTAGCTCTTGGTGAGGTCGCGTATATCCAGCATCAGCCTGCCGTCCGTGAGCGGTGTTGAGTGAGAACGCGAGTGCCCCGGGCCGCCGAATCCGTGGATCTGGACGCAGCCCGTCGTTCGACCACCGGTTTCATGGAGGGACGCTTGTCCATCAGCGCGGCTGGCGTCAACGATGGGAGCGCCCGCTCGGCCGCGTCCAACAGGCCGACGAACAGGCTTCGCTGCAACACGAGCATCGTCTCGTAGCGCGCTACAAGGATCGAGAAGAATCGTACCGGCCTGTGTGGAACGTCGCCGAAACCGTCGCGATTCAGGTCATAGCCCCGATAGTCAGCAAACCAGTTGCCGTCGAACGTCGCCGCCAACCCACTGCCCCCGTTCGTGGAGACATCGAACGTGTTACCGGCAAAGTCGTTCGCCGTGAAGCGGCCATCCTGCACGTTGGACATCAGCCGCACACCCCAGCCATTGTCGGTGAACACGTTGTTCTCCACGATCAGGCGCGTGGCGCCGTCGGCCATCAGACCGACCGTATTGCCGATGAAGCTGTTGCCGATGAGCACCGGATCGGAAATCTCCTTGAGCAGCAGACCGTAAGCCGCCCCACCGCGGTTGTCGACAAACTTATTTTCGGTCATCGTGACAACGTTCGTGTACATCACGGCGACGCCCGATCCATTGTGCCGGAACGTGTTACGATCGTAGCGGCAACTGTCCGAAAACATGAAGTGCAGACCGTAGCGCATGTTCTCTTCGCTCACGTTGTCCGACACCACGGCATTGCGTACGAACTCGAAGTAGATCCCGTCACGGTGTCCGGAGATCCGGTTGCGCGCTACTTCCACGTCACGGGTCGACCAGAGATGGATCGCGTTGCCAGTCAGCGCCTCCGATTCGTGAACGATACCGGCGAAGTCGTTGTCGGTCACCCGGCAGCCTTCCGTCTTCTGCAGGTAGACACCGTAATAGGTGTCGTCGAAGCGATTCCCAACGATCTTGCAATCGAGCGAATTCATGACTCGAATGGCAGCTCGATCCTCGGTCATCGAAGAACCCACGCGGGTGAGACGAAGTCCGCGTACAGTTACGTCGTCGGCGCGGATGCGAAGCAGCTCCCGCTCCCCTTGGCCGTCCACTGTCGGCCAACCCTCCCCCTCGAGCACCATCGGCCGGTCGATGACTATGGTCGGTTCGGTATAGGTCCCGGCGCGCACGACCACCCGGCCTCCCGTTCTCACCAACCGAACGCCGTCGGCGATCGTGCTGACCGGACCGGTGGGCGAGACCTCCACAACGGCCGACGCAGCTTCCATTCCCGTGCCATTGCCCTGACCGGCTGCCTGTTGCGCGGCCCAGGGCATGGTCGCCGCGCCGATGACGAGAGCGATACGGAGCGACGCCGGTATACGGCAGGTGCGGAACCCATCAATGCGCGGAATCAACTCGCGCCTCCGGTGCCGCCGTACCACGCAGGCCGTCTACCTTCACCATCTCGAGCACGTCCTCCCATTCCAGCGGGCCCGTCTCAACGGTCAGCCCCACCGGCGGCTGACCGTTGGTCGTGGCGACCAGCCCTGACCCCATCGGCGTGGACGCTCCGCTAGTGCGCCAGAACGCCGCTCCATCCACCGGGACAAATCGGCCCGCCTCACCATTGTCGATCACCCAGACGCCACGTATCTCGTCAGGCGCGAGCGTGAGAGCAAAGCCAGCCGCACACTCTATGGCGTCAAACGCCTGAATACGTCCATGCGCCGTCTGAACCTGAGCGCCATGACGAGGATCGGTTATCGTCATGCGACAGAACTCACACGTTTCCTCGCCGTAGGCGACCTCCCGCGGACCGGAGTTGCTGCAGGCAGATAGAGTGGCGAGGACTAGAGCTGTGACGACTAGGCGCGCCAGAACGAGTCGCAACGCTCCGGATCGGATCGGCACCGTGAGCCTCCAACGAGCAGGTCCAGACGCACCGGTCTCCTGTCGCGGAGTATCGCGAGTTCCGAACGCTCGACTACGGAGTCTCACTGCGCCACCTGTGGACGCAGAGCACGTTCGACCGTGGCCGCCAGGGCAGGTCGTGGCTCGGCCGGCTTACGGTAGGCGAGGTACAACGCGAGCGCTCCGAAAAAGAAGCTCAGACCAGCCATCACCCCGCCGACGTCAGGCCACGAGTATGCCGTAAAGTTGAGCAGTTGTTTGGAACCTATGAGCGGCGGCTGGTAGACCATGTCAGGGATCTTGATGATCGCGTGCGGATCCAGGTTGTGACCGTAGTCGTAGCCCCAGAGCCAGAAGTCGACCAGACCGGCCAGGCCAACCACCAGGAATAGCGACATCCAGCCAACCAACCCCGCCCGTCGCCCCCACAACGCCACCAGAAGACCGGAAACGAGGAGAGCGCCGACAATCCAAGGCATGTAGATGAGCTCCGGAATGGACGCCGGCTCAATCGCCTTCATGCCGATGTAGTGATTGAGGCCGTTGATGTTGTTAAGGTCGTTCGGCTTCACACCGCCCACGGCGTTCACATGGATCAGCATCCCGATTCCCTCAGGATACTGTGGCGCCTCCAGGTCGATCCGCCAGATCGGGAAGAAAAAGACCCCGAGAAGTAATAAGGCGCCGACGGCGGTAAGGATCCGGGAACGAAAAGGCAGTCGAGCTGACATCAGGTGCACTCCGGGTGATTGCGAGTTGCTGCACTATCATGATACCGTCGGCTCCATGGGCCAAAGCTCTGTGCCGTGGATGCCGGGATGAATCGGTTGGACCCGGCCGACCCCCTCGTCCTCTGACGGGATCGGCCGGACCGTGTCAACCGCTACTGGCGAGGTCCTCCCACCGCCGGTGCTGCCGGCGGCCGGTTGGGCGCCGCGTTCGCACCGAGTCCTACTCCACTCGGCAGGCCGGCACCACGAGCAAGCTGAGTCCGGGCCTTCTCGGACGTCTTCGCCGTCAACGCTACAGCCGTACCGGGCGCGCTCACTCTGATGTAACCGGACATCTCCTGATGCAGGGCCGAGCAGAAGTCGGTGCAGTAGAAGGGATAGACTCCGACAACCTTCGGTATCCACTTGAGCGTACGGGTCTCGCCTGGCACCATGATCAACTCAGCGTTCTCCGCCCCCATCACTGCGAAACCGTGCAGGATGTCCCAATCCTGCTCGATATTGGTGACGTGGAAGTAGACGGTGTCACCGAGGAACACGCCCTCCAGGTTGTCAGGCGCGAAGTGGCTGCGTACTGCCGTCATCTTCACGTGTACCGCCTTCCCCTGTCGCGTGATTCCGCCGTCGGTTTCCGTACGAGCCACCCACGGATTCTTGTTATCCGCGATGTTGAGGAACTTCACCTGCTTGTCCTTCAGCATCTCCGCTGGCAGCGCCTGTGCATAGTGCGGCTCGCCCATCGTCGGGAAGTCCAGCAGGAGCTTCATCTTGTCGCCGGAGATGTCGATGAGCTGGGCGCTCTGGGCCAACTCAGGCCCGGTCGGTAGGTAGCGGTCCTTGGTGATCTTGTTGAGCGATACGAGGTACTTGCCATAGGGCTTCTTGGTATCGCCGCCAGGAATCATCAGGTGGCCCACCGAGTAGTAGACCGGGATCCGGTCCACGACCTCCCAGGTGCCGAGCTTCCACTTCACGACCTCGCTCGAGATGAACATCGAGGTGTACGCGTAGCCCTTGCCGTCGAACTCCGTGTGCAGAGGGCCAAGACCCGGCTTCTGCACCTCGCCAGCGATGACATCCTCGTACTTGATGATCGGGATTCCGGAGATCTCGCCGTCGAACTTCTTGGCGGCGATTGCCGCGAGCAACTTGGTCGCCGAGTGCACCGGGATGACGGTAGCCAGCTTACCACCGGCAACGATGTACTCGCCAGTCGGGTCCACGTCCACGCCGTGCGGGCTCTTGGGAGTCGGCAGGTAGTAGACGGATCCCGGGCATGCTGCGGGGTCGAGCAGCTTTACGCTCGTCTCAACCGTTGACCGGGCGATGCGGGTGTCCTGGTCAACAAAGTTGTGATAGTGCGGTGCATCAAGCGTCTGCGCCTTGCCCTCTTCCACGCACGCTTCGGCCTGACGGATGTTGACGGCAGCGATGAAGTCCTTGTCGTTCTGCGACGCATTCACCTCGAGCTTGGTGTAAGCCAGCTCGGAGTTATATGACGTGAAGAAGAACCAGCCGTCGGACGGTCCCTTGCCGGCGTGACCCAGGTCGTAGTTGAATCCCGGCATGAGGATCTGGAAGGCAATCCTCATCTTTCCAGGCTCGTCTGCCTTGATGAAGGTCAGCGTTCCCTTGAAGTTCTGCGCGTAAGTGTCGATTGGCACATCTCGCTCGGCACCCAGCGGCACGCTGAATCGAGTGGCGCTCACCACGTACTTGCCGTCCGGCGTCGTGAACGGCGACGCATGGCCGCCGGCCGAATTCGGAATTTCGATTATCTCATCGGTCTCGAAGCGGGTGAGATCGATGCGGGCGATGCGCGGCGTGTTGACGGCGTTGATGAAGATGTAGTTGCCGTTGATCTCGCCATCTGTCTGGGACAGCTCCGGATGGTGGGAGTCATCCCAGGGGATGAAGCCATGCGTAGTCTGGAGCATGGCCTTCGACTCCTCGTTGTATCCATAGCCCGTCTCCGGGTTCTGGGAGAAGACGGCGATCGTCTTCAGGAGACGCCCGGACGGGATCCCGTAGACGGTCATCTGGCCGCTGAAGCCACCAGACATGAACGAGTACAACTCGTCATACTGGCCGGGCGCCACGTAGACGCGCGACGCGGCATCGCCGGCCGCGAGGTTCGTAGCTCCCGAGCCACCACCGCGGCAGGAGTGGAGCAGGGCGGCGCCGACCGTGAGGGACACGGCAGCGAGGAGTAACTTTTTGGACGGAGCTCGCATGTGAGCCTCGGTGAGGATCTGCCCGCCGATACTGCCGGCGAAAGGAGGCGAACGGAACAGGAACAAACGGAGCGACACGCCGCCGACAATGGAGGCGGTGCCATCCCCGATGTCTCAGGATACTCGTCGCATGTAGTCCCGACAGTAAGGAACAACCCGCGACCTTTCCGGACGTTGCCTGACCCTTGGTGTGGTGAAACCCCTGAAGCGAGCGCCAGGCCAGGCAACCTGGCTCGTCCGCTACTGTTATGGAGTAATGCTCCGGTTCAGCAGCTAAACCCTTTTAACGAGCGCTAGTTACCCCGTATATAGGGATTTCTCGACACTCGCCGGCGCTGGTTTGGCCGGTCGACATTCAAGATCGGTAGCCACACGAACGGAAAGAGGGTGTCCGGCCTTTCCTGCGCCGCACACCCTCTCCCCTTACAGAGCTACCGGACTCTACAATATCTGGAAGCACCAACGCGGACTGATCGCCAGTTCAGCGCGGCCGCGGGTGGCGATACTGTCAGGCGCTACTGCCTCACCAGCGTGAAGTCGTACTCCAGCCTGATCGTGTCGACAACGCTCAGAACCACTGAGACCTTCGGCTTATCCATCTGGAAGTCAGTGAACGCAAACGCAGTCTTGGCCGTGCCCGTAACGGTGCCGTTGTTGTAGCTGGCCGTTATATCCCAGGTGGTGGGGCGAGTCACGCCGCGGACCGTAAGGTCGCCGATCATCTGCAACTGCTGTGGTCCGATGCTGCCAGTGGCGCCGGGAAGGGGCACGGGCAGACCGCGAATGGACGTCGGGGAGATCGCGACAGTGGGATACCGCTCCGTTTCGAGCAGGCGCTTCTGCACGTAGCCATCGCGCCTGTCCTTGTCGCTCTTGAGAGCGGTGACATCCACCACGATGCGGGATTCCCCCGGTATGATCTTGCCATCCTCATCCACCGAGATACCGCCGGTCACCTTGCCAGTGACTCCGACGGCGTCATTCGGCAGTTCGAAACCCACCAGCTGCTCGGTGACCCGGTAGCGGGCTTCGTTGCCGTTAGGCGCGACCACGAATCGCACGGCCGCTCTACCGGACTCAACGATAGCAGCTTCGGGAGATGCAGCCAGCGGAGCTATGCCGGTCTGGGCGCCGGGGCTGGACCAGGCCGCCGTAAAAGTGATGGCGGCGACAGCGAAGAAAGCGGGAACAACGGCTTTACGAAGCATGGAATCTCCACAGGGTGAAACCGTCAGGCGAGCGACTCGCCGGGCTACATGTGATACGCCCCAGGAGAGGGGATCGTTATGTCACCCGGCTGTCTACCTCGCCCGCCCGTTCTGGTTCCCGTCCAGTCTTCGTCAAGAAACCGGGATCTGCATTGCGCCGCCATTCCATGACCGCGATGGTACGATCGACGCTCCGTCGAAGCTACGGCGGCATACCGTAGCGTTCCGTCAGAGTCGCATTGCTTTGTGGCACTGCTCGATTGCATTGCGTCATGGCATCACCGAGAGGCGCGGCATGCTGCCTGTACCACACCCCGATGTCGTGTGCATGACTGTCCCCGATGGGGCGGTCCTACTGCACACCGGGCAGGAGATCTACTTCGGCCTAAACACCGTCGGCGCCCGTATCTGGGAGCTCCTCAGGCCAGACGTGACCAGTATCGAGGACGTCTGCGCGGTGCTGGGCGAGCAGTATCCGCAGGTGGACGCGGCCGACCTCCACGAGGACGTCGTCCAGTTGTTGGATGCACTCGAGAGAGACGGGCTCGTGCTACCTGCTGCTCACTAGCGCGGCGCAATGCTTTGGCGACTGCTAAAACTCGGCCGCGTGATGAGTCTCACTTCGGGCGAGCGGACCGATCTTCTTCGTGCACAGTGGGCGATCATGATTGCCCGGCTGGAGTTGCGTACTCGCGCGCGGGGCAGCTGGGTGCGACGCCAGGCCGAGGATGCCAGTGATGCCGGCGCGGCCTCCTGTCGCGACGCGCCATTCAATAGCGGCACCAACGCAACCGGCGTTCTCTGTCGCCCTGGTGACGCTGACCGGGCTCGCGCGCTGGAAGTGGCGGTCCGGCGCGCCGCCTCTTACGGCCCGGTTCGTACCACCTGTCTTCTCCGCGCCACCGCCCTCCAGCAGCTTCTCGAGCGCGACGGGATCACGGGCTCTCGTCTCCGAGTCGGCGTCCGTCGCCGCGACGACCACTTCGCCGCCCACGCCTGGTTGGAGTTGGGCGAGCTGGTGCTTGGCGACCAACTGCAGCACGTTCGTACTTTCACGGCCACCGACCTGAGGCTGGTTCGACGGTGAGCGGGATCGTCGCCATTCTTGGCACTGTCGCTGGACCCGACGTGGCGACTACCCGGGCCATGCTCGGCGCGATGCCCCATCGCGGCGACCCGCCGCGCACTGGCGAGAGCTGGAGCGATGGCCGGTCCGTTCTCGCGGTGACGCGATTGGAGTGGGAACTCGGCAGCGATTTCAGCGGACCGACGGGCGTACTCGTCGAGGGTGGAACATGCGTGGCCGCCGACGCATCGCTATATCACCGGGCCGATCTCCGCCGTCGGCTGGCTGCGTTGGGCGTAGGTACAACTGGTGACACGCCGAGCCACCTCATTCTCGCTGCATACCGGGCGTGGGGTGTGGGGTGCGCGGCACATCTGGAGGGGGACTTCAGCTTCGTCATCTGGGACGGACCGCGCCGGCAGGCGGTGTGCGCGCGCGATTTCATGGGCCGGCGCGCGCTTTACTACGCCGAATGCGACCGAAAGCTCGTTGTCGCTTCCACTGTCGGCGGCGTACTCGCCCATCCTGGCTGTACGCCCACGCTGAACGTCGGCGCGCTTGGCGCGCTGGCTGCAGGACTACTCTGGTCGGCTGGATCCGACAGTTGCTATAGCGATATTGCCGTCCTGCCCGCCGCTCATGTGCTAGTCTGGCGCGCCGGCACGACCGCTGTTTCGACGCCCTTCTGGCGTCCTCCCGTACGCGATCCCGCGGCCGTCGTTTCCTCGCTCGATGACGGGGCCGACGAACTGCGCGAGCTGCTGGAATCGGCGGTCGTGGAGCAGATGGGGAGGGAAGCTCCGACCACTGTCTGGATGAGCGGTGGATGGGACTCCACGGCCGTCTTCGCAGCCGGCATGGCAGCGCTCACCGGCGCCCCCATTGAAGGGGCGCAACAGTCGCTGCGGCCGGTGTCGATCAGTTATCCGACCGGTGATCCGGGCCGGGAGGACGAGCTGATCGAAGACGTCGCCTCCTTCTGGCACGCCGACGTCCACTGGCTCGATATCGGCACCATTCCTCTGTTGGCTGGATTGGAGGAGCGAGCCGCTCGCAGCGACGAGCCACCGTCCCATCTGTACGAGAGCTGGAACCGAGCCCTGGCGCGCGGCACGCGTGCCTGCGGTGCTCGCATCACTCTGGACGGTGCCGGCGGCGACCAGCTCTTCCAGGTTTCGGACATCTATCTGGCGGACTTGCTGATGCGGGGCCACTGGAACCTGCTGGCCAGCGAGCTACGCACGCGACGGGTTCAGGGACTTCGTCACATCTTCCGTAACACTGTGGAGCCGCTGCTTCCGCTGGCGCTAGCGCGCGTCATCTCGCGCCATAGCGGCTCGAACGGCGGTCATTATCTGGAACGACCGCTCCCGTCTTGGGTGCGACCGGAATTCGTCGCGTCTCATGGCCTCGTCGAACGCGAACGAGCATGGCTACCCCCTCGCCGGGTTCGTAACCGAGCCGACGCCGAGAACCGCGTCTTCTTTACCGCGCCGATGTGGGCCTGGGGAGGCAGCTACATGTCCGGCGTGCTACTCGAAGAAGGTGTGGAAGCACGATCCCCGCTGCTCGACCGCCGCATAGTCGAATTCGCCCTCCGACGCCCGGTGAGCGAGCGGGCGCATGGTTACGAGACAAAAATCCTCCTCCGTCGAGCCGTGCGCGGGCTCCTTCCTGATCACCTTCTGGCGCCGCGCGCTTATCGAACAGGCGTGACCTCGGGCTACTCCAACCGCGAGATGCGGGCAGACTACCCAGCGCTATTCAGGGAACTGTTCCGGTCTCCGCTCCAGTTGGCCGAACTGGGCATCGTGGACCGTGCGGCTCTGGAACGGGCGGTGGACCAGTTCATGGAGCAGGGCGGCGAGTTTGAACGAGTATCTCTCTTCCACACCCTGAAAACGGAGCTATGGCTGCGGGCTCGGAACAGGCCTGCCCTGTCGCCCGCGTTCGCTCTCTCCCTGAGAACACGGATCGATCAGCCGTCGGCAGCGGGCTACATGAGCTCTACCGCAACGTGATCACCGGCAGCGTGGTCGTCCACCTCTTCTCCGGGCGTGGTTCGTTGCCGCACCTACCTGTGGAGGAATACTACAGGCTGCGCTGGCCAGTTGCCCGCAACACTCGGACGTGAGGTGCATCATGTATGTGAAACCCACTCTGCGCTGCTACGGCAGCTTCCGGGAGCTCACCCTCATCGGCATCGGTGCCGATGGTGACGGTGGTTTGCCTGGCACGGGATGGCTCAACGGCTGCCGGATCGGCTGCCGCTCCTGACGCACACTGGTGGCCTGGGAGGCTCCGCGAGGGGTCTTCCAGGCTCCGGGACACACGAGCGTGTTGAAACGCTGAATGGGACGATTCGTGATCGCGAGTTCTCAGCGCCTTCGTCTAACCAACTTTGCTCCGCAGCCATGAGCCGCTACCAGCTTTTCGGCAGGTGTCTGGAATCTGATCTTCCCTTCCCCGAACTGACCCCGGTAGTGGAGCCGGCAGATTGGGTTCTCAGCACAGTGTTCTCTGACCGTGCCGAGCCACCCGCTGGCTCCGTCTATCTGGGCGACGATTCCGTTCAGGGTGACATCCGGGTCCGTCTCTTTCAGACGCCAGCCGGCTTCTGGCTGGATTTCGACGATAGCGGTTGTTTCGAGGTGACGGACGACGGACACGCTATATGCTGGTACCGGCCGTCGACCGGATACGGAGAAGTGAACGTCGACGCGGCGGCGCGCATAGACGTGCAGGGGCGCGTGCTGGCGCTGGCTCTGCACGCTGAAGGACGGCTCTGCCTGCACGGGAGCGGCGTCTGCACTGACGGGGCTGCACTGGGTTTCCTGGCTCCAAAGTTCCACGGCAAATCGACCCTCGCCCTGGCGCTTGTTAGTGCCGGTGCACGTCTGATCACCGATGATACTCTCGTCGTCGAACCGTCTGCCACTCCGCTGGCCCTACCCGGCGTCCACGCGATGCGGCTTTGGGATGACAGCGCCCGGCTGCTGCTCAACGATCGATCGAGCGCCAGCAGTGGCGCCCAACTGGGCAGAATTCCAGACGCAGTCTTGGGTTCAACGATTCTTTCGAACCCGGATTCGACGGTCGACGATTCCATGGGTGCCATCTTCGCCGATCATGACAAGCTCTGCCTGCGCGACATCCCGGCCGCACGGCGAATGCAGGAGCCGGCGCCGCTCGCCGCCATATATCTGTTGGCTCCATTACTCGCCACGGCCAACCAGAAGCAGCCGGCGGCTTCTCGCACGCTTCTCTCGCCCACCTCGGCTGCTCTGGCCCTCGTCGGTCACGGCAAACTGACCCCGTTGCTCGGCCGGACGCATGCCGCGGTCGCGCTGCATCGCGCGATAGATATTGCCCGCGTGGTCCCCGTGTACACGCTATCGATAGTCCGTGACTTCGCTCGCCTCGACGAGGTCGTAGAGCAACTACTAGCCTGGCACGGAGACCCTGTCGCCAAGCCGACAGTCGTTCCGACTCGCGACGTCGCCCTGCCGAGCGTCTCCAGTTCGCAGCTCGTCGGAAGATGACTGCCGCTCTGCCACGACCTGTCAGCCATCCACCGCCGGTGGTCGACTGTCCGACGACGACGGTTGCAAAGGTGACGACGTATGTGGCGGTGGCGCCGATGGTCTCGGTTCGCAGGCTAGAAAAGAGCTTCCCCATTCGCCGCGACTGGCGTCAGCTGCTCCGTCGGCCCGCTGCGCATGAATACCTGCCCGTCCTTCGCGACGTCACGCTCGATGTCCATCCGGGTGAGTTCTTTGGCCTCCTGGGGCCCAATGGCGCCGGCAAGTCGACGCTCTTCCGGACCCTGGCCACGCTGATCCTACCTGATAAAGGCGAGGTCATCGTCGATGGCCTGGATGTCGTCCGCGACGCCGGACGCGTACGGCGGCTGGTGGCGCTGGTGGGAACTGACGAGCGAAGCCTCTTCTGGCGGGCGACGGCAAGCGAGAACCTGGACCTCTACGCGACACTTCATGGTCTGCGTGGATCCAATGCGCGAGCGAGAGTGGCCGAGGCACTGGAAACAGTGGAGTTGGCAGACACCGGTAGGCGGATGGTGGGCCAGTTCTCGTCAGGCATGAAGCAGCGGTTGCTCATCGCCCGCGCCCTCCTCCACCGCCCCCGCGTCCTGCTCCTCGACGAGCCCACGCGCAGCCTTGACCCCATTTCTGCGCGCCGCTTCCGCTCCTTTCTGCGCTCCGAGCTGGCCGAGAGACAACGCTGCACCATCCTCCTCGCCACCCACAATCCCGAAGAGGCGCTGGATCTCTGCGATCGGGTGGCCGTACTGCACCGCGGCCGCCTTCTCGCTTCCGGTCCCGCCGACGAACTTGTGGCCCGTTACGGGGAACAGCGATACCGCGTCGGCGTGCCGTCGGCGCAGCTTCCCCTGCTATTGGACGTCTTGCGGTCGACCGGGGCTGACCCGACGGAGATCACGTCCCAGCCGCTGGAAGGCGCTGATCGACAGGTTGCCGAGGTCATCATCCTTGGCAGCGAGGTAGACTCCACTTCCGTTATTCGCATCCTCCTCGATGCGGCTATCGAGCTGCACTGGTTTGAACGAGTGGGGCTAACCCTCGCCGACCTGTTAGAGAGAGTGGTGCGCGATGGCGGGGGATCGGCCGATGCGTGAGGCGTTTGCCATGATGCAGATGGATTGGATCATCGCTCGCAGCTACCGGCTGCGAATGGTGCTCTCATTCGTCACGTTGCTCCTGGCCGTGATTCCGGTGTACTTCATCGGCCGCGCTCTGGATCCCACCATGGCGGCTTCGATCAGCGCCGAGGGAGGCGACTACTTCGGCTTCCTGGTTCTGGGTGTCGCCGTGCTGCCGTTGGTCTCCGCCGCTGCAAGCACGCTGCCGACGGCAATCGCCGGCGGGATCGGCACGGGCACCCTTGAGACGCAGCTCTGCACCCCGATTGGACTGCCAGCTTTGGTGGCCGGGCTCTGTGGCTACAGCCTGGCTTGGAGCACCGTGCGGGCGGTCCTCGTGGTAATGCTCGGAGTAGCGCTGGGAATGCATCTGGCCTGGAGCCAACTCTTGCTCGGCGCGGTGATAGTGCTCCTGACCGTCCTGGCCTACTTACCTGTTGGGTTGGTGGCCGCCGCGTTAGTGCTGCGCTTTCGCACCGCTGCTGAGTTACCCAAGCTGGCCGTCTACGCTTCCGTTTTTCTCGGTGGAGTTTATTACCCCACCAGCGCCATCCCGACCTGGATCCGGCACCTGTCCGACATCGTGCCGATCAGTTTTGGCTTGCGCGCGTTGCGACGAGTTCTGCTGCAGGGTGCTTCGTTGACGAACGTGGTGAGTGACGTGGGTGCTCTGGTGCTGTTTGCCGCTGTGACAACGGTGATCGGCATGTACGCACTACGCTCGGCGCTCAGGCACGTGAGGCAGGCCGGCACTACCGGCCAGTACTGATCAGAGCCATGTCACGTTGCCCCACCATGAGCCCTGAGGCGCGTCTGGTCTACCTGCTCGCCGGAAGCAACCATGGCGGTTCTACGTTGCCTCTGTCGACAGAAGGCGCATTCTGCTGGGCAACTGTCATTGACATTGCCGAACGTGAGCGGGCCATACCAATACTTCTGGATTTTGTGAAGTCGCTCGCCGCCGGGGCGAGCGAGCAAGCGCTGCCCGCCGATCAACTGAAGCGACTGCAACGACTGACGGTTGAAAATGCACTCAGTATGTCGCATCTCGAAGTGCGCCTGCATGAGTTGCTGAAGGCATACGCGGCGGCCGGGATACCGGTGATGCTTCTCAAGGGCGCCGCGCTCGCTGTCACCGTCTACCCGTCGTTCGCCAGGCGTCCGATGGCCGACCTAGACCTGCTCGTTCCGCCTGACCGGGCCACGGAAGCGTGGGAGTTGGCAACACGGTCCGGCTGGCGGAAGGCCACCGCCGAAGAGCTGGATCCCTTCTACGCAGTGCACCATCACCTGCCGACATTGGAGGACAACCGGGGCACCGGATTGGGACTGGAGATCCATACGGCACTCTATCCGCGCGACAATCCGTTCGCCCTGTGCATGGCTGACCTTTGGCAGCGGGCAAGACCGGTGGACCTGGGTGGCAGCCCTGTGTTCGTGCCCCACGACCGCGACATGCTGCTACACCTTTGCACTCACTTTGCCTGGACGCACGCACTGCTCGGCGCCGGCTGGCGAACGTTTCGCGACATCGGAGCGCTCGATACAGCGGGGCGCGTGGATTGGGACGACGTGTCCCGACAACTCAGCCGAACGCCGGCGGCCACCTGCTGCTACTGGACGCTCAGGCTCGGCCGAACACTCGCCGGTCTCGCCGTGCCGGAGGAAGTACTTACTGCGCTAGCCCCTCCGCTGCCCCGGCGTGCCCTCGACGCGATCGAACGATATTACGTGGCTCGCCTCTGCCCGCCACGAGACTGGGAGTCACGTACGGCTCGACTTCCCAAGATGCTCTGGAGTCTGGGCATCCAACCGCGCTGGAGCGGCCATCGAGGAAGCCGTCCATGGGCGACGTCGGAGCTGTTCGTGGAGTACAGCCCGCACGTTGCTCATCACAGTAGTGCCGAGGAGCGGGTTGCTCCCGGACAGGCGACCCTCGCCTCGCGAGGACGACAGCTCTGGCGAGAATTACGAGCCCTTGCGCCGTGAAATGTCCATGCTGGTCACGGTAAACTGGCCGGGACCGGCTACCGCTTGGTGATCCACGCAGAATGGGCAATGAACTCGATCGGCTGAGCATCGCGCCCGGCAGCGAAGCTGTTTGGGCGCTTCTGTCTGTCATAGGGGTTACCTTCGTCCGATCCCTCCGAGCTCTGCCATACCAGGGCTCGCGCGGCCATCTACTTCAGTTAAAACAGGACGTCCGATGAGAATTATCACCAGGCTTCTCCTGATTCCCCTCGTTCCCGCACTCGCTGCTTGCGGCGGTGGTGCCAGCAGCAGCGATGGCGGCGGTGCCAGCGGGAAACTCGCTGCTGGTCCCCAGCATCCGTGCGATGCCTTCACCGTAGCCGACGTAGCGTCCCATTTCTCAATCGAACAGGACGTCATAACCGTCAAGCGCGGTGAGCCCGGCACGAACGTGATCTGCAGCTACGAATGGGAAAAGCCCGACGCAGCAGAGATCAAGAAGCGTAATGAGGCGATCTACATGGAGGGCGTTATGAGCGGCAAGGCGCTCGAGGCGATCAAACTTTACGAACGCACGGAGAGCGAGTTGAGCATCACCTTCAACCATTCCGGCTTCAAGAGCAGAGCTGAAGCGGTGCAAGGGCTCGACACGATGGTTGAGCGACTGGAGAAGGGTGTGACGGCATCAGCGGGAGATCAGGACGTCGCCTTCACCAGCAAGTTTGTTCCGGTCACGGGAATTGGCGAGAAAGCTGTGTGGAGCCAGAGCCTGCGTCAGGTGAGCGCTGTCAGCGGCAAGCAGCTCTATCACGTCAAGCAGTTCGCGAACAAGGATCCTGAGGATGATCGCCCTGGATCCGAGGCGATCGCCCGCAAGATCGCCGAGGTCGTACGATGACGTCTACCAAGCTCGGTCAGCGAGCGTCAACACCGAGGAGCGTCAGGCTGCTGGCCGGCATCGTGCGCGCTGGCGCGTTCTGCATCGTGCTTGCCGCGTGTAGCGGCGACAATGACACGGCGCTGGCAGAAGGCGCGAACGCCAGTGCGTCGGCCGCGACACCGGCCGCCGGCGCGGTCTCGTCATTCCAGGCAAGCGCCAGCGGTGCGCTGAGCCGCACCGTGGACACGGGTAACGCCTTCTCCGAGGCGAAATACGGTCGCTACCACATCAACCTGGCCTCACATTCCCAGCCGACGATGGTGGTGGCATTTGGTCGTACAGACCAGTCCACGCCGTCCACCGGCAGCTATCCGCTAGGCGACGACGGATTCAGCGGGACCGTCGAGATCTACGGCGAACCGCAGCAGGAGTTCGACATCGTCTCTGGCAACCTCGAGATCACCGATGCCAAGGGCGATGTGCTGACTGGTCGCTTCTCGTTGAAGGCAGTTGAACGGGGAGGTGGAAGTGGAGACCTCGAGATGAAGGGCTCGTTTCAGACTGTGAAGCCGGACTGAGGTTCGGCGTGGAGCGATGTTGGTGGCGCGACACGTCGAACAAACCGTGTCGCGCCATCGGCATCGGCCATACTGCGCCTACGCCGTGAGAACTTTGGTGGATCCGATGAAATCGGCGATGTCCTTCTTGAGTTGCCGCGCGGAAACCTGATTCAGGTAGGCCATGTGCCCGCTCTCGTAGTACTTGAAGTCCACTCGGTCGCGGTGTAGCTCGGGAAGAACGACGCATAGGCCACATCGTTCGTGGGCGTGGCCGATACGAACTGGAATTCGAGCACCGTTGCCAGGAGCATGATTGAGTCCAGCTCTACGCCTTCGTTGGACTGTAGTGGGCGGGCCACCCGAATGCGTCTTCGAGCGCATCTTTGTGCCGCGCTCCTGATCGGGATGTGGGTCGTAAGTCACGCGTCGATAGTCGTTTGACATTGCTACTGGAGCGGTGGATGTCACCTAATTTTGTTTCGCCGCGAAACGTAGTAGCTATCGACTCTGGGGTTGGATAATTACACTTATCCGCACCTAGCGCGCGTGCGCGCTTCCATATACCGTGTCTGCATGACCACACCCGACCCTCAGAGCCCCTCGATCGTGGCTGACCCCCTCTTGGTGGGCCTCGGTGATGGCAGCCGGCCCTCCGAAGGGGCCGGTCACGACTTGGAGAGCCCAGTCGCGCCGGTCGATTCCACTGGAGCTATCGGCACGACGACGAGCACGACGGGTACGATCGGACTGGCGCGTGAGCTGACCGCAGGTTCGAGCCTCGCCCTCGCCGAGCGCCTCGCGTCGTACGCGCGCCATGCTGCCGGAGCATACTCGCCGAACACGGTCCGTGCGGTTCAGGCGGACCTCCGGGTGTGGCAACGATGGTGCGCCGAGATCGGCGCGGCGAGTCTGCCGGCGGTACCGGACGAGGTGGCGGCGTTCGTGGACGCCATTTCGGGAAAGAAGGCTCCGGCTACGGTGCGGCGGTATCTGGCGAGCCTCGCGTTCCTTCACCGGGCGGCAATGCTAGACGATCCGACACGCGATCAGGCCGTACGCCTGGCCGTCCGACGCATGGCGCGAGCACGTGGGACCCGGCAGCGCCAGGCGGCGCCTCTCGGCGAGCGGCACGTGCAGCGTATCATGGGGAGTACCCCCGGAGAGCGCCTGATCGAGCTTCGTGACAGAACGCTCCTCCTGATGGCGAGCGATCTGCTAGCTCGCGCATCGGAGATCGTTGCGCTGGACATGCAGGACATCGAGCGCGCTCCCGACGGAAGCGGGACCGCCCTCATCCGCCGGTCCAAGACTGACCAAGAGGGGCGGGGGAGTGTCGGCTATCTCTCGCCGGACGCGATCCACGCGCTCGAGACGTGGTGCAGACGCTCGGGGCTCGTTATCGGGCCCGTCTTTCGCTCGGTAAGCCGGCACGATCGTGTCGGTGGCCGACTGCACCCGGACATGGTCGCGCGGATCTTCCGGAAGCTCGCCATCCGGGCGCGACTCGACCCGACTGACGTCAGCGGACACTCGTGCCGTGTGGGGACGGCACAGGACCTCGTAGCGATCGGGCTGGACCTGCCGGCGGTGATGCAGGCGGGACGGTGGAAGACGGCGGCGATGCCGGCGCGGTACGCTGAGAAGTTGCTGCCGGGTAGGGGGGCGGTGGCCAAGCTGAGGGAGCGGCGACGGGAATGACGCCGACAAGTTGCGTCGGGCACGACGGCAGCAGCGGAGGTTCGACCGCCGCTCATATAGCGTCCGGTAAGTGCCGTCACTATCGGCTAGGGCAGCGTGCGCGGAACCCCATACAGACGCTGCCACTGTCAGCCCCGCTGTCAGCTTTCTGTTAGCGTAATGTGACCCTCAGCCAATTGGCAGGGTCAAATATCGCTAACCTATACCGGGAGCCTGAATGCGAGCTTTTCTCTTCATCGTAGCCGTGACGATTGCTGTGGTGGCGTGCAGCAGCACATACGCGACGTCTCCATCGGAAGACATCGAGACCACCGTGAACGTGGCGCCAGCGACTTTCCGAGCTGGTGATCAGGTGACGGTGGCAGTGACATTCATCAACAGCGGAAGCCGGCCACGTCCTATCACCGACCTCTTGTGTCCGGCTCCATTCGTTGTGACCAACCAGGCAAGAGCCGTTGTCGGACCGGAGAGTCAGGCATGTACGGCCCCAAGCAGCATTCGGATGCTGGCAGCCGGAGAGCACTTCACGCTAACAGCACAATGGAACGGCTCCGCTCTGGAGCAGACGCTTGATGAACGGAGCATGCTTCCACCAGGAACGTACCAGGTGCATGCAGCTCTAGGCTTCGGCGAAGAAAGAACCCCTCGGAGCCAGTACGCCACGGTCGTAATCGAGCCCTAGGTCGATAAGGGGTAGAATCGGTATCCCGCGCGAGCTTTCAGCCTTGGTAATATTTGCAATGAGGCTTCCGACGCGATCCGTTGTGGCGAGAGTCCTATGACTTTAGGACGATGATCCTCGCTCTGGTTCGCGGGCGGATAGATCGTGCCCATATGGCGCATACTATGCGCGGCACTGCACGGGTGCAATTCTGCGAGTACGGTTCGGAGCTTGCAGAATTCGCAATGGACGTCAGGGTGATCGCCGTTCTAGCGGAGTTGCGTGACAGCAGAGGCGCCTCAACCCTGGCAGCCATTCAGGCGGTTCGGGTCAGACGCCCCACGATGCCAGTCCTCCTGTATATCTCGCTCACTGAAGCTGATGTGCGTGAGTCAGTGGCAATTGCCGCCGAGGTCGGGGTGAGCGGGCTAGTAATGCGCGGGACTGACGATGTCGGCGCTGAGCTTCGATTGGCGCTCCGATGGTGCCAGATGTCCCGAATGGCTGTCCAGGTACTTCGTGAAGTCGAGTCGAGTGTGCCCCCTCGGCTCCTATCATTCTTCGCTTACTGTGCGAACGCCTGCGAGGCGCCCATCGGCGTCGGTGATGCAGCCGCCGCCATGGGCATACCACGTCGCACCTTGGTCGACCAGTTTCGGAGAGCCGGATTGCCGGCCCCCAGCCGAACCATCGGCTGGTTCCGGCTTCTGAACGCAGCCTGGCATGTGGTCGGGTCTACTGGCTCGATCGAGCAAATCGCGAATTTGCTTGAATTCCCATCGCGGACTGCTCTGCACAACATGCTATATCGGTACACCGGCCTTCGGTCGGCTGAACTGCGGGCGCCTGATGGATTCCAACGTGTACTGCGTGCATTCGTGACGGAGGTCTCTGATCGACAGCACTCGGAATCAGCGCTCAGCGGTAGTGGCGGGGCTTAGCCCACAGAGTGACACGCTTGCCTACCATGTGTTTATCGGCGTCCTGTCTCCGGCTTATTGTTGCTCGTGCGAGCGCGAACCACTCTGCTATGGTGGAATCGCGACGTTCACGAGTAACCGTCGGGGTCTCGAGTCTCTAGGCGAGGCTTCTTACATTAGGGGAGATCACAAATGCAAATCGTCAGAGCCAGCAGTCCGCAGTGACTCTCGTTATTGCTTCTCGCTGTCGGGATAATGGCATGTGCCGATGACTCACCCGTTCCCTCAGGTCCTTCGACGCCGGAGGGTATCACTGCATCGCGGCAGGCTCTACCGATGGCTGCGCGCGAGCAGTTGGACTCGGCTGCGCAAGGCCGAACGCGGCGTGGCTTCGAAGATGAGATCCTACGAATGGAGGATCGCATCTCAGGATTAGGTGGTGTATTCCTCGACTCAGATGGTAACGCGACGATCTATCTGAAGGACGTGGGACGCGGCGATGCCGCTCTGCATGAGCTACGTAATATCGCTAAGGACCTCAATGTCGATGCCGGATTCAAAGCGAAACTCGGCGCAGAAACTACCCGAGTGCTACAGGGCCATTTTGCCTTTTCGGAGTTAGTGGTGTGGCAGCAGGTCATCTCTCGGTCCGTACGGAATCCCGGTCTTCTGTCCCTCGACGTGGATGAAGCCCTCAATAGGGTGCGCGTGACCGTCGCACCCGGGACATCCCGTGACGCACTCGTAAGCGAGATCGCGGCCGCTGGCGTTCCGGGTTCGGCCATAATTGTTGAGACCGGCGTGGTGGCAGTGTCTGCGGCTGACGTTCGTGATCGCATTCGTGCTACTGCTGGTGGCACACAGATCGCAAACTCTTCGGGCTCGTTGTGCACGTTGGGCTTCAACGTGGACGTCCAGTTCTACGCCCAGAAGGGATTTCTCACTGCGAGCCATTGCAACAACCTGGCTACGATGGGGAATGGCGGCACAGGAGGCGCGATCTATCAGAACACGATGTCAGCCGCGAATCAGATAGGCACCGTCGCGATCAATCCTGCCTGGAACGACACCGACCCAAGCTGTGCTGGATATGTACTCTGCACCGTCGCGGACGTTATGTATGCTAATGCCACGAGCTCGGCGCCGGCGGACTGGGCAAAGCGCGTGGTCAAGGCAACATATGCGGGCATAAATAGCACGGTTGGGTCTCGCACGATACTGTCCTATTGGACGGGGCTATCGCCAATACCATATACCTATGTTGGCGGTACCGCTGACAAGGTCGGTCGCACGACTGGCTTGACCCGCGGCATCATTGGCGCGACGTGCGAGAACCGCGTTTTTGATAAGAACACACCAACTGCGCATATGATGCTCTGCGTTGATCGAGTGGACGGGGCCGCCTATGGCCAAGGTGACAGTGGCTCACCTGTGTACTATCCGGCCTTTGCGCCAGATCCGACGTTCGCAATCGGCATAAGTTTCGGGTTTGGCGGCACCGCGACCACCACGGACTCACAAGGCAACCAGCTCTGCACAGCTGGATGTCAGTACTGGTACACCCCGTGGTACACCATTCAATCTTACCTCAGTCGGTACTTCATCC